>Ga0172381_10000066_pt1 | contig 108145 bp, 158 predicted proteins | sample Leawel6488metaG_FD_119754 | JGI IMG/M metagenome (GOLD analysis project Ga0172381, IMG submission 119754) | Leachate microbial communities from a municipal landfill in Southern Ontario, Canada - Leachate well 64-88 metaG | ecosystem: Engineered > Solid waste > Landfill > Unclassified | place...
TGATACGCGTTTGTCCGAATTGTTGACCAAGATCAGTCCATGTAACGCCAAAATCCGTTGATCGCAGTATTTTCCCGTTTGGGTATGTACCAGCGAGTGCAACCCCGTTACCTAAGTATGCCAGAGAATTGATCTGCGTTTGTTCAAATTGTTGACCAAGATCAGTCCATGTAACGCCTATATCATTATACGCGCCGACTAATCCGCCATTATTGGTTGACGCCTCGACATGCAGCACTTCAGGTGCCACGCCTCCAAGAGCCGCTAACGCGGCAGAACTGGCTGTCTTTCCAGTCCCCCCGTTTGCAATAGATACCGGAGTACGAGTGGTCACTGAATCGACAGAAATGGCACCTCCTGTGTAGAGGGTACTGAATGTGGCCGGTCCCGCAACCGTCAGACTCGCAATCAGCCCGACGCTACCGTCAGAGGCAACCGTGATTTTCTCTTGGTTCGCCTGCCCGATAGCCGCACCAAAAGCGGATGTGGCGATGATGTTGGAGCCGTCTACCCGACATACATTTATGCCGGGCAGTGGCAAAGAAAAATACCCCGGTTTTCCGTCCCCGCTCCAAGAAGTAACGGTGGGATCTCCCGTCCCTCCGATGCTGGCTTTTGCGGCATATCCGCGTATTTCCAAGAGGTCAGTGGTAAGAAATGAAACGTCTGCTATAACGCTAAACGTCACAGCAACCCTGTCGTCAAGCCCATCCAGCGTCATTGCATACGTCGTTGACGTTGCGATTAGTGTAGACACGGAAGCAGAGTTTTTCCATAATTCAGCACATATCAGCGCGTCTTTTCCGCTTGCGCTTTTCGTTTTTATACGGAAGGCGTCGTAAATACCTTTTGAAAGTGTGGATATGTTTGGCTCACCGATTGGCGACAGCCATTGATCCTGAAACACCCAAACTCCGATATCCGTCAGTGGAGCACTCGTAGACGACGCCAATTCCGCGTTATCTTCCGTTGTAAGCGTGTGATACGCCGTATCCGTATGCGATGCGTTGCCGAAATAATATTTCAGTGTCACTTGAGATACTGCGTCTGTGATAGAGTCCTGCGTTTCTTTTCGTGACATTACCGCATAATCACTTGATGACGCCGTTGTTGACGCGAGAATAACAGAACTGAACGTAACGTCATTCCCCGTATACGCGGCCAACGGATCGTGATTTGGATTCGTTTGAGGCTCAATCGCGAAACACACTACCGGAAGAAAAACGAGAAGTACAAGCTGGATGAATTTTTTCATTACGGTTGAACCTCCTGGTCGATGGTCAGCGGCACAGTCCCAGTAGACGCATACGACACGGCAACGTCTGAGCTCCATGGGCGCAGGATCGAAGAACCGGCGAATATCTCGATACCGAACCCGGGAGTGGCCACAAGGCCCACGTCAACGAATGCAGATTCTGTGGCCGCGTTGTTTTGTACCACTAAAAATAGGCGATTTGCGATATTGCTGACGGTTGCAGACGTTGCGGTGGAATCTACGTTGGTAATCGTTGGCGTGGCCAGGCCAACGGTATTACTTCCGATTGCGGCCAAAACTTCACTCGTCTGGGTAGCGTCTTGCGCTGCATAATTGTTTGTCGCGAGAGTTCCAGAAGCCTGAGCAGCAATGATATCCAGTGTTTCTGAAGCCTGTTGGACCTTTAATTCCCCCACTTGCGTAGTGGTAGATGCTTGTGCCGCGAGGATGTCAATCGTCTCAGTTGCTTGCTGTGCTATGGCTTCCGTAATCTTAGCTGACAATGATGCTTGCAACGCGGTTAAATCCGCTGTAGAGGTTGCAGATGAATTGCTAATTTCTGCTGTAACAGAAGCAATCTCATTAAGCAATCCCATGGTATCCGATCCAATATTTACAACAATGCGCCTATTGGCATCTACTAATGCCAACGTAGTAGATCCCGATGCATCTGAAAATATTGGAGATGCTGTAAACGTAGACGATCCAATCGTAATTGTTACATTTCCACCAAGTTTAATATTTCCATAGGCATCAACAAGAACTGGAACAAATGTACCTGAAGGAGTTTTCCCCTTCATAACCTGTCCAACGGATTGTCCGAAGCACGTTGAAATGATGAATAAAAAAAGTCCAACAAAAGACAAAATCCGTTTCATTTCGATTACCCCTTTACTAATACTAACTTTGCAAGATCGGAAACCCGATTCAACCAACCTTTTAGAAACTTCTTGGATGTATTTGTTTTCTTCACAACTCTGAAATAATACAACACTCTCCGAGCAAGAAGCAAATCAATTTCAGAATTAGTTTCTTTCAACCATCCAATCGATGTTCCAACTCCACAATTGACGCTTGCATCAAAAACAATTAAATCCAAAGGTGATTGGAGTTTATCGCAACCAGAAGGAATCCAATATTTATCAAAATAAATCTTTCCAGCTTGTTCAACTGTAAGATTTTTAATATCTATATTCATATGATCTCTTTTGTTAATACCAAACTTCGTTTCACCTCCGGGATCTTGTGGATCGTTCGTATATCCACCTTCCCAAGATAATACGAATTTTAATGCTATTTCAAATCTTGTTTTCATATTACTGTCCTTTTGTTGTAGATGCGATTATTGGTTTTACATAAAATACATTACCGGCTGCATCTTGTAATCTATAACCTCTCGATTGATATAACTGTGAAAAATGTTGTTTAATCTCAGATTTCTTTTCAGATTTATCCGGAATGATCCCTAATAACATTCCAGAAAAATCTAATCCAAAAATAGCTGCGATTATTACAACCCCAACTTTTACTACATTTAACATATGTCCTTTCCAACCTTCGGGAAATGGAATAAATTTCTTTTCAAGATTTCCCGAACAAGTTACTTGATGACGTGTAACTATCTCTTCTGTTCGTTTTGCATTCTTTTCAACGAATTCATTCATAAAAGTTGGAAATTGAACTTTAAGTTCATTGATATTATCTGCATGTATATCAAGTTTATCATGGAGTTTGTCTAATACCGTGACAACCTTTTCCAATTTTCCACTCATGGTCGTCAACTCCTTCTCAAGTGAATTTAATCTCCGACCATAATCAAGACTATCGGTCTCCATTCTTCCGATTCGCGTGTCAAGTAGTCTATTGTATTCATACTGCTTGTCCATGAAATCTTGCATAGGTCGGCTCCTTGATTTTTGACATAGATATCCACACCTAAAGCATACATTATTCTCCATTGTATCTCAAATAAAAACTTTGTAAAAGTTGAAGATGATTGTAGAACGAATATTGTCCAATATTAGACAGTTAGAAGTTCGGAAATTTTTAATAATGTTAGATATTTTAAAATAAAAAGTTTTTCTATGGTAGAGGGAGTGGATTAATATCAATACTTGCAGAAATAACATCTCCACCCAATCCAGCATCGGATGCACTTATTGAGGATTGAATCTCAAAACTTCCTAAAATATCTGTCGGGGTATAATATCTTATGATGACGATTCCAGATCCTCCGCTAGTATATGCACCACTTCCTCCTCCTCCTCCTCCTCCTCCACTATTGGGTTGTCCATTTTCCCCATATGTACCAGGGGAGTATGTATTTCCTCCACCTCCATTACCACCCAATCCAGGTACTCCGGATACTGTACCTATTAACGATCCTCCTCCTCCACCACCATAATAAGTTTCTGTGCCCGTTATATCACATTGGATACCATTTCCTCCATTACCTCCATGATGATCTGATGCATTTACTCCTGCACTTCCCGCTCCACCACCGCCGCCGCCGCTTCTACCAGCACCATCATCATTATAACCGTTTCCACCAACATATCCATAGAGTGCAGATCCTCCCATTCCACCATACAATCCACAACCTCCACCACCAGATGATCCCGATGACCCGTCGGGCTCATAATTAAACCATCCACCTCTACCACCACCAATGGCAGTAATCCCAAGAGCATCTGAGTTATCCCCACTATATCCAGGATATGCAGTTGTCGCAACCACTATCGGATATGTGGTTGCGACAACTTCCATGTCTGTAACATAAGCAACGTCGCCGCCGCCGCCGCCGCCGCCAGCATATGCTCCTCCTCCTCCTCCACCACCAACAACCAATATGTCTACAGTTCTATCTGTGGGAACTATGAAGTCATCAGATTCAATAAACGTGTGGATTGTATAATTGCCGAAAGTTGTAATTGTTCCACCAGTGCATGGCTCTTGTGTATTTATTGGAGTAAATTTCAATCCAGCAAGACCTTCAGCAGAAGTTATAAAATCTCCATCAAGTATAGGAGTTATTCCATCGTTTTTGAACAATGTTCCTTCAGCAATATTTGTGATCTTGTAGAAAATCGTATCATTGACATCGTAAGGACTTTTTGAAATAACCAATCCTTCAGTAGTTTGTACTCCGGGTGTGCTCTCTGCACTTGTAACCGTTGGAGTATTCGCTATGATTGTTGGATCGATTATCAACGTCATTCGAATTGGCATTTCAAAATTCCTTGTCCAAGATTAGACAAATTTACCATTCAATCAGAACACAACCATTACCACCATCTTGCCCATTCATAATTGTGAATGATCCATCACCATACCCGATTTTAAATCCTCCATGGCCACTTGCACCCTTAACAACTGGATTTTGGATTTCCATAGGACTGAATATTGAGTCCTGACCTAGAACTCCAAAATCTGGATAAGCCCCAAATGTATCGGTTGCGGCCACTCCCAATGCTCCACCATCCAATATTATTGATAAGTCAGTTCCAATGATCGTTGTATTTCCTCCAGCAGTTCCATTTACTCCACCAGCACCAGTTCCGTTTGCTCCACCAGTTCCACCGGAACCAATTACAATGGCATATTCCCTTTCGGCAACTGTAGTTACTTCTTGCCTATATATGGATTCTCCAATCCTTCCTCCAGATCCCAATCGGACGGGATCTGCGGGATCTCCACCACCACCACCACCACCACCAGCACATGCTGTGATATATATTTTCGTAACACCATATGGAACGGTAAATGTTCCATCTGTTGAAAATATTTCATGTCCATGTGTTCCAATTACTTGAGCAAGTGTATGGGATTCAAGTTGAGTAGCATTAACAGAAGTCTGAGCATCGGAAATTACTTGAGCAAGTGTAGAACCCTCAAGAGTTGCAGCATCTCCCTGATATTCTTCAATTCTAATGTTTTGTAATTGGAATGTATTGGTAGTTGCAACCGCTTCTGAAAAATATAATTGAGCTGTAACTGCGGTAGTTTCAGGAGTAATGATTGTAGATGTGCTTTGTTGCCAAAATGTAGCCATTGGAAGTGTCTGAATAACATCATTACTTAAAGTAGATCCATCGTCTGCATATTGCACTAGATGTAATAATAAATTGCTACCAGAATCAGTAGTTCTGAATGCAGTTTTAATAATATATGTTAAACTTCGATTGATTGGAAATCTATTTGAGGCAATGATTCTATGAGCACCTATTTGAATAGCTGTATTTCCAATCCATCCATCTGTAATCGTTTCAATTGTAGCATCCAAAGAAACTCTATTAACATCACCAATCCATGCAGTAATATCTGACGTATTTGGATCTTGATTTAAGATTTTTCCAGATGGTTTACTCGTTAACATTTGGGTTGTAATGATATCGGGATCAAAAATCCCGTCTTCTTTTATTGCACGAAAATTCTCAGCGATATCTGCTTGAGAATCACTTAAATAATCACTTGCAGCAGGTTTGGTTGCATCAAATACCATTTTAATACCCCTTCGCTATGTAATCCACATTTCCCCCGGAGTCAACACCACTTTCATTGAATATCTTAACAAAGAATGTTGTTTTTGTTCTTGAGATAACTTCGGTTCTTCTCAATGCACCTACCGCAGATGCTACCACATATGGAACAATAAAGAAAGATCTTGGGAACGTAATGGTAGATCCACCGACAGCAACTACAGAAGTTCCGGATTGTATTAAATCCGGAACATCGATTGCTGATTTAAGATTTGTAACATTGGGAATCACAGCAAGATTGTCAGTATGTAAGATTATTTTAAATTGAATTCCTTGAAATCTAATTGCTTCTCCATCTTTAAACAACTTCCAATCTTCCCAATTCGTCATATCTTGAGTTGTTCTGACCATTAAAGTGCAAGAAGTATTTAATTCGGAACTGGCTGTACTTTCAATCAGAATATAAACGTTACTCAACATATTACTACCAAGGTCTTCGATGGCAGTAATATAATCTCCATCCAAATCAGTTCCATCTAAAGACAAATAGAATTTTGGAAAATCCATCCATCTTTTATTAGACAAACTTGCCCAAGTTATTGTTGGAAAGTCTTCCCATGTAGTTAATGCATCTGTGAATGCTGTATGATTATGTGTTCCATCGGCATCAGATATAAAATCCAGACTGACTACAATATTAGCCGGTATTAATTTCTCAACTAACAATTCCGATACCGTTGCAGTTGTCGATGAAATTAAGAGTCTATTTGTAGCTTTGATCATAAATCTATAGACTCGTTCACTTCCGGGTCTATATGTAAAACTTGTAGTAGGAACTCCACTAGATATAATAAGGCCGGTATCCCAATTTGAACCTTCTCTGATTTCATATTGAATAACATCAAGTTCAGGATTAGCATCCCAGATCATATCAACCATATCACCATCTTGATATGTTCTGAAATTAACTACTGAAATCGGTGGAGTATTGCTATCTTCAATCAACAATGCAATCTCAGTTGTTGGCGTCAAAACATCGTCTTGTCCGTAATAATAATGCTTATCTCCATCACCCATATCTATGGCTTTGGATGACATAGTTCCCGTTGGAGAAAGAGAAACTAATCTGAAATTAAATTCTCCATTTCCATGAGGCCATTCTTCTCGGATTAAATCACTTGTTGATCTTGCAAAATACTTGAAAAGAACATCATCATGTTCTTTGTAATATAAAATAGTTTCAACACAATCATTTACAGGTTTTGTAACCGATGCATTTATTACATGAGTTGTAAGTTCTCTTCCAACAATTTCAATTACAGAAAGATCTACAAGTATTGGCTTATCTGGTCTTGGAGTTTGAGGATATTGCTGTTCAACAGAATCGGCAGCAGCATCAAAACTCCATTCATAAACAGCTTCATTGTATTCTTTACATGAAATAGTTATTCCTTTATCACCTCTTGAAATTTTGATGATTCGGAATTCTTTTTCAGTCCAAGTGTGTTTTACCGATGATATGGAAATTAAACTATTTACATCAAGAGTTGATGGAATATCACTTCCGACTGTAATATCTACGGTTTTTAATTGTAAAATATTACGATAGAAGTTGTATTCCGCAATTTTATGTGCAGTTTCATCATCTGAAACGTATTTGTATTCGAAATTCTCAGTATTCCATTTATTTATCAATGCTTGATGTGTAGCATTTCTTAAATACTGAGAATTCTCAAACAATGGTCCAGTTGGTGGAATTTCTGGAGGAGTTCCGGGATTCGTATAATCTGTAATCAATGGGGATTCTTCACTACCCGAAGGTTTCTTGTCAAATTTCCCATTCTCAACGTTATACGCATAAGAAAGACGAACCCGGTTAATCTGCTTATCATATGCAGGTTCTTTGAAATCTCCAACTATACACTCATATCCAATTGTCCCCGTATCGTCGAAATGTGCTTCTACTGCTCCAGCAACTTCATCGACCAGTAAAGTCAAAACCCCATCGATTTCCACGAACGTCGCCATGCAATACTTAGCGAATTCATCAAACCATTCAGAAGCTTCTGATCTCTGAGCGATTACGCCGTCCACGAAAAGACTTTCGTTTGTGCAAAATGTAATTGCGTCGGTAAAATCAATTTTCGCCGTTGGGATACCAAGACCGAATCCTGCCGGTCCCTTTTCTGTGACGGTATATCTTTCGTTGGACTGACAAGTAATTGGATTCGTTGCCAATTGATACAACAGTGCAGCGGGATTTCTTTCGGCTTCAGTAGTATGGCCTGTTCGTATACTCAAAATCCCTTTGAGATCTACAAACAATTCAGGAACACTACCATCGGCATTCATTGGAGAAATAGGTTCTCCATATGTCGTGGGATCTGTTGGATCTGTTGCATCGTAAAACTCTACATATGCAAATCCCGGATAAACTGAAGTAATCGTTCCTTTTGCGGCAATAGGATGAGTCTGTTGTTCTTTTGCATCTTCCCAACCCGTTCCACTCCAGATGATAATTCCAATCTTTTTGGATTCGTCTGTTAATTGGAAAATATTTAAACTTGCATCTCTTGTCTTGTCATACATGACAACTTTATCGAAGTAAACTTTATCGATAGACGCAAGTGGACCAGATCCAATCATGAATCTATGAAATACTTGATCTACCCAAGGTATCTTTAATCTCTTAACAGTTCCGATACAAATAGGACAAGCATTCCAATTTTCATTGATTCCTGTATCGGAATAATAATCCTGTGCAATTTGTGCATCTGGGATTGGCTGTTGCATGTAAAGAGATAACTCTTCACTTACAGTAACATCTATTTGCAATCCAAATGAATTGATCTCAGTTATTACACCATGAAATGTTTTAACATTCCCAAGTGCATCATCATGTTCAAGAATTACTTTCTTATTCAACAGAGAATAAGCAGCGTGAATACTATTCAATGAATGGTCGCTGTTGTCAATAGTTAATTGAACTGTTCTCTTACGCGCTCCGAATTTATCAGATACTTCGAATACACGTTCAATTTCAAATCCTTTAACTAATCTGGGTTGATAATATATCCCATTCTTATCAGTGGGTTCGGTTGAATAGAATGCCGCTAATTCATATCCCATGTATAATTTCCCCTATACAATTTCAACGAATGATAGAGAATGTGATGTTATTTGTGCAAACTCATATGATCTGGAGATATTTCCAACTGCTTTAACAAGATAACATTTATTTGGATCTCCCTCCCAATCGTTATACATAACTATGGGAGATCTTGTTAAACGCAACTTATCATATTCCGCTTTCGCAATTTTATCAAGATTTATAGCAAAAGTTCTCCGGGTTCGTCCAATCTTAGACGATTCAGAATAACCACTGTCGAATTCAATGATATTTTCTTTTGGAACGATTTCAATTTGATATCCGGCCTTTGGATTCCAGATTTCTACGAAATTTCCAACTAATAGATTACCGATCTTGAAATAAGTTGGTTCGAATAATGGTGTTTGTGTAGGAATTAAAATCCTGAGATATCTGTAATTGAATGCAACAAGTTCTTTGAAGTAATGCATGTAATTCTCTTCATATACTTCATCCTTGGTGAGTCCAGTAATTACTGAGGAATATGAAGGAGTATCCCAATCTCCAGTAGCTGTCGTTGCATTCCCTTGAATTGTGAATGCTGCAAAGTTGAATCGATTCAAGAATAATCCAGTTAATGACTTTGCAGATCCAAAATCATACATAATCCAAGATTCGGTAATTACCTGACTTTTCCAAGATTGGACTGGCTTAATCGTCTTCAGATTCGAAGATGTAAATATTGTATCTTGTGAAGAGTGTGTAATCGCTACGCTTGTATCTTCTGAACTTGCAGGAGTGTAATCGTATAATATTTTCATGTTATAGTCCCGCCAATTTACGTTTGAGTTCTTTTACCAATTCTGCCGCTTTTGGATCTTGGTTCTTAATGGCATTGGAAATTTCTTTCGCCATATCACCAATGCTTCGGATATCCATGAAGATTATATCACCTTTTGAAGTCTTTGCCTCTTCTGCAATACGAAGTTTCATTGTATCTCCAATTGCACCAAGCATGTCTTCCAAAGCCTTCATAGAATCTTCAGATTTGGCCTTGAGATGTTCAGATTTCTCCAACATCAATTGGAACAGTTCTTCTTGAGCATTGAAGTATGCATCACTTCCCTTGGAAGCCGAAGTGATCTTATTTGTGATAACATCTTTCGTCCAGTCGAAATATGCTGTGAATGGATCAACAGAACCGGAAGCGATTGAACTCCAACCACTTCCAAGATCCATAGGTGCTTTGTATTGCACTCCATCAATTACGCTCATGTCACCACCGGCATCTTTGAAGTTGGTGAATGCACCTTGAAGATCTTTCCAAGAGTCATAACCCTTCATATCGCCAAGCATTCCGGTCTTATAGGTTGCTTGTCGAACTTGAGATTGCAATGCTTCGAATGCACCTTGAGAAAGATTTGCAATTGTTTCAACGGTGTTGGAGAGATAACCTGCATCCACCCATGATGAAATCTGATTTGCAATTTCAGTGTAGTATTCAGAGATCTTCAGATTTGCATCGGCAATTGCTTGCGCTCCACCGTATTGGAAGTCATTTTCTGTAAACATTCCAATTGTGCCTTCGATGCGTTTAATTTCATCAAAAGTATCTTTATATTTATCCTTGTCGGTATACAGATTTCGATTGTTGGAAGCAGTATTCAAATTGGTATTTTCAAGTGTTGCTTTCGCAACAATAGCGGAAGAAATCTGTTCCATTGCCATTTGCACAACTGCATTGCCTTTACTGCCTTCATTAAAGATGGCAAAATTCTGGAATTCGGGAGTTAAAAACTGTTTCAAATTTCCAAAGATACTTTCCATTGTATCTTTGCCCATTGTTATATTATTGGAGGAATTTGACATTGCTTGAGTTATTTGAGTTGCAGCAGCAGATTGTCCAAGATATTTATCTTGATTTTCTACATTTGCAGCACCAAACATGTCATACGTATATTTTCCAAAATTATTAACAGGAATGAATTTCATGGATGTAAATGCTACTATGTCAGATACCATAGATTTCTTAGCATCTATTGATTTCTGAGTCATAGTTTTATATGCATCGATTGTGGATGTTATTAAATCATCTATCGTTGTTTGCATATCCCAAATTTTATCACGAAGTTCATCTTGAACTTTGAAATCTCCAGATGCTCTAGCATCTACAAACATTGCTTGAATCGTAGCAAGATACTGTTTCCGATAATTAACTTCTTGCTCAATAGCAGCAACTTCATTACTCTTTTTCAACTCATTCAATCTCTTTGTATTATTGTATGATTCTTCAGCAGATGTTTTCAGAAGATCATAATATGTTTTCATACTTGCATCGAATGCAGTTGTATCCGCAGCAGAATGATTTTCCTTTGGCCCTTTGAACCAACCATCTCCAGAAGACCATGTAGAATACGTTGGTGATCCAAAACCAAAATTTCCAATATTAGACGTTCTTCCAGACATCATATACTTTTCAGCATCGGTATTTCGTCTTGTTAACATTGTTTCCCGAGAAGATGAGGCTGCTTGATATGCAGCTTGTCCGGCCTGAGTATCGTCTTTCGCTCCACCCCACAATCGACCGGGTTGGGAAAGAAAGCCAGTTAGGAGTGAGAGGGGGAGAACAGCGGGATTTGCAGAAGTGAATGCCTTTGCGCCAGCCCATGCAGAACTAAGAGTTCCAAGGATTCCACCCTTTGAACCAGCACCTGTAGTTGCTCCTGCAATTGCATCCTTTACAGAAGCACCGTTGTCGGAATAATACATCATTTCATCGATTTGATCTCTGGACATACCAGCCATACTCATGGCTAATTGTGACTGACCGCCAAACAATCCACCGATGATAGAATTAGCGATTCCACCACCCGTGGATGCTCCCGTATTAAGATCGATTCCAAAAACCATCTTGGTAGCAGATACAGCCATCATCTTGGAAATAATCTGTCCAATGGTAGACAAAATCGATCTACCCATACTTCGGAACATCTCATTCAAGTTGGAAAGTTTCCCTGTCATGAAGTCGAAGAATCCGGTTTCGAATGAGGAAGACAATCCATCGACAATGGTTTTACCGGCATCGAACATCTGTTCTCGCCAATTTTTTAACGCAACAGCAGAAGCACCCATTCCGAATTGGAGGGCTTCAAGTTCACTGTATTGACCCTGTTCAAGTCCCTTTTCAATCGCACCATACACTGAAGTCTTTGCTTCCCGAGTAGGAGCACGATTGAGAAGATCTTTCATAACTGAAGGAATTCGGAAATCAGATCCTTTTAATTCAACATTAAACCGTTCCAAGTCATATTGCCATGATTGGAAGGGTGAAAGTTTCTTTACAGTTCCCATGAACCGCTTGAGTGCGGATTCCATTTCTTTTAAGTTTTTAAATAAAGTATCGTCTTCAGTTCCATTTGCAAATGCATCATCCAATTCAATTTTGAGTTCTTTCAAACGATTGGTGATTCCGTCTTCAATACTTATTCCTGCATTATCTGGAGCAAATGCAATTTTATTGATTTCTCCTGCAAATTTGGTTGCGAGTTCTGGAAATTTAAGATTTTCCAATTTTGAAAAAGTCTCTGCGAGATTTAATATAACAGAGTCTTCAGCCTCAGATGCATTTAACTTCCCAAATTCACCGATTGCATCGTACAATGGGCGATATGTTTCCATTCTTATACGTCGTTGTGCTAAGTCGGATTGTGCAGTTTGTTTTGCTGCCATTTCTGGAGTATATTTGACAGATTTATCAACGGCTTGATCCCGGAGTATATTTAAATTGGTTTTACGTCCGAATTCGTACATTGATTGTATTTGAGATTCTACAGTTCCATAACTCCCCACAACACTCTTCACAACATCTTCCATCATCATTGATTTCGACAATTCGGAAGTTTTCATGAAATATCCGTCGAAATCTTTGAACATTGTTTCGACGACTCTTAACGTATCTGGAAGTGCTGTTGCTAAGTTACTTGAAATTGTTTTTGCCGCAGTTCCAATAGTTGTAAAAACTGATCCAATTGAACTTCCATCGGAACCATTAACTTTACTGAGTAAACTTTGTGGAGAAATTGTATTTAATGAATTTGCAAGTTCCGGAGAAGTAATATAACTTTTTTTCTCAGATAAATATTTGACAATTTCATACAACTTCTCTTTAACACCACTCAAAAAACCGGTCATTACATTTCCGGCATTGTCTTGAATTTTTTGCATGGTTGCTTCATAACCATACTTTTCATTTTCATTGGTTGACAATGTTTTTCTGAATGTATCTCCAATATCCAATGGTTGAAGATTGGTTGTGAATGCCTTGAATTGAAGATCTGTAAGTTTTATGAATTGAGCTTTGTCATTTTGAGTTTGGGCGTATCCAGAATTTATACCTTTCAAAATTTCATCATAAGTAATCAATGGACGATTACCTACTTTTTTCCTTGCTTCTTCATCGGCTTTTCTTGCCATCTGAGTAGCATAATCAACCGGTCCCTGTCCTTCTCCATAGAATCCCATGTGGATTGATTTTGGTTTCGTTGGAGCTTCTTTTAAAGATTCGAATCGAATATTATTTCTTGCCCATTCATTCTTAGATTGTGCATCTTTTAAAGCTTTTGCACTTTCGGTTGTATTCAATCCACTTCCAAGAAGGATTTCTTTAAGTCCCGAATTTCGTCCGGCGATTGCCAGTTTGATAAATGTTTCTGGATCATTGTAAAATTTTGTATTCGCAGACAAAGCTTGAACATCCAATGCAAGATTCTTTGGATGATCTCCAGTTTTACTATGGGAAAGATCATTTGCAGAATAAATTGCAGGATCATACACACCTTTGAAAAGTAATTCAAGGTCGTCATTGATCTTTGAAAATGTTCCAAGAGTATCTTGTGTAAATCCTGAAAGGTTTACCGCAGGCCCGGAAGTTTTGAAACTGCTTGGATCAATATAACCGAGAACGGATTTTATCTTTCCGGCAATGGCTTCGCCGACGGTATCCCCCATCGGTTTTGCAACTCCCAGAAGTTCTTTTCCAACCCCTACAACATTTCCAACATTGTGAAGTACAGTTGAAGGATTGCTAGCTTCTTTTACAACCGCCCAAACATTCTTCATGAAATCTTCAGGAGTTTTCCACGATTCGGGATTTGTTTGAACTCCGGATTTATCACCCTTATCTGCTAAATCGGCTAAGTAAGTTTGTCGTAAATTGATTTTCCTTTGATTGTCTGCATATCCTTCAGATGTTATATCTGAAGTTAATTTTTTAAGTCGGTTAAAGGTGGTAGTTGCCGCATCTAAAGCCATGCCATTAGCTGTGGGGCCTAAATATTCTGGATTTTTATTGAGAATCTGGATTTTTTGTGCGCTGATTTCAGCCTCAAATGCACGGTGTAGATAATTTTTCTCAGGATTATTCTTGTCGGGATCTTTGGCGATATTCAACAACAATTTTGACATAGATTCGGGAAGCATTGCATTCCAATGACTTCCTTCACGAATACTGGCATATTCTTTATCTTTCTTTTCAAGTTGATATGTAATTGAAGGAGTTCCAACGCCACCAACATCCTTCAAATAATCAATTGCCTTACCGAATCCAGTATTCTCGAATAGATCCATATATTCAATTACTTTGCCGAATAGATTGGGAATTAAAACAAACAATGAATAAATTCCAAATGCACTTTTACCCATCATTAAAAACGCATTCGTTAATCCAGTTACTAATGATCCACTGGTTAACAATCCCAATGAAGATAACATTTTTGTAAGTCCACCAACTGCTAAATCTTTATGCAGCCAAGTAAAGATTTCAACGATTGGAACTCGGAATGCAACGATTGATCCAAGAACTCCAAGTAAAGATCTTGCAACTGAAATAATATTACCAAACCCAAGAAACCAAACACCAAGAGCTACTTCAACCAAACCAACATCACTTATAAATCCTTTGGTTGAACTTCGAATATAATCAAATAACGATTTCGCCTTTGAAAGTAGATCTCCTAGAATAGTTCCAATCTTCGGGATAACTACTTTCGCGATTTCGTAAAATTCTCTAACACCATCTGAAAGATATTGGAATGTATCTTTTAATCCCTTTTGAAATGCAGTTGAAAAAATAAATCCATTGATATATTGGAATATATTAACCAATCCTTCAGATGCACTTTGAATTGTATCTGTGATCGAAGAAAGATCGATTGAGAAATTTGTTCCGAATAAATTGTTTATTGCAATTGTTGATTTGAGTACAAATTCTTTTACAACTTCCCAACCATCTTGGAAAGCATTGGACATTCGTTTTGCAAATATAGATGCATTTATTGAACTTGCAAACGTTTCAAATTCAACCTGTACTTTTTTAACATCACTTACAAACGAATCATAAAACCCCATATTACCAATTCGGGTTTTAAGGACATCAAATTGCCCTTGAATCTTTTGTAAGACAGGGCCGATTTGTCCAGCAGTTAATTTCAATGTTTCGGCTGGAACAAGATCTCGTAAATTTCCAGCCAATCCTTTGAGTAATTTCGGAACGTCTTTTTTGATTGAAGAAAGAGATTTCCCGTCGGTGGTCAACATGACATCGACTGGAATTTCATATCGTCTTTTGATGGACATGAAATCGCCGGAGAGTGTTTCTCGCAATGAATATAATGCTCCCTGAATTCCCCACTCTGGTTCAATCTGTGAAAGAGCGATAACGATATCCCAGACATCTTTCATGTTTTCTTCAAGATGGATGGAATCTTTAAACATGGTTTTCAATGGAGAAATTAAGGTCATTGCTTTGGTTCCTGAGATAATCTGTTCGTATCCAATTGGAAGATTCTCAGCAACCTTCATACTTGCGGCCATTACTTGATCAACGTTGGATTGAGTTTTCAATGTTCCCAACATAGCTATGTTATAACCCCGGAATCGTTCTGTTGTCATGAGGATATCCTGTCCCCAGGATTTCATGACATAAGCAGAACCGGCAATTATACCAGTCATGCTCATTACAATTCCAGTTCCCATCTTGAGAACATAGAAAAATTTATCGGCTGCATATGAAGCCATATCCCAACCAGAAGCAGCTAAATCTTTTAATGAATCATTTAATCCAATAACTGCATCTTTCGTGGCACCCATGATATTCGTTTCTTGAGTTTCTGGAATACCAAAACCGGAAGACATGGCGGTAGCCGCACCTCTACCCATCCCACCGGCCATTTGGATTCCACCACCAAGGGCACCAAGAACGCCGACTGCCAATGGTGCAATCAATCCCATTTGTCCAGCCCTTGGATTCCGAACGGGAACCTTTGGAGTTTTATTGGTTGTCTCCAAATATCCCTTTATCTTTTCTTGAATCGTTTTTGGATAAATTGCAAATGGATCTATATCGTTGAATGATTTTGGAAATAATGTATCAAACCATCCACGTTCACCACCGGTTGGAGCCGCGATTATCTGTTTCTTAGCATTAAATGCTCTTACTTTTTTAACAATATCGATGGATTTTTGAGTATAAGTCTTGTAAAGTCCAGTTGCTTCAACTTCCATTCGATCTTTCAATGTCTGAATTCTATCAGCAGTTAAAGGAATCGTCGCAATGGATAGAGCCTTTGTTTCTTTTCCACCAATTACACCCAATGTTCGTTCTGCTTTTCTAGCCAACTTTTCCAGATTTCGGTATCCAACTTCTTCATCCAAATACCGTTGTTGTAATGCACTTACAACTTTTCCAGTTTTAGGTTTTGTTTCTTTTCCACCAATTGGACCTAATGTTCGTTCTGCTTTCTTAGATAATTTCTCCAGATTTCGATATCCAACTTCTTCATCGATGTATCGTTGTTGTAATTGACTTACAACTTTTGTAGATTTGGGTTTGTTTAAAAGCTCATTCTTTTGAACAATTGCTGTCTTCACAGTTGAATTTAATTTGGTTGCAAGTTTTGCATTTGCTGCATCTTTTGCAATTGCCTGATTCAGCCAAAGTTCTTCTTCTTTTTGTTTTCGAAGATAATCCACCCAATATTTTTCAACAAGTTTTCTATCCGTTGTTGTTCCAGTTTGTTTTCTCATCCAACCGGAAATCTGATCTGGTTCAATTCCTTGTTTTGAAATTGCAAAAGTTCTAACTTGCTTAACCAAAGATTGTGGAAGACTCCTGGTAATCTTGGTTTTGATCCCGGTTACTTTCTGTTCAAATGCTTTTACAAGTGCATCTGCCATATTCTTTCCAAGATCTGCACCAAGATTCTTGAAAGATAAATTCATTTGAGTTGACAGCTTTGAAACAGCAGAATTGATACCACCGACTGCTCTTAATAAACTCTTGGCAATCTTATCAAACCCAGTAGTTTTTGCCTCAAATTCCATTATAGATTTTTTATTGGTTATCATGATCTAATGTCTCCTCAAATGACGAATGGAAGGACAGTTTTACGTGTCCTTCCATTTCGGCTATTTCTTGGACTTTGCAGCATTTACTTGTTTCTGCATCTGTTGAGATCTTTCTTTACATCGGACAGAATCGACTGCAATTATCTTTTCGAATAAACACTGTCGTTCTATTGGATCATATATCTCATACAAGTTGAAGATGAATTCGATTGCCATGAAATTGATGCCTAAGACATCACCCATACCGGCAACAATGACTTGTCCTGAGAGCTTCTGATACAATTCCCATGCAAAGAAATTACTGATGAAGAGTTCTGGTTTGCCGAATGAACACACGCCATATATACATGGTAACGGTTTCTTATGAATTTTAGCAAATGCTATTTCACAAGTTTCACAACTGGCCCGTCCAGGAGTGAATATCCATTCGGCAAACTCAGTTAGTTTTTTATTTCAACTTCTTTCTTTTCTGAGAAGTTGGAAGCGTCACGGACAGAATCCACAATCCAAGAACCGAACTCGTAACTGTTATCAACGAGGAACATCAAATTTTCATCATTGAAATCGATTTCCGTGTCCAACGATGGAATTTTGGTTTCGTCGAGAACCACAACCGTTGAAAGATATCGATAGGTGAGTCCCTTCCAACCTTTGACAACTGTTCGTGCCATATCCTTGGTAAGTTTCTCGCCATCCATCACTTCTTCGAACTTGTGTGATTTCTTGTTCAATTCCATTTTGGTATTGCGATTCATGATCACCTGAACTTCAGAACGAGGAAGATACAGGAGTTTCACGAGAACATTGTTTTCCTTGTCAAAAACAACATCATTGACAACATCTTTGCGAACGAGATCTTTAAGATTCATTTGGAGTATCCTTTCAAGATATATTAAAAATCATGGTATCTAATCCCAGAAAATCAGATCTAGGGAAAGATACCACGATTTTATGAAGAATGCAAACAGGAATTAAACTTCCGTTCCTGCTTCAATCGATGCAAGTGTATTGACAATTGTTACGATTACATCCGTCAATGCAGTTTCATCATATTTTGCGTTGAAGGTCAGAGGAAGATTCAAACCTTGAAAAGACGCAATTTCTGGAGCCGTTCCAGAAAGTTTGCAACTTGGGAATTTAAAACTTAGTTTCTGACCAAGCCCGTTATTGAACATGAACTTCACACCGCAAATAGTTCCGGCAGAATACAACTTGTACAGATAGTCATTTTCAAAGAACACCGTGAAGTCGCCTGAACATGCACGTTTACCATATTGAGCAGAAGCTCTGAATGCCGATCCAAGCACGTAACCGTCGGTTTCGATGTTGTTTGCAATGTTGATGTTACCGGCTGTTACAAATCCCAATGGATGGTAATTTGCATCACCATCATCGTCAAGAGTTCCACTGGTATCGATAGTGCCATCTGTGGTTTTCATGGTCGTGGAAATAACACATTGATAACCCGTGAATCCGCTGATCGTTGAAGCGGCTGGGGTTCCCGTTCCCATTCCATCGGCGTCGGCAATTGCTTCTTCTTTTCCGATAAATCCAAAAGTGATTTCATGCAAACCTTCCTGAACCAAGGAAATTGCCATGGAATTGACGCGGCAGCCCTTATAAATCAGGAACTTGTCGATGTCGGGGAATTCTTTCTGAATGGTAAGACCTTGGAAGAAACCCGGAGAACCTTTCAGAACGTGAGTGTAGTTCGGAGCGGAACCACTTGTCACCAAGGTTGGATTAAGACCACCCGTTTTTGGATTCCCGAGAAGATGAAGGAAAAACAATTCCAATCCTTCCGGAATCAAATCGGAAACGATATTGCCTTCAACCGCTTTGTTACCATCGCCCAACCCGATGGTGCAACGATAAGCATTGATCATATCGGATTCGAAGTTATTCTTTGAAGATTTCAAAGATTCATTCTTCAACCCAACAATGCGAATTACTGCATCATCAGCATAGGGAGTTCCCCATACCTGTTCTTGTTTTACCGTCAATACTGCATTACTACCAGCAGCACGAGTCATATTGTTATTCTCCTTCTATTACAAGTCGAGTCCCATAAAGTGATATGTTACTTCAAAAGAAATGGCAAATCCACCGTGAGGCCAAATCATCTCAGGAACCGTTTCGATTTTGAGCAAAGTAATCCAATCGCACAATCCGGAGAGGTTGTCATCTGTTAGCATAGCTATAACGAGATCTTTTTGCAAACTATTCATCAATGTATCAAGATTTGGATTGCTTTCGTCAGCGGATATGAATGCAACTACATCCAATTGAATGGTATTCTCGAATTTTTTACCCGGAAGAGGTCCAAATATCTCCCCGTTATTATTTAAGATAACCCAAGGTTTTGGATGAGATTCTATCATATCAGAATCAAATACAAGATATTGTCGATCAACGTATGAAACTGTGTGTTGATAAACATGTCCAGATTTCACTTCTGTATTTCCAGAAACAATCATTGCTAATTTTGCTTCGATTGCATTCAATATTAATTCTTTGCGTGAAGTAGTCATTGATAATCCTTATGTTGTTTTAACATCGGCCTTGCTCATGGTTTCATACATTCTTGTAAAGATTCTATCTGCCATAGCGATAACTGACTGTTCGGCGGCTTCAGTAAATCTTGAACCTGTACTGAAATCGACTTTGTTCGATTTCTGTTTCACAATAATGAATCGATTACGACCACCTTTTGGACCCTTCCAATGATACGTAATCCATTGTGAAATCTTACTCCAATAAAACCTCAAAGGAGAAGAACGTTTAGATTGATTTCCGGCTTTAACTATTTGATATTGCTTACGTCCAGTATCCAGAATCCGATATATCTGTTGCCCGGTGATCTTGAATTCAGGACGTATTCCTCGTTGATATGTCGGTTGTTTAAGACTACGTGAAAAATATGAATGACTCAACCGAATAACTGAACTTCCTTTATTTTTTGCAACAGTTGAATAAAACCCATCAATGATATCCTTCGATGCACCTTGAATTCTTATTCTAGCGGATAACATTGCTTTTTTTGCAGCAGCTTGAGCTGTATCTTGAACGGTCGTTGGATTCAATTGTGAAAGATGTCCATTGAGATTTCTTTGTAAATTGCTAAAGTAATCCAATACCTTTTTGATATCAGTTTTAACATTTGCAATATTAACCTTGATAGCAATGGACGCACTTTTTGAAGTTGCATCTGCCATTACAACACGATCACTTTCGATTTGATACTTTTCACAATACTCTGCAAATCGCTATCCAATGTTCTCTGAACATCTGCAACACTTCCAGAAGAATCTGCGTTGATATTTCCACGCCTGTCAAATTTATATGGATTGCTTCCTGCACCATTCTGAACATTTGTTTTCTTGAACTTCTCAGATTCAATATTATGTAGAATCAATGCATAGACATCTTCTTCAAAGATATCTGGAAGTTCTGTGATCTCCCGGACTGCTTTGTAATCGTAATACACTGTCTGAACATCGGAAGGTGTTGGAATCAAATCAAATGTATCATGGCCTACAATTTCAGCTCCAGATGGATTCATCACTTCGGAAATTCCAGCAATGATCATTCCAGTGAATCCCGTCGATGGTCCGAATGTTGAGCCTGTATTTATAACATTCGATCCCGCCGAACTTGTCGTATAATAAACTTCCTTGATTCCAATCAACCCGGTTTTTGAAACAACATATCGAGTTTGATCTACAACCGTTGACAAATAATCTCGCATGATCTTTGGATAATACTGTGAGATCTTTTTCAATGCTGAAGAAATATATTCTATCAAAGTTGCATCGGTATACAATGTGATACTTGATAATCCATAATTGGATCGTAGTTTTGCAATAATATCAGACTGTAACATTTTCAGTTTCCTTTTTAATTACTTTGTAACAAAGAAACGCCCAATGATATATCGCCATAAATTCCCATCCGGGAACTCGGGTTTCCATGAGTTTGTAATAATATGTTCTTGCTCCATCCAACATACCATACTTTGCGGCAATTTCATCCCATTCAAATTTTTGTGACAGATGAATCAATGGGGATTGGCCCTTCTTGTGAATCCCCATATTCAGGATAACAAAAACGAGAGCATCCGGTTTGCAAATGCGTTTGATTTCTGCGAATACTTGATCTCGTTTATCAACGGGCAAATATTCAAACATATACATCGAATGAACGAAATCAATCGAATTATCGGGAATCATTGATAAGTCCCAAGCAGGAGTATTTATCAATTTGATATTTTTGAATGGTGTTTTCTCCGTTGCAAACTTGGATATATCTACACCGATTACATCTGATCGATAATCTGCAAATGCACTTGGAATAGATCCAAATGCACATCCGAGATCCAGAATCTTTTTCCCTTTTACTTTGAATATCAAATCCAAATAATATACATACATCTTCTGCCAAGTTCCTTTGGATTTCAAATCAAGATTCTGTTCTTGTAATTCTTTGAAATATGCTTCTTCGAATGCAGAAGATTCCAACGTTGGACTGACTTCTTTTACTTTAGACATTTTATGCTCCTACTATTTCAGATATTTTGATTTTTATCGATTCCAAAAGTTTGTTTCTATCAAAATCTTTCATACATCGAATTCTTCCATTGCAATGTGCGCGAGTTTCAAAACATGGAGTGCATCCCATCATCTCAGAAATACTGATACTCTTGGCTTTCAATGGATACTGGGGATGTAAGGAAATTCGTTCATGCTCGCGGGTAGGCCCAAGTAGGGTAAGCACTGGACAATTTGCTACATGTGCCAACCAGAGGACTCCTGAGTCCATAGTAATACAACAGTCCAATTTCGAAAGAAGTGCAGTTACTTGGATGGGATTGAGTTTACCACAAAGATTTACAATATTGGTTCCCTCGAATCCCATATCCGTCGATTGATCTATTAGAACAACTTGATATGTTTTTGAAAGTTCTTTTGCAATTTCTTTAACATAATCAAATGGAAGAGTTTTCATACAACCAGATCCACGAATTTGCAATCCGATACTTTTGTTTTCTTTCACAAATTCAACTCCGTTCAACCATAAAGGCACACTTGGATTCCAATCCAATTTGGGATGCTCGGAAATTCCAACGTTGGACAAAAATACGTCTACCCTGTGATTATTTCGCTCATCGTTCGTACATGAATGATCCTTTTCAAGCAACCCATTCATATTAAACAAAATATCACATTTGTGATTCTGATTGACAGACATAGAAGTCATGAATTTCAAATCGGGAAACAATGCCTTCAAAAGTATCCTATATTCATCTGATGTAAATATTACAACTTCTTTTACATTGTAATACTTTTTGAAATATCTTACAACTGGAATAAGTTGAATAAGATCTCCCATTGCAAAATCTCTAATGAATCCTACTCTATTCTTGTTTCTAAATGCACTGACATCGAATGGTTTGAAGAATTCATCCATTACATTCTTCATATTGGATGGTTCAAATACCATTCCTGGATAAATAGTAATTGGAAATGAAGAACGATTTACATCTAATACTTGAGGACATTTTGTAACATTATAAAGAAGCATTCAACAATCCCTCAACATATTCATTAGTTTTTGCAGCTATTGGAATTGAGAAGTCATATTTGTCAACATGAATTCCAAAAAACTTTTCATATAATTGGACTCGATGGATAAGTCGTTCGTGATTAGTTGTAGAATGATCCACTTCTAAACAACCATCAAGCATTACCATTTTATCAACTTTATTTCTATGGAATGATTCATTTGATAAAACTTGATCAAATGCATCTGGAAGATTCTTAAAAAAATCTATATGTTGGGATTGGGTAATCAAGACAATTGTATGTTTGTAAACTCTTTTAATATATCTTGCAACTGGTAACAACATAATTAAATCACCCAATGCACCAAATCTGAATAATCCTAGACGAATTGGAGTTTTAACTTCAGACAGGTTACATATAAAATCTAATTTTGATATAAATCTGAAATCCTGTAATAATTCATCTGCAACGTTGTCTTGAACATTCTTCCATTCATTCCGCTTGAACGTTATGAATTGCTTAATACAGCGGATATAGAATCCAGTTTTTTCATAACATCCAGTATATTTTATTGTTTGCATTGAATATAAATAACATGAAAAATCTCCAGAATCAAGATCGATGTCTGGAGATTCGTCTAATATTGGACAGAAAATAAACTTCCTAAAAACAAGAAACCCCCCGTTCCGTCGAAAGAGGGGGGGTTTCAAATCAATAATGCCCGATGAGGGCGCTTTGTCATTGTGCTAAGGACACTATCGTAAAAATCGATATTAGCACATTGATTATATTTCTATCCTTTAAGAAAGTCAAGATACTCTTGGATCTTTTTCGCCGGGTCTTCGGTGTATTTGATTATTAGAAGATTTATCTGGTTTTCTTCGCACCATTTGAGTTTTATTTCGTCCCTGAAAATTCCGTCTTTGGATATAAATCGATCATTGGGAAATATTTTTCTGCATTCTTCTGGATAATGTTGAATTCCTTGAAATTCTATCAATGTGTTGTAATCCGGAAGATAAAAATCAAATCTTAATGTTGATATATATTTGCAAGTTGGAAATTTCTTTTCTTCTTCAAATTTAATTCCTTGTAAATCTAAATAATTGTGAATTGCGACTTCTCCGGTTGAATTCATACATGTTGGACAACCACGACCACAAAGATGACTTCCCATTGTTTGTAAAAAATCACCATGTAGCTTACACACAATTGGAATTTTTACATCCCATCCTTCAAGTTTTGTTATTTTTGAATAATCATATAATCCACAATGAACTGTGGTTGCTCTCGAAATAAATTCATCTATGGATAATCTAAGATTTAAATTTATTTCTTGGTTTGCACATAATTGACATCCCAACCCGTTAAGATGAGAAGTTGCTCTTTGTAAAAATTCTCCATGTTTTGGACAAATGATTATTAGTTTCAGTTGAGAATTCTTATAAATAGCTTTTGAATAATCATATTTTCCATTGTGAAGTTTTGTTGCGCGTTCAATAAATATTTCAGTTGTTAATCTTTGAGATGCACCACTTATTTCGTTTCTACAAATAGGACATCCTCTTCCATATTGATGAGATGCTGGAGTTTGTTCAAATACTCCATGTCCTTCCTTTGGACAAATGATCTTCACTTTAACATGAGTAGTTTTGTATTCTACTAATGAATAATCATATTTATCACCATGTTTTAATTTTGAGAGTTCTATGAATTTTTCAAGATTTGATCGTTTTAAAGAACCTACGTAAATCATGGCACAATTTGGACATTTTTGTCCTTTTGTATGTTTTTGTATTTTTTGTTGAAACTCTCCATGTATTGGACAGATGATAGTTACTTTATCATTTGAAGTTCGAAAAGTTACTTTCGAATAATCATATTTATCACCATGAATCTCCTTGGCGTCATGAATAAATTTTTCAATGGTCCATTTAACGATTGGTCCTGCTGGCATAATTAACTCCTTTTAATTGTTACTTTCCCTAATTATGCCATAGAAAATCCCGGAAGTCAATTGACTTCCGGGATTTGTTACTTTACCGTGAAACCCGCTCTACATGCAGGTCTACGAGCCGCTCACCGTGACCAACCCCAATAAATCAGGTCTTACCAGCTTGCTAGCTGCTCGCGACATGATAGCACGAACGCTTTCGAAGGTGGTCGGATTTGTAAATGATTGCGTCATAAAAGCTAGCACGTAGGGCGCCCATACCATACATGTATCCAACCAACTTGCACCATTGTATCCCATGAGAATTTTGTTAACGGGGAAGAATGGATCGATGTACACGGTCCAACGCTTATTTAAAACTCCCGTCAAATAGCGTCCCCCGGAATTTATGATCTGTAGTTCAGCCGAAACAGGATCGGGAACAAACATGAGCATCTTTTCAAGGAATGCGCCGATTTCCGGAGATGTGACGATCCAATTGGTTTTCCGATAGGTCTTGCGGAAAATCTGGACATCAACGTCGATGATTGCGGCAAGAAGTTCTTCACGCCAAACTTTCATGTCGGTGTAGGAGATACCGGAAGGAATGGTTTGATCAAATGTTTTTGCACCACCCGTTGCACCTTGATACATTGTTTCGAGAATGCATCGATCCCATTCGGTAGTGATTTCCGTTCCGAGTGCATTGGAAAGTTCGGTTTCAATGTTTACAGAATGGTAAGCTTCAAAATCTTGGGATGCCTCAATCGACCAATTTGCTTTCAATTTCTTTTCAATTGCAGTAATTGAAGTCCCTGTGATTTTTGCCCGAAGAGACTTGATTGCTGTGGGATTGTTCGGATCATATTCAACATTGTCGCCGTACGTGCGCTGAGTGTGAACATCGTCGGCAATCGAAGAATCATCATCACGAACGATATCGTAATAGTGAATCTTCATATCCGGCTGAGACATCGGCTGAATGGATACGAGATTGCGAACAATCGAATTCATGAAGACTTTGCGAACCAAAGGAAGTTGTGTTTTGACGAAAATAACGGCATCGGCAGAAGTATTCATTGCTTCTTTAACGGTTGCCAATGAATCTCCCTGTAATCGATGACTATGACAGAACTGTTTGACGGAGTTATCCATCAAAACTTCCAATTTGTTCTCTTCAAGCTGATTCAACATCGGATCATTCGACCGATGTTTGACACCTTCGATGAGATGCCCGAACTGAGCATGAATCTGGTCGTTTCGTTCAGTGAAACTGGTTTTCATGGTGATTTTCTCCTATTTCAATTCAAAAATGTTATTTCTTCAGGGACTTCAGATAGGACTCGGTTGTAAGTGCAACAAGGCCATTTGCCCGACGATCTTCGTTCTTGGACTTGAGATCTTTGGCTTGCGCCTCATCCAATTCCTGATCTGCATTCGCCAAAGTCTGGGTCTTCGGTTTCCGAACTTCCCCACCAATGGTCGATTTGACATCATTGAGAAGTGCTTTGTTACTTTCGTAAACTTTCTGCACTTCATCGGAATTCACACAGGACTCAAACTTGGCAACCAGAGAAGGAACCTTGAAGAATTCGACATCCGAGGCCCGAAGGGATTCGATTTTCTTTTCTTTCTCGATCTTGACCGAATTGGCTTCCACGGATTCAATTTTGGTCTTCAGTCCAACAATGGACGATTCCAAAGTTTCAACGTTGGTGGTAAGCGTCTTGATTTCGGCTTCTTTGTTTGCAACAATTTCGGATTCCGGAATCGTAACGAACAGTTCGGGTTTGACGGTCTTCAAGAGATCGGCGATCTTGTTGAAATTCTCAGTGGTGCTACCAACCTGAGCAACAAGGGATTCAATCTTGTCGGTGAGGATTTTCTTTTCGTCGGCAATCGATTTGTCGAAAGCCTCGAAAGTCTCGGGATTTTCTTTGCGAAGATCTTCAATCGTTTTCATGCGGGATTCGCTCCTTTTCAAACTTTCCAGAGTAATATCATCCATTGTTTCTTTTACAGAAGGGGTATCAACAAAATCTGCGGTTTCCAGTTCGAACCCTTCACGAATCACGGTGAATTTGCCTGACAACCCCGGCCATTCTTGATCGTAAAGAGCTTCCCCATAACCACGAGTAGAAACACCAATTACCGCACCTGCATCCAACATTGCTTTCAGATCTTTACCCTTTCGAGTATCCATGATCTGAGCTTTGTAATATGCTTTCTTATCGGGCATGATATCAGAGATCTCAATCATCAATGCCGCTGCATCAGATAATCTTCCTTCACCAACCGGATGATCCAAAGACATCCGAATTTGCTTTTTTGCAACTTTACATTTCAATTTCTCAAGAGTTGCTTGCATTACAGGTGATGGATATATTCGATTGTTATCATTCGGAGTGTCCGTAATGGTCATCGGACCCGACATGATATATTGCTTTGCTCCATTGAAATCAACTTCTTCGATTTTTGCAGCTTCGAAAATTGTTTCAATAATTAACTTTTTCATAAGTTCCTCAGTTTGCAAATTGCATTACACGATCATCGTATCGTTTGTTAGTATCGAATGTCAAATACTTAACTTAGCCATTGCATAGTAATAAGGATATGGAATCTTATTATCATTGGCATAGTTATAATAATTGACAAATTTATCGATTTCCTTTTGAGAGAATCCATTTGCAACTAAACCATCTTTAATCGTTGTCATATTATCTATATCTCAATATTCCTTTCTTTCGGAGTGCATTCAGATGTGCGGAAGCATTAGGACCTCGCAATTTACTTTTGTATCCATAAATTTTATGCTTTTTCAAATTTATACCAAGTTTAAACACCGTTCCCTCTCTATTTGAAATAGTTGCCAATTGATATCCCCAAGACATGGTTTTCAATTTCATCTTACCGCCACCATATCTGACGTTGATCTTATTGATGAATGCCTGATGTTTTTTAATAAATCTAGTCAATGCTCTATACTTGGTTCTGGCGAGTTTATTGATTGCATCTGTTGGATATACATATGTATAATTCCCCGGACTTCCAGATCTACTCATATACTTTGTTCCAATACCAGAAGTTCCGGTTGTATATTCCAAAAGATTGGCAAATTCATTCAAAGATTCTGCAAGCATTAGATAACCTCCTTGAACAATACATGAGATGAAGAATCAATAAGATATTCAATGCCTTCCAAAGTTTTCATTCGTGCTTGTGTTCCCAACATTTCAACGACTTTTCCATATATCTGTCGATTGCCTTGGAAGAACGATGTAAAATCTCCAGATTTCAAAGTGTTATAATCTGAAATGAAAGCGAATTTCGAATTATTTGAGAACTCTTTCAAATCCACCAATGACTGTTGAACATTGAAATATACCGGAAAGTATACGTTGTTCTTGGATTTGTACTCCGTGAATTCTGCAAGACTATTATTATAACCTTGTTTGTATTTATCTTCTTTTGTCAATTGAAACATATATCGGTTGTAATAATATTCATCGCGACGATCCATGAGATATTTATAATCATATTCGGATGGAATCTTTCTATTTCCAGTGTTTGCGAATTGCTTGTCAAGAATAAAATGATCGTATTCTCCACCCAATTGTTTATTATTGTTTATATAATTTAAAAAGCAACGACAGTTGTTCAAACAACGACTCGCGCCAGATTTCGGAAATCCCGGAAGAGTTTTCTTTGTATATGGATTCTTGGCCGCGAAAGACAGACAATCCAAACAGTGCTTGTCTGTCACCCCAAGAGTCCAGATGATTCTTGTCTCTTCTGGGAGGTATACCAGTCTCCCAAAGCCAAACATAGAATCCAGACTTCCGGAGTACATTTCTATACGTTTCGTGTAATCCATGACTCCGGAATTGTTTTGTAGGTCATTGGCGAAGTTTGACATGAATTGCATTTCTTTGGTGGTCTGTTGGACAATGAATCGTCGCTCATTGTCATCCAATTGAGTCTGACCGATTCCAAACTCTTTTCCCAAAGCATAGGCGTCTTTGAAGGCTTTCGAGATTGCCGATTTTTGAGATTTCAGATATCCGTCCAACGTTAGACGACCCTTTTTAAATGACTCCATGTTTTTCTTAAGGGTTGAATCGTATTCGTATTTAACGTCGATATATTTTTGAACCAATTTAGTTTTTTTGGATTTCGCAATGTTTGGAAGTATATCTACCCCCTTATTGCGCTTTAACATGCGTTTGGAAAACTTCTCCAATACACTGGAGAACTTAAATAATGCTTTGCAATTACTGCACATGGTTATTCTCCAAGTTGTGCATTAGTTAATGAAATGTATTCTCCAACAAGTTTTTTAACTTCGGGATTCGATTTTAAGAATCCAGCAATTTTTTCAAATCCGAAATATGATTCCTTGTCAAGATTCTTTTTGAACTGTTCCATTACCAGTGCTTCGGTTGTTTCTTTGGAAGAATCCGGGTTGGATTTCTTGGTAGGAGTTCCGGGAGTGGATGTAGATGTTGTATCTGGTTCTTCATCCGCTTGGGTTGCATCAATAGTCCCTTCATCCTCGGGAGGATTGGTAATTGCAGCATCTACTTCGGCAGAAATCTTGGCCTCTGTTTCATCCATACGAGTTGTGAGTTCAACGATCTCTTCATCACTCATACCCATGAAATTCTTATACATGAAATAATCATCGATAAGAGATTTATCACATAGAGAAATTCCAATGTTTGTTTTGACTTGTTCAATTCGCATTCGACGTTCTTCATCAATCGTATTGGTTACAGGCCAATAGATATACAAATCCGGAGCATCGATTCCACGACTTAACAATGCCATTTTGTAAAATCTTAAAATTTCAGGTTCAAGCAATGTTTGTATCCGTCGAATTGTTCGGAGAAAACAAACATATTGCGTTTCAGTTGTAGATTTGGAATTGATATCTTCTTCTTTACCGATGAGCAATTTGGGTACTCCGGTAGAATAAATCAATTTATTCTGGAAGTAGTTGATATCGTCGATGTTCTTGGAGCCCTCTGAGTTATTCAGGGATTGTATTCCAGCTCCCGAGCCTGCGCGTATGGGCACGTAGATGTCTTCGATAATAGATAGTGGATTGTATTTAAAAGACATTCGCCCGGTAAGAGGATCAACATACTTCTTGCGGGTAATCCGACGTTTGTATTTGTCAATGAAATCCAGAGCTTCATCACCTACGAGATCTCCAACATCCACCATGATTCCATAGCTTTGATTGGATCTCGAAAGGCGATTGATCATCACACCTTCTTCCATCAATCGAAGTTGTCTGTAAATCAGACGGGATTTTTCAATCCGAGAAACACCTTTCCCATACTTGGCATATCGATTTCTATCAGTGTTCAAAGACAGATGCATCATTTCATCATATGCAAGTTCTGCAAGGATATCTTGGTTTGCACCCACCTGTCTGAAACTAATACTCTTATCCATGACACCATTGATCATATTAACCATCATGGAAGAAACTGGAGCATTTCGAAATCCTACGATGATATCTGATTTCTTTTCGAATAACAGTTCTTCGTAATCATCTCCATATTTACATGCTTCTCGGGCCATGCTATGTAATTCAGAATGGAAATTTGTTGCAATATCAATCTCATCAATGTATTTGTTGATATTCTTTTTCTTCGACATGACTTTGAAAATCTTTGTTTTATTGACATTATCTGGATAAACAACAAAATCAGCCATAACATCTAATGCCGCTGAAACTTCAGGAATTTCACTGTCCATCAAATCATAATCAGAATATTTGGATTTGTCGGAAGCATTCCGTTGCATTGCATCATCTAAAAATACTTTCCAATTAGATACATCTGCATTTGCTAATTGTGCATCATCTGCATAGCCTGTAGTTTTTGTAGGTTGTGGATCAGACGTAAAAAGATTTTTAAGAATGTTCTTATTACGTTCAATCACTTTGGAAAGTCTTTCCATCAATGACATATTATTCTCCTATTCGCCCCGAACTAATTTATTAAAATTCTCAATTATTTGATCGTATTCATCAAGACTTGTTGATGTATCACTTACAGTTGTAGAACCCATCAATGACTCATCAAAGAAATGCATATTGATATGACAATTATATACTAATTGTCCAACTGCATCGGCTAGATCTTTGGTACTTCGCTTATTATGATTTACTTTATTGTTTACATAGTCCTTTTCAAGACGAATCAATTCCTCTTCAAGTCTTGCATTATATGGACATTTAACTCGTCCATCGTAAACAGCAGATCTGAATACTTCATATGGTTCAGTTGTTCTATCCATTGAAATATATTCATTTTGGATTCCATTCCTCTTATAGATCTGTTGCATATGTGCTGATTGGAATCCATCGGCAGACGAATATCTGATTTTATATCCATATTTTTTCAAAGAATATACTAATTTAATCAAATTCTGAATTTCTACTTCTCCAAATTCATCTTCTTTCTTAACCGATAACAACATATCAATGGTAACAACCGGAAGTTTCTCTTTTATAATCTCTATCTCTCCGGATAAATCATTACAAATCTCACGTTCTACAATTCTAATTTCAGATATATGCCCGAGTGCAAAACCTAACAAATCCTTCTTCAAACCGATATCTGTTGCGATATATCGAGTTTGTAATTTATTCAAGATTTCATGTTTCAAGATTCTTTCACTCATTACGAATTCACGTTTTGGTGAAAGTGTCGCCAATTCAACACTGAATATTTTTGGAAGAGATTCGTCGAACATATCATGAACTTTTGCACGATCCCCAAAGAATGGTTGGACAGAATACAGTGCAATTCCCGCGATATTTCGAAGAGAGTTGTCGAGATCCTTTTCGAATGCATGTTTAAGATCCATTGGGACTTTAATAACTTCACCCGTTACATCTTCTTCATATCCCCGGAGGATTCTATTTGATTTATTCAATCCACCAAGTTCAATAGTGAATTCTTCAGGGCCATACTTTTCACGGCAAACATTCCACTGGTTGTAATTCATAACATATGTTGATTTTGATCCTGAATCACTCGCAGCCTTACTTCTCTTTTCCGTGAAATCATCCGGATACACATTGGATGAGCCGAGATAAAGAACTCCGGGCTTTAACCCCTGTTTTAAAAATCGAGATTCCTGTCGTCCAAGAATGGAATAGTAAAGAGTCATCGCTTCATCGAATTCTCCACTGGATTCCCTTGCACGTTTGGATTGCTGGATGACTTTGAAAAAGTTTGCTTCGTCGAGAGCGGCAGAATAAATATTCAGTCCAATGGTGGACGATTCCGTAGAAGTTCCAGAGAATAATTCTATATTGTTTGGGAAGATTAAAGAATCGGCGGCACGTTTTGGATCGAACATGAAATTTTCTTGAAAATATGGAATTGCTTTTACCATTTCTTTACAGTTTGAATACATATTCTTCTTGGCTTGTTTCTCTGTAATTGAAATGATCATAATTGCAATCTTTGATTCGGCAGATAACTTGAAATACAACTGTGGTTGTTTCAAACATGATAAAATGTATGCATTCCAAATCAATCCAAGTGACATAAAGAATGATTTGCCCCAGCCGATGCTACCCTTGAGTATTGTTTCTCTTATTTCAGATTTAAGATCATGAACTGCACAAAAATCATTTTTAAGCGTTACATACATTGTTTGTGCAACACCAATTCCAGTTGATTGATTTTTTCCACAATAATAAGGATCTTCTAGGAATTGCAATGGAGTAACTGGATCATATTTAAAAGGATTCAGCGTTTCCAACAGATCATCATAAATGTCACTAAACACTTCCGTCAATAATTCTTGATTATTTTGATGTAAAGTAAATATCTTTTTGATTTGTTCATTCTGGTTATTCTTTAAGAAGTCGTTGAACTTCTGTGTTATTTCTGCTTTCGTTAAAAACATAGAATTTCATTCCCCGTTGAAAAAATAAATTTTAAAAACTATTGACTATCATCTAGCAACAGAGTATACTATTGGTCCCGTTGAAATTTAATCAACGTTTGATGATTTGTAATCAGAATAACACATTGGAGGTTAATTTGAAATGGATGAAGTTTTAGATGTAATTGATTCAACTTTGAAAGATACAAATCCTAAACAATTTTTTGCGGATTCAAAACTACCACTCCACCTTTGGCCGGAAACTGCAACAATTCTCGGAGCATTGGGATTGCTTGATGGTGCTAACAAATATGGTCGGGCAAATTTCCGGGCTGTGGGTGCCAGAGCTTCAACCTATGTCGATGCTTGTAAACGACATTTGAATGCATGGTTTGAAGGCGAAGATCACGACCCCGATTCAGGACTTCCACATTTCGCACATGCATTGGCATGTCTCGCAATCTTGGTTGATTCTCAAGTAAAGGGCAATCTCACAGATGACCGAATGTATAAAACCAATTACCGAGAATTCATCAACAAGATGACACCACATGTCAAACGTTTGAAAGAACTTCACAAGGATAAAAATCCAAAACATTACACGATTAAGGATTCCAACAATGGAAATTAAAGTTGAGAAAATGACAACAAAGTATCTCTTGGATGAAGCATGTTCATTCACAGCCAATAAAGAAGTGCATCCAAACTTATTGAAAATGTATCGCGCAGAACATTCAGTCATTCGAACACAATTGTTTCTCGTGCGCATGTATGACATCAAGACATTTGTTTCTGTGCATTTGGTTCGCCATACCCAAGGGATAAGCCATTTTGTCAAATCCAATAGGGAAGATCGTCCGGGACACACAGGGGATCTTGGTAGAGATCAACCCGTGAACCATCTGATGTTTCTCAATGCACAGTCATTGATCAACTTGGCTCGAAAACGTTTATGTAATAAAGCCCACAAAGAAACCATCGAAGTCATGAAACGTATAGTCGAAGAAGTTCGCAAGGTTGATCAAGATCTTGCAGTTTGTATGGTTCCGGATTGCATATATCGTGGGAAGTGCAATGAACCTGTAAGTTGCGGAGGATATTCAAAATGAAATGTGATCCACTTATCGACATTGTAAATCAAATCAACAATGAAAAGATTCGGAACTTCACAATTGCAGTTTTGAATGCGGTACCTGATGATTTCTGGACTATGAAAACCAGCACATCTGGAAAGTATCATCCTCCCGAATGCAATGAAGTTGGTGGACTTATAATCCACATCCAAAGAGCTTGTTACTTTGGAAGTTTGTTTATAAATGCAAATGGATGGGATAGTCTGAATATTCGCGGAGACATTCTATTATCTGCACTTCTATTACATGACATTGGAAAAAGAGAGAAATATGATAAGTATTGGGATTATGTAAATCATCCAATTTCGGGATCAAAAATGTTATATCCATACAAACATATGCTCCCGGAAAAAGTATTTGTTATGATTTCCAATTGTGTTTTGCATCACATGAATCGCTTTGGGCCAAAGACAATCCAGAAGCCAGACAACAAATATAATATTTTGGAATTATATACATATCAGGCCGATTATCTTGCATCTCAGAAATCTCTCAAAATTGGCAATTGATTATGGGAAGAAATTCTGATTTAAGTTGGTTTGCATCTGAATTAAGAGCAAAATTTGGAACTAGAATGTTTACAACTATTGAAGTCCAAATTAAATTCTACTTGGCTCCACATATGACATGTGGAAGAATGCAAACATTACTTGAAAAAGGATATGTTGTTTTGGTACAATCTGGAGAACCAAAAAAATTTCATATCTGGAGAATGAAAACATGGTCCTTGAAACTCTCGATCCCATAGACGATGAAACATATATTCGTTCTTGGGAAAAAATGTATCGCGATATCTTTGGAAATCTAATCGATAAGCAGGAGTCTACAATGATTTGTCCAAGTTGTTTAAGTAATACAACCGATCCAAAATTTGAACACATGAAAATGAAAACCATTACGAATACTGGAAAGTATGTTTGTAGTCTTTGCAACAAAGTTATCTTGGTTGTGAAAGATTCAGATGGTAAATTTGTTCAGAAAGAACGCATTACAGAATAGAGGAGTTTGAGATGTTTTGTGAACTTACGGATTCAGAATTGGTTATTGAAAAAATTCACGATTACATTAAAGATCCATCATATGCAACCGATGGAAGTGTTGGTATTGATATCTATTGTCCGAAAACCGTTGTGTTTCTACCCGGAAGAACAACCATTGTTCCATTGGGAATCAAATGTAAATTTCCCAAAACACTTTGGGGAAAACTGGAAGCCAAAAGTGGATTGGCCGTAAAAAACGGATTGGATTTCTACGCCGGAGTCATTGACAGTGACTATCGACATGAGATTTGCGCGGTTCTTATATCACATGGGGAACAGCCATTCACGATAGAGAAGGGTCAGAAGATCATTCAGATGGTGATGATGCCAGTTATCAAGCCTCGTCTAACAATTGGACAAATCGACGACCCGACTACAAGGTTTGGAGGATTTGGTAGCACCGGGAAATAAAATATTTTTCAAAAGCTAGAAAATCGCTTGACATCCTCAAGCGATTTTGCTATTTTAAGAGTAACTTAATGATTCCTTAAAGGAGATACATATATGCAAATCACTGTGCGTCCTCTGTTTATCCGGCTCACTCCCGAGGAACGGGAAGCGTTCGATCTCTGTTGTAGAGATCTGGGTGTAAATTATTCCATCGTTGGACGGGCAATGGTTAAACATTGCCTAAAGGCAATCAGTAAAGGTAAGAAACTCAATTTGATGGCCGGTATGGTAAAATTCGATCCAAGTAAATCATAAAGGAGAAAAATCAATGAAATTTTATCGAAATGAAATTAAACTCGGGAAAGAAAAGAAAGTTCTCATCACTTGCAATCACCATGAAAACAATGAAGCAAAGATTGTAAAAGAAATTGGGAATTTCCATCACATCCATGTCATCGACCGTTCCGGCAGTATGCAAGGTTCTATTGCCGAACTCATTGAAGATGTAATTGCAACATTTTCATTGATGGGACCAAATGATATTGTATCTGTCCTTTGGTTTTCATCCGAAAATCAACAGGGTGTTATTTTGAAAGGTGCGAAGAATGATCCATCCTTGAAAGAAGTTCTTCGCAAATATAAATCCACCGTTGGAATGACCTGCTTTTCACAACCGATGGAAATGGTGAAATCCATCATTGATGAACTCTCTCCAATGTGTTCGAATATCGTGGTAAATTTCTTCACGGATGGTATGCCTGTAGTTTCTTGGGGATCAACCGAAGAATTCAAACGGACACACGCTATTGTCGAATCGTTTTCCCACAAGATCATATCCATGAATACCATCGGATATGGCCAATACTATTCTCAGCAATTCTTACGGGATCTGGCCGGATTGACGCAGTATGGACAATTTGTACATGCTTCGAATATCCGGGATTATCAGAAAATTTTCGATACGAACTACCAGATTGTCAAAGAAAACATTCTGGACAAAGTTGAAATTGAAGCACCAGGAATTATAATTTATCTTAATCGGAAAACAACCAAATGTTCTGGAGCTACTGCCAAACTTGAATTGACTTCATTGGATAACAACAAGAATCAATTCTTCATCCTAATGAATATGGATACAACGTGTCTTATCAACGGTGAAAAGATCGAATCCAGTTCCATTTTAAACAAAGCTTCAGATGCAACCATCCAGAACTTCTATTATGCCCTTGCTTATAATATGTATTATGATGGTACTCGTTCTGAAGCTCTGGAAGTTATTGTGAAAAATATCGGAAATGGATATCTTGCAGATCGACAACTTTCTGCCTGGACATTCGATGAAGTTTCCGATTATGAATCGATCTTGTTCCAAAGAACAATCAATCCAGAATCTCGGAAGAATGACACTCCATGCAAATCAAATTATCTTCCGAAAGACAATGCCTTTTGTTTCATGGATATGATGCTCTTACTTTCCAGAGATGGAGCATTATATCTTCCATATCATTCAGAATCGGAAGATTACGAACGAATCGGAAAGAAAGCAGAATATGTTGAATTTGGATTCCATCGGGACAATTCCAAAATTCCAAGTGCCTCTTTCTCCAATGTTGTATTCACCAAAGATCGTTGCAATATCGGATTGAAATTTCAGATCGCTGGATATGTTGATATCAAACCCGAACATTCCAAAAACATTTCCAAAATTGATTGCTCTATCTTCCGAACACATAATCTGATTCTCGACGGATATCCAAATTTGAAATCCATTGTTGTTTGTATGTCTTCCAAACTTTACAACAAACTTCTCACCAAGAAAGTCGATGTTGTATATCTGGAAGATGGAGACGGTGAAGATACTTCGGTGATTTGCAAAATCAATCTTTGTTCTATTCCGGTTATCAACAAGAAAATGTCCGAAGGAAATACCGGAAGTTCGATTTTACATCTAATCGAAGAACAAATTGAACATGAAACAAATATCAAAGTTATCGGTTCTCTGATTGAACAACTTGGAAAATCAAAAGCCAAGAAGTTTTCGGAATATACGACCGAGGAAAGTCTTTTGTTGGACAGATATGGAATCGACAAGTCGGGCGTATATCGTGGTATCGGATTGAGTCAAAAGAAAAATGATGCATGTGACTACTACATCTCAAAGAACGTGGAATTCTCCTTACAGGGATTCAAAAAGATTCCGTCTGTCAATGAATATCTCAAACGAGTCGCGGCCAAGAAAGATATGAAAGGATGTATCACACTCATTCATGAGGCGTATGAAAAATTCATCAAACTTCCTTTGGCACAACTTGAAACTCAATTGATCAATGAGCAAGATCTTCTCCGGGATGTAAAGTATGAATTGTCGATCATCAAAATGTCATTGATTCTTACTGGATCTTGGATTCCAGATTTCAAGAAGAATGACAATGGTGAATTCATTTATACCGATTCATTACACACCGCTGAAATGTGTATCTCGGAAGAAAAACAATACTTCTAATCTGATAAATATACTTGGGAGGGTTATTCCTCCCAAGTATTCGAAAGGAGTTATTAAAATGATTTGGGATATACAAAATAAATACACCAGACATATTTGTATCTGTAAAGATTGTAAATCTGAATTCTTTGCACCTACAACAACTTCAAAATATTGTCCCAATTGTAAAAAGAATGCTGCTCTAAGCAAACTTAAATGTAACAATTCAAACCTTGATTTTTTTAAACATGAAATCTTCCCGAAATCGAAATGTAAAATTTGTCGTGGAACTGGATATTCTATTAAAAATCAAAAACCGTGTTGGGAATGCAGTAAATGAAACGTCTTTGTGAAATCTGTGGCTGTGAATTGAAAGAAGTTGGACTTGGAATGGATGCACCGATAAGGGAATGTATGAAACTTGTTTGTCCATCAAATACAAAACATGGACCGTTTTGGAAAAATCATATGGAATTGGAAAATAATTTTGAATATCAACGTCGAATTGGACAGGAAGCTATGGAGTATAAATTGTAATGGAAGAATCTGGAACATATATTTCAGAACTACCTGGAGAAATTGATTGGAAAGAACGAGCATTGAATTCCGAAGATTTACTTCGGGAAGTTACAAATACATTCTCAGTGTTTGGGTTATCTCCATGCGATCAACGATTGATTCTTATTGATAAAATCAATCAGTATCTATTACAAAAATAAAGGATAAGAATATGTTAAATTATATTTACATTGTTGCATATATACCAAATGACGATACCGAAAAAACATTATCATTTCTTCATTATTTCATCACGGCTGCAAATGATGAAGATGCATATGGTATTGGGATGGAAACTCACGATGATTCTATTCCAGGAAAATTGGTTAATAATTATGTAATCCCAATTCCACAAATATATCCTATGGGAATTCCATCATGAAACATCCAATTTCAATTTTCAAACTCAAATGTTTTATATTCGGACATGGATTTATAAGAATTTCCTTTTATGAACAATCAGGAGCCATAATCTTTGGATTTAAATGCAAACATTGTGGATTGATAATAGATGAATTGGAACATGAACAATCAGCAGTAATTGGAATTAAAGAAATTGCATAATTCTTTTTGGAGGATAGAATGAAACAAATCTATTTAAATTGGATTTCATCAAATTATGGAATCCGAGAAAAATGTTATAGGAAATGCGTAGAAGCAACTACGGAAATGTGTTTAAAATTTCCAGAACTTTCCCGCGTGCGTGGGCATGTTCGAGAATGGATTGGTGATTCAAAACCACAACCACATTGGTGGTGTGTTGATAAAGAGGGTGAAATAATTGATCCAACCAATAAACAATTTTTCGGGCCATTGGATTATATTCCTTGGAATGAAGGAACCCCAGAACCAACTGGAAAATGTCCAAATTGTTCTGGATATTCTTACAATTATTCCGTATGTTGCTCTGACAAATGCTCGGAAGAATATAAAAATTACATTCTAGGAAAATAAATCATGCGCTTACAACGTATAAGAGATACACATACAAAACTTATGGTAAAGAAAGATAAAGAACTTCCACCTCGTCCAGATAATCCTATTTGGAAAGATGATTACTGCCGAGGATGTGGGATTGAATTTAATCCAATGAATCCCGGCGCAACAAAGTATTATCATTCCAAAGAATGCAAAGCCATACATAGAGATGTTTCAACCATGCATGTTGTAAGCATGAAATTTGAAGAACATGTTGAAATGTTTCTTGCAATCGATATCTCTAGAATTAAATATCTTTTAAAATCTGGCAAAAGTAGTTGGACAACACGGGAAGTATCAAATTTAATCAAACATTTGTCTTTAAAATCTACTTTAAAGTGGTTGAAAGACATGGAAGAAATGAATGGAGTAATCCGAAGAAATACTGATGGAAGTAGAACAAAGTTAAGATATGTTTGGATATTAAACATGAAAAATAGGGAAATTCTAAAAATCTTAGAGAAAATGAAGAAATCGTAATTTTTGTTGACAAAGTGCTAGTAAAGTGCTATTATTAGGTATTGGAGGCTTAAAACACAAATTTATCAAGAAAATGTGAGGTTTTAAATGATTTGTCCCGTTTGTGAGCAAGAAATGAAACAAAGTATGTCGGAATTAACACATTTTTATTGTATAAATCATAATTGTGTTATGAATTTAATATATTTTCATAAATTCGAAACAAAAGTATTAAAAACTGCAATAAAATCATCGAAAACTGTCGAAAGATTGGAAGAAACGATATATAATTTGCAAAAAGAATTGAATGAGGAGAAACTACAATCGAAAGAATAGGAGGATTATATGATTAAATATGAATTTCACGAGGAGAATCAAGAACGTGAAGGTCTGATTAAAGAACTTGTATGGTTATCAATTGCAATAACAATCATAATATCTATCATCGTTTATGGTTATCTTGAGGATGATTCATATTATCGGGAAAATGGATTTCAATACACAAATGGAATTTGGCATAAACCGGCTGAATTAAAATAAGGAGAAATATCATGAGTAAAAAGAAACGACATGTACAAATTGGACAGGTTTGGAAGCATTGTGCAACATCCAACATGTATTTGATCGAGAAATTTACAAGCGATTCCAGTAGTGAAAAGACAATGGTGATATACAAATCGCTGAAAGACAATCGGCATTGGAATCGTCTTTTGGAAGAATTCCTTTCTCCGGGAAGATTTGAATATTATGGAGAGTATACGACAGATGCCAGTCGCATTGAAAAAGAACTTGGAATTTCTTTGGAAGAACAAAAGATATTGAAACTTCACGCCGAAAACAAAGATTTACATGAACGTCTTCAAAAATCTAGTAAACTTAGTGTTGATCAATACAAACTAAATCTTGAATTGCGGAATCAAATTCAAAAACTTGAGCACCCATTGAACTCGGAGAAGTTAGTTCCGGAACCAATTTGGGGAGAAATCCCGACTCCAAAATTCGATTCTTCCGTGTTATCTCCGGGAGAACCTGAAAAAGTTAAGGACGAAGAAATTCAAAGATGGAAAGTTGAAAATACCAGATTAAATACCCGGCTTGAACATTTTAAAAAGGCATATCGAGAGAAACATGAACATTTAAAAATGTTATATGGTGAACGAAATAATCTTGAAGAGTCCAACAAAAGACTCTCCGATGAAGTTCGGAAATTGCGAGAAGAATGCAAAAACAAAGCAAGTGTGATACATTTGGAGAAAACTTCCAAACAAGTTGCAATGGATAATTCAATTGCATTCGATGCCGTATTGAATGCAAAGATTACAAAGTTGGAAAAGGAATTGCAAGATGTAAATTGTAAACTGGATAATTCCAAAATAATGTTACATGATGAACGCGATAAAGTTCTGGGATTTCAGAAAGAATGTAGGATCAAAGAGAATCTCATAAGCATTAAAGATGTAAAATTCCAAGAATTGGAAGCTAAGTACAAAGAACTTGAATCCTCTGCAAATCTGACAATTGCCGCTTTGAACCATACCGTCGATGAATTGAAACGCGAGAATTTCGAATGGATTCGAAACCATGACGGATATTTGGAACATACTCTCATTAAGGATAATAAAATTGCAGAGTTGGAAAAGGAATTGCAGAAAGTTACATCGGAAAAAGTAACTGCTGAAAAAGATTGCCAGTCGTTGCAGTTGAAAATGAGTAAATTGTGTGAAGAAAATGGTATTTTGAAAACTCAAATTCTTCGACAAGAATCCTGTTCTAACAAAATGAATAATGAACAGACATCGACAATCGGAAAACAACGTGAACAAATTCATGCATTGCAAATGAAAATAAATTCGTTGGAAAATGTTAAGAACTCTGACCTGATCAAACATCTTGATAACAGCATTGCAAAGTTGCAGATTGAGGTTGAACGGCAAGAGAAAGAAGTCGAACGTTTGAAAACTGAAATCTCTCTGTTGCAAGCATACAAGTTCGGAAAGAAATTGCCGAAAGAAATCGAATTCAAAATACAATCTCTGGAAGGAACCATCGACCGATTGAATTCTCGGATAAAAGGCATTCAAAATTTTGTAGGTCAAAGTAAGGAAGAATAACATGAGAAAGGTAATTCTTGCAGATGATGGATGTGAATTTTCCGATGTCGAAACGTGTCAATTCTATGAAGAGAATGAAATGCCACATCGGGCCATCATTAATAAGATCTTACAGATGGATCACTCCGGAGAAAGTCGGGAAGAGATTTATCAAGCGATTCGATATGCATTTAAAATACAAATCGTAAAATGAAGTAAGGAGGTAAGCATATGGCTAATTGGGGTGGATTTTCTTGGAAGAGGTTTTTCGGTATCTCCGGTGCGAAGGCCAAGATCGGTCGGACTCTTGGTATCCCCACGACAAAGGGTGGTCGTCAACGTAAGGTAGGTGGTTTGCTTTACTGGTTGTTTGGGTGGTAGATTTCTTGCCTCGCGCACGCGGGCCTGCGTATGCGTATGCGCGTGCGCGAGGCGTTTAAAAATTTTGTCCAAGATTGGAATTTCATTATGAGCGTAAGAACTGTTGGTGACATGCAGAGAATCGTAGATCGAAAAGATCAAATGATTACAAAACTTGAAAAACGAATACTGGAGAAGAACAAAGAGATAACACAATTGATTAAAACGGCAACATCTTATGAACATTGCATTAAGAAGTTGGAATTGAAGATGCTTTCCGTTGAGAAAAAAAAGAATTCGACAAATTTGGAGACTGATAATGAAAGACATAATTGTAAAGATTAAACATGCACTTGACAAGAAATATGTATTCGATCAACCAGGAGAAGTAACACGAGATCCATTGAAAGATATTAAAATTCTTTTACAAGAAATAAATACAATTCAAATTCGGGAAGCTCTTGTTGCAAAACATCGGGATGAGATTCAGAAATTATTTGATGAGAATTGTAAACATTCCGACAGACAATATAAAAGAATAATAGAATTGTATGAGAAGATACTGGAATGGAAATGTAGAATGGGGTCTACAGATTTTTATAGTAGCAAAGACATTGTGAAAGAAATGACATCTTTGTTGGAAGAAATTAAGAAATGAATAACACCGAAGTAATAAAGATTTTAAAAGATTTTGCAAATGGAGAAAAGATTGTAGCTGAACATGTTCCATTTGGAATAACTTTGTCTGGACTTCGGGAAGCGTTGAACATTGCATTTTCAACAGGAATGATAAATACAATATTATGCAGACCTCCCGTTGAAGGATACCATCCTCCTCCGGTTGAAAAAGTACAACCCCCCATTCCAACTCCATCACCGGGAACTATGAAACCGAAAGAATGTTTGCATGAAAATACAAAAGAACTTCCACATCATATTCATAAAGTTAAAACGATTTGTGCTGATTGTGGAAAGTTTATAAAGTGGGGAAGTATAAACATAACTCCGACAGAATACTTGAAGAGTATGATACGTATTGCTGAGATGCGAAAACTATCGAAAGGTTGGGTTTGTGGAAAGTTTAAAAATAAATTTAAAAGAGAACCGACAGTAGATGAAATGGAATAACAATGAATAAATTTGAATTTCTAGTAATCGTTGGATGGTTGTTAATTATTTTTGTACTATGGAATCCCATTTCACACCAAGAAAAATATTACAAATTGACAATGCAACAACCCGATGGAACTCAGAAAATATTTATTGGTAGGTCTGCACAGTCTAATCGTGGAAGTGCTTCTTGGATATCGAAAGATATGAAGTATCATGTATTCACAGGCCCGCATTGGTTGGATGAAGTATCTTCCGATACGTTTAACAATTTTAAATTGAAAGGTGAAAAAGAATGAGCTTCGCAATTTATAAATATCCGATTAACAATGAAAGTTATCAACAAATTAATATGCCCAAAGATGCAAAGATTCTATCAGTACAATTGCAGAACAATATGCCATGCATTTGGGCCATGGTAAATCTTGACAATCCAATGGAAATTCGAAAATTCTATTGGTTCTTTACGGGAGAACAAATGGATGATCCCGATGCATATACATACATTGCAACTTTCCAATTGGGTTGGATGGTTTGTCATTTGTTTGAGGAGAAGTAATATGGAAGAATTTTCAACAAGTTGGATGTGCCCTAAATGCTTACGTCATCATGGAAGTCAGGATGCCTATTACAGTGAACCAGTTCCAATGAAGCTTATACAGATTATAGGACCGATGTATACATTGATCGTCACCTGTCGGGCATGTGGGTATCAGACGACCATGAAGACTGCCGACTACCCAAAATTAACGGAGATAGTTGATTGACAAAAGTGCTATCTCTGTGATAGTATTATGTATGGAGGTGCCTATGATAACTGAAGAAGAAAATCCCTTTCCTCCGGATGACCCTGGAGAACCGATTGTCCAGCAAAAGACGGAAACTCCTTCGAAAGAATTTCCTACGGAGTGCATGTATCGGTTGAAAGCCTTGGCAAAAGAGAAGGGATACAAGTCGGGATATGTCGCCGTGAATTTCCGGAAGATCTTTAATCGATGGCCGACATATGCCGAAGGTGGGAATCCTCCTCGGAGGCAGAGATCTTGGATGAATTACGTTTGGGGAAATGAAGATTCCGATGATGATCCCATGGGATTCGGACATCCCGACGATTTTGGAGATAATTGAATGTTGATTCTTCCCGTGATAGAAAAGATGGCGATTGAATTGGGAATGCTCGTACTGATCTTGACGACGTTGGGATTCATACATCCGGGAGATATAGAATGATTGAAATGGAAACCAAAATAAATAAAAATTGTGGGATGCGGAAACCACATAATCTAAAAGGATGCATCGAAAGAACTGGTTTAAGTTTTAAAGAATTTGCCATTAAACTTGGAATTCAAACATCCTATTTAATGTCTCTGTTAAATCGGGTTGTTTCAATGCCGAAAAGTACCAAGAAACGAGCATATGCAATTATACGTGAAATTGAAAGTAATTGCCCTTTGCCAAGTAATGAAATTGTAAGGAGTGAGATCATGAAGGATTTGAACATTGAAAATAAACCCGATTTGACAATTGAGGAGATTTCCAAATATCCTAGCAATGTTACCACTGAAAATGTACATCCTTTGAAAATAGAAATAATGAAAACTGGAATTTCATTTTCAAAGATAGCCAGAGAAATTGGTATTGGCGTTGGAAAATTATCCAACATGTTAAATTTATCTGGAACTAGTCGAATGACTCCTGAATATGAAAATCTAATTCGTGAATTTTTGGAGTTGTCCAAATCAGTTAAAGTAATCACCATAGAAAGTCCTATAATTAAAAAAATTACATTCGAACCAAGTCCTTTGAAAACAGCATTGGTAAATTTGATCAAAGAATGTAAACAAGAGCGAGATCAAATGAAAAATCTGAAGAATTCAAATCAGAATACTTCTTTGGAGATTGATAATTTACATATTCAAATTGAGAAATTAAATGATGAATTAAATTGTAATATTGAGAAATTAAATGATTCCGATTTGGATAGATTAAATTTGTTGAATGTAATTAATAATATGGTTGGAAAATGTCCAGTTTGTGGAGGTTCGCTGGCATGTAATTCGACAGGTGATAGTTTTACTTGTCTTGAACCCGAATGTTTCTTTGCCGAACGAACTTTAACTTGGAAGCAATTATGTATTATCCGACAATACGAATTAGAAGAGTTCCCAGATTCATTTGACGATGAGTTGGATCTTTCGGATGTCGTTGACAATATCGATCCTCCATATGAGAGTTTGTTATTCGGGATCGATGGAAATATCTTGAACCCTCGTAAACCCGCATGAATAAAGCATCCTCCCGCGTGTGCGCGTAGGAATTGCACGCGGGAGGATGGGAGGGGGGGGGTAACACCCTGTCAGAAAATATTTTGAAATTCCAATGAACTCCTGAGTGGTACGTATGGAAAATTACTTTACGTATAAATTAAATCTTTTGTTAGACGAAGGAATTGTAAATGATATTCGTAATAAATGGAAACTCTGGCGTAATAATGGGACAATTGACAGAAGTGAAATTTGAAAATGAAGATATTGCTTTCCAAATTCCAATAACTGAAGAACGTAAATTTGTTGAGAATGTCATTTATCATATGAATATTGGAAATGTTCGACATGTTGTTCTTGAAGATGGAAAATTTATTCTCCCGAAAGGAATGTTGAAAAATGTATATTTCTGGGGAAAGGAATATGAATAAAGAGGAAATTTCAATTCTACTGTATATAATTGCAATAATGAACTGGTCGAAATATCAGATGAAAGAACTTGGGAAAGTACAACGGATAGACAGTCTTTTGTTGGACAGTTTGTGAAAAAATTACAATGAATGGTATTGAAGATGGATCACATATAGATATTACAACTTTGGACGTATATATCTGTCCCAAATGTGGAACTATGAAATCAGGGAAGGAGAAGTAGAAAAATATGAACTGTTGTCGATGTAATTTCCGAGAAGCAGAAGAACATGCGCCATATTGTCATATCTGCGATAAATTTTACAGTAAGGAAGAAGTGAATCGTATTCTGAAATACGTGGAGGACAATAAATACACAAATTGTAAAATGGTACAGCAAGGAGACTTACAGGTAAAACTGTCTCTCGCCAAAAGTTATAAGGAGTTGGAAGAACATGATCGAGAATTAGAAAGAACTGCCAGTTTAACCTTCCGAAGATTGCCGGGAGATAAACGATTAATTTTCATGATAGTGAAGAATGATAACCGGGAAACCGTCGAATAATTTCGTCCAACAAAAGACAGTTTGTGAAAAAATCACAATGTATAAGGAATCTGACATGATAACCCTGAAACCCCTCCCGTATAAATTGGCAAAAAGAATATTCCTTTCAGACCCCGGAGGAATGTTCCATCAGAGAGGAGTAAGATTGAACTTCGGTATAAAATATGGAATACAAGGAACGGACATATCGATCATCAATATTCTAAGAGATGTGAATTACGACCATTACAAATTTGCATTCTATTGGTATCCGGGAAAGGAAATTAATTTCCGGGATATTATGCTTAGAAATAAATTGGAGACGCTGATAAATGGAGGAGTAGAATTTTCGTAATATTTTTTGACAGTCTTTTAAAAGACGGAATTTCCCAGTAGGACCGTAAACTGTGAATTTGGAATTCCGTCTTTTGTTGGACAGAATTTTGAAAGTTGAGAATTTAACATGTCACTTTGTCCAAGATGTAAAGTAAATGAGAAACAAATATTTAAGACAGGTAAAGTCGGTGCATATTGTAGAGAATGCCAGAAACATTACCATGATAGGTATTATTATGGTGAAGGTGGTAAACCTGTGAAGATTCCGAAACCCCCGAAACTTCCAAGAATCCCGAAAACAATTTGTCCAAGATGTAAAGTAAATGAGAAACATAAATTTCCAAATTGCATGGCTGCTTATTGTTTGGTATGCGTCCGAGAAGTGGATAAGGAAACACATAAACGAAGAATGTTGGAAGATCCCGTCGAGATAAAACGAAAACATCACTTGGCCGTTCAAAGATATCAGAGGAAGACAGATCCTGAAAGATTTCGTCGATATAGAAAGATGGGTATGAAGGAAATAGACACTTCATTGACATTGGCATTCGTAATGGATTGGTTTAATGGTGAATGTCAGGAATGCTTTAATATCTGTGAATTCGGAGGAGAGTATAAACCAACAATTGATTATATAGTTCCGTTGAAGTCTGGAGGACAACATGTGAAGGAAAACGTAAGGCTGTTGTGTAGAAGTTGTATGCAAATAAAATGGAGAAATTCTATTTCATAATATTTTTGGACAGTCTTTTAAAAGACACCTACCCCTCTTGTCTGTATGGAAAGAGGGGTTTCTTTTTGTCCAACGTTGGAATTTGAGAGCCGAAGGCTTCCTGTTGAGATGGGGTTGTCTAAGATTGGACAGTTATAAATTCGTTGCTTGTCTAAGATTGGACTCCTGTTGAGATGGGTAGAGAATTGGGAGGAAAAAGAATGGGTTACGGATGATATGGAAAAGTTGGTTATGCATCCATATACCACATGAAGTACTGCCGTACCCTCCGCATTTTCCGGAAATGCTCGCATTATTTTATTCCACCGTACAACCCGCATCAACACACGTTCTCCACAGTCGTACATATAGCACCGTACTAGCTGTACCGTACTCTCATACCTTGCAAACGCTGATCAATACTCATTTTCCACGAATCAATGATATGCACGCCGAAAGTACAAGTCGATATGGTTGGTGCATTATGCACGGCAATGAAAAGTGGAAAACTCGTAGGAATGGCTTAAAATGGAAAAAGGTAGAATTGCCTGGGAATGGTCGGAAAAAACTTGTCCAGCAAAAGACTGGGAAAAACTGATACTCCTGAGTATCAAAATTTTAAAATGCGGTTTTGTAACCAGTCCGTGAAATATTGCAGTCTTTTAAAAGATTTTTCGGAATGGCCATTCCTATTGTATTGGCGATTCAAAAATTCTCTCCTCTTCTCCATGGGGAAGTATAGAGTAGGGGGAAGGGTAAGATTCTATATTGAAAAAATAGTTATCGAGAATGAAGAAAACATTTGACAAGTGCTAGCACTCGGAGTAACGTATTTCTTGTAAGTGCATTTTAAAACTTACTCCCTTCTTGGAAGGGGATTGCCCAAAAATTTGAAAAGTGAATCGGCAAGAGTAGACGAAAGGCCAAAAATCTCTCCCCCGCCGGAAACGGCGAAAAACCTAGCTTCAGGGGAGGTAAAGTTTATCAGGATACAACGCCTTAGCATCCGTCTACTATCCAAAACGTGATTAAAGTGTCACGTGTCGGAACGGCGCAAGGATACGGCGATATCTCGAAAGTCTCCCGAAGTAGAAAATCAGAGATGAGTAGAATACCGTAAGCGTATTAAATGGCAAGAGGTAAGATACCCGGCCACCCGCAAGGGTAAAAGTGAACCGATATACAAGTGATATCACGGGCAATGGTATAACCTACCCTCTCCCCCTACTCTCTCGTGAGAATGTCGGAAGGACGAAAGTATACCAAAGTGAATGCGGATAGCTAGAAAAATGCGTGTTGTAGTAAGCTTGGTAACTGTTTTTCGTCATGCGATACCCTTACCGATTCACAACGTTCTTTGAAAAGTGCATCGGGAAAACCCCTTTCTACTCAGTAGTAAAAATCATTCCCGTTTCAGGGAATGATAAATTAATTTAAAAGGAGTCAATATGAAAAACAATATCATTCTCCCTGAAATTTTCGGCAAGCTTACTTCCGACAACGCCGTGGTTCAGAATACCAATGAGGCATACAAGCGCGGTATTGCCATGCAAAAAGCAGTAAAGGAAGCTGAAAAAACGGTAAAGTTGGCTAGCGATTCCTTTCAAGCCGAACTCATTGCGCGTGCTTCTGACTTACACGTGGTCATTCTGACCATGAAAGCATCTACCATTACCAAGTAAGCACTTGTGACCTGACTTCCGGTTTTTCCCGATGCACTTTTCATCCCGGCTCATGTTGCTTGTATGCGTTCGGCTTACTGGTTCTTCAGTTTGCGCGTGCTGCATGTTTTCATGAGCCGGTTGTCCTGTTCTCTTCTGTTTCTCGTATCGGATTTTTTTCCGGACAACATTTTTTCCGAAAGGAGATTGCCAAAATGAATACACTTGTAGAATTGAAAAAATCAATTCAGGCTTGCAAGGAAGTTATCTCACTTTGCAAGTCGAGTAATGGGGAATATTGTCTCTTGGCAATCTCTCCGAGAAAAACGGGATTTGCCCGGAGTATGTTTTTCCGGGCGATTCAAAACAATGTCCGTTCCATTCTACCCAAAGGGGTATATGGAACATTCATGGAAGATGGGGAACATGTTACGGTGGAAGTATCGCCGGAACATGTTCCTTGTCTGGTAGAAAGAATGGAAAAGAAATACATTGTTTCCATTCTGTCTGATTCAAGGATTGACGAGAGACAATCCTTATCACCACGTGAAACACAGTGCAAGAAAACAAGACGAGTTACCGCTTGCACTTCCTCTACTCGGACAAATAAGTAGGGAGAAATTCCCTACCATGTTTTCCCGGTTTAAAAATTCATTCTCAAAATAGGTTTTTGTATCTTTTCCAGATCTTTGGAGGGATACAAAAACCTTGTTGTCGTTCCCGGAATAATCTGTATCTTTTCCAGATCTTTGGAGGGATACAAAAACATTGCATTTTGCAATGTCCACCAAAAGATGCACAACGGTTTATCATTTCCGTTGTCATCTTGCATCTTTCTTCAGTTAAAAATGATAAAGATCATTTGCAGGCCGTTTCAACGACGGTGACTGCAACGGCTTCAATGCCGTGAAATGATATGTATCCGGTTCGTTTCAGAACTGGAAAATTCGTAAAGGAGGTGTCATCATGACATCTCAAAACAACGTCGCCAACTTAATCGGAAGTCTTCCGGCTTCCGTAAAAAATATTGCGACCGCCGTTTCGAAAGTCGGCGGTCGATCGTTTCTGATCGGGGGAGCCGTTCGCGACTTCTTCCGGAACGGCTCCGACCCTAAAGATTTCGACCTTGAAATCCATGGGTTGCAACTGGAAACCCTGAAAGGGGTTCTCGACGGTCTTGGAATGGAAACCAAGACCGTCGGAGAATCCTTCGGGGTTCTCAAGGTTCGCGACGAGGAAGGGAACGACCTTGACATCTCCCTTCCTCGTCGAGACAACAAATGTGGCGTCGGCCACAAGGGGTTCACCGTCGAAGTGGACCCCAACATGACTATTCGGGAAGCTTGTTCCCGTAGGGATTTCACCATCAACACAATGATGGTGGATATCCTCACAGGGTCTATCGAAGACCCATTCGGAGGATTGGAAGACCTCCAAAAGGGAATCCTTCACCATACCTCGGAGCAATTCTCCGAAGACCCATTACGGGTTCTCCGGGGAATGCAATTCCTTTCCCGGATGGGATTCCGGGCTTCCCAGGAATTGGAGGAAACCTGTTCAAAATTGGTTTCCTCCTTCTCCGAACTTCCCAAGGAAAGAGTTTGGGAAGAGTGGAAGAAGTGGGCTGCAAAAGCCCAATCTCCTTCGAAGGGATTGGAATTTCTCCGGAATTCCGGATGGGTTTCCAACTTTCCGGAGTTGGAGGCACTCATCGATCTCAAACAAGAACCCTCCCATCATCCCGAAGGGGATGTGTGGGAACACACGCTGCATACGGTCGATGCAGCGTGTAAGATTGCCGGGAGGGAAAATCTCCCGAGTGACCGGAAAGTTGCCCTTATGTTAGGGGCACTTTGCCACGATTTCGGTAAGGTAACAACCACCGAAGTTATCGATGGGGTTATCACATCCAGGAAACACAACGTAGCCGGGGAAGAACCAACCCGGTCATTCATGGCGCGGATAGGTGCGCCAAAAGACCTCACCGAAGAGGTCGTCCATCTGGTCCGTGAACATATGATTCACGTCTTCGGTGAACTGACGGACAGCGTTGTTAAAAAGCTGTCCTCCCGGATCAACGGGAAAACCACCGTAATAATGGTTTCACATGTGATCGAGGCTGATCACGGTGGCCGACCTCCATTCGCCGCCGTTCATCCTTGTCCCCAAATCCTGGAAATGGCAGCGAGATTGAATGTTCTCGCCGCACAACCGAAACCTTTCCTGACCGGACGACATCTCATCTCGCTCGGGTTCAAACCCGGTCAGGAAATGGGAAAGGTTCTCAAGGAGCTTTTCGACCTTCAACTGGAGGGAAAGATTGCCTCGGAGGAGGAGGCAATCACATTCGCGAAAACAACTCGGGATTAATCCTCTCCCATGCATCCACGATCTTGTGGAAGGAATGCATTCACGTCGAGTCGTGACATGGGAATTGCAAATTCTGTCTTTTGTTGGACAGAAAATTAAACGTAGGAGAATCTATATGGAAAATTTTGACATTCATTTCAACGGTTCTGTTCGGCCTACAATTTCCGACTTCGAATGGAAGCGGAAAAAACAGGAACGGGAATTCAACTTCAAAACCAAACGGAATGACGACAAGAGGAACAAGCCTCTCCGGAACGTCGGATTCCGTGCTCTCTTCACGTATGCAACGGAGGAATCCGACAATGAATAATCATAAAATTCTTCAAAAACTCCATGCGTGTTCGGAAGCCGTAAAATGGGCTTCACAGTTTCCCACGTTACAAGAGGCATGGAAATCATGTCCTCGCGGGGATTGGATGTTGTGGGTAGCGTCCAAATTAAAAATTGACCAACGAGCACTATTCCTCGCAAGAGGACAATGTGCAAACACTGTCCGGCATCTCATGAAAGATGCCAGAAATATCGCGGCGGTGGATGCAACCATCGCCTTCGGCAAAGGGGAAATCCCAGAGATTCCAAAAGATGTCATTGCAGCAGCATATGCTGCTGCTGCTGATGATGCTTCTGCTTATGCTTCTGCTTATGCTTCTGCTGCTGCTTATGCTGCTGCTGTTGCTGCTGATGATGCTTCTGCTTATGCTTATGCTTCTGCTGCTGCTGATGCTGCTGCTTATGCTGCTGCTTATGCTGCTTCTGCTTATGCTTCTGCTTATGCTTCTGCTGCTGCTTATGCTGCTGCTGTTGCTGCTGATGATGCTGCTGATGCTGATGCTGCTTATGCTGCTGCTTATGCTGCAAGAAGCGAAAATAGACAGAAAACCGCAAATATCTGTCGGGAAATTCTAACCGATGAGGTATTCTCAAAGTTGAAAAAATTGGAGGATTCCGACGAATGACTAAGGAATACCTCGGCGATTCGGTCTACATCGAGTTCTGTGACCATGAACAAATGGTCACAATCACGACGGAAAATGGATTGATTTCTCCAAGCAACACCATTTTCATGGACATGGAGACGCTTGCAAAGTTGGTTAAATTTGCAATTGATAACAAGTTGGTTTGAGGATTGAACATGCAATTGGAAAAAGAAGTCGATCAAACATTCAAAGTGGGCGATTACAACCCCACCATGGAACAACGGATTGCACTTCGAAAGAAGTTCGACCAGAACAATTCCGGATTCCATACATTCCACGAATTTGCATCATCTTCTCAGGTGATGTATGGATCTACTCTGGCTGTAAGATGGGGAAAAATGGTTCTAGTAATTGAACCAGATGGTCACTGTCATTCATAAAATCATTTCAATTGACAATGGGACTTGCATAGTTTAATATCTGATGTCCTGTTGCAATAAAATCAAATCAAAGGAGTTATGTATGATTATCAAACTCTGGGCGGTTAATCCGCCAATTTCTGAAAAGAAAGAGCGTTCTCTCATGATGAAATGTATTCGGGAGAAGAAAATCCCGACCAATCCACATCCCACAAAGAAACGTTCTCTGGGATATGGAGATTTAACGATTAACCTCGACAAAAACACAATGAAACTCAACCATCTCGGGATTGTGGATGGATTTGTTCTACAATATTCCCGGAAGGTTGGGGAATTCATCGCCGCTTAAATTTCTGAAACTCTGTCCAGAAATGGACAAAAATTAATGCCGAAAGGCAGAAAGGTTACACAATATGACTACTCCAGTTGCTAAGAAGACCATTGGATCTAAGGTTGCTGCTCCCGCCAAGACCGTTGTTGCTCCAGTTGCAATGGCATCTGCTACTAAGCAATGCCCTCCGAATCCTCCACTTAACGCAACCCCGGTGAAGCCCGTTCTTCAAGCGGCAACCGTTCTTTCCTCCGTTCTTGAAAAGAAGCGCGGTGGTGGGTTGACCAAGGAAGCCAAAGCCAAGAAGGAAGCCGAAAAGACGGCCAAGCTCAAGATCATTCGGGGAAAACTGGTCGCCTCACTCCTTGCCGATTCCACTCTTCTGGCTGACCCGTCGGAAATGGCAGCCGCAATGATCTCACTAGAGGATAAGGTTGTCCTCCAATACGACCTCGAAAACCCTTCCGGTCGTGTCAAATCCGACGGCCATGATGGACGCGGCTATACCCCACAAGAAGTGGCTCAGGTTGCCGTCTTTTCTTGGACGCAGAAGTATGGTAAGAACATGACAGAGGAACAGGTAATGGATGCTTGGAAATTCGCCATGTGTAACCCGAAGGCTCCTCGTGCAAAGACCAAGAGCGTGAAGCCTACGACTCCCCCGGCGATTGCTGAAATTCCAGAATAAATATTCAATTTGGTTTCACACGGGCATTGTGCTTACATAGACAATGCCCGTTCTTTTACAACGGAGAAATATTATGTATATTGGAATGCATCCAGATAGTGAGCAGTTTATCAGATTGCAAAACAAGAACAGATTTAATATTGAAAAACTTCAAGAGGTTGATCTTGAAGAACTTGGACATGTTAAAGTCCAGATACTTTTGGACATCGTAGAGGATGAATATGAATGTCCGAAGTGCGAACGGCATGACAAAGATCTTGAGAATTGGAAGGAACAGATTCACGAGATGATTTCAGAGATGTATGCCCTCGTGAACTCTGTCCGGGAAAACATGACAGATGATATTACTCCCGAAGAACGCAAAAAGTATTTCGAAGAACATTGCAAGAAATTACAAAAAGCATACTCCGATTGCACATTCATCGGAGACGATTTCAATTTCGCAGAATAATCTGTCCAATATTGGACAGAAATTAAATACAGGAGCATTCATTATGCGACAAGCACAATTCGATTCAACCGACTTCGACCTTCTTTCAGAACTCGTGAAGCCTCAACACTTCACGAACATCCCACCAATCATCCTTCACCGGTGGGTTGTGTGTTCTCAGTGTAAGCGAGACATCGACCGTTCCAAGGATACGGTCATCGTAACTGGTGGCAAAACTATCTGCCACAATTGCTATTTGTAAAAAAGGAATTGAATATGAAACCTCAAACAATCATTCTTCCAATCTTCGAGATAGTCGTTGAAATATTTCCCGGAGGATGTGCAACCATCACTTCCAATTTGAAGAAGGGATATGGTTCAAAGTCGAACTACGATCCTCCAATCAATGTTGCAATTGATGTAGTTGAAAGTTTGATTCTTGCCCATGCATGTGCTGGAATTGATATCACAGATCGAAGGTATCAAGAAGGAATCAAAACAACGGTTGAGAAGATTGTAAACGTTTATTCTTAAACAACTTCGTCTTTTTAATAGACGAAAATTAAACCATAGGAGATTTCCAAATGAGCATTCAACAAAAGTTTTCTGACAATGTGAAACAACATCGCGGTATTCTCAAACATCTTCTCATCGAACGGGAAGAGATCATAGACGCATTACATATCGCACTTCTTTCCCGAAAGAACGTATATCTCATCGGTCCCGGTGGTGAAGGCAAAACAAAAATTGCAAAAGACTTTTCCAAGTTGTGTTCCATGAAATTCTTTGATCAGCAATTCCATTCATTCACGAAGGTGGACGATTGGGAAGGAATCGTTGATCTTAATGAATTCAAACAAGGAAGACTCATTCGTAAAGTTGCCAATTTCGCTCCCGGTGCGGATATCCTTCTTGCCGATGAAATTGGACGTGGTGGAGCTGTCCTATCTTGCATGTATCGATTGCTTAATGAAGGCACTTACATGGAAGATGGAGTAATGAAACAAGCTCCAGTTGAATTGGTATTCGCCGGTTCCAATTCCATGTTACCGACTGAGCATGATGCACTGTTCGATAGGTTTCCATTCTTCTTCGAATGCAAAAAGGTTTCCAATGAAAACTTATTGGAAATCTTGATGGATGATGATAAAGAAGTCATCCTTCCAGAGAATGAAAAGATTACAAAGGTAATGGTGCATGAAGCACGATTGGAAATGTTGAAGGTAAAACTTTCAAAAGACATTGCAATGATGATTGTGGATATCAATGCAAAATTGGAAGAAGAAGGTATCCACATCTCCACTCGACTCAATCGTTGGAGTCGAACCATCCTCCAGTCTTCTGCATATTGCGAAGGAAGACAAGAAGTAATCGATGAAGATGTATGGGTTCTTCGCAACGTATACGCCAGAACACTCAAACAGAAACCCATTGTCGCAAAGATATTGAGATCGATATGCAATCAGGAACTCGACTTGATGTTGCTCACCTTCGACCAGTTGGATGCGTATTTCAACAAATGGGAACAGAATGCATGTCCTAGAATGTTGGATGGTGGTGATTGCGCAGAGAGCGCGAAGGAATTGCTGAAGGCGATTGAATCGGTAAAGCCGAAGGATATCAACAAGGCAGAACATTCAAGGCTTGTCCTGCAAGGGAAGGCCAAGGTTGCCGCGATCTCCGCATCGGCATTGGCGAAACGTCGGCAGGGCGTGAAGGAATAGCCACTCGCGCCGCCAGACAAAGGGGAACACACATCGGGAACCCGGCGTCCAATATTGGACGCCAAATTAACATCCCTTAAATGGGAAGGAGTATTACCATGAAGAAACTCAATCCAGTTGAACGGCCTAACCGAACCGTATTCTCTGCAACCAACAAGGCCGGGAAGTCCTTTGATATCATCGCATATCAAATCGTATTCGGGTTCTCAATCAAGTCGCTCGACATGCAAGTCCTTCACGATGAATGGACGCGGCTTGGATTTGATCCCAAATATATGGGAAAAGTTACGAAGGATGGTGTAATCAAACGCGCCATTGCCGAAACTGTACAGGATCTCCGGAATTCCAATTACACATACAAAAAGATTGGAGATGAGAATTCCGATGTTGTTGTCTACAAAATCTTCAAGATGGAGTGTGAATCCATCAATGGAAAACTTGATGGTGAGATGAAACCATATGCTCACATCACATATCGAAAACAATCGGAGATGATTGAAATCGATAATCCAGAAATCGAATCCATGTTGAATACACATTACAAATTCTTCACCTTGAACTACATGAATCTCGATTACACACGTTATACCAAGACCATGATTGAACGGGAATCTGTATGTCTTTCACTTCGGCCTCAAGGTGGCGTCTACATTGTCCCGGCGAAGGACAAAGACATGGTTTACAAACTCAAAGAATTGTTCAATCGGGTTGATCCTGATGGTGACTTTCATATCACCGAAATTCCAGATCTCGATGGTGCCAAGGAGTCCATTGCATCGGCATATCAACCGGTGATGCAAGACATGTGTGCAAAACTGGAAGAGAAGATCACGGAATTGGAATCCAAGGGAAAGCAACTTTCGTCCAAGAAGCGGCAAGAGTTGTTCGACGAGGTTTGTTTCCTTGGAAAAGATATCGAACTCATGATGGACGTGTCCGAATACGATTTATCCAGCGGTAAGGATATGTTGATCAAGGTGAACGAACATATCATGAACTTTACTCCAATTGCAAAGGATGAAACTGAAAACAAGGAGGACTAACATGTCCATCGTCGAAAAGAATCCATACGCTGACTTTAAGTATGGGCAGTGTGTCCGTAATGATCGTCCATTCCAAGACAAGATCATGTGGGAGGAGAAATATGATAAAGGTTTCTCCGAAGACTGCAATGATCTGTTCCAAAGTTTGTATCAGAAAGACGTGAAATTTAATGGAGAAGGAAGAATTAAAACTCTTCTGGATTCCATTAAAGACAGCAACGACTTCAAGCAATTGAAGGAACGCACAAAAGGGAATCATGTCCTTGCATATATCGCCATGAAGGACATGATTCCCCAACTGCAACAGATTGCAAAGGAACTTCCGAAGGACAACAAACCGCAAGACCAAAAGTCCAAGGATCGTATCCGACAGGGTATGCGGCTTGCAGTTCAAGAAGCCGCAGATACCGTAGAGGAAGCCGAGGGTATGATCGATGTTCTCGGTATCGGTAAAGAGGGTGGAATTACTACCGATGAAGACGTTGGATCTGCAATTGAATCAGCCAATCGTTTCGCCAACGATGAAGTGTTCAAAAGAATCATGGAAATGGCGGGACGGTTCGAACGTCAGGCAGATAGCCAGATTAAAACCAATTGCAGTCACGGACTGGACGAATTGGTAGGAATCGATAGTTCAGACGACATCGCAAATGTTCTCCCGGAAGAATTGGCCGATGACGATCTATTCAATTTGAACTTTGTCGAATCCAAGTTGCAAGTGAATAAGTTCCGGGGTAAAGAACCCAAAGAGAAAGGAGCCAAGATTGTTTGTATTGATCGATCCGGAAGTATGGATGGATGGAGATATGAATTCTCCAGTGCAATCTTGTTTGCAATGTATCTGGTTGCCAAACAAGATGAACTTCCAATGTTCGTGAATCTCTTCGATGTAAATGTTATCTCTCGTGAAATCAAATCCACGAAGGATATCATGTGGATCATGGGGAAATATATGGGTGGTGGAACCGACTTCAATCTTCCACTCACCCGGTCATTCGAACAAATAGAATCCAATCCCGAATTCGAGAAAGCCGATATCGTATTCATCACAGATGGATTCGATACACTTTCCGAAGATGTTATGAACAAAATTCAATCAACGAAGAAACGAATTTCATTGAAGATCATTTCATTGTTGATTGGACGTGGAAGCACAGAAACATTGAAAGGATTCTCCGACAAAGTATTCCAATGTTGGAACGAAGCAAGCAGTAAAGAATTTTGCGAGGAGGTATTCACGGTATGAGATTTGTATTTCGAGGAACTAATAAACAAGATGGTTTCATTGTTGGGTGTGTTGCAACTGCCGAATTGGAAAAGTTCAAATCCAATACGGTCTATGAAATGGTATTGGTAATGGATACATGGGTTCTAAAAGAACTCGGACCTTCTCATATTCCAATGACCAAGAAAGACATTACACCAGAAACATCCGAAGTAGCATGGTCAAATGGTGCGGCAATGGTTGTTAAATGCAATTTCGCAGATGTAGTTCTTACCAAGGAAGAATACAACAAATTTCAAAAGGAGAATGCCAATGGATAACAAACCGATGACAAGTAAAGAGATGGCAACCAAATATCAAATCAATATGGGAGACTGTCCATTGTGTGGTTCGGAAGATGGTATCGTTGTTGAAGATAGAGATTATGCACATTGTATTGTATATGAGAACTGTCACTGTTCTTATTGCAGAAAACAATTCACATTCAAATATGAACTGACAGAGATCATCAATGAAGATACGGAGGTTTCAAATGGGTAGAGGAAATACATTACCAAACATTCCACGGGATGCAAATGGCGAATTCGTCCTAAAGTATGAGATGTTCTACGTCAACCCTTCATACAATGAAGAAGGTGAGATTACTGATGATGACGATGAACAATTCCATTCCGATCTGGATTCCATTCTTCCTAAGTCATTCGATAAGCCATCCACTCGATTATATAATCCCGGTGGATATGGACAGGATGAATTGATATACGCTTACAATACAATGGTTCAAGTATGCTTCAAGGACAATGAGCGTTCTCTCGCCGTTATCATTCGGGAAATCCAAGACAACGATAGACCCGAAAGAAACTTTGCACCAAAATATATCGGATATCTATACAAGAAACTCGCACTTGGTCTTCTTGATATGGGATATGAACTGTCCGTTCGTGATGGTGCATGGTGTTCGAAGAAACTTACAAAGGAGATGCTCTAATGTATAAATACTATTACAAATACATTCCCGGAGTTGAAAAGGGATTTGAGAATCAATCATATGGAAGACAACTTGATTCTTTGAAAGCAATTCAATACTATAAAACGACCGCCATTAGTATATGGATCTCATGCAAACGAAGATCATTCAATACAGCTCTCAAAGAATTCAAAGATCTGTATCGTCCAACAAGTTATTTCGTTAAATATAGAATTCCAGATGAATTCTATTCCGATGATTGCGTTGAAGTATTTTATAAAAAAGGAGATTAAATATGGCTGAGAAAGTATTTACATCAGAACAGAGGGCCGTTAAATATCGAACTAACATGGGTGACTGTCCGGAGTGCGGGTCTTCCGCTGGATTGGAAGATCTCAAGTGCATGTTTGGATTTGTAATCACGTATCGCAAGATGAAATGTAATGCTTGCGGTAAGATCTTCCGGATGCAGTATTTCCTGGAATCTATGGCAGCTTACGATAAGGATGATAATGAATTATGAATATTCGAACGTTTCGCATTATTGGACCATCTGGCAAATCTTTCATTAGACATGGAGTGAGTGTGGTTGATGTATTGGCGAAGACATACACAGCATACAATCCATTATTGTTCTGTCGTATGTCGAGTCCGGGAAGATACTTGTTCCGAGGATTGAAAGGCCATAAAATCTACAACTTCTACGTTCAAGTTATTTCAAATTAAATCAATGGTGAGCGCAAACGAAAATTCTTATTGACATTCTTAAAATTCTCTGGTAATATCTACACGTAAGCTATCTCTACCATTACGGTTGAGAAATTAAATCAATGGAGATCACATATGAAAATTTCAACAGCAGTAAATCATCAGCGTCGATTCATCCAGCGGGTTCGTGATGTCTACTCTCATGCAAACATCTGTATGTGGAGTCATGAAGAATTGATCAAACACACACTCGAAATCAAGACATCCCCAGAATTCAAACGATGTCCTCGACATGTCACAGAATATGTCCGGGGATATGAGATGGCATTGTATGATCAGCTTTGGAATAAGATGGTTTCCTGTTTCATATCATTGGAAAGCGGAACCATCTACTTCGGGAAGTATCCTGAAAGTCCGTCCAAGATTACATTCCTTGGACATGCATGGCCGGGATTGAAATCCCCCGATCTCAAATTCTATACCAAACGTCCCGATGATGAAATTACACAAGAAAGATTAGACAGAGGAAAATTCAAATGAATATTAAACGTCCAAATTTATTACGTGACGCTCTACATAATACACATACGATGTCTGGTGCTTCCATCGACTATGGGAGAGGATGTGTAGTATCTGCGGTTGCAACTCTTATGTCGATTGGTGAAACATTCGACAATGCATGGAAGACAGTTCAATCATGTCTACCCGTTGGATATCGAATTGAATGCATTCCAGAAACATGGAAGATTGAGAAATGAGACACGTTTACAATTCAAAATGGGAACGACAATCGTAACGCGCATTAAAATCTGTCCAATCTTGGACAAAAATTAAAATACAAGGAGAATTACAAATGGACTTTTCAAAATTGAGTGAAACTCGTGGAATCATTCTTTCTCGGCTTGAACTGATCGATGATCTGATTACTGTTCCGTCAGGATTTACACAGAGTATCCGAATCGGATATACCAAGGATGATCAACCGACATTCATATCTCTTTCAGCCAAACACGGTCTTGCATATGCAATCGATGAAGGATATGAAAATAAATATCTTCAATTGAATGAAATACCGAAACATCTTCGCCGTCTTGCACTTAATGAAACAATCAATCTTTTGAAGTCTCTTGAAATTTGGATTTCAAAAGAAACAGACTTGAATATGCAATCAATCCTCAATGCCGACGAATACATTAAATCTTTGAAGAAAGGACAATAAGAACACACGTCGGAACCAAAGGTCCAATATTGGACAAATATTAAAAATATAAGGAGAATTTATATGGACTTTTCAAACTTGCATAAAACTCGTGGAACTATTCTTTCTCGTCTTGAACTCATTGATCAATTTCTTACGGTTCCAACTGGATTTTCAAAACATATCAAACTTGGATATGTCAATGAAGATGGATGGGATATGTTTATCTCCGTGACATCCAAATATGGACTTGCTTTGGCTATTGACAATCAATCTGATACATATGAATATCAAAAATTAAAATATATTCCAATGCATATCAGAAGAATTGCTCTTGAGAAAACCCTCGAAATTCTCAAAGATCTCGAAAAGTGGTATACGACACAAACCGAATTGAATGTTAAAAGTATTCTCGATGCAGATGAATACATTAAATCCTTACTGAAGAAAGGAAATTAAATATGAAATTCAAACTTACGGAAAATTTTAAAATTGTTAATGGTATTAAGTTTTTCCAAATTCAGGCTTTGAAATCTTTTGAACGTATAATCTCTGGTGAGCTTGGAGGTTGGATTGAAAAAGACTCCAATCTTTCACAAGAATTAAATGCTTGGGTATATGGGGATGCTCGGGTATATGGGGATGCTCGGGTATATGGGGATGCTTGGGTATCTGGGAATGCTCAGGTATATGGGAATGCTCAGGTATCTGGGAATGCTCGGGTATATGGGGATGCTCGGGTATATGGGGATGCTTGGGTATCTGGGAATGCTCAGGTATATGGGAATGCTCAGGTATCTGGGAATGCTCAGGTATATGGGAATGCTCAGGTATCTGGGAATGCTCAGGTATATGGGAATGCTCAGGTATTTCATGTAGAACATATTAATGTAGTAAAATGTTTACAACTATCGATCCATCATATAACAATCGATGGAGAATTTTTAAACATCGGATGTTGTTCTTTTAAAATCGAGCATTGGTTGAAAAACTATAAAGTAATTGGAATTAAAAACAACTATTCTGAAAGTCAGATAGAAGAATATGGAAACGCTATCCGATTTATAAAAAGAACTTATTTCAAGAAGGAGAAATCTAAATGAAATATTGTATTGTTTTCAACATCAATGGAAATGATGTAAAATCAATCGGATCATTTGAAAATGAATCCGATGCAATTAACTTTGGATTAACAAATTTAAAAGTTACTTTTTGGACAACAACAGTCATTACTCCAGAAGGATATATTTTATTAAACAAGGAGAAATCTAAATGAAAATTCCAGAATTCACAATGCCCGAACCCATCACAGAACAAACACAGATTCAAATGCTTGAATCTCGTATCAAGGAACTTGAATATCAACTCAATTCTCTCAACAAGTTCGAAGGGAAACCCTTCTATCATAAGGCCGATTTGGTTCATGTATCGATGGGATTGAACGATGAACAATTCCACGATCTTTCTAAGATTGTAAGATATTGGTTGAACAAATACGTTGGTTCTGGAGAACCTTCCAGAATCTTTCAGGAGATCGAAGAAGCCCCTCTATCTCTCCGTGAGAAGATCTATCTCACATATAAAATATCTGCCAACTTGGTTGGTGGCCCCGGAGGTGGAGGATGTGGCCCAAGCATCAAAGTTGGATCATTGGAGGATTTCATGAAGATGATCCAAGCAGGTTTACCAAAATGAAGATAATTGACAAGATTAGAATTCGCGATACAAAAAATATTTCAAATTATGGACATAAACTTACAAAATTTAAACATCTTGTTATCTATGATGTAACTGATAAACTTCTAAGGATTTTGGCACAGTGTAAAGTCTGTCATGGAGGTATCATGATTACATTTAACACACGTTATAAAACTATTAACCGAACTGGAAACTTAATTGGTAGTCATCTGATATGTAATTGTGAAAAATGACACGAGAACAAAAAAGATTAATAGCCTTCAATGTTGCATCGATCATATCTACATCGTCGGATGTTAAATCTGACATGATAGATATGATCGATAGACTTGCAATTGTGTTTGATATAGATCCAAATTATGTCAGGGAAGAATCATTCTATCATTCAACCATAATTGCTTCAATGCTTGAACATTACAATATCAATCAAACAACAATGGTTAGTTAATTAACCATTTACTTAATCTAAGGAGAATAAAAATGTTTCGTAACTTCAATAATATTAAGATCACAAAGGATTCAATCTTGTTCGTGATGGAAACAACTTTGGAAGAAGTATCGATTAAATATGATTTGAATATCGATTGGATGTCCGAAGTTGTAAAAACTTTGCATGGAACCGAAGGAGAATCCATGTTCCTTGGTGGTAGTTGGTTGATTATTCGTAAAAATAAAATCGAATATAAAGTCTACATGCATCCAGTTATCAGATATTACATCAACAAATCATTGAATGGTACTGGAGAATTCGATCTCAACTATCGGAAACAATTGCGCGGCCAATTCTCCAGAAAGCATATGGATGTGTTCTTTATGGATGCCATTGATCAAGAATATGTGGGAGATGAAATCTTTCAAGAGGCTATTAATAATATAAAATTATTGGCCGAAGAATTCTCATTTGGTATTGAATCCAAACCAACCATTATATTTGCTCCTGCACTTACATATTTAATTGATGATCAACAGGGTAATGAAGATCCAATGTTCTCATACATCATCATCAAGAATTCCAAGGTGGTAAATGAAGGAGTTCGCTGATGATTGAATTAATTGAAATCGTTGGATTAATATTTCTGTTTATAATTCGGATTACTGCATTGTTCTTGTATGTATATGTAGTTGGATTGATTGCACTTTGCGCACTCATGTTATTCCCATATGTTGTGGGAATAATGTGTGTTGGAATCATGTTGAAAGGAGTATTGAAATGATTCGACAGGATATTACATTGGTTGAATATGCTCGATCTCTAGGATATAGAATTGATCGTGGAAGAGATGACTTCTTATTGGTTAATGGAAAACTTCCAACCTACAAATATGGAAGAGAAGAACATATTGGTTGTTCTGGAGATAGTTATAAGTTTTATCGTGGGAAAATAGCTATCTGGTTGGCAAGTAGAGTTGTTGGTAATAATCGAGTAATGTGTTGGATATGTGCCACTTGTAATGAAGAAGGAGGCTTTCTATTGAATCCTCAATATTATGATGATCTTAAAATAGCATTAGATGAAGGAGTATTGAAATGTTAATTCTTTCTGAAGAAGAATATCTTTCAATCAATGGTGCAAGTAGACAAGGCATTGGAGATTGTGCCTTGCATAAAAACATTAAGGAGAATCAAAAACAAGAACTGGTTGAACGACAAGCACAAAAGGATCGTGAGTTGTTGGATCGTCGTGAAACTCTTCGTAAAGAATATCAACTCAAATTGGAAGCTGGAGAAGTCCGACCTCCAACCAGAACTGAACGATTGATTATGACTGCCAATGGACATGATGATCGTGGAGACGTTAAAGCGGCTCGGAGAATTCTTGAAAAACAAGGAATTGAATGGAGGAATGTAAAAGTTATATGAAAAAAGTTACACGTTGGGAATCCATTGATGGTAGATCATTCAAGACCGAACATGAATGTATGTTGTATGAGACAGAAGATCGACTGATAAACATGTTGATTGAATTGATTGACAATTATATCATTGGTAATGAACTGGACCATGCAAAGTTCACAGTCCGATTCAAAGAATTATTCACATTGGGAATTCGGGAACTCAAGAATACAAAAGGAGAATCAAAATGAATAACAAAGAAACATTGAAATGTTTTGACATCATGAGTGCATTTATAGATGGAAAGATTGTTCAATGTAAATGGAGAACTGATGTCGAATGGCGTGAATTGTCAACCATTGACCCAGTTTGGAATTGGACTGATTTTGAATATAGAATCAAAGCCGAACCATCGTATCGTCCTTGGAGAACCGTGGATGAAGTTCCAGTTGGGGCAATCATTCGCGATAAAAGATCTTCTAATTTGAGAACGATGATTGGAGGTGTATGGACTCGAAAGAATGGAGAATCAACGGTTGTGAAGTTAATGGCAGGTCATACAGATCCCGTTACTACCCCATGGCTATTGGAAAATTACACATTGGATGATGGTTCGCCCTGTGGCATAAAGATAGAATAGTCGTCCAACAAAAGACAAATCTGCAACCCCACCAGAACATCGGTGGGGTTTTTTGTTGTCAATTTCATGACGATTGCGTATCATGTATGCGTGGTAATCATGCCGCCAGTTAAAGGGGGAGATATATGAAGGTAGGTGATATATACAATGAATGCGAAGTTATGGAATTGCTTCCAGATCCAAAGTGTCCCATTGGTGGAAGACATCCAACTGCAAGGGTCAGGTGTTTTTGTGGGAAGATATTCATTTGCCAACGTGGAAACTTATCTAATGGCAATACCCGTTCGTGTGGTTGTTTGAATATTCAATTATTAATTGGAAGATCAACTACACATGGTATGTCGAAGACTCCAATCTATCATGTCTGGGAAGATATGATATCCAGATGTTCAAATCCGAATTCATGCAATTGGGATAACTATGGTGGACGTGGAATTGAAGTTTGTGAACGATGGAGAAAGTTCGAAAACTTCTTTCAAGATATGGGAGATATCCCGGAAGATGGATTGACAATTGATCGTAAGAACAACGAAGGCAATTACGAGAAAGACAATTGTCGATGGGCAACCCGGTTACAACAAGCAAGAAATCGAAGGCCGCATATAAAAGAATAATTGTCCAACAAAAGACAAACCCCACCAGAACATCGGTGGGGTTTTTTGTTGTCTATTTGAATTCAGATTTTCAACAGGTCTTCTGGTATGTCTTCCAATTCAAGATCTGGAGTAGATGTTTTCTTGAATGTCACTACTTCCAATTTTGAATCTTCATCCAGTTTTGCAAGTTCAAGTGTGTGACCATTCTCTATTTCTTTCTGAGAAATAATTGCACTCACAGCAGTCTTTTTCATGGTATCCATGAATGATCGCAACAATTCCATTTTCAATTGCTTTGCCTCTTCATCGGTTCCAGTTACTCGGGACTGTTCAAATTTCTGTGAAATGTTTTGAGTATCCAGATATTCTTTCAATATTGATTCGGTATCATTCATCTGCGTCATGGTTTTCAAACCATAATTTCCGACATATTTGAACAATGAAAGAATCTTATCTAATGGCATTGTTGCCATAGATTCATCAGAGAACAATCGCTTATCTAGTTTATCAATCCACTCTTCCAATTTTATCAACAACTTCTGTCGGATATTGGTTGATAACTTGAGAGTCTGTAACAATTGACGTTTTCTGAGAATCTGAACTTTTCTATTCAAATTATCAATGGTTGCTGAACGATCTTCCAATACACAAAGATCATTCCTACCAATTCGAATTGTTTCATTTTTCATTTGTGATGGGCCTCAAATAACTTTGCCTGTGTGTAATAGTCGTGTTTCTTGTCTATTATACAATTTTCATGTGGAGTTGCATAGACAAATGATAACAGTCTGAATAAATATTTCAAAATGTGGTTGTTTCTGTACTTTTTCAGACTATTCTTTCGGATTGATCTGATATAAGACTGTGGAATATGACATGATTCTGGATCGTATTTCTTGAGAATTCCAAAAAATAATCTCAATGCAACCATCCGATGTTCATAACTACATTTAATCTTCGACGTAGTTATCATTGAATCAAATAATTGATTTAAACTTTTTTCAATTTGATTAAACAAAACAGATTCTCAGGAAGTTCTTGTATAGATTTCCAAGATTTCGTTCACCTAACAATTCATGTAATCGATCTTTACTACTCTTTGTTTCATGTTGGATTAAATATTTAATCCGAGTTTGCAATTTTTCGTCCAAGATTGGAATTCTCAAAGACATGAGTTTAATATTTCTATTTAAAATATCAATCCCTTCGATCATCGCTATTTCTTTCTTACTTCTGTCGGACTTCCCGGCAATGCCATCCAATATGGCTTGGAGTCCACCGTATTCCTCAATCAATTTCTTGGCCGATTTAGGACCAATTCCAAAGATTCCGGGAATATTATCGGATGTCTTGGAGTTCTCACCCACCATACATTTGTAATCTAAGAAGTATTTCTTTTCAATATCCATTACATATTTGAAATTCTCTTCATCGATTGTAATGCCTTTGGTTGGTTCAAACACTACAATATTTGGTCCGATCAATTGCAATAAATCTTTGTCAGTTGAAACCAGAATTACATGATTATGTGCTTTAAGCATAGATGCAACACATGCAATATAATCATCAGCTTCGTATCCAGCACCTTCCAATGATATGAATCCACATGCTTTAATTAATTCAATGAAGAATTTATTATCTACACGATAACGTAATCGTTCCTCTTCGTTATCATCCTCTTCTCTTCTGGCTTTGTATTCCGGATATAAAGTACAACGCCTTTCAGATTTACATGTATCGAATGTAAAAACGAATCTTTTGTCAGAATGTTTTTCACGGAATGACAGAAAAGAATTCAATATTGATTCAAGATATCCAGCGTTTTTACGATCAATTGCATAATACAAACGACTGAATAAATTCTTTCCGTCGATCACCATTACTTTCTTTTCTGACATTTGAGAGTCCTTTTAAATAAAATAGAGGGTAGGTTGCCCTACCCTCTTATTCTACCACATGGAGAACTACTTTGCAACCTTAGTCGCCTTTACGGGAGCCGCGACAACCGGAGTAGCAACGGCAACGGGAGCTGCTTTCTTTCCACGCTTCTTTGCCGCTCGTGCAGCGCGTGCATCGGCCATTCTGGCCTTTGTCTGGTCACTGATATTGCGCCTTCTAACTGGAAGTGCTGCTTTCATTGATTGAAGTTCTGCACGACCAAGACTACATGCTTTCCGAATTGCAAGGAAACACTTTCTTGCAACGGCTGCGGAACGCTTCTTGTTGTCCGAAATGAATTTGTAAATCTCACCTTCAACCATTTGCAGGTTGCTTTTGATCTGTGAAAGAATCGGTTCAAACTTGTTATTGGTGCTCATATGAAACTCCTTGAATTTTAAAATTGTATTTTTACAATAACATGAACTGTATTGCTTGTCAATTAGTTAGCCAAGATTATTTTCTTTTCCGGTGGAAGTGCAATGTCACATTTTGCAGATGCACATTGATCAATCATTTCAACCAATACATCATAACGTGGATCATTTCCATGAATTTCTTCATAAGCCATAACCATCGAAACATTCAAATGCTTTGAATACTTCGGATTATCGCCATTGATAGTCGTTTGAACTTTTTTCCCGTTTATTGCACGAGAAAATGAATACATGAAATCTTCCGGAGAAACTTCCAGAAAATTATTATTCAATCGAAACTCAGAAGAAAGCACCATTGTAAGTCCATCGCCTGCTGTTGTGGAAATACGGTAGATCGTGTTCTTTGCCGTCATTGCTTCCCGAACATTCATTACTTAACTCCTATCGATTCTTAATCTTTCAAAAACTGGATGTCGTAACGATTTATCTTTCGTTACTTCCATATACGTTATTTCGATCAACTTGTCAATCATTTTATCTTTTTCCATCCAAAATGATTTCCTTTGTTCATCCGTAAATCCCGAACCAACATTTACTTTTACTCCATAGAAATCAACAGTAAATGCTCCAAGCATTCCTTCATACTTGGTTCCTTTATCTCCTTCAATACAACAAATTACTCTGACATCTTCACTGTGCTTGTCTTTGAATTTCAACCACATCTTTGAACGTTTGAATTCATATTTTGATTGAGGATGCTTAACCATTATCCCCTCTTTACCTTGATCAATATATTTACGTGCAAGTTTCAAGAGTAAAGGATAACTAGAAGCCAGCTTTACATATGGAACAAAACTTACATATTCCGACGATTTCAATGTTGATAGTTGAAATACTCTTTCAACAAGTAGTCTTTCAGTATCAATTACATCAAAGATTGCATATTTACATTGATTTCGGATGATCGTATTATCCAAGTCGATTGTCTTTCGTTGGACAATTTTCATCAACTTCTGGAAATCGGAAGCGTAAATCTCACCGTCAAGAGTGATATTCAAATGTCCAAAATTCCTGATAACATCTCGTTTAATATTCTCCAAAAGGAATTCCGGGAGGACATGACCATCCCGAGAGGTGAAAGTTGCAACGCCATCCTTAATCTCACACGTCGCACGAATCCCATCGATTTTCAGGTTCACATATACCCAAGGGGTATCGGCGAATAAACGTGTGAAGTCTTCTTCAGTCGCTTTTGTCGCAAGCATGATTCCCATCTCCTTGAGAAGACCGGGAAATGCTTTGTTGATTGTCTTAACAGAAATCCCAATTCCAAGATCCCGATCAAGACCTCTCAAGAAATATTCTTGAACGAGTTTGGTATGCATGGTGAGAAAGGTCTGGATCAATTGGATCTTTGCATTCCGGCCATCGGTTATTAAAATCTTATTAAACAGATGAATCGGAAATTTATTATTCAATCCAGATCCATTCAATTTGATCTGTTTGGATGTGATATCAAATGTAATATCCTTTGAATATACAAATTGAAAAAGTGCTTTCAAATCATCTTGATTCTCAGTTGCATCTGCATGAGAATAGAATTTGAGAAGTCTTACTTTTTCAGTTGATGAATTTGTATGTTTAATCTGTTCAAGTAATTCTGCTATCATAATTTCATCGTTTCCTTTTCCATATTATCATATTGGTTAAACATGATTTCCAGATCATTCGAATCCAAAAGTAATTTCTCTTTTTGCAAAAATACTCTATCGTATCTATTTACAAATTCAAGGAATTCAAGTCTTTGATCAAGAGTATATTTTCGTCGTTCAAATTCAATTTCAACACGGCGATAATCGGATAAGTCCAACAATGGACGACGATCTAAGGCTTTCTTGAAATAGCTTTCCAATGTCGCCTTAACTAATTCTTTTATCTTCATGAGATGAAAGATATTTCGAATTGAATATTTTTCAATCAACTCTGTAAGAATTTCAATTCCAAAGTTGAATATGAAATCTGTGATGAATGTAACTCCCAAATTTGAGGAATTGCACAAGACATAAATATACGACATTTTTGCATAGATATCCGTGGGAATGACAAGTTCAACCAATCTGAATTGTTTCTTTTCAAATGCTTTAAGAATTTTATGCTTTCCATAAATCTCCCTAAGCGTTTGCAATCGCTTCGACATTGGTTACTCCATTCTCAATTCGGAATCGATATACTTTATCAGATTTGTCGGCAATCTGATCTTCATGTGTGATCATGATAAATTGCATTCCGAATTCCTTGGATACCTGACATAACCATTCAACTGCAAGATTAAGTCTTTCACTGTCCAAATTCTTGAAGGGTTCATCGAAAATGATTGTCTGTCGAAGTGTTGCTGAAAACATTCTAACAAAAGATATTCGCAATGCCGTAGTGATGATATCCATAACTCCCCCACCCTTGGCATCTGTAAGTGGAGTTAAGTTTCCATCAGTTTCCATATACATGTCATATGCAATGATCTTCTTACCCTTATTCACAATGATCTTGAACTTGATTTCTTTATCGACATAGATGCATTTCAAGGCACTGTTCGCCAAAGATTCAAGTTTATTCTTAATAATGGACCGGGTGTGTTCTGAAAAGTCCATCAAAAGATTTTTGACGTTTGACAACAAAATCAAATCCGACTTCATCTTCTCAATCCTATTTGTATTTTCTTCAAACTGATTGAGAAGATGTTTGTATTTTGATTTAACTTCGATGTTATCCATTCAAAAGATTCTCCAGATTAACCACATGAACCTTCATCTTTTCAATATTTTCCAAGATGATCTTCTCGGAATCGGATATTTTCTTTTCGAATTCTGCAATGTTTGTATCTATTTCGGAAAGTGATTCGATTTGAAATTCATCTCTCAACATATTCATGTGTGCTTCATGTTTGGCATTTGCCGCTTGAATTCCTTTTTCAACTTTCGACTGCCGAAGTGTAAGAGTTGAAATTTCTTTCTTAATTTCATCAATATTCATTCTACATTCCTCCTAGCGTTAATATGGTAGTTCTATACCATGAGTAAATCTGATAACATCCCTCAACTTTAAAGGACCGTCCATACAATATTTGTAAAGTTGTGGATGTGTTTCAAATAGTCTATGAAACCTAGTTGTTTTATTCTTTTTCAATTCCATACCCACACCGAACATACAGAATATACATCCTGTTCTTGTGTAACCCATATCATATATTTTTGAATACTGGACATCTTTTGTTTTTATGTATTCCCAAATGTCCGATTCCAACCAGAAAGATAGAGGTCTTGAGGAAGGTCTATTCGCCTTAAAAGCATTACATCCATCTCTCAAATAAGACGCTTTTCTCTGATCCCCATCAGATGCCATTGTTCCAATAAATGGATGATCTCCTATGAGATCCATTGGTTTTTTTTCCAATTCCCGACAGCATTTGTCGGAAATCATAAAAGGTGCTTTTAAAAGATGTTTCCAACATTCTGAAACTTTAGATATTTGCATATAAGATCCATCTGATCGATAACCAGTTTCGCGCAATCTTCTTAAAATATCAGATTTTGTTTTTTGATGTTCTCCAACATATTGAGCTATCATCTTTGAAACTACCGGATACCCATATTTTTGAATGACTTCTAAAAATGATATTTTTGGTTTCACCCATTCTACATTTTTAATTGTTTTTACGAAGTCTCTAATTTCTGGAAATTCCAATCCAGTATCGGCAAATATTGCTTTTGTTTCGGGAAATATACTTCTAATTAAATGTAATAAAACAGTTGAATCTTTTCCTCCGGAAAAACTTACACAAGCCGCCGGAAATTGGGAAAACCATTCATAAATTCGTTTTATTGATGCGTTTATTTTTTCTTCCAATGGAAGTGACTGCATTTGAACCAATTTCACCCATCGAATTTGTTCATCGATATTCATTCTACATTCCTCCGAATGCTTTCAAAATATAATTCACAGTTTCATCTGTATGATTGATTCTTTTTGCAAATGATCTTAAAGCATCATTGATATTTGTGAATGAAACTTGTTCATCAATGAGATTTTTCATGTTTGTAATCTCATCTTTAACAGTTGTATTGTCTGCTATAGATTCTTCAATTTCCAATCGGAGATTATTACTCCAGACATCTTTTTCACATTTAATATCCAATTCTTTTGTTTTGATTATTCCATTTTCAACTTGGATATATACACATTTTGGAATTCGATCAATGTCATGTTTGGTTTTCTTACGTCTGGACAATGCACCTGGAGCAATAAATTTAATTCCACTCACATCTTCAATGCCCTGATATGGATGGTAATGTGCAACGCAAACTATTTCCACGGGAACTTTGAAATCTTCCCACAAATAATGTTCGAAAATAACTGGACTTTTGGTAAGTGTGTGATGTGTCAGTAAGATGTTGGTGTGTGACTTGGATGAATATTCATTTGAACTTATAACTGGATCTGTTCCATGTCCAGCTCCAATAACTCGGACATCCCCAAACTCTTTATATGTTCGAATTATTTCAACAACTCCAACACTGTTGAGTAATTCAAGTGGTGATTGTTCGGGATGACCATCATGTCCTTCATTTCCCATAACAACATGCAATTTCAATCCACGTTCAATGTAAGAATTCAATAAGTTAATAAGAGGATTAAATGCAAGAAATCCAATCTTCGGAGAGTCAAACAGATCTCCACCATACAACAGGACACATTCATTTTTGTATGCTAATTGAAAAACTCGTTCTAGTTTTCCAAGGATAGATTTATTGTAATCATCCTTGCGATTCACGGGTCGGGCACCGTAATGTAAATCGGTGAAATAAATAAATTTTCTCATGGTTCGTCCATCCAAGTTGGAAACAATTCCATTGCCAAATTCATTGCCTCATGCCAACAAGCTTTACCATCACTATTGTAGCTGAGAAACATCTTTACACATTTCTCAAGTTTTTCAATTCGTTCTTTCTGTTCAAGTTCATCCATATTATTTATGTCTCCGGAAATATCAGAATAGATAAGATACGCTACCAACTACAAACAATAACAGCACTTGCCAAAGTAATTATTGCATGTCATTTACCTTGTCTGAATGCAGGGATCTTGCATATCTGGAACTGTATCATCCTGTAAGAGTTCTTCAAATTCCGTACCATCTATAAACATGAATGCTTTCTGAAGAACTACAGACATACAATCAAGGCAAAGATAGAAGATCTTAACTTTGTATGATGTGTATGCATATACTTGAGTCTTTCGTTTACATAGGTTGCAAGTTGCATGTTCAATGTTCATATTAAAGCCCTCCCAATGCGAAGAATTTATCACCAAATACCCAAAACAATTCACAAAACAATAAAACTGACATCATCCAAAATTCGGCATGGTTCATTCCCAATAATTTAAGAAGATCACAATAATATCTTCCAGCTTTTTCATTTTGAGTTTCTTTGTCAGACATCATAATAATAATACTTGTAGTCAACACCAACACAGCATTCAACACATATGAACTTCCAGTTACCATCCATGCAATTGTTGTTAAAAATATTGCAACTTTCATGTTCAATCCTACAATTTCAATTTTTTCAAACAGGACACACAATACTTGTCGTCTATCAATGGACATTTCGAATCACCAAGACACATATTATGTTGTTCTCGTAAAGTAAATATTTGTTTTTCAATAATTCCAAGACTTCCATTTTGTTGAACTCCAAATACACTAAGTTCTTGTATCTTGGAATTCAAGATTTGCAATCTTGATAATTTCTTTGAGAAGAATTCCAAATCAGTTGCATCCGGCACTCGATAACAACTTACCGGAGTATCGATTCTCCTTGGGAGAATAGAAAGTCTCTTGAGCCTGTCCAATTTTTGGACGAGTGGTAGGAATTTCTCCCGATAATACGTCTCGACTGTCTTGATATTTTTCGAGATTTTCTCAGCCTTGGGCAACTCCTTAGCAAGAGTATAGCACCCTTTGAGCGTTTCCCGCAACTGTTTTAATCGGATTACTTTATTTTTCAGTTGTGTGAGTTCTTTTTGCTTTTCTTGAATATTCATTTCAAGAGAGATGATTTCTTCGTAATCCTGCTTCCCATTCTTAATTTTATGATCAATGGAGATATTATCTTTCATCAATGATTCAGAAAGTATCTTCTTCTCTTGTAAATCGGTTCCAACTTTTTTCAATAAGACATCTACTTTATCAGAATCGGGAACAAGGCATGACAAGATTTTATTACGCGCACCACCGGCATATGTCGGGCCAATGAAGAACATATCCTGATGCTGAGATGCAAAATTCAATTTCTCTTGAATATCGACAAATGAAACTTCTTTGAATTTCAAAACATCCGTAATGAATTCTGGAAGTTTTACACCAAACTTTTCCTTCTCGATTCCATCAATGGAATATTTGTCAGATGTAACAGTCTTGTCGATGATTGCCAAACATTTCGGACATTGAGGAGTATTTGATTTTACGGGTTCCTTACATGCCGGACATTTCCTCGTCTCCGCAATCGTTTGTTCTCTACGTACACAGGCGTTGGAAAGTTGAGCCTCGACCCACCCATCAGTCGTAAAGTTCCGCATGTAAAAAGGGCCACGGTAAATAACGGAATTCAATGCCCGGAGGAAAGAGGATTTCCCCGCGTCAGACAGTCCAACGATGGACGTAAGACTTGGGGAAAGTTCAATCTCGGAATCCACATGTGATTGGAAGTTGTGAATTTTAATGGATTTGATCATTACAATTTACCATCCAATCTTTTTATAATTTTATCAACGATAAAATGATCTTCATCTCGGATTTTTATATTTTCCTTATTTTTCAAATACCAATCGCGAACATCCCATCTTCCGGTAATCGTTCGACCCGCACCAGCCCAATCAGCTACCATTTCTGACAATGCTCCGAGTGACATTCCTACTGGAAATTCTTTTCCAGAATCCTCAATCAGATACCAATATTGCCAGTGGTGATCATTTCTTTTTTGATGTTTACACCATGAAATACTAAACTGGTCTGATGGGAAAAATCCGTATGGTGCGGCTTCACAACATCCAAATTTTCCAAATGCTTCCATAGTTTTGTCGTTAACCTTTTTGAGGTCGTAGAAATAATCGACATAAGAAAACCATTCAGAAGGAAGGAATTTACTGAGATCGTGAGTTAGTAATCTCCAAATTGGTGTTCCAATTTTCAATCCAGCAATCAATACAAACCATTTATGTAAAATTATATATTTCAAATATTTAAGATGTTTCATTTTCGAACTCCAATAATTACCAATTTAGTTTCAACGAATTCAACTTCTGTTTCAATTCCCGAGAAAGAATCCAATTCAAATGTATTCAATCTGATTACTTCAAACAACCCTTTAATCTTCAGAAAGTAATTCCCTTCAAATTTGAATACATCTCCAGGTTTCAAACTTCCAAATGGTAGTTCAACTCCAGAAACATCTTCGATTTTCATTTTTTGGATTCCTTTTCTTTCTTCGTTTCCATATCACTTCCATACATCGCAATTGCCAATGCTGAAAACATATCCTTTGCAAATCCAAACAATGGACCGGGATTCTTTTGGGTTCCTTTCGGACCAAAGGTATCAATCATAAATTGATGTATGATTGCATCATTTGCCTTTGGATTGTCTGTATGGTGTGTAACAATAGTCTTTCGAAAAGCCATATTCCATTTGATTCCAAGACTATTACATCTTTCCTGAACCATACCAATGAACTTTGCTGTATCAAACATACTCTTGCCGACGCCTGAACCATATTGAGCAAGATCTTCAATGTAACAAACAATTCCTTTATTGGAATTCTTTGTAATGTAGTTCAAAATTGATTGATTTGGAACCTTCCCCTTTGCAATGATTCGGGACGATTCATGTTCCCCGGACGTATGCTTATAAAAAACAAATCCTGTCTCTTCACTTCCCGGATCAATTGCAAAAATAACCATCTATGACTCCAATACATTCAGTTTATTTTCATATATACCATGACTGACACAATAATCATTATATGCTTTGGCGGCTTCAATCTCAGTCATAAAATTTCCAATATGAATTCTCCTCTTATTCATCGTAATTCTAGCTGTCCATTTTTTATTTCCAACTTGTGTGCGTCTATATGTGACACCGTAGTATTTTGAAGCTGATTTCATTCTCAATTTTGTAATGATTGCATGATAATTATTTTGAGATACATTACACCATTCCAAGTTGGATGCATGATTATTCTCTTTATTACCATCTTTATGATTGACCATACAATATCCATTGGTATTTGGAATATATGCCAATGCGACCAATCTATGAATAAACATTTTCTTAGGAAGATTAAACTTATCTCTAGGAGTAACCTTCATATATCCATCTTTGTCGAAATATGGATTTAATTGCTTATTATAAATCAGTGAAAATATATTTCCATCGATACCTATCAGATATCTTGGAAACATCTCTAATTCAACTCCAATCATTCCGAATCTTCCCCACTTTCAATTTCCAATTCTTCCAGTTCTTCCGGTTCTTTTTCTGTGGAATCTTCAACATCGGATGCAATTTCTTCTGCATTTTCATTTTTCTTGAAAACGAAATTGTCGGAAGGTTTAATGTCGAACAAATTGATTCCCATTGAACTTTTGATATGTTCTACAATTTTATTAATGTGCCCAATTTTGAACTCATCTGGATACCAATTGCTTTCTTTGAATTTATAAACTTTTCTTGGTAATGCAACAACCATTCCAATATCTTCCAGATATTCAACCAATGAAATTTCACGAACAAATCCACGATCATAAAGATATGTCATTGTGGACATTGCTTTTTCATTTCCACAAATCTTGTTCTTCAGTGAAGTTACATCACAAGTGTATCCGATCTTTTTTTCGCCATCTTTCAGAGTTTTCCGACGTTTCAATTCCAATCGAAGATTTGCAGAGAACTTCTGTTGATTACCACCGGGAAGAACTTTCTTCGGGGCGAACGGTTGAGGATCTTGATTATCAATTTCCTGATTGATAAGAATCAAAGCCGTATTTGATTTTCTCAATACGAAAGTGGTTCTACGTAAGAACTCTGTAATAATTGCTGCCCGTCTATTACGCTGACCCTTTTCACCAAGATCTTTATCAAGAATTGCCTTTGAATCAAGCTTTGCCAATGAATCTACAATGATGAAATCATAAATATCATCAACGATTGCATTCTCTGCAATGACCAATGCATCTTCTGTATTCAAAGGAGTTACTTGAACCCGAGACGTATCGATCTTTTTGAATTTCAAAAAAGATTCAGTTAATGAATTCTCAACGTCGATGAACAGACCATTACAATTTGGATCTTGATCCAATGCATATCGAATAGAATCCAAACAAAGTGTTGTTTTTCCTGTACTTTCCGCACCGTGAATTAGCGTCATTCCACCCCGAGGAAGGCCACCAATGCCGGAATTGATCCAATCAATATTGGGAAATCCTGTTGGAAGTGGTTTGAAATTTCCAACTTCACTCGATCTATATAAAACATTTGCGCCGTATGATTTTTGAAACTTGGTATTTGTTTTCTTCAGAAAATTCGCACATCTTTCAGCACGAGAAAGAACCTGTTCTTTACTTGCCACTTATGATTCTCCTTGAAATTATTATTCCCATAAAGGGAATCCTCACCTTAGCCAGCCAAGCCGGACCCATCCATACAGCGCCAAATCACGCCTTGATTCAACTATCCTACTAGATTTTATTGAAAAAGTCAATGGAAATTATTCTTTTGTTTTCTGTTGCATCAAATTAGTAACGATCATGGATTTAATCATCGATTTAACAGCTACTGATGCTCGGAGAAATTTTTCTTCCAACCAAATAACTTCCAGATCAAATACTTTCAAAAATTGTTTTGTTTTTAAAATTCGTTCAACTTCCCAATTGTTCCCAGTATAAGATTTCTTATATCTTTCCAGGAATGTATGTAATTTTGTATGATCTGAATTACGAATTACAATTAAATTATTCGGATTGTTGTTTGTGTTGATTTCATCCAAATGATGGACAGTGTTCGCGGAAAGTTTAAAATCAATTCCAGTTAATAAACTTGCTATTTGGAAGTGCATGGAATTAAATTATCTTTCCGAATCCAACGGTGCAATCTTGTTTCATCCGAAAGAAAATATCCAAAGATATAATCTCTTTTTAATTCTTCTTGGAATCTTTCGGAATGCACTCGTTGATATACTTCTCTCTGTCTATAATCATTACATTCAGCGACTACCGAATTTGCTTCGAATTCCTGATCTGTAAAAATTTCAACTTCAATAGTTTTGAAATAATTCATGATATTCTCGCAAAATTCTTTTTATGTATCATATACAACTTCCGATTATTTCTGAATCTTCCAACTATCCAATTGTCGGAAATAACATCTTCATCTGGAAATATAGTTTTCCATTTAGATATATAGTGTTTCCAATCTTCTTCGTTGCATTCTGTAAACAAACTTCCATGTGGAATATTTCCGGGAAATATTTTAAATTCGCGATTGGTTATGAATCTTCTGGGCTTTGTCAAAGATGGAAGTTTCATTTTATTTCCTCAAGTAAAGATTTTTCAATCAATCGATATCCGGAAATATTACTTGGAAATTGAATTAGAACATATCCAGATTTCAGAAAATTTCGAGATGCTTCCAATCCAAAAGATACATATGTTTTTGAATATATTGCTTGACTCGCTTCGACTGCCAATGTTCCACTGGAACTATTATTACATCCTTCTTCAATCCTGTTGTATTTATTTTAATTTCATGTACAACTTTGAAATTTCGCATTTCAAACCTTTCAATTCCGAATTCTCCTTTTCAATGATTTTAATTATAAAGTTAAAAAGTTCTGATTCATTCTTCTTTAATCCATCTGCCAACTTGAGATTAAATGTCATTTCAAGAGATATGAAAATATCCTGTCTAGCATCTCTACATTCGGAGTAGAACTTCACAAGTTCATCAATATTAGATTCCATATTATTCCCTTTCAATTTTGATTCCAGTTATCTCGGTGAGATTCGAACTCACAATAATACCTATTCCTATCGACTGGTACTGTTTACCAATTAACTTACGAGATATCCGCGACGATTGATAGGAGTTTTATTTTGGGGCAAAAGACAACATGCCAACCTTTTCAACTGCTACTTGTTATCAACAGAGTGCATCTTTCTCTGTTTAACCTTGAAGGTGCATTGTGGCAACCTTGTTGAAGGGTATTTATATGTAGTCATGTCTACACAACCAGTTCTGCTCGTCAGACACCATTTATGCGGTGTCGCAGAGGAGAGGCAGAGATTCAAATCTCTGCCAACTCCCGATTGCATTCGGGTCGTTCCATTTCCCGTTCCGGTTACGGCTCTCCGTGATGTTAGATCTTTATTCTTTGTCAAACAATCGTTTCAATTTCAAAAAAAACTTTGAATCGACAATCGTGAATTCCTTATGAACTCCAAATTCTTTCACAAGATTCAACGCAGAACTACCATCTTTTTCTACAACCGATTCTGAAGTTTCAACACCAACTACTTTGTAATTAATCTCTCCCATCTCAGTATCTGTCTGTTTAACCATGTTACTTAACGCATTCACATACACTTTCATAATAATCTCCTTTTAAATCTTTACCAAATATCCACAACAACAGTATCCAGTTTCCCGGAATGCTTTACATATACATTTTGTATCTTCATTTTGAACTGGAACACATGGACAATAACCACCATTTTTACTTAACATACCTTCAATGGCCTCCCGATGTTTTGGATGTTCATTCAACTTGTAACCTTCTGGAATTTCCATCGTTATTTCCTCGTAGAATTTCTTGATTCGAATCTGAGCCTTATTGCTTCAAACAAATCACTATCAATGGTTTCATCAAGTAAAATAATCCCATTGATATTTAATCCAAGCATATCTTGTACTTTTGATACTTCACAATATGTGAAGTATGATGAATCAAGCGATTTCAAAAATTCCAAATATTTCACATGATCTTTGGTTACTACACAGATACTTTTGGTATTCATTGTTAGACTCCTAATTGATTGTTTGAAGTAAGAAGATATGAACTGTTTCTTGATTACGAAAGTTTGACTTCCAACCACCAATTGAACATTAAGTTAGTGAAGCAAAAAGCCCTCGTGGTGGGATAGACATCCATTCATATCTTCCAACATTGGGAAGAGTGGGATTAGAACCCACGGGAATCCTTCTTTAAGGACTCTACGACACGTTACAACGTCGTGCAATAAACCACTCTGCCATCTTCCCATGAGAGGTGTTGGTGTCCGATAAACAAACTCCACCGTTTATAAGACACCAACACCATAGACGTATATCCGGCCTAGATTTTCCAATCAGATATACGCCCGCGAACTCTATGTTAAAACATCAACAATGAAAATGTCAATGTTAAAATGGGATTCCTGAAAATTCCACTTCGGGAACTTCGATTTCTTTCTTCTCTTTCAGAAGATTGAAAATCAATTGAATGTTACTGTTGAGCTTTCCAGAATCAGCAATCAATTTGGATTTCAAGAAGAATGCATTGATTGCATCTACAAATTCCTTATTCTTTGTATTTGATTTCAGGATATCAGGAGTAATCTTTTTCATTGTTGGAAGTTCTGGTTCCAACTCCAACGATTCAACCGAATCCAATTCAAGATCATCCATTCCAATATCTTCCGTTTTTTCACTTTGAATCTCGGATTTTCCATCCAATTCATCCAACGAAAGATTTTCGGAATCGTCGATAATTACCGTAGGATCGTCATGCTTGTGGGAAGTATTGGAATCCACATCTTCTTCGATTTCCCCACCTTCCAACAAGGCTTTGATTTGGGCGGGAGTGCGCTTCCGAATCACACAATCTTCCAAATCAACTTCTCCACCGGATTCGTAATCACGGGCACGAAGATCTGAAAGTCTGGAATATAAGGACTTCGCTTGCTTCTCCAATTCGGGAGAATCGACATTCATCAGTGAGTAATCAACCTTCTTCTTGTCAGACATGGTTTTCGTATAGAACCAGACCAAATCTTGAATTCCTGAGATGGGTTTCTTTTCACGCTTTCTGGCCGTTTCAACGATTTGCTCGATCTTCAACCCTTGAACCCTAGTGAACCGGACAGCATAAAATTGTTCTTGTTCGTCGTCAATCTGAATGGCATTCACGTAGATTTCTTCACTTACAATCAGATTGATCTTGGCTTGAATATCCTTCAACTGTTCTTGATTGGCCTTTGAATCGGAATCCTTGCGAGATTTTACGATCTTCCAAACATTCCAAAGTTTTTCCACTGGAACACAAATCGGACACCCCTTACCGCGTTCGTTTGGATGTTGATTTGAACAATCAATGACATCAAACTTTGCATTTGGAAAAAACTTTTTCACATTGAAATGCATACGATGATAACAAACAACCAATTCTGGAATCCAAAGTTTGTACTGCTTTCCGATTTCCATTTCCTTCTGAGCAATCTTGCGGAATTCCCGAGTTCCAGATGAACTTTTAAGGTCCGACATTCGATACAGAGCCATGTTTATTCTCCTCTAATCTTCGACGATGGTGTGGATATTATAAAAGAATCCAACTCCATCCGTAATCAAAATGGATTTCGGGGCGAAATACATCTTTACATTTTTCCTATCAGACTCCTTTTCGATTGCGTTTACCATTTCCCGGAAACCTGCTCCAACCATTACCATTGGGATATCGCCGGTCCCAATTTGTTGAATGGTTTGCATCTTTCGGTTCAAACATTGTCCAATGGTTTGGTCTTCGATGGAACAGTTCAAGATTTTATTCTTCACAAAAAACTTGTAGAATTCCAACTTAAATGCTTTTGCATCTTTCAGAATAGTTGATAATGCTGAAACTGGAACTTCATACCCTGAAAGATATTCGATTGATCCATTGAAATATGTCAAGTTCAATTGATCAAAGAACTTCTGACTTGTATCTTCATCATATGTTTTCAAACGTTCATATGACTGCAAACAATCTGCTCCGCTTGCAGGAACCAATTCAACCTTCATTCTACCAACTGCCGAACCATCGGTAATGATGTAAAGATTATCCGTTGATTTTACACGGATAATATCGGTTTCAATTCGATTCAAAACTGCATAAACCTGTTCAAGTTTCGCAATCCGAATTTCCCCATCTTCCGTTATTTTGAGATTCTTTTCATAAACCTCACAATAAATGTTTGAGTTTGAGTTTGTGAATTTTGCAAAAAGTGTTCCATTTGCCGAACGTAAATACAAATCTTGGATGAGGCCGGAAAGCATACACTTATGTAAAAACTGCTTGAACACCTCTACGTTAACCTGAAAATCCATTTGTGCTTCCTCCGTGATAAATAGTAACATGCTTCATTCTAACTGTCAAGTAATAACTTTAAGAGAATAATTATTTATCAGTTCGCTTCTGCCAACGCTTTTTCTATGTCTGAATCATCCATAGCATCAGGGTTTACAGCCGTTGTGTTTACCAACGTTGGGACATCCTCAATACCGATTTCGTAATTTATGTCGGATTCTTTTCGAACTCGATCAGGAAATTTGTCCAACGTTGGACGGTCCACTACTTCGACGATTGGATTGGTATTTTTTACGGTTTTCGTTTCGATATTCTTATAATCTCCCGCTTCTTTTGCGAATTCAAATTCATCTTCAATCCAATTCATCTTGTAGAATTCTGGAATAATATATGTTATCAATCGAACTCCAGAACGTACTTTAAACTCACGAGCTGTCAATCGACCTTCAATAGTATTTCCATCGGTTCCTTTATGAATATGCAATTTATCTGAATCGCTTTGTTCTATTGCAATCAACAAATCTGCAATCGAAGAAGCTTTATCGGAAGATGCACCTGTTTCGTCGGAAATCTTCTTTGCTCCCCGATTTGTCTGTTGAGCACTGAATATTACACACTTATGTTTTCTTGCAATTGATTTCATTTTTGTATACAAATGAGCTTGAGATTTCCAATCTTGTTCTACAACATTCTTCAATCCAGAAATCATATCTCCGATGTAATCCACAACCACTAGATCAGGTTTGAATGGATTATCGGAAATTATTTTATCCACAACTGCCGGAGAACAATTTTCAGGAACCCCATAAATCATGAGATCTGTATCATTGTTTCCATAATCTTTAATCTTATCCCGCCAACTTTGTAACTTTGCAGGACTCTCAACGATATGAGCCAAAGAGAATTCTTCGGTATGTTTGAACTTTGTAATATGTGAATCCATACGAAATGCATACTCATTGGCAGACATCTCAATTGTGATTATGATGACCTTAATTCCTTTAACTTTACCCTTTTGTTCAGGTTTGTGAAATGCTCTTGAATATACTCCACAATAATTACTGAGTGCAACTCCCATCAAAAACATCGACTTGCCCATATTTGTTCTTGCTTGAAACATGGCAAATGAACCGGGTTTCAATGGAGGGTTGAAATTGTCAAAGTTCTTGAATCCGGTCCAAACTACTCCAGCTTGTTCCGGATTATTCTTCAGTTCTTGTAAGTATAATATGCGCTGCTCAATGTTTCCTTTTAATGAAACCAATTCAATATTAGAATCATAATTTATGGATTTCTTGATAATATCAATTTTCAATTCTAAGTCTTGAACGGATTCCTTAGATGTTTTAACACCCACTTCCGCAACAGTTTGTGCCATCGCTTTAACAATTTTTCTATTGTGGGAATGCTCTTTTAATTGTTGAGCATATGAGATACAATCAATATCTGCAATCTTACTTTCTTTAATTTCCAACAAAGATGCTTTAATCTTTACCTTGTCTTCATCTCCTATTTCTGGAAGCCCTATTGCAAAATTATAGAAGCCAGAGAACGACACAAGGTTATTAGTTTTTAAATATTCGTCGTTGAGGATATTGTAAATTTGTCTATAATTTGGGAATGCAAAATCTTCAACTTCGACCAGTCCACGAATGATTTCAAATGTAGTTACACCATATTTGAAAATAGCAAACAGTAAAGAAGATTCAACATGTTTGTTTTCAGTTTTTCTATTATCTCTTTGTTCGGACATTGGTAGGTCGATCCTTTCCAATGTTATCCAAACTTGTATCTTCTGGAATATTTGCAATTGGAACAATTGAATTTTTTACTGAAATGGTTTTCGATTCGCTCAATTTAAAACAATTAGCTAAGTCTGGATCACTCGATGATAGTTTTGCAATCGGAGAGTGTTTGAACTTACCAGAAATCGTTTGAACTTCGATTGGTAGATAATTGTTCTCAATGATGGTCGCCAAAGATCCCTGAAAAGTTGAATGTAACTGCTTCCGGGTATAATTGGTTGCAATGATCGTAAACCGACCATGAGTTTTACGATCATTTAAAAATTCAGTCATTTTATTATAAGCAAATCCTCCAAGTGCAAACTTCTCAGTTTCAGTAAGATTGAATGCATCTATCAATAAAATAGGGATATTTAATAACTTATCCCTAAGTTTTGCTCGTTCAATGTTTGTTTCTGTTTTATCTTTTTCAAAATTAAACACGGTATCTTTTAATCTTGCAAAATCGATTGATGCACCTTCATATTCTAAATCGATCAACCTTTTAAACAAAATTGTTGCAGCACTTCCAGATCCATATGATATTCCATCATCATGGATATAAACAGCCAGAGAGTATTTTAAAACCAAAAATTGAATTTTGTTATATATTTGCTGGAATCTTTTGTAAAATTCTGGAACAGCAATGATTTTCAAATCTGCCAATGTATGTTCAATGTAATCATTGTTTATATTACATTTAAGATAATCAATAATCTTATACAACTTACCAGTACACTCTGGACAATCTCGAAAATATGTTCCATCTTCTTTTTCAATTACGACATGTCCCTTACCACCACATTCTTTATTTGGACAAATCTTTTTAAGCTCATCCAACATTTTTTTACATTTTGCAAATTGTTCTGGAGAATCAAACGTAATTTCTTTTCTCATGATATCCTTCCGAGAATCTTTTCAATGAATTCCTTCGAATTTATCACACACGATTCGCGATCCTTCTGAACTTTCAGATATTCAATGAGACTATAAATGATATCCTTTCGTTGAAACATTATCATTCGCAAATCCAAACAAAGATCAGAATTCAATTTTGCTTGGTTATGCTTTTCTTTTAATTTAGAATATTCCTCTTGATAAATTGCAATTACTTGATTGTCAATTCCATCCTTTGTTATGTTCTTTACTGAATTTTTATCCAGATTTTTCTTAACAGATACTCGTCTATCTGCCATAAACTTCTCAAATTCCAAATCAATATTATTGAATGCTTTTTCAAATTCAGCACGCAATTCTACAAGTTCAATTAGCGTTTGCTGAGTTTTATTGGCTTCAATTAAAGCTTCCTGAATACTGGCGACATTATCCAAGAAAATACGGTTTAAATCACAATATTTCTTCAGTCGAGAATCCATGTGGCATCTTACACCTTTCTCATATAATTATCAAGGAGAATTACCACAAATCCATTCTACCCTGCCGAGAGTTCGCCATCTTCTTTGTCGATCCAAAGTCCTTATAGCGGGACCAATCCGTTTTGGGGAAGACGGATTCTAATATCCTCTCCAAAGCCGGGTAAAGTTTCTTGGCCCAAAAATAAAGTCTGTCGAATTTTCCATCGAAAAATCGGGCGGCCTTTGGAATTGGTTTTCCTTCTCGATCTTGAGATTCTATGAAATAATCAATTTTGTCTCCTACATAGACTTGGATTCCCTTACTCCGGAGATCTTCAACGACTTTCAAATGTGCAAGATCAACTGCATACTCTTCAACTTCCTTTGTAAGTTTTTGAGCAATCTTTATCATTTCAATGTCGTTCAATTGATAAAGAACGAAATTGCGAAGTTTATGAATTAAATCCTTCATTTGTGTTTCAGATGTATCCCCATCCAAACATTTAATGATCAACGCCTTCTGTTCTTGTTTAAGCAACTTACTTGAATCAGTCCTAACGTATTCAAGTCCTTTAACATATAATTGAGATGGAATTTCTTTCCCATCCATATATGTCAAATAACCAGCATATCGTTTCTTTGCTTTCAAGATCATTAACTTCTTGAATGTTTTATCGTGTTCCATTGAAAGATGGCTTACATCGCAATTGAATTGATTTATTACTTTATCTTTACAGATAGCATTTATCTTTTCTACAATCCCTGGGATTGCATTTCTATCTTTTATAGATAAAAACAAGGAATCTGTATCTCCTGCAAGTATCTTATGTCCAATTGATTCCAAATATGATGCAATTGTCTTTGTAAAAAATTGTCCTCCAAGTGTTGTAGATTCTGCAATTCGAACATCGTAGAATCTTGAAGTCCTCAATCCCATAGCTCCATAGAACGACAATGCAAATGCCTTGAATGCATATGCAGAACGTTCTGCATTTTTATATTCAACACTTGATTTGTCAGAGCATGATTTCATAATTCCCTTATATTTGTCACGCATGTTGGAAATATTCATCATCAATTTTGGAATAATCCCAATCATATCTTTTCGGAATTTATGTCCGGCTGGAGTAGTAATTGTCAAATTCTCCGGAACATTCATTTCTTTTTCAATGATTGTATCTGGTGAAATATTAAACGTTTGAACAACTGTGACGTACAACGCATGGAAATCAAGAACATTTACATCTTCATATACTCCAGAAACTGGATTAAATACAATTGCCCCTTCAAATGATCCTTCATCGTCTAATTCTTCTTGTGATTGTTTAACTTTTGTTTTGAAATGAAACAATTGATCTTCATAAGTTTGCCTTAGCAACAAATTATCAATTTTCCGAGTAATGTATATGTCATCACACGGACACTTACCAACTAGATTCATCTCTCTTGCTATTGAAAGAAATTTGGTTTTCGCTTCGATTTCAAACATTCTACGAACATCTATCAGATTGTATTCCCGGAGTTTCGGTTTATTACACAAGAACAATTCGAATATCTTTTCCTCATGTTCCATCTTACCTTCACCTGTTACGGCTTTAGCAACATAGTCCAGAGAATAACTTGGAAGTTGAGGTCCAAGTTTCTTGTAAATCTGCATATGATCTTGAAGGAATTTCTTTCTCCAATCTATTTGAATACCATACATTGCAAATCTGGTTTTCAATACAGGAGCATCAAATCCAAGTAAGTTCCATCCGCAAAGAACGTCGTATGTTGCTATTACTCTTGCTATAAGTTCCAGAACTTCTTTTTCATGTTCATCTGATCTGGATTTTGCACATACCCATGCTTCTTTACCCGTAATAAAATCTTTGAATGCACAGGATAATACTTTACATCTTGAAGGATCTATCTGACCTGTAAGATGCTCATCGTCCGTTTCAATATCCAACCCGACTATCTTGAATTCCGATTCAAATTGAATGTCATTGTCGATCATCCAACGTTTATGCACCAACAAATCAGCTTCATATGTTTGGATATTTCTTGATCGTAAAAGTTCTTTCACTTCAAAGAATTCTCGATCCCGATATTCCCATACGAAATTACAATCTTTATCAAGCAACTCCGATGCATGTGTTCTGTCAATATAAACCCGAGTATAATGAGACTCTTGTTCATACTTTACAACTTTACGCTGTTCTTTCAACAATGTGAACGTGGAACGATGAGTTTCATAATCTGAATTCTTTACAAAGAAATACCAATCGAATTTGGCTTCTCCAAGATTGGTTCGTTTGGTTTCTTCATCACGATACACGTATTTGACTTTATTATGGCCCGCGTCCCAAGCCCGCATTATCTTATGCATCAGAATTTTCCACACCTTTCATTAGAACTATGAATCTCTCCACATCCACAACGATATGGTTTCTTTTTTTGTGTTGGATCAATATCCAATACAAGCTCCAAAAGCGTTAATTGTTCTGCCAATCCGGTTGCTGCAACGTCAGAACCAGAAATCGTTAATTCGGCTGGAATTACTTTCCTCATGAAAATTAGTAGGTTTTCGGAAGCAGTTTCCACATTTCGTAATCTATGTTCCAATTCATGAATCTTCTTTCCACATTCACCATGAACTTTATCATTCTCATCCCAATATCGATTCATCTTATTCAACTCCATTTGTTCAATCTTCAGTTTCGTAAGTACAAGTCTTTGGTTATGATTCATTCTTCCACTTCGATTTCATCTTCGGATTCGTCCAACGTTGGACTGTCATCTTCTTCGATCTCGATCTTTTTCACAACTTCAAAATCCGACATTTCCCGAGGACGTTTTCCAAAGCGATAGGGAAACAATGGACATGTCGGAACTGTACATTTTTCCACTTCGGAATATTGATATCCCGCGCAATCCAAACACTTTGCCCGGATTGCCTTGATGGGAGTTTTCAGATCAATCCCAGATGCTATTAGATTTTCCCGCTGTTCCGCTCCCGCCTTCCGGGTGAGTTGGGCCTTCCGCTGCATTTCAATGCGCTGTTCTGGTGTAATTGATGCTAAGCCTTTTGGTTTCTGATTCATTTATGCTACTCCATTTATCTTTGGTATTTGTGACATTACTCTTAAAAACAAGTGACATGCTTCTTCACTATCAAACACAGCCAATTGATATTTATCCGTTTTAGTTATTTTGAATTCCGTTGCTAACAAAACCCATTGAGATTCATAATTTTTCGTAATTTCAAAATTCATTTCTTTTTACCTTTCTCTTCCATCTTTTTAAAACTCAATGCGATTGATTCAACGGCAAAATCGTATAAGATTATAATCCACGCAAAGACAGACTTGATCGTATCCCAACCATTCCAACTTGTAACTCGTTTATTGCTATGGATATCATACCATCCATCTCCAAATGTTTGATCTTTATTTAACCATCGAATAACTGGAGCACAGATCAAACCAATCAACATGTAAATAAGCATGTAAAATATTGGAGTGGATAGAAATTGATACAACATCATTTCTTTTCACCTTTATTTTCGAATGTTTTCAACCAATCGGATGCAAATGCGATTCCATAATGTATGAATAATATGGGCCAAAGACCAATGGTTACTACTGTATCCATAACATTCCACTTGTAATCTGTATATGAAGAATCCTTTCTACTCCATCGTATGAACGGTGCGGTAATCACACCAAGGATGAAATACAGAATCAATCAATAGATTGTCATTTCTTCGATAGACATATTATTCCTTTAGATCTGAAAGTCTTTCGGCTAATACTATTAAAACCATCGCTATGTAAATTTCCACACCCAATTTCCAATTATCCAATCCACCTTGGGAAATAATACATAGCAAACAAGCAATCGTTCGGAACATACAAGCAACACTTTTCTTCATCTCATATTCTCCGGTCTTCCAATAGCTTTCCAAAAGATTTTTGCCGCCTTATTCGGACTGCCATGTAATTTAGCTTTGCCGTCCTTCAGCGATATTTCTACCAATATCTTCCCGTCCTGATCCACAATGTTAAACGATTTCGGCCTTACCATGTAATTTTTTACCCGAAAGTCATCGTTGGGAACCATAAATGTAGCTGTATCAAACAATGTCGTATTTGTGGTTGAGTCATGAATTATTCTGCAATACTTTCCCGACAACACATCGTATATTTTATCCTCTGTTTCCAATAAGTCTTTGTATGCTTTGGTTAATCTCTTTGCCGCTGAATTTGTAGCCTTCAACGACGCAATCAACTTAGTTTGTACTTCTTCCAAACTCCATTCATGTTGTTTCGGTTCAACACTCAACAACCAGCAAAACCAACTGAGCTGACATAATATTGTTAATATCATAATGTTTTCACCAAGTATTCCATGAGTGCTTTCTTATCCTTATAATCCTTATAAGCACTCAAGATGAATGGTTGCCTCTTTTTAATTTCAGATTTCATATCTTCAAATACCTTATCGTCTTCCCAATCTCCATAAGTCTCGAAGTGTCGTTTCAATGTCTCTATATTGTCTTCGTATTCTTCATCAGTCATGGTTTCTTAACCTTTGTTTCTTTTCCACTCCAAGGATTCTTAATTGTAATTGGTTGTTTTGAAACCAATCCACAATGATCTACAATCCACATTGCACAAAATTCTTCTTGGCATTTCTCAGAATCTTTTTCAAAATCACAACTTGAAATCATACATCCCATTGCTAAGAACGGACACATCTTTTTCATTTCAATCCACCTTTACTTTTGGATACTTAATTTTTATTTCACTTGTTCCAACTTTTAAACAGACATTAAGCGATTTAATCTCAAATGTCATTGGACATGAAATATCAATTGATACACTTTCAGAGTTTTCGTGACATATTCACTCATTTCAATCCCCCAAGCATATTAGCAATGAATACGTTCTTGATTGCAGCATAGTTCATATTGGCCTGAGTGGAAGCCATGATATCAATATTGATCCATGCTTTCTTTTCTTGAACCATTTCCCAAACTTTCTGATATATCATTTCAGGATCTCCATCGAATGCCAATCCAAATCGTTGATCCTTTGACATTCCCATCAGTTTCTCCCATGTCATTGAATCCCATGTTGCATTGTCCTGAGATGAATTTCCCTCCAACATGTTAAGAGCCGCCCGGATATCCCCATTGGCTTTCTTGGCAATGGCAATCAACTTCTTATCGTCGAATCCAAGATTCTCGGAAACGTTAATCTTTTTCAATCGCTTCGCCAATGTAACGATATCGACTCCAGAAACTTCATACTTTACAAACCTAGAAAGCATTGCCGGAATAAGTTTGTAAACTTGATTACATGCAAAGATGAATCTGGTTGTCTTGTGATATGTTTCGATCAAACGTCTGAAACATGCTTGTGCTTCCGGAGTTAGATAATCTGCTTCATCCATGAAGATAATTTTATAAGGAAATCCAAACTGGGTTGTTTTGCATAATGAAGTGACTTTTTCACGAATGACATCAATTCCACGATCTGAAGATGCATTGATTTCATAAAAGAAGTTTGATTTCTTATCTCCATAAATTTCATTTCCAATCACATGTGCGATGGAAGTTTTCCCAGTGCCTTGGGGTCCGTAGAATAAGATATGTGGAATTCCATCGGGAGATGCCATTTGCTTCTTGATATCTTCAATGATATTATCCCGACAAATGATATCTGTGAACAACAATGGGCGAAACTTTTCTGTTAGCATTTAATTTCAATCCTTATTAGAAATCTTCCAATTTGGAGAAAGAATTTCTCCAATTAGAACTGGCTCAAACTTTTCACGATTATCCAATTCCAATCGTCGAAGGTTTGTATATGTAATTTTAATATCATCAAAAGATCCTCGACATTTTTCGATCCAAAATGGAACTCCATTTATATCACGACATTTTTCGATGATTCTATAAATCGAAGACATTACCATCTTCTCAACCGCGTAATTTGATTCCATTATTTCATTTCCATTTCTTATCAGTTTTATTGAATCGAACATACGATTCATCGGGAGCATCTTCAAGTTCAATTTCATGAAGGCAGACAATGCAGATATTTCCAATATGTATCTTTGGGAGAGCCTTGCCACACACTTCACATTTCTTGGCTTTGATTTCTTCAGACATGTTATTTTCCATACTCCAAGTTGATTACTTTGAATGAAAGACGTTCACCCATGATAGTTTCTTCTTCGATAGGCCGAAACACTAATCCTTCCCGTGGTTTATCGTTTGGATAATTCCCCTTCGCCATATCCTGTAACCATTTGTTGGATACATCTTCAGGAAATGTTCCAACAAGATCAACAACCACCATTGGAAGTTGATTTAATCTGCAAAACTCCGTCAATTCCAGATAGCCGCAGTATTTGTGCTCTTCAATACTGTAAAGATTGAATACTCGCAAATCTTTCTCAGGGAGTCCCATCGGATTACCCTGAATACTTGGTCCAACCATTTCAAATTGAATAGCATATCCTTCAGGAAGCTTGTTAACAAGATCATACTTTCTTGCAAGACACCAAATCAAATTATGTGGGGTGTCTTTCATTGAAAGATTTCTTGAACAACAAAACATTTCCCCTTTGTATTTTCCAATGGTTCCTGAACTCCCATCGGCCTTCACAGATGCATAGTACGATTTACCTTTCAATGCATCTACAAGATGAGAAGCCGTTTGGAAGTTTGGTTCGTCTGTCTTTGGCATGAAACCGGGGAAGTTACCAAGTGCATCGCCAGCAATACTTGGATCAATTGGTTTCTCATACTTGATGACTTTCATTGCATCACCAATATCATCACCAATTGTCATATCACAACCAACATTCGGCATGATGAGAACTTCCGACGCAACACCTTTGAACTTGCACATGGTTACACGGAACTTTCGTTTCCTCATGAATTCAAACCGTTCAAGTTCTGGAACAATTGCATCTGGAAGATATACTTCAACATAGTCACCAATTTGCATTTCTTTGCTGACAACACCATGCCATTTCCCACCCTGACCGCAAACTACTTCAGCTTGAACGATCTTGTCTGCATCTTTAATAGGATTGATGTTGATGATCTTACCGATGAATGCTAAACCTTTCATGATTCTTCTTCCTCTTTCTTTTTTGGATATAGCCAATCGAATCGCCAAATCTGTTCACATTTCATTTCAAATGCAATCTTTGCACAAACTACTTCATATTTCACACGATAATAATTCTTGCAAAGCCATTCAGTTACTTCTTGATTTGCTTTATTTTTAAACTTTGGATAATTACATGAGAAGATCATCATAAGAACATACAAACTATTCTTCGTATCTTTCAAGTAATTGTATAATAATTCTCGATCATTGCATGAGAAAACATATTTTACAAGTTCAAATGGATTGACATCTTTCTGTGTATCTTCCGATAGTTTTGTAATTTTGTATTTCTTTGTCGATGCGCGTTTACCTTTCAAAAGTTTGTAATCGTGAATTACAATTGTAAGATTAACTCCACTTTCAATAAGAAGATCAATGTCTTTCTTCTTCAAATTCAATTCATCGGAATATGCAACAAGGTTTTTGTCTTTGGTCATGAAGTTCTTATTGATACTTGCGGAGGTTATCTCAGAGATTACGAAATCGTTCTTCTCAAGTTCATATTCTCCGTAAATGAAATGGATCATGAGAATTCCAGATGTGTTTTTATTGCTTTCTCTTGTTCAATTGATAGATCCATTGGAATTTGAAGCAATTTCAATCTTCGTTTGAGTTCTGTAACCTCACGATAATACGGTGTACAAATTTGACCACCTTGAGTTCCACATCCAAGTTGACAAGCATGACCATTGTTCGGAAATCCATTTGGTATGAACTGTGGGCATTCACCACATTTCTTATCAGTTGTTGAAATGTAACAACTACAATACGCCATACCATCCATGAATTCTGGTCTGAGGTCATTGAAAACAAGATCTTTTTTCACTCTATTTGTAGTCATATTATCTGTCCATCGACCATCTTTCAAAGAGATTCCACAATTTAATACATCCTACCATTAAGATACTACCTCCAAGTATCAAAGTAAGCATAGCAGCAATCATGCAAAATGCTGCGAGTTGTGGCATGATGGAATTTAAACATGTTGATATCAATATCATCGATAACGTAAATCCCAACAATCCAACTCCAATAATTATCAACAGTAAGTTTGGCAAATATCTTTTATATTTTTCAATCATTTTCATCTCCACGGTTTAATAATCAAAATTTCTGGAAGTTGGCCTTTGAAAATTCTATTTGAAAAATGTTCTTCCCATTCCAAATCCCATTCCAAACATGCTTGATGTTTGTCCGACATAACCATATCTGCATTGCATCTCGGACAATGTATTCTTCGGTCCTGCCGACTGAATCTTTGAACAACATAATATTCATGCCCAAAGATCCAACATTTAAACTTGTTCCAAAATTGATTCATTCTTGTTCCTCATTATCGAATAAAAAATCATCTGCAAGTTTTATTCGAAGATAATCGGTAGATGTTTTTTCTTGAACATTTACTTCTATACACTGTTTCAAAGATTTTATCAATTTCAATGCATCCTGTTTAAATCGTTGATGTTTGCTTTTTAACTCATCCAATTCTATTTGGATTTTTTCTTTATCAATTGGAATATATGGTCTGGAAGTAAATCCACATTCACATGGATCTTCCCAACATTCTGGACATGCTGATTTTATTCCAATTGACATATTACCAAAACCAAACCGTCTTAACAACTTGAACAAGAACTACAACAAATCCAACAGAAAATAATGTTGATATCAAAACATATGCAGCATATATGGCCGCAAGTATACATCCATCCTTCCAAGTATAGACAGTCTCCCGTGGTGTGAATCCACCCTGATTGATCTCCATTTTGGAACCTCCTTTTCGATGCTTTGATCTTAACAGATATGCTAGAGAAACGCAAGGACTTTTAAGAAAATTCTTTCATGACCGCTTTTTCAATTTCTGCTTCAATTTTTTGCATTTCTTTGTCATTTAATGTCTCTACGACCGTCTGGATTACTTCTTTCTTCAATAGGAATTGCTCGTGTATCTTTTCCTCTACGGTATCGTTAACGATGAAGGAATAGACATGAACATCATTCTCTTGGCCTGTTCGATACAATCGACCGATTCGTTGTTCTTCTGTGGTTGGCTTAAATGGTTTTTCCCACTGCACCATGTATCTACAGAACTGGATATTATGTCCGAAGTTAACCTTATCCGTGCATAATAAGAATCGTCTATCAGAGTTCTTGAATTGCTGGATAACTGTAAGAGCATCTTCTTTTTCATCTCCGGTGATCTTGAAACATTTCTGTCCAATATTGGACAAATATTCTTCCAACATTCGGATTGTACATTTATAAAATGAAAACACAACAATTTTTTCATCCGTCTGTTCAAGTATCTCTTGGAACTTTTCAAGTTTTGGATTTTCTTTGTATTTTCCTCTTGAAGTATCACATAGAAATTGTCGTGCAGCATGATAACCAGCCGATGCATTTCCCTTATGTTCAAGTTTTACATCATCGTAACATTTCAACATTTCTTTCGAAGGATCGATAAATATGTCTGTTGGGTATAGATCAACTTTCAACCGTAATTTCTTCCGGATGATCATCGGCTTGATTAACTTGTGCAAATAATCATCATTCTTAAATCCTTTGGCTTTCGATTCAGTTTTGACGACATATCGATTCATCATTCTACTCCAGAATCGAAACGATACATCTTCATACTTTATGAAGTTTGTCTGGAAGAATTTCTGACCTCCAAGTATATGTCCACCATCGATAAGTTTGAATATCGGATACAAATCAAATAATTGATTTTCAACTGGAGTTCCCGACATTGGTACTCGATATAATGGTTTCCAGAAATTGATTACTAAGTCGAAGAAATTCTGACTTCTGGTTGCAAATAGAAAATTCTTCATATTATGGAACTCATCCACAATCAACATATCGGGATTCAACTTTTGTATTTCTTTATAATCGAAATTGCATTTGTCGTAGTTTATGACAATCATCTCGATCATCGGATTTACAACGAATTGATGATACTTTTCAATCCGTTTCTTTTTGTTGTCAGTTTTGTTGATATGTAAAATTCCATGTTTTCCAAAAAACTTAATGTAATCTTCCGTGTAATTCTTTACTAACGCAGCCGGAAGCATCACTAGGGTTTTCTTAATATGTCCAAGTTCCTTCAGACATTTATGAGCGGTATTTACAACTATGGTCTTCCCGGTCCCGATGTCGTTGGCGATGATCACCCTCTTCCCCAACATGATATATGCCACCGATACGTCTTGTCCCGGCATGAGGGAGAAACCATGTTTCTTCTGAATCGAATAGATCGTAGAGCGTATTTCTTCTGGGATCTCCTCTCCCATAGTCGGCATATCCTTTATGCGTTCCAGTAATTGCCGTTTGGATGTTTTATCTTGGTAGAATTTTTTGAGGGTTGGGGAAATCTGGACAGGATATCCAATTTTCTTCGCCACATTCAACAGGATAGGGAGGGAGACGTAGGGAACTGTATAATCCCCACGGATACATTCGTAACAAAGGTTGAATGTCGTATGATCCTGAAGCTTTACAAAGTTCTCACTTGGATCAAGATGTATTGAAATCTTATTTTGGAAAAGTGAAAGTTTCATTTGAAATTCTTGGGTGGATTCGACCGATTCCACATATTCCGTAAGGCATTTTCTTCAGCTTGATATGCCAAAACTTCTTCATCTTCTTCGGGATTTGGAGGTGTTCTATTCAGATATGCATCATATTGAGATTGTTGATAGTCATCAAACAATTCATAATCCGTTTTGTCTTTTGTTGTAATTGGTTTCTTAATTGATTGATCTTCAATAACATGCAATTCATAAGTATCATCAACATACTTCAAATAGATTTGATGGATTCTATAAACATTGAATTTTATATCCTCTGTGAACTTAAAAAATCCAAGTTCTTTAATATAAACATCATCATTTTTCTCATCTCCATCAAATGTAATCTCCGCAAGTTTCTCAGATTTGAAAAAAACTTTTTCTTTCGGAATATTAATCCTATTTCCTGGCAATTTTCGATATTCTGGTTTTTTCAAAAATTGTTGATAGTTATTAAGAACCGAGTTTATAGTTTCCATTATAACAATATCAATTAAACCATCCCGATAATACATTCTATCAATTGAACATTTGAATTCCTTCGTTAAAAAATCCATATGAATGGCTTTTAATTCTCTTTTGATTTCCGGAGCTGTAAATCCTTTACTTGGATCAATTACTTTAATGTTCTGTATGCAAATATTATGTGTAAATGATTTTAATCCTCGAAGAGAATTCAAAAAATTATAATTGGATTCTTGATAAATTATTTTGTTATCTTTTCCAATCTCATGACACAAAACAACAGATTTATCAATTAGAGTCTTCATGTATTATTATTCCTTCAAGATATAATTTTGTTGAGTTATAATATCAGAAATATTTATAGAAGTCAACATTAATAAGGGAGGGGTTCGGCGGTAATGGGGAGGGATTCCTTCAGTAGTCTGTAAAGTGTTCGAAGAGAACACTTGTCCTATCTGTTGGTAACTTCATCTCATAAAGAGATGACGATGCCCTACGTTGGTCCTTAGAAGTCGAGCACGCTAGTGCGAGATTGTCCTATCTGTTGGTTCCCAAGTAAACTAGACTTTGAAAAATATCTAAGTTTGAACTTGGGAAAAAGAGATGTTGGATCTACTGTGAAAATTTGGTTTGAAAGTTTTTTAAACAGAGTTTCCACTGTAGTTTACAAAAGCACTTCGACTAGCGTCTCAGTTCCGGAAACAGAAGGACATCATCTCACAAAAGATTAAGATGCACAAAAACCGCCACATTTCAAAAGTGTTCGAAGAGAACACTTGTTCTTTTAAAGGAGATAAACGTTTTTCTCAACAGAAGGACTCTCGCATAAACGAAGTTATAGCATATTTTTTTTCAAAAGTCAAGTCAACTGACTGGCATTCCAACCTGTAGCAGTCTGAGTTACAATGAGGATTTTTGCTATGGAAAAATATATTTTCATAGAACTTTGAAGAGTTTTGAGTATCGTTATTTGTGGAATTTTCACACCTCTGTCACAGGGTCAACATTGTTGAAAATGATACTTTTTTGGGCTACACGTTCTAAACGAAAGTGTGTACGGCATTTCAGATTTCGACAATTTTGGAAATATAAGTATCATTTCTGGAAATCTTTTGATGGACTTTCCTTCCGGGTTGTGGTAATATTTGGAGATGCGCCATGAAAAAATTATAACACAGAATGGTTTAAGTGGAATTTTAAGAACTTTCCATCGTCTTTCCAATGAAAAGAGTAAGAATTCAATCTCTGAGATCACAATAGAAGTTACAGATAAAGAAACATTGGAAAAGATAGAAGTCCCGATTTTCGTAGAAAATCTTGCATTGGCAAACAAATTATCTTTGCAAGATATGATTTCCTGTATTCTGAAATGTTTCATTGTTGATTATACACAAGGACGAGTTGAGTTTAATAAATCTCTTCTCTCCCATATTAAGGACTATCCGATGTCGGATTTGGAGAAGTTAAAGTTGGTTGCATACCTGACTGAACAAGTCAGTAAAAAATTACCATAGGAGATTTTACATGTCTGATATTATTACCAGTGAAGATGACTTCGATTTAATCACACTCGACGAAAGCCCTGTTACCCCGGCGAAGGTTAAGAAAGAACCGGAACCGATGGATTCCTTGGATGATCTGGATCTGGACGACAATACCCTTTCTCTTCCTCCCGTTGTGGATGAAATGGTAAAGGAAATCCAGGTGAAGCCGGAATCCAAGAAGATCCAGATTGAAAAATCCATTGCAGTCCCGGTTAAGGCGAAACCCGTGGAATGCGATGATTTTGAAATCAATTTGGATGACGATGATTGTCATCAAATGGATGCAAAACATGAACTCGAAAAATCCAAGATTGATTCAGGATTGTTTGAGGGAATTGAAGATACAAAGGAGTTGGTTCGGCCAGACAGTTTACCCGAAGAGGAAATCGTCTTGGATGAACAACCCTTGGTGGATTCACCGGAACCGAAAGGTGTTGTCCTCCTCACAACCCCAAAAGTAATTGTTCCGGAAGAGAAACCGAAGAAGTCCCATAAGAAGAAAGAAGTTCCCGTTGTCGTTGAACAAGGAACGATTGATGTTGTTGAAAAAATGTTGGTTGCTCCTACTCCGAAAACAACTGTATCTGAACCAGAAATCAAACTTGATGAAGATGTATCGGATACAATTGAGTTGCAGGATTCGTCCAAGATTGGAATGTCTGTGATAGAGCCTATTTCCAAGGACATGTGTGAAAAAGGCTCAAAAGATAAAGAAAAATTTATCCCGGAATCGGTCGATTTGTCCAACGTTGGACAAGATAAAGAAAAATTTATCCCGGAATCTGAAATGTTATTCGACCCCATGTTCGATATTTCCAAGATCAATATCGACCGGAAATACCAGACTCGTGTGATCCAACGGAGTCCAGAACAAATCAAGGCATTCGGGGAAATCATCACATCTCAGGGTCAGTTGGAACCCGTTCACCTCCATAAAGAGGGAGATGAATATTTCCTGATTGTTGGATTCGGTCGGTATGATGCCATGACAGCTCTTGGTGTGAAAACCATTAAGGTTATCATCCATGAGAATCTGTCGGATTCGGAACTTGTTAAGCTTTCCACGGGAACGAATGAACATCGATTACAACTTGGGGAGTGGGATAAAATTGCATCTGTCGGCCTGTTCGCAAAGAATCATCCTACAATTGATAAGGATGGACCAGATACACCCAATTGCCTGACAGGTATCTTTGGATATTCAAGGGCAACAGTTTACAGTTACGTTGAGATGTATGACTACTTCCATGATAAAGATTTGATCGTGGAGTATTTCAAACGAACCGACGTTAAGCAGTTTATTTTCAAGGCAATTCTCGGGGTAAAGAAACATATCACCGACTTGGAAACGTTCGTGAAATTTCTGGAAGAGAATAAAGATGTCGGCAAGCGTGAGTTTGAAATTGCATTGCAGACATACATTTCAAACAAGCATCTTGATGAACGCCTGTTGAAGCAGGAAATCAACAAGAACGTCGATGTCGGTATTCAACTCGATCCGGAATCGGAACCTCCCACAGCATTCGAAAAAGACGTTGATAAAATGGTGAAGGATGCAGAAACCAAAAATCCTATCAATGTCGAAATGGTGAAGAAGGTTTCCGAATTCATGACGGATTTGATGAAGAATATCGGAACGGTTGAAGAGACTATGAAGAATCTCTTGGCCGTCGAAGATGTTAAGAATCTCATGGATAACGCACGAATCGCTTCATTTCAGAAGAAATTTGGAAATCTCCAGAAGATCTATTTGAAATTCTGGGCTTAATATAATTTGGACTCCGGGATGTAAAAGTTCCGGAGTCCAAATTGAAAGGAGTTAGAAGATATGCCAGACATTGTATGGATTGGATTGTGTATTTTTGGATTGTATATGGTATTGGAACCTACGAGAACCGATGATTCGAAGAATAAGTGTTACTTCAAAGCACCTCCACCTCCATTACCACAATCGAATTTGAATATATCAATGCCAAAGTGTAAACCACCCAGATTCGATAATTCCGATTTAATAATTTTATTATCTCAGACCCATGAAATTGTAAAACATAGAAAAGTAAGACAAGAAATAATTATATGTAAAAATTGTTCGGCTCCAAAACAAAAATATTCCAAATGTGAATATTGTGGAAGTGGCGAATATCTTCCTGAAATGCCAAAATGTCAATCTGATTGGGAGTAAAATATGCCAGCACCAATTTTATCTATGCCTTCTTCAAATCCATCCAAACGAGAATTGTATCTTGAATACAAAACCAAAATTTACAGATTTAATCTGATGGCAAATATAATTATTATATCGTTTATGATTGGGATTGGATTCATATTTGTTTTATTGCAATGAAAGTATTTGGTTTATAAACATGTTCAATAATATAACTGAAAGGAATCGAAATATGGAACTTCTTAATTTTTTACGCAATGGTGGAAAACCGGAAGAGTTAACTGCGAAATATGCAATCAAAGTAACATCACATAAAAAATTTCCTAATTTACTACTGTTTAAATACAATCAGATTGACTCCCCGATGGGTGAGCGTATTGTTCAAGAATGCCGTGGGATTATTCTGGATTCTACAGACAATTGGAAAGTTGTTTCATTTGCATATGAAAAATTCTTTAATCACGGCGAAGGACATGCTGCTCCCATCGACATGTCTACGGCCAAAGTAATGGAAAAATTAGATGGTTCAATAATGACGGTTTTCTACTATGCAAATGATTGGCATGTTGCTTCTTCTGGTATGCCTGATGCTGCTGGACAAGTAAATACATTACTTGGAGATACCTCATTTGCTCAATTGTTTTGGGCAACATGGAAAGACCTGAAATATTCAATGCCAGTAGATAAGACTCGATGTTATGCATTTGAGATGATGACCCCATATAATAAAATTATATGTATCTATAAAAAATCGAACATTGTTCTGCATGGCGTTCGTGATCTTAATACTTTACAGGAACTTGAGCCAGAGCCTATTGCTGTTAAACATGGATGGGAATGTGTTAAATCATATAAAATGAATTCATTGACTGCTGTTGCTGAAATGGCTGCAAGTTTGAATCCAATCGACTACGAAGGATATGTCGTAGTTGATCAAAACTTTAACAGAGTTAAGGTTAAAAATTTATCTTATGTTTCTCTTAGTCATATAAAAGAGGGAATGTCATTAAGAAGAATGATTGAAATTGTACGCACTAATGAATCTGAAGAATTTTTAACATACTTTCCTGAATTTGAGAAACTATATCGCGAAGTTCGTAAAGCATTTAATGAATTAGTGCAAGAGATTGAAGCAACTTACGAACAACATAAAAACATTGTCGTGCAAAAAGATTTCGCTCTTGCAATCAATAAGAAACCATATACAGGTGTTTTGTTTGCGTTGCGTAAGGGTGATGTTACATCTGCGAAACAAGCTCTCCGGGGAATGAACATAGACAGACTTGGCGAATTGCTTGGTTTATAAACATGTTCAATAACATAATTGAGAGCATTCTTGTTCGATTCAATATGGAATACAAACTAATTTCCAATGGATATAAATTTTTATTAAAATGTCCATTTCATAAAGAATCCAATCCATCTTTAACCATAAGATCGGATACTGGATTGTATGGGTGTTTCTCTTGCAATACAAATGGTCCAAACATTGCACACTTTTTGAAACGATTACTTGGAAAAGATGTAGATATCCGAGAATTCGTTTCTGAAAAGGATGAACTTCAAATGCAATTGAATAAGATATATTCCAAGTCGGCAGATAAACTTTTGCAATTTGATACATATTCCGAATTCTTGGAAGTGTATAAATATGAATCTCAAAATTTTGTTCCGGCAATGAACAATCCATGTTCAAGTAATTATCTGATAAATGAACGCAAATTACATAAGAGTATAATTGAAAATTTTAACTTGAAATATGCAACATGTGGACAATATGAAAAACGAATTATTATTCCATATATGAATGGAAAAAAGACAATCGGTTTCAATTCCAGATTGATTGGAACTGATAAATCACAAGGTAAAGAACTAAGATATAGATATTTTCTATCTCCGAAAGAATTTGAAGGATACTTATATAATCTTGATCATGTTTCGAATAGAAAATATTGCATTCTGGTTGAAGGTCCATTTGATCTGATGTATCTTGTTCAATGCGGATTTAAGAATGTAATATCAACTTTGAATACTCGTGTAAGTAATGAACATCTTTTGAAAATATCTGAGTTTGAAAAGATTATCTTTTGTTTCGACAATGATGAAAAAGAAACTGGAAAGAACTCCATGTTGAAAGCCGCGAAACATATTTTGAATATTCTTCCAGAGAAAGAGATTTATTACATAGATCTCCCATTTGGCAAAGATCCCAATGAATGTTCTCCTGGAGAATTGAAACTTGCATTTTCGAAAATGAATCGTCTAATATTGGACAAAAAAGAAGACCGCCATTTTCAGGCGGTCTGATCAAAAGGCATATCAAGAGGACTTTCAGTATATCATCCCTTAGCGATAAATACATCCAATTCTTTTCTGGTTTCGGCGATTTTCTTTTGAATATCGACGTTGGAAGTTTTGACTTCCGGCGTAACAGGTGTTTCAATGGTCTTACCCATTGCTTTCGCTTTCGCCTTCACATCAATGACCAATTGTTCTGGGTCGGGTCTGGCTTCTAAAGGAATCGCCATGATGTTCGCATTGACTTGGGGAACGGCCATCTTTTCTTTGGCTTCACCGAAAACCTGTTTCAATTCTGGAGGAATGGCTTGGTTGAATCCTTTACCCCAATCCATAGAAAGTATCAAGTTTGCCAATCGACCACCAATCAATGCCGGTTTCCCCTTGAGAATGAATCCAACAGAATCCCAAAATTCATCCGTTCCAATCATGGATTCGGCATATCTAACCCCTTGTGTAACGGCTCCATCGTAATCCCGATGAACCCATTCCGGAAGGTTGATACCTGTCACATTTTCAAACTTCTCATCAATAGATGTGAGAGTTGCAACAACCGGAGCTTCCACTCCGCGAATCCAAGATGCAATCATTTTCATGACCTTCGGAATGATGAGTGAAAGCAACCAAACGCCACCACCACCAAGTGCGCCACCAATGAGTGTTGTAAGCATTAGTATGATTTTCCTTTCTTTCTCTTTGCAGATTTTACAATCGGAAATGGTTCATCGAGGATTTCTATTTGTTCTGGTTTTCCAATGACTTCACTTTCCAAACGCAAAGGTATTTGATCTGGAATAGGTTCCGGAATTTGGGTTGGTTCTGGAATAACAACCGGAATTGGGGCATGTGCAATGACATACTGCACCCATTTGTATTCTTTGAACATGGCTTGATTCATCCATGTTTCATCAAGTCCAGACCCAATAACTGTCATTCCAGCAACTTTGAAATGTTTGTACCAGATATCTTTTGAAAGTCCGACGATGTGTGTTGGATCATCATTTCCACTTTCACTGAGTTTAATGACTTCTCCACATGTTGCAAAGTAAATAACTCCATCTGGTTTCAATACTCGTTTCAATTCTGAAAGAACATTCAACAGTTGATTCTCGGGAATATGCTCGATGACTTGTGCGGAATGGATGAAATCGAAATGTTTGTCCGGAAATGGAAGAGTTCCGTCGTATGTAAACATTCGCCCCTTGAGATTTCCAAAGGGACATTCCTTCACGTAGAAATCCGAAACGTCCACTCCGAGCATATCCACCCCGGCATCGACGAACGCGGAAGTCTGTGATCCCAATGCACATCCGAAATCAAGACATTTCTTACCATTGAGATCTCCGAAGACCGACCGGATATACTCAACATATCGCTTTTGCCAATCTCCCTTGGCTTTCATGTCGAACAGATTCTTATTCTTACAGTATTCGTAATACTCTTTACCGTATTCCATTTTCAAACACCTTTCACTTCAGATTCCATATGGTAGAGGGTTTCTTTCATGGTTTTAATAGCGAAAATCAAAGAATAAAGATTTTGTCCAGGACATTCTACATCTGCAAAATCTTTATGTCCATATAATTGTCTTGGTAAATCCAATTGTGGATATTTGATTTTGATAAACTCTAATGTTTGTTTGAGAGATTTGATTTGATTTTGAGAAGGTTCTTCAATTTCCATATTCCCAATCAATGCAATTCCAATATTTCCATTATTATTGGATTTAACATGATTTCCTAGAACATCAAATGGAAGTCCTTGATAAATATTGCCAATTGGAGAAATGATTACATGAAAAGGCATATCCTTGGCATAAAGTCGATCTTGATACATTCTTTGAATGGATCTTATACTTGAAAATTCTTTGAACCCATATTTGAAAGGTTTCTCAATGTGATGGACAGTTACTTTATCCGGATAATGCTTTTCAAATGCATATCTCGGAGAAGTAGCTTTCCATTCTTCACGCGAGATTATGTGGATTTGGTCGGTCATTTTTATGAGATCGCCTTTCTTGAAGTTCTGACTTGTCTTTGTAATATTCTTTGGTCAATATGGAACACATCTTCAAATAACATTGTCCACAACATCCAGGAACTATCAATTCTGAATCAGATACCAATTTATTACAACGAAGACATTGGTTGGGTTGAATGGTCATTTTTGAGTTCTTTCTTCAAGAAATCATTGTAATCCACATGAAATTTTATGTAATCTCCATGAAGATTTATACATCTTACAACTTCTTGGGTATAAAGTCGAGACTCTTCCCAAATTTTGGGATCTACGCAAAATCCCGATTTATCTTTTTTACAAGTTTCGATTACACAATTACTAGCACAGTCGGTTGTTTGATTACATCCACATAAGTGTAATGGATATCTATCATGTAACATGCACCAGAATATTAGTAATTGCAAAGAAGTTCCGTGATTGTGGAAAATATAGTCATTTTTCCACCAATTTCTAGGAGAAGTAAAAATCATATCTACTTCTTCTTCTATTTTATAAAATGGAAGTTTTTCAGAGTTATGGTATTTAATTGGATCGTTTAAGATTCCAGGAAATAAATTTGGATATCTATCAAAGTGATTAACCCCACTACTTGGAGCAATTGGTTCTACCCCAATAATATTTTTCAAAGTAATTCCATGTGATAAATAATCTTTAATCTTGAATGGATAACAGGAAAATGCCATTTTTGTTTTAAATAATATTGCTATATCGTTCATTCCAATTGTATTCTTATCATCAAAGAATCCATCTGGGTATGTTAATATGCTTGCATTCTTTCCAATTATCCAAGTTTCCATTACTTATTGAAAACCTCTTTTCTAAGAAGTTTAACAAGATCCCAATTCTGACTTGCAAAAAAGAATCCTCTATCGGTTCTTTCTCCAAGTCTTGAAATGCAATCTTCAACAGTTTCAAATATTGCAAGTTTTTGATATGTATTTTTCAACATTCTTGCACCTTCACACTCGCCAAATCCAACATGAGTTGAATTTGAATCATGTGCAGCAATATGTTTAATATTATTTTTGAGCATTAGATTTACTTCTCGTTCGACATTCTTCAATGAATGATCGCCATCTATCAATACAAAATCAAATTCTGTACTGTTCAAAGTGATATGTGAACTTTGTTTGGAAATTGTAATTTTATTGGGATGAATTGCTTTCCCCATTACATTCAGAAATCTTGGTTGAAATTCAAGATCACAAAACGTAACACTTTGAATATATTCATCATTAAGTGCTTGAATAAATGCAATTGCACTTGCACCATCAAACGATCCAACTTCACAAACATTTTCAAATTTTCCAAGTTTCAGAATTTGATACAACATTCGAATATGTGTAAGATCCATATTCATCTTGGTTATCGGTTTAATCAAATCTTCAAGTTCTTGGGATATCATGTGAAATATTCCTCTCGATGTTTTGAAATAGTTTCAAACATACTTGGTGGATTTTGGAATCCACCAAAAGAATAATGTCTAATAAAAGATTTATTCCAGAGATCCCAACCGTCTTGTTGTTTTGGATACAATGTATTCAATTTATCTGGAAGTCGATTAACGTCGATATGATCTTTACAAATTTCATCATTCAAATAATACTGTTCATATGATGGATATGTTCCAGGTGCATATTGATTATAAATATTTTCACACCATTTTCCAAGGCTTTTTGGAACTCCAATCAATCCACCATTATATTTAAATGTCTTTGGATTGTATACTTCATATCCAAGAACAACACTGGAATCATAACACATGTTAAGTTTTGAGAAATCTGTATAATCTTCAATGTTTGGAGTGCTGTTCAATGGAAGTAAATCCAAATCCCAATTGAAAATGAAATCATTATCTGGAAACATTTTATAAGACAACATTTTCATCCAAGATGGATGTGCATTTTTAACATTGAATTTACTAACATCAGTAACAATTTCATATTTCAGATTATATTTGTTAAAATAATCTGACAATATTTCAATTGCCGGTTCAGAATATGATAAATTTCCAATATTAAAAACAACTATCAGCATGAGATTTGTCCAATATTAGAATTTTGACAACCAAGAAGTCAACCAAGACCAAAGACGATAATACCATTTTGCCGGAACTTTTGCAGGTAAAATTCCAAGAATTTCATACGCCGTATTCGTAGGCCCACCTTGATTATATATTTTCATGAAATTCGCATGTGTGAAATGTTTGGCTTTCATGTCAGGAGTTCCGAAATCCAGTTCTATATATGCTGGGGTGTATTCGTCTCCCTCATATACACGCCATAATATCGTCCAATGTTGGATTCCCCACGATTCATTCCACCACGTTGCAGGATCATCATTTGAATGTATGAGAATGATTGTGTTTCCATTCTTGCATTCGCCATTGAGTATCTGATTTGCATCTACGATTCTATAATTCAGGTTGAGATCACACATAGCACTTTCTAAATTGGCAGGGGTGTCTTGTAAGTCTTTGAAATTGTTTATATCTGTGCAATTGTAAGCTTTATCAACTTGTTGTTGTGTTATTCCGAATTTTTCAGCCACCACACCCAAACAATCTGGACCACATGTTGCAGGACCGCGTTGTATATGCATAATTCTCCTTGTACGAGCGCCCGCCACCAACACAGATGCATCTGATGACGGGCGATAGGTCGTTAATGGATCGTTGCGGCTTCGAGCTTTTCGAGACGCTGAGCAAGATCCTTGATGACGAGAGCCTGAGCAGAGATAACCATGCTCAAGTTTCTACCTGAGCTATCTGATACAGTCTCCGTAACAGTCTCTGGCTCCTCGACAACCTTAGTGACTTCGCGAGTCGTCACCGGCTCTTTACCTTCCTCAATCGCTTCACGCTCCTCAACGGGGATCTCGACCGTTTCCGTGATCGTTTTTGAGATCATGCGCCCCGTGGGAGTGATGAGAGTTTTTGTACCATACGCCAATGGAGATAATTTTGAATGGTCCACTTTCCCGTTCTTGGTTTCGTGGGAATTCACGATCTCATACGCCTGCGCGAGCGTATCAGGTGCCGCTGAACGGTCAACAAAATCGCTTGCAGTGACCATACCCTCAGCA
>Ga0172381_10000067_pt1 | contig 107980 bp, 89 predicted proteins | sample Leawel6488metaG_FD_119754 | JGI IMG/M metagenome (GOLD analysis project Ga0172381, IMG submission 119754) | Leachate microbial communities from a municipal landfill in Southern Ontario, Canada - Leachate well 64-88 metaG | ecosystem: Engineered > Solid waste > Landfill > Unclassified | place...
GGCCATACAGCGGGCGATGGCAACCCTTTGTTTCTGCCCACCTGAAAGTTCATCAGGAAAATTATGCGCTTTTTCGGCTAATCCCACTATTTTAAGCAGCCGTATCCCGATTTCATTGGCTTCAGCTTTTTTCTTCCCAAGGAGTTTAACTGGACCGATGGTCAGATTTTCCAGTACTGTAAGATGTGCATAAAGGTTGAAATTCTGGAAGACCATGCCCATTCGCTGCCGGAGGGCCGGAACATTGGTGCGTTTATCGAGCAGCGGGATACCGTCGATATAGATAGAACCGCCATCGGGCATTTCCAGAAGATTGAGGCACCGGAGCAAAGTACTTTTTCCAGTACCTGAAGGGCCAATGATGGAGATGATTTCCCCCTTCTTTATCCCTGTGCTGATATTGTTCAGGACGACCAGATGTCCGTAACGTTTCGAAAGATTATTTATTCTTATCATTTTGTTTCCTCCCTCGATCTTTTAGCGCGTTTCCGGATCGGGTCAACCGAGAATTCGATACGGCCCAGCGCCCAGGTCAACGACCAGGCAATAAGTAAATAAAGTACAGCGATCATGATCAGCGGGAAGAAAGCATCAAAGGTCCTGCTCCTGATTATATCACCTGCTTTGGTCAGGTCCTGAACTGCAATATAACCAACGATGGAGGTCATTTTCAGAAGGGAAATAAATTCGCCCTTGTATATCGGGAGCGCCCGTCGCAAGGCTTGTGGGAGAATAATGTGAAGGAAGGCCTGGACTTTTGTAAAACCTCCTGCAATGGCAGCTTCCCGTTGTCCTTTATCGATACTTTCGATGCCGGTCCTGAACATCTCTGAAACATAGGCGCCGAAATTAAGGCCAAAGGCCAGAATAGCGACGATCACAGGATTTATATTGACCGAAGCAAAAACAATATAATAGATGATCATCAGCAATACCAGTACCGGGGTCCCCCTCAACAAGGAGATATACCCTTTGGCAAAACCCGACATGATTTTATCCCGCGACATCCGCATAAAGCATATCAGTCCACCGATCATCGTACCTAATACCGCGGCTAGAATAGTAATCAGCAAAGTGACACGCAATCCGTCAATGATATGCAGGTATCTTTTTTCAAGGATAATATTGCTGTAAAAACTATCCGATATTTTTGTCCAGAATGACTTTTTAACAGAGCTCCCTGCATCCGTGCCATTTGCAGCGGAATATTTTTTCAGGACGGATGGGTCCAGGTTTGTTTTCTTAGCTATGATACTAACACCTGATTCATAGTAAGGATCAGAGAAATCTATCTGTTTTTTTCGTTCATCCGTTATCATCAACGAACTGGTGATAAGGTCGATCTTGTTGGTTGAAATGGCGGCCAATAAACTTCCGAACGGCATATCCACCGGGACATATTCTTTACCGACATAAGCGGCAAAACGGGTAGCAAGTTCAATATCAAAACCGACCAGATGCCCATCTTTTAAAATCGTGAAAGGCATTCCAAGATCGCTGACCACACCTGTGCGGAGGGTTCCATTTACGGCATTGTCCTTAATCTCCGGCATCTCCATAACACCTTTGACCATCCATCGGTCACACATATCTTTATAAATGCCGTTGCCCCTGATTTCCTTCAGGAACTTGTTAAATTGTTCCCGCAGGTTTACATCCTCTTTATTAAATCCGGCCGCGATCGGGACTGAGAATAAATTTTCGGTCAGGATACCAAGCTCCTGATTTTTACTGAAAATATCTTTGAGGGAAGTTTGGTCAAAGAAACCGACATCGGTCTTACCGGAATTAATGGCAAATAACAGATCAGAAACGGTCTGGAATTGTAAAATCGTCGCATCGGGGAATGTTTTTATTGCATACGCATCATGAATACTCCCGAGCAATACACCGATCCTCTTATTCCGGATATCCTTGATGGATTTCAAAGCCATACTTGGCTTACGCACACCCTCTTGTTTCTTTTCGCGTACAACGACTGCAATACCACTCGGGTAGTAACATTCAGAAAACAAAACTTTCTTTGCCCTTTCATCCGTGATGGAAAGCCCGGCGCCTATCATATCCACCTTACCGGCAATCAGGGCTGGCAGCAAAGCGCCGAACTCCATATCCACAATTTCCAGTTGCTTTCCTGATTGTCTGGCTATGTACGTCGCAAATTCGACATCAAATCCGACCACATTTTTATTGCCATCCACGAAAGCCATGGGTTCGGTGATAGCTGCTGTACCGAATTTCAGAATACCGTTCTTTCCGTCCAACGGTATCACGGGCATGGGGGCAGGATCTCCTTTTTCGGGAAACCATCTGAGTTTCATGTCCTCATATGTGCCGTTGACCTTCAACGTGTCCAACACGTTGTCGATGGTGTTTTTCAGAACCGTGTCCTGCAGTCTGACAGCAAAACCATATTGATCATTAAAAAGCAATTCGGGAAGGACTACGATCCCGTCGTTTTTTGCCACTATGTTTTTCAGTACCGGTAGGTCATATACGGCCCCGTCAGCCTTTCCATCTTTCACGGCGATCGCACAATCGAGCACGCTGTTATAGTATTCCAATTTCGCGTCAGGAAATTTCTTCAAAACAAACTGATCGGCAACAGTTCCAGTGGGAACGGCAAATGTTTTTCCTCCTTTCAGCATGTCAAGGTCCGTGATGGCAGGGTCCTTTTCATTGCACCCACTCAGCGCGAGAGCAATGAAAAGAATTACTACTTTTATACAATATTTCATGTGGTACTATTTATTTTTACAAATGGTCATATTGAGTCCATAAATTATCATTCGTGGTTTGCACGAACATTGTGTTTTTGGATATTTCATGGGTGTTGTTTTCGGAAAACATCAGTGATCACAGACATGACAGTGAAACGATGATAAATACAAGCGATGCAAATTTCATGTAAAAGTAAAAATTATACGTGATAAATGGCGCATCATGAATTAGGAGAAAGGGTGAAAAAGCAAACAGGGCCCGGAATTGATCAGGTATTGATGTTCCTGATCCTGGCAGTTGGCGCCTGGTTAAGATGTTTTCACTGGCAGGAAATTCCTTTTACGCATGATGAATTCAGCGCCATTATCCGTACCCAGTATTCCACTTTCGGAGAGCTGATCGAGAAAGGGGTTAAGCCCGATGGCCACCCGGCAGGGATTCAGGTTTTTCTTTTTTACTGGGTTAAATTATTCGGCACCAATGAATTCATTGTCAAACTACCGTTCATCATTTGTGGGTTGCTTTCAGTCTGGCTCATATACAAGATCGGGAAAGAATGGTTTAATAGCGCTGTTGGCTTGATCGCTGCTTCTTTTGTTTCCTTTCTGCAATACCCGGTGATGTACAGCCAGATTGCCCGGCCCTATTCCAGCGGCCTTTGTTTTTCCCTACTAATGGTCTTTTTCTGGACCGAGCTGATCTTCCACCCGGAGCGACGAACGATGCTGAACCGGGTGGGATATGTTATCGCGGGGGCTTTGTGTGCATACAATCATCATTTCACGCTGCTTTTTGCTTTTCTGGTTGGCGCTACCGGACTATTTTTCTGCCAGGGAAAAAACCTCAGAATTTATCTTTTGCTGAACCTGCTGATCTTCATCCTGTATATTCCGCACCTACCCATATTTTTCTATCAGTTGAACACCGGGGGTGTGGAAGGCTGGTTGCAGAAACCACGCTTTGATTTCCTACTCGATTTCGTTCAATATATTTTTCAGTTTTCGGTTTTCGTCTTTCTTTTGATAATAGTTCTGGTCAGCCTTGAGCTGTATTGGTATAAACGGATACCCCGCATCAGGAAAAAATTTCTGATCATTTCACTGATATGGTTTCTCCTCCCCTTCCTCATTGGATATATTTATTCAAAACTGGTGAGTTCTGTGTTGCAATATTCTGTCCTGATATTTTCTTTTCCATTCCTTTTGTTCCTGCTCTTCGGATATTTTAAGACCGGAAAAGCGTTTCATAAGATCATCGTGGTTGGGCTGATTGCAGCCGTTATAATCCCGTCGCTGATTTTTGAGCGGAAACATTATGAACTTTTTTATCATAATCCCTATCGTGAATTTGTCCTTGTCCCCAATGAGGCCGATGGGCATCCAGATGCACAAAAATGCCCGGTAATCGTGAGTACTCCGGCAAAGATCAACAACTATTACCTCGCGAAATTTTCATTTCCAGGATCACGCTACCTTTATGAAGATTCGTTGAAAATAAAGGGCCGGCTTCAGCTATTTCTTGACAGTACCCGCGGCCAGTACCTGGGATATGGCAGTACGCCCTCTTCGCCCTGGGAAAATTATGCCCTGATCCGGGATAAATTCCCATATCTTATCAAACATCTTTATTATAGTGGAGGGGATTTCTATCTGTTCTCCCGGATCAAACCTCCTCTGTACGTTACTGAATATTTCTATGAATCGATGCAGGATTTCGAAACAACACATCCGGGATGGTTTAACCAGTTACAGCCATTATGCAAAGACTCGCTGCCCCTGGCAGGAAGGCGTTCATACTGGAGCAATGATACCCTTGAATTCAGCCCGACATTTATTTTTCCATTACGCGATCTGGTCAGGACCAGGAATGACATCATAGATATTTCGGTCAGGGTCAGGATACCGATGGTTTTCCCCGGCGCCTGGCTTGTAACGACTGTCTCTTCAGGTGGCAGTACCATCTTCTGGAGATCAGTTCCCATCAACGGATCTGTTAAACCCGGGAATATCGGGAATTGCCATATAACCCTTCGGGTTTCTGATCTGGATATACGACATCATCAACTGCTTTTCAGCACATACATCTGGAATCCTAAAAAAGTCCCCTTCGAAATGGATGATTTCACGATCCGCGTCAGACCGGGCAATCCTTTTCTATATGGGTTGTTCCGGCCCATCAAAGATTGATATCACGGGAGGCATAATCCACTTTGCCTTCCTAAGAGCATTGGTTCCTTTTTGATCACATGGAGAAGGACTAAATAATAGATTTAAGTATTACCTTTAACCCCTGGCCATAAAGGTTATAGGGAAACAGAATGCAAAAAAAATTATGAAAATATTGTTGATCGAGGACGAGAAAGAGCTTGCCGGTTCAATTGCAGCTTACCTCCAGAAAGAAAACTATGTATGTGAGATGGTTTTTAACTTTTCCGATGCCATTGAAAAAATCAACTTATACCAGTACGACTGCATTGTTGTCGATATTACCCTTCCGGATGGGAATGGCTTAAAGGTGATCAGTGAATTGAAAAAAATGAAGTCCGGGGCTGGTATCATCATTATTTCTGCAAAAAATTCCCTGGATGATAAAATTTCCGGGTTGGAAGTTGGCGCCGACGATTATCTCACGAAACCTTTTCATTTGTCAGAGCTCAATGCCCGGATAAAGTCAATCATAAGACGACGAAATTTTGATGGCAACAATGAATTTGTCTTTAACGAGATCAGGATCCTCCCTGAAAACATGGAGGTTTTTATTAATGGTGATTCTGTGATTCTGACAAAAAAAGAATTTGATCTCTTGATCTTTTTTCTGTCCAACAAGGACCGTGTCCTCACCAAGGAATCCATTGCCGAGCATTTGTGGGGCGATGAGATGGATTTAGCCGATTCGTTTGATTTTATCTATACCCATATTAAAAATCTCCGGAAAAAGATCCTGGAAAAGGGTGGACAGGACTATATCAGGACCGTTTACGGGATGGGGTACAAATTTTCGGGTTTGTAAAAAAATGGCCCATGAAGCTGCTGACTAAAACTTCAAGATACTATTTGATCCTTTCAGGAATTGTATTTATTGTCAGTGGATTGATTTTTTATCAATTGTTGCAGCGGGTTTTTTATTCCCAGATGGATCTGGCCCTGAAAGATGAAAAAGAGCTGATCGAAGAAACCATCAATTATTCCGACAGCGTACCAGATTTCCGTACCATTTTTGGCCATCTGGTCGAAGTCACTATCTTATACGATCCAAACCGGAAGAACGAATTTATCCATGATACCGTCATGTATAGCAGTGAGGATGGTAAATTTTTATCCTACCGGCATCTCTTTGTTGAAAACACATCGGTTCATCAGAAAGGGTACACCATCAATATTTACAAACCACTTCACGAAACAGAAATGCTTATCACCGGTATTGTGATCGTTATTGCACTGGTCTTTATCGCGTTACTTGCCATTCTTGTTGCCGTAAACTATTTCATTTCCCGCAGGGTCTGGATCCCCTTTTACCGTATTTTATCCCATCTGGGTTATTATGATATCAACCGGGAAAAGCCCCTGGAGCTGACAAAAACTGATATCTATGAATTTAACCAGTTGAACGAAGCGCTGGAGAAGATGTCGAATAAGATCAGGCAGGATTTTATCAACCTGAAAGAGTTCAACGAGAATGCAGCCCATGAATTACAGACCCCTCTTGCCGTTATCAAATCAAAACTTGACTTATTGATCCAGGATGAAAGCCTTACGGAGGAACAAATGCAACTAATCAGTTCGGTATATGATGCCACTACCCGCATGTCGAAATTGAACCAGGGGCTCTTGCTGATCTCTAAAATAGAAAATGAACAGTTCCCATCAGCCGAAAGGATAAATCTCTCCCAGGTTATTGAAAAAACCCTTGATCATTTTGGGGAATTGATCGGCCATAAGGAAATTAAAGTTGATTCAAAGATGGACCCTTCAGCAGTCGTAAAGATGAACCGCATCCTGGCTGAAATCCTGATAACCAATCTCCTGTCAAACGCGATCAAACATAACCTTCAGTCAGGGAGCCTTGATATCCTGCTGACGGCCCATCAGCTGATAATTTCAAACACGGGGCAGCCGCTGGATATGGATCCGGCTGATCTCTTTGAGCGGTTCCGTAAATCAAATACTTCCGGTCAATCTGTTGGTCTGGGTTTATCGATCGTTCGAAAAATCGCCATGCTGTATCATATGCAAATTAGTTATCAATATTTTAACGGAATACACAGTCTTCTGCTTACATTCGCCTAACCACAATAATCACAATGATTTAGGCAACAATCATGGGAACGTTGCCCCGTGGATTTCTGCATTATTAGAAAAGATTTTCGACTCATTATTTCATTTCTACAGATTTCAAACAGAATTTTCATACAATTTTGCAGCGCTTTAAGATGGAAACAATGAAAAAAGGATTTTTTATCATACTGTTTATTCTCTTCGGCAGCCTGATATTTGCACAAACCAAAACAGAGATAAAGAATAGCGATCTTCAGAAGCCTATTGTTGAATATATGACAAAGAATTGTTCGGGGTATTCCATTGATAAAGCTTTTAAAGTTGATTCAAAAGGCATTATCACCTATGATCTCTGCATCTCGAAAGACAAGGACCGCAACAAGGTGACCTTTGATAAAGATGGTAAATTCGTGAGGAAAGAACCCTGTGTCGGGGATTGTTGTAAAGAAGTCAATAAAAATAAATAAATTTTAACAAATTAAACGTTTCACTTAAATTATCAGAAAAATGAAAAAAGTAATGTTAATGATGCTTGCGGGAATGTTTTCGATTTCCATGTTTGCTCAAACGCAGGAAACAACAAAACCCGTTGAAAAGAAAAAAACCACCAAAACTGAAGTTGCAAAACCTGCTACTCAGAATCAGCAAACAGCAAAACCTGCTGCTACAACAGAAACAGCAAAACCTGCTGCGACAGAAACAGCAAAACCTGCTACTACCGACAAAACAAAACCTGCTTCACAAACGCAGCCTACTGTAAAAAAGGCTCCGAAAGGAACAAAACCTGCTGTTAAACCTGCAACAAAAGAGACCAAACCTGCCACAACTGAACCAGCAAAACCAGCTGAAAAAAAGGACGCTACAACTCCTGAAAAGAAGTAATGTCTGTCAGTTGTACTTCTGTTATCCTGAAACAGGCTAACAGATTATACAAATAAATCTGAAAAAGGCCGGATCAGAAAATCCGGCCTTTTTTATATAATAATTGTCCAGAAAGTTTTCAGCTGACAGTTTTTCAATTACCTTCCCAACTGTTATTTACTGATTTTATCGTTGACGACCCGGAAGATTTCTTCTTCCTTTGATTGCGCCTGCGTAATCAGTTTTTCTGCCTCTGACATGATGGATTCAAGAAAAGTTTTATCTTTTAGTCCGGCCCCGTTGACCTTCACATTCAGGTAAGCGCCCATCACAGCAGAACGGATACAGAGAGCGCCCACGCCGGCATCGGTCACGGAATTCGGGTTTCCCGCGTCCACCATGGCCTGGATGATCTCAAAGCCTTCAGATGCTTTTTGCATGGTATGGAAAGGGACTTCTATGGCATATTTCGTTGCTTCCTGGATGGCGGTTGAACGGGTTGCTTTTTCTATATCGGTTCCTTTAGGCAATCCAAAAGCATCCATGATCTTGTTGAAAGCGCGTGTATCTTCATCCACCAGGAACAATAATTCGTCTTTTAGTTTCTGCCCTTTCTCAGCCCAATCCGAAAATTCTTCCCAGCGTTCATCCCATCCCGGTTTATGAGAGGAAAGGTTGGCTACCATTGTTCCCAGGGATACACCAAGCGCTGCAATATAAGCAGAAACAGATCCCCCACCCGGGGCCGGTGATTCAGAAGCGGTTTCGTTCGCAAATCCCTCAGCCGTCAGGCTAACCAGGTTTTTTTCGGCGGGATCTTCCAGGAGGTATTCAATGATTTTCTCTTTGGGATTAAATGGTTTCAGGTCATCCAGTCCCAGCGATTTAACGGCTATTCTGATGATTTCTTCTTCCGCAATTCCTGTGGAACGCTGTTGTTTACGGAGAAAATACTTCCCGGCATCGATCATCGCTTTTTTGGGGATCAGTCCAACCAATTCAGAACCGGTTACGCGAAGGCCTCTTTCCTGAGCTTTCAGGCACGACATTTCAAAAGCCTCATGGACCGGAGTTATGCTGATATTGGTAAGATTTATGGATACCTGGGCAATGCCATACTCCTTGATGTACCACCCGATAGCTTTACATGCTTTCAGGGCGCCCGGGATCCAGATTCCATTCCCGCTTTCATCCTTTTTGATCTTACCCGTGATGGGGTTCCCTTCACGAACCGGGCGACCCTTTTCGCGGATGTCAAAAGCAACGGCATTAGCCCGGCGGGTCGAAGTCGTGTTCAGGTTGATGTTATAAGCTACCAGGAAATCGCGTGCCCCGATGGCAATAGCGCCGGTTCGGGGATTGAACCGGGCCGGGCCAAAATCGGGTTTCCACTTCGGGTCTTCCAGTTTTTTAGGCAACCCTTCATATTCACCTGCACGGCAATTGGCCAGGTTCCTGCGGTCGGGAATAAACGCCGCGTTTTCGTAACAATAAACCGGAATTTCCAGCTCTTTTCCAACCCTTTCGGCTAACTGGCGGGCATAACCTGCTGTTTCTTCCATGGTTATATTGGAGACAGGCACCAGTGGACAAACATCGGTTCCGCCAAACCTCGGATGCTCCCCATGATGTTTGCTCATATCAATGACATCCGCAGCTTTCCTGATAGCCTGAAAAGCCGCTTCAATAACAGCTTCCGGCGAACCGATAAAAGTTACAACAGTCCGGTTGGTCGCTTTTCCGGGGTCAACATCAAGTAACTTAACGCCTTCAATTTTTTCAATTTCGTCGGTGATCATTTTGATCACACCCATATCCTGTCCTTCTGAAAAATTAGGGACACATTCGATTAGTTTTTTCATAATAACTTAGTATAACAAGTAAACAGAAACAGAGAAATTTTTTACAAAAATAGAGAAATCCCTTCATTATAAATATGTATGTTTGCAATCTGTTTAAAAATGATATAGTTATGAAAAAAATCCTGTTGATACTTTTACCTTTGGCACTGCTTTTCTGCCAGTGTAAACAAAAAGAGGGCGCCGGAACAACGGGCGCTGCACAATTTATCAGCCAAAATACCATGGACTCCGTTATGATCAAACTTAACAAACAATATGGCGAAACCGCAAAAGTGAGGATGGAAAAGGGGGTGAAACAAATTGCTGCGCTTTGGACCAAAGAAGATGGTTCAGACAAAGATTTCGAATCTTTCAGCCTCCAGTATTTTATAGGTGATCCTAAAAAACTGGATGTGTTATTCAACCGGTTGAACAATAACTATGAATCTTTATTCGGCCATTTCAATATAATCAGTCTGGAGTTGAAAAGGGGGATGCATCTCGACATAGGTGAAATGCTTGACATCGATCAGATCTTTGCAGCTTATGAACCAGGTTCCCATTTTGCTGACGATTTTTTCAACAATAAATTAGCTTTTATCACCGCGCTGAACTTCCCTTCTTATTCGCTGGCAGAAAAAGAATCCCTGGGGCCTCAATGGACCCGCAAAGATTGGGCCTATGCACGGATGGGCGACCTGTTCACTTCCAGGGTTCCCGCTGCAGTGAATGTCAAAGTCTCAGAAGCATTGACCACCGCAGATAATTATATCTCCAACTATAATATTTTTGTTGGCAATCTGGTGGATGACCAGATGAAGGCACACTTTCCCAAAGATATGAAGTTGATTTCACACTGGAACCTGAGGGATGAACTCAAAGCCAATTACAATAAAGGGGAAGAGGGCCTGCTGAAACAGAAAATGATCTACCAGGTCATGCTGCATATCATCCACCAGGATATTCCCGACAGCGTAATCAATAACCCTGCCTTCCAGTGGAATCCTTTTACCAATAAGATGTATAAGGATGGGAAAGAGATCAAGCCGACACCCGAGCCGGATACGCGTTATCAGTACCTGTTAGGAAATTTCAACGCGTTAAAGGCCGTAGATCCTTATACACCGATATACCCAACCTATATATTAAGGGCCTTTGACGCCGGAATGGAGATTCCCGAAGATCAGGTACAGAAACTCTTTACCGATCTCTGTTCGTCCCCGCAGGTAAAACAGGTAGGGGCGCTTATCAGCAAACGGTTGGGACGGCCGCTTCAACCATTCGACATCTGGTATGATGGATTTAAGGCGCGCAGCAGCATGAATATGGATCTGTTAGATAAAACAACCCGCGCCAAGTATCCCAATACACAAGCATTCGAGGCCGATATTCCCAATATCCTGATCAAACTGGGATTTAAACCGGATAAAGCCAAAGAGATAGCTTCCCATATTACTGTTGATCCGGCCCGTGGAAGCGGTCACGCCTGGGGTGCCCAGATGAAAGGCGACAAAGCCCATCTCCGTACCCGGATCGGTAAAGATGGAATGGATTACAAAGGGTATAACATTGCTATCCATGAACTGGGACATAATGTTGAACAAACCATCAGCCTTTATTTTGTTGATAACTACATGATGCAAGGTGTTCCCAATACTGCTGCTACCGAAGCTTTTGCCTTTACTTTCCAGAAACGGGACCTGGAACTACTGGGTATCAAAGAGACTGATCCCAATAAGGAAGCTTTGTTAGCCCTTGATAATTTCTGGGCCAGCTATGAGATCATGGGCGTATCGCTTGTAGATATGCAGGTTTGGAAGTGGCTTTATGAGAATCCATCAGCCACCAAGGACCAGCTCAAAAAAACGGTTGTAAAATCGGCTATTGAGGTTTGGAATCAATATTATGCTCCTGTTTTTGGTATTAAAGACAGCCCGATCCTGGCCATTTATTCACACATGATCGATAATCCGCTCTATCTCTCTAATTACCCGGTGGGCCACCTGATCGATTTTCAGTTGGATCAGTTCCTGAAAGGGAAGAATTTTGCAGATGAAGCATTACGGATCTATTCAGCCGGGAGGTTGATACCGCAGCTCTGGATGAAGAATGCCGTAGGTTCTGAAATTTCCATCAGGCCCCTGCTCAATGCTACTGACCAGGCGCTAAAGATCATAAAGTAATTTCCGGTGGATCAATGGATTATTTCACCGTTGAGGATCACTGTTTCAACTTTATTGCTTCCATATGCATAAGGCATGAATTCGATGGCTGGAATGGGACATGTGATAAAAACATTGGCTACCTTTCCACGTGCAATACTGCCAACCTCTTCGCTGAGCCCCATGGCATAAGCGGTGTTAATGGTCATTGCATGGATCGCTTCGGCGGGTAACATCCTGTATTTGATACAAGCCATCGAAAGAATGAATTGCATATTGCCCGAGGGTGAAGATCCGGGGTTGTAATCACTGGCCAGGGCAACGGGTAAACCGGCATCGATCATTTTCCGGACCGGGGCATAATCCATACCCAGGAAAAAGGCCGCCCCTGGTAAAATGGTAGGCATGGTTTCTGTGCCCGACAGACACCTGATCTCATCTTCACCAGTATATTCAAGGTGATCCACCGAAAGGGCATTGTATTTGACTCCAACCTGGATCCCTCCCGAAAAATCAAGTTCATTGGCGTGGATCTTGGGCCTCAAGCCGTATTTCATCCCGGCATTGAGGATCCGGTCGGTATCAGTAGCAGTAAAAAAGCCCCGGTCGCAAAAGACATCAATGAAATCGGCTAATTCCCCGGCAGCTACCTGCGGGATCATCTCGTTGATAACAAGATCCACAAATTCTTCCTGTTTTCCAACATACTCCATGGGCACCGCGTGGGCGCCAAGAAATGTCGGAATGATCATGACGGGGGATAACGCTTTCAAACGTTTGATGACACGAAGCATTTTGAGTTCATCCTCCACATTCAGGCCGTATCCGCTCTTGATCTCCACCGCGCCGGTTCCAAGCATCATGATCTCATGAAGCCGGATCAAAGCCTGCTCAACGAGCTCCTCTTCGGAAGCCTCATGCAACCTCCTTGCGGAATTCAGGATCCCTCCTCCCCGGCGTGCAATCTCTTCATAACTCAGTCCCCTGATCTTATCGATGTATTCAATCTCCCGGCTACCGGCATATACCAAATGCGTGTGTGAATCACAAAACGAAGGGAACACCATTCTGCCGCTGGCATCGATCCGGATCAAATGAGTGCCGGATGCAGCGTCACCGGATGCTGAAGCTGGTTTCTTTTGGGGTTCATGGAGCCGCTCTTCCTGAAAAGGCATTTTTCCGAAGTCAAGGATCCGGCCGTTACCGATATAAAGCCACGCGTCTTGAATGGTATTCAGGACTGCCATTGAAGATCCGGCAACTTTCAACGCCGGGCTCTCTTCAACCTGAACTAATTCCTTAATATTGGTTATGAGTATATCCATGAGCGTAAGATTATTCTCCTGCTAAATTACTTCTATTTTCAGTATAAAGGATGTCAAGCCCTCCCCGGTTTTTGATACAATCCATCAGACGGGCCTTCAGTTTCCAGCAAGTCATCTGCCTAAGCTCGATCCTTCGCGATAATTCATAGGTTGATATTGACGGATCGTTGCAGACCATATATGCGATCCGGAATGCTTCCGTTAAAGGAATGTGGCAACGATGAAATATGGTGTTGGCCGTTGCCGATTCATCGTGTTTGCACCGTGTACACCGTCGTGAATAGGGCATTTTCCCCTGACAATAATTGGCGTGTCCACATTTCCGGCAGATAAACCCTTCACTCCATTTCTTATCTGCAATGAATTTTAAACAATCATCCTCAGTGGCGAAAACAGCAGAAAGCTCCGCAAAATCTATCTTTTTAACAGTTTTCATGTGTTCATAATTTGTTTTTTAATGGTCACATTTGTATGCAAAATTAAACAATATGGTGATATTTATGCGATTTATCAAAAAACTTTATTAGCTTTGCAGCATCATTTAACAACCATACTTATGAAAAAAGTAACGTTCCTTATCCTGTTTTTAAGCTCCCTGACATTTACTGCCTGCAGCAGCAATGCCGGCTCCCGTGTAGGGAATGCAGAAGATGGTGAAGGAGAGGTTGTCCACCTGACCACCCAGACTTTTCAGCAATTGATATGGGATTATACCAAAAATCCACAGGAATGGATTTTCAAAGGGGATCAACCATGTATTATTGATTTCTATGCCGATTGGTGCCGTCCATGTAAAATGATCGCTCCGATCATGGTTGAATTGTCCAAGGAGTATAAAGGCAAGGTGAGGGTTTATAAAATCAACACCGATGAACAGCGGGAACTCGCAAAGTTGTTCAATGTATCTTCCATTCCGGCAGTTTTATTTGTTCCAAAGACCGGGAAACCCCAGATGGCAGTGGGGGCCATGCAAAAACCCGCTTACGTGGATGCAATAAAAAATGTATTACAGGTAAAATAATTTTGCGTTAAATTAATCTATTCAATTCCTTGGTCCGCTTCCGTATATCATTGATTTTTATGCCGACTGGCATGCCCCATGTAAAATGGTTTCCTCAATACTGGAAGAGCTGGCTGTGGAATATGCAAGGAAGGTTAATATTTTTAAGATCGATACCGAGGCCGACCAGGAGCTCGCGGGAGTGTTTGGCATCCGGATTCAATGACTGACAGGGAACCGGTAATTTTGTAAATTTGCCGGCTTTATTATTTTCCCATGATCATTCCAACAGCTTATTTGCCCCCTGTCGGCTACATGGTCCACATATTTTGTGTGGAAGAAGTGGTTATTGAAGGTCATGAAACCTATTCCAAACAAACCTACAGGAACCATTGTAACATTTATGGCCCGAACGGCAAGCAAATGTTGGTTATTCCTGTGATCCGTGTCAACGGCAATCATACTTCAACCAAAGATATCAGGATATCGGCTCATGAGCCCTGGCAGAAGATACACTGGCGGTCCATACAAACTGCTTATAACAATTCGCCATTCTTTTTATACTACCAGGACGAATTTGTGCCATTTTTTACCCGGCATTATGACTTTTTGCTGGATTTTAACACTGACCTTCTTTTACTCCTCCTGAAACTGACAAAATCGACCATCCGCGTGTCCTTCAGCGATCATTTTATCCACAGTTCCCTGCTCAAATCAAGAGAGGATATGGTGTCGAAAAAAAATATTTACAACAATTCGCCCTATTTTCAACCCTTTGCATCCAAATCCGGTTTCATTTCCAACCTTTCGGTTATCGATTGCCTTTTCAATCTTGGTCCGGAGGCAGAGGGATATTTATCATCGCAAGGAGTGACAAGTTACAAATAAGGTATTCCAAGACCTTTTCACGGGTATATTATTTAGGGTACATTATAATCAGTGGTTTCCGTATTCTTTTTACCTTTGGAAATATTAATAAAACCAACTTCAATGGAATTTGGAATTTGCCTGAACAGCATCATTCCTGTAAGGTCTGAGCCTTCCCATACTTCCCCCATGGTCACCCAGGTTCTTTTCGGAGAGCTTTTCAGGGTTATGGGGCAGGATAAAAACTGGTTGCAAGTCTGCCTTGCCTATGATGATTATGAGGGTTGGATCTCTGCCCTTCAGGCTCAGATCATCAGCGAATCCGAGTTCATCCGGTTGTATGAATCCGAAACATTCATCACAACGGATCTGGTCCAGTTGATCGCCCAGGAACCCGGTCACAAGATATTGCCCATTGTATTAGGGAGTTCACTCCCCGGTCTTCGCGAAAAGTATATGCATATTGGCCAGTACGATTTCTGTTATGAAGGAATGGCCGTAAACAACTCTCTTTTTGAAAACATTACTCGCCCGGCAGATTTGGTCAATACCCGCAGGCAACTGATCCGGGATGCTCATTTGTACATTCAGGCCCCCTATTCGTGGGGTGGCCGTTCTCCATTTGGTCTGGATTGTTCAGGGTTTGTACAGATGCTTTATAAGCTGAACCATGTCAAACTTCTCCGCGATGCAAGGCAACAGGCAGGACAAGGAGAGATCATATCGTTGTTAGCTGAGACAGAACCAGGAGATCTTGCTTTTTTTGATGATGAAGAAGGGAACATAACCCACGTGGGAATGCTGATTGACAAACGCCGTATTATCCATTGCTTTGGGAATGTACATATCGATCCGATTGATCATGAAGGTATCTATAATGAGGAACATCAAAAGTACACCCGCCGGTTAAGATTGATCAAGAGGATGGTGTAAATGATTGATGATTAACAGATGATGGCGGATGATGGATCCAAGTTACGGGATACGGGATACTGAATGCGGGTCAGCCAATGCCGGATGACAGATGGCATATTTCAGTTTGAATAATCGATGGGGGCTTGGGGTTTTTTCGTATTTTTTTCTGCTTTTTCCTGATTAAATACCCACGTCAGGCGGATGCTGATAACATTGTTATACTGCTTCCTTTCAAAGGGATTTTTAGGATCATTGGGGTCGGTCACATATATCGTACGGTTTTTCATCATTGAATACTGGTAGCGGACCCCAGCCCACAATTTCTGCCATAACCGTACCTGCAGATCAGCAATAACCGAAATATCAAAATTTGACATACCTGAAGTAGGCTGGGCAAAATAGGTGGAATCTATTGGTTTTCCACCAAAAGTCTCTTTAAAGTTGACCAGTTGTCCATAAGAAACCCCTACACCGGCTGAGATGACGTTTTTATCCGTAAAATGAAGCAAGAGTGGAACTTCGGCATAATCCTGTTTCAGGCGGTAGGTCGTTGAGTCAGTTTCCCCTTTGTGGTAGCTCCCTTTTTGAGAATACAATAATTCCAGGCTCACAGACCAATTCTTTTTTGGGCCGAAAGGAAGAATTACCTGGGGCCCAACATTTAACCCGATTTTATGAAAACCATAGAATTCATCGCCATCCACTTGCGTGAGGTTCATTCCAACACTGACGGCGCCGAGGACACGTTGTGAATAAGACTTTTGGACCGGAAAGAAAAAAGCTGCTAAAAGCAACAGGATTGGAACAAGATGAAGGCGGTGCATTTACAATTGACAATTTACGATTGTATCAAAAAAACTGGAAAATTTTAAAATTCGAAAATGTAATGGGTGAAATGTTACGTTTTAAACTAATAATTACGGGCTTTATCAAATTAACGTTCAAATTGTGTTAATAGTATTTTGTCCTTTCATTGTAAGTTGAATACGTTTTCGTTCGATGTCAACGTCCAGGATTTCTACCATTACTTTTTGATTGAGTTTCACAATTTCATTTGGATCATTGACATACCGGTCGGCTAACTGGCTGATGTGGACGAGACCATCCTGGTGTACACCGATGTCAACGAAAGCCCCGAACCGGGTAATGTTTGTCACGATTCCCGGCAATTTCATTCCTTTTTTCAGATCCTGGACAGTATGGATATTCCGGTCGAACTCGAATATTTCGAATTTACTTCGCGGGTCGCGGCCTGGTTTTACCAGTTCATTCAGGATGTCCTTCAGCGTAGGTAAACCGACTTTATCATCCATGAATTCTTCCAGATGTATCTGCTGCCTTAATTCGGTTTTTTCGACCAGATCGGTGACCGTACATTTCAATTTTTTTGCCATCCGATCGACCACATGATAGGATTCGGGGTGCACTGCACTCCGGTCAAGTGGATTTTCAGCATTTCTGATCCTCATAAAACCGGCGGCCTGTTCAAAAGCCTTTTCCCCGAAACGGGAGACCTCACGGAATTGTGCCCTTGATATAAAGGGGCCATTTTCATTTCGGTATGCAACGATATTCTTTGCCAGGGAGGGTCCCAATCCAGAAACACAGGTAAGCAACTCTTCGCTGGCTGTATTAACTTCAACCCCGACATTATTGACGCAGCTAACGACAGTATCCTGGAGACTTTTCTGTAATGCATTCTGATCTACATCATGCTGGTACTGACCAACCCCGATAGACTTTGGTTCAATTTTCACCAGTTCGGCCAGGGGGTCCATCAAACGTCTTCCGATGGAGACCGCTCCCCTTACTGTAATATCATAATCAGGAAATTCTTTCCTGGCAACCGCGGAGGCTGAATAGACTGAAGCGCCGCTTTCGTTCACCACCAATGCCAGAATATCCTTGTCAAATGCAATGGAGCGGATCAACCTTTCGGTTTCACGTCCGGCTGTGCCATTTCCAATGGCAATAGCTTCAATTTTATAAGCATTAACAAGGCTTTTGATCTTATGGATGGATTCTTTGACTTCATTTTGAGGGGGATGTGGATAAATGGTTTCATTATGGACCAGTTTGCCTTGCCTGTCGAGGCAAACCAGTTTACAACCGGTCCTGAATCCGGGATCGATGGCCAGAACATTTTTCTGGCCCAGCGGCGGGGCCAACAACAATTGCCGTAAATTTCCGGTAAACACCCGGATGGCCTCGGTATCTGCTTTTTCTTTAGCCCACTGCCTCATTTCAGTCTCCATCGATGGGAACAATAAACGCTTGCAACCATCAATGATGGCGCTTTGTACGATACCGGAAGAGACATTGTTACCCCGGATAAAGATTTTTTCGAGGATTTCATGGGCTTTATCATCCTCCACTTCAACAGAAAGCCGTAGGAAACCTTCATTTTCTCCACGGAACATGGCCAGGATGCGATGAGAGGGGGCCCGTGTCAGGGGTTCATGATAATCGAAATACATTTCGAAGTTGGCCCCATCCTGCTCTTTCCCTTTGATCAGCTTGGCAGAGATATTAGAATCCTTTTGATAAAGATACCTTATTCGTTTACGGGAATACCTATCTTCGCTGATGGTCTCGGCAATGATATCACTGGCTCCCTGTAAGGCATCTTCAACCGAATTGACTCCTTTATCAGCATCGATGAATTTCTCAGCACGGGCTTCGATGTCGTCGTACCGTTGTGAAAGGACCAGGTTGGCTAAGGGTCCCAATCCTTTTTCACGGGCTATGGAAGCGCGTGTTTTTCTTTTAGGCCGATAGGGAAGGTAGATATCTTCCAGTTCGGCCATGGTTGCTGCTTCTCCAATGGCTTTTTCAAGTTCGGGAGTTAATTTTTCCTGTTCGGTAAGCGATTTTATTATGGCGCCCCGACGGGAGTCAAGTTCCTTGAGTTGATTTAACCTGTCGCGCACTTTCCCTATTGCGACCTCATCCATGGAACCCGTCATTTCTTTTCGATACCGGGCAATAAAAGGGATGGTGGCCCCGCTCTCCAGCAGATTTATTGTATTCTGAATAAATCCGGCAGAAATTTTCAACTCGGCCGAGATGATTTCAACATATTTTTCGAACATCATTAAATCAGTGGAATCGTATTTTAAAAGAATTGTTTACCAACCTGATGCCAGAACATCTATAATGTGCATGGTTTGGATGGGTAGGTTGTGTTTGTCAATATAAGCCTGCTGATGCATCAGACAGGATGAATCAGTGGAAATGATATATTCCGCCCCGGTTGCCAAAGCATTTTTAATTTTTTGTTCAGCCATGGCTGTCGATATGGGTTCGAATTTTGCTGAAAAAGTGCCTCCGAAACCGCAACAAACATCGTTATCTTTCATTTCGCGTAACTCCAATCCCTTGACCTTCCCAAGTAACTGGCGGGGTTCATCTTTAAGGTTATATTCCCGGAGGGCGGCACATGAATCATGATATGTAACAACATGGGGAAAATATGCGCCGATGTCATCGATTTTTAAAACATTGACAACAAAATCGGTAAATTCAAAAATATTTCGTTTTAATTGCTTATATTCAAGATGATAAGCTGTATTGTGAAACAACCATGGATAATAGTTACGGATAAAACCGATGCAGGAGGCAGAGGGGCCGACAACAGGACGGTCATTGGGAAAATCTTTAAGAAACTTCTCCCCCATTTTTTTTGCTTCATCCCAAAATCCGCTGTTAAAAGCCATCTGGCCACAGCAAGTTTGGTTCCCGTTATAATGAACGTCCACACCCAGTTTTTCCAGGATTTTAACCATGTTCAGACCAGTGTCAGGATAGATCTGGTCAACAAAACAGGGGATGAAAATATCGACAAGCATAGTTCTATGTCAAAAGTCAAAACTGAAAAAAATGGTAAATAAAATTTTCTTAAACAAAGATCAAAAATAGAAATTAATATTCTTGGGTTGACATGACAGATGAAAAAGTTATTGCGTAAAATGAACCGGTCAATGAATTATAAAACCAAGTTCCTGCAAATGTTCCCAGTAGCAGGGATAGGATTTTACCACCACATCAGGATCCATGATCCTGATACTCCCCATTTTCAGCGCCAGTGGTGCAAAGGTCATTGCCATGCGATGGTCCCCGTATGTTTCAAAAGTCAGATCAGTACGGAATCCGGGTTGGAATGAATTGAATTCGAGACTTGGCATTACATCACCCGGAGCGGAAACAAGGATGTCAAGGCCCAGTTTTTCAAGTTCGTTTTTCAAGGCACGAAGCCGGTCAGTTTCCTTGATCCGCAGGCTACGGAGCCCTTCAAAACGGCTGCGGATACCCAATGCCGCACAGGTAGTAATAACAGAAGGGGCTATATCCGGAAAATCGGTAAAGTCAAAGTAAAAACCATCTACTTTTTTTCTTACCCGCGTCAGGTGAATTCCCTGGTCATTGAATTCGGTCTTTATCCCGAAATTTTGATATATAGCGGGTAAAATATCGTCTCCCTGTAAACTATTGGGAAACAGGCCATTCAGTTGCAGGTCAACATCCTCGGCAAACGCTGCTGCTTCATACCAAAAGGAAGCCGCGGACCAATCGGCCTCTATGGTAAAATCCCGCGATTTATAAACTCCTGGCAAGATGGCAATTCGTTGTTTCCCAGTCTTAATCCGGGCGCCATAGTATTGCATTAAACGGGTTGTCATCCGGATATATGGAGTAGAAACCACAGTACCTTCCTGGTGAAGGATCAATCCGGATGGTAAATAAGGAGCTACAAGCAGCAAGGCAGTACTGTACTGGCTGCTGATCCCTGCATCGATGGTAACCTCTTTACCTGTTAATGGCTGCCCTTTGATAAGTATGGGTGGATACCCGATCTTGGCCAGGTAATCGATGGCAGCGCCAAGGTTATTCAGTGCTTCAGCAAGGACGGCAATAGGGCGCTGTTTCATACGCTCAGAACCGGTCAGCATCCATTTCCCCGGTCTGGCAGCCAGATAGGCCGTAAGGAATCTCATGACAGTCCCGGCATTGGCAGTATCCATTTCCAATACGCGATTTCCCTTATAAGTCCGGATCTCTTCGAGTAACTTTTGAAGTAACCGTGTATCATCGGCTTCTGAAATATTATGGATCGTGAAATCCTCCCCACTCAATGCCCGGATCAGGAGCAAACGGTTGGAAATGCTTTTTGAGGCCGGGAGAACCAGCTTCCCCTTGAGGACTTTTGAAGGGCAACTGACCAGTATTGCTTTCATTTGAAATTACATTTCAGATTCATTAGATGAAGAGGGATCAGTCTGAAAGTAGAATTTTAGGGCAGCGTTAATTTCATCAGGATTACAAACGACATTGATTTTCGGTGATCCAAGTTTTTCCAGCAAGGTAAACCTGATCCTGCTCTCCCGGAATTTCTTGTCATGGCCCATCCGCTCAATCAGATCGGCCGGATCGTAATCTGGGGGAACAGGCCCATATCCATGACGAATATATTTCACAATCCCGTCCCGTTCAGATACCGGTAAACCTGTTTTATGGGAAGAGAGCCAGGCGGCACAAATCATTCCCATGGCAACTGCATCACCATGAAGTAAAGGATGATTTCCCGAAGAATGAGAAGCAGATTCAACAGCATGCCCGATTGTATGGCCGAAATTTAAAACAGCCCGTGTTTTTTTTTCCGTAAAATCTCTGGCAATGATCTGGTTTTTATAAGTAATGGCACTGGTTATCAGATGTTGCCATAAAGGACTATCAAGGGACGTTTTTATCAACTGGGGCACTGGATGTTGTTTGATCCGGTTCCATAAACCGGGGTTACCTGTCAAAGAAGTTTTGATGATTTCCGCTAATCCGGATCTGATTTGAAGTACCGGGAGGGTACATAAGAATTCCGGATAAATGAATACAGCAGCAGGGGGATAAAAGAAACCGATCTGGTTTTTAATCTGGTTCACATTAACAGCTGTTTTTCCACCGATGGCGGCATCCACCTGCCCCAATAACGTTGTAGGGATATGGATACATGGAATCCCGCGTTTATATCCCGCGGCCGTAAAACCGCCCAGGTCGGTGACCATTCCCCCGCCCAGGGTGATCATCAGCGCATCTCGTCCAGCCTGTGATGACATCATCTCAAGCCAAAGTCTGGAGGTTGTTTCCAGTGTTTTGTTATCCTCGCCCAATGGCATGGTAAGAAAATGACTATCAGCCAACCAAGGATTTTTGGACAATAATAAAGGGAGGCAATATTCCCGGGTATTGGAATCAGTAAGGATGAAAATTTTTCCCTTTCCAAGATGAGAAGCCCTGCAATACTTTTCGAATTGGGAAAGGGCATCCTTCCCGGAAAAAATCCAGGTATGGTTGACTTGTACGATCCGGGATGTCAGTTTCATGAAGGAATGACTACGGATTAATGAAAAGCAGCTATCAACAGGCTGATATCCTGAAAAGGCAAGTTAAACCGTTTGCTGATAAAGGGATTGGTGATGATGCCGTTATAGACATAAACTCCCTGACGGACTCCGAAATCGCGTTTGAGGAGGTTTTCGATGCCCCCTTCAGCGCCGATATCAAGGATGATTGGGACAATGATGTTATTTAAGGCCTGGGAAGCGGTATGCGGGACTTTTGAAGTGATATTGGGAACTGCATAATGGGTGACGCCATGCAGTTTGAAGACAGGCGATTTATGACTGGTGGGTTTCGATGTTTCGAAACAACCGCCCTGATCAATACTCACGTCAATGGCCACAGAGCCATCTTTCATCAATTTGATCATTTCTTCGGTAATAATGATCGGGGTGCGGCCTTCGGGGGAATGGACGGCTCCGATCAGGACATCGGCCGTCTTCAGGGATTCGATCAGGACTTTTGGGTGGAGTATGGAGGTAAAGACCCTTCGTCCGAGGTTGTTCTGGATACGGCGTAAACGGTACACAGAGTTATCAAATATTTTTACCTGGGCGCCCAGTCCGATGGCCGATCTGGAAGCAAATTCCCCGACAGTTCCGGCGCCTATGACAACAACCTCGCTGGGAGTGATCCCGGTGAACCCTCCAAACATCTTTCCACGGCCATATTCAGGGCTTGCAAGATATTCTGCAGCAATAAAAATGGAGGTACTGCCGGCGATCTCGCTCATGGCCCGTATGATGGAGAGTTGCTTTGTCCGGTCGCGGATAGTTTCAAAAGCCAGGGCTGTTACCCGTTTCGAAATCAAGGTGCGGAAATATTCCTCACATTGCATCGACATCTGGATGGTTGACATCAAGGTCTGTTTCGGATGTAACCAATTCATCTCTTCAATAGTCACCGGACCAACTTTCAGAAGAACATCCGATTTATAGACCTCTTCCGGAGAATAAACCAGATGGGCTCCGGCTTCGCTATACTCATTATCATTAAAATGAGCGGTGATCCCTGCCCCTGCTTCCACCATCACCTGATGGCCATTCCTGGTTAGGAGGGCAACTCCGTCGGGGACAAGCGCTACCCTGTTTTCCACTGGAGAAACCTCCCTGGGAACACCGATAACAAGTTTCCCCGGTTGTTTTGCCACTTCAAGCATCTCTTCCTGTGGCATCAACCGCCCGCCAGGTGATATATTATAGTAATCCTGACCTGGTACATCCATGTGTCAAAATTTTAAACGAAGATATAAAAAAATAGTACTGGTTTGAAAAGGGTATCCGATGAATTTAAAATTCGATCGTTCGCAGGCCGCTGACTGGATCGGGCGTTATTCTGACCATAATGGCCCCAAAAGGCAACAAGGTCGCTATCAATTCGGGCCACTCCAGAAAGCAATAAGATCCGGAATAGATATATTCTTCATACCCGATATCGAAAACCTCTTCCAGCTTTTTGATCCGGTAAAAATCAAAATGAAAAACCGAGTCCCCGTCCGTGGTTTTATATTCATTAATGAGCGAAAAGGTAGGGCTTTGGACAGTATCAGCAACATCCAACAAGCGGCATAATACTTTTATCAGGGTGGTTTTCCCCGCGCCCATCGGGCCATAAAATGCAAATACCCGTGACTCCGGATAAGTCCGGATCAGGGTTTCCGCGATGGGCAGAAGATCAGATTCTTGAGGAGAAGAAAATAACACAAGACCATTGATTATTGACTATTGACTATTGACCATTGACTATTGACAAATTACAAGTGGCAGGTACGGGTATGGGTTAGCAAGGGAGTTCATTTATCTGGGTTTCATCGAGACAAAGGGGACGAGCATTTCTTCCATAGAGATTCCACCGTGCTGAAAGGTGTTTTTATAATAATTTACATAGTGATTAAAATTATTCGGATAGGCAAAAAAATCATCATTACGGCAAAAGACATAAGAGGAGCTGACATTGCCGCGGGACAGGAAGATATCTGCCGGGTTTTTTACTTCAAAAACCTCATTCCGTTCAAATTTCAATGCTTTTCCTGTCTTATATCTCAAATTGGTATTGACATTGCGGTCGCCTAATATTTTCACCGGGTTGGTGACCCGGATTGAGCCATGGTCAGTTGTTATCGCGACATTCACATCCTTTTCCCCTAAAAATTTCAGGATATCCAGCAGGGGCGAATGCAAAAACCAACTTACAGTAAGTGACCGATAAGCTTTTTCATCATCGGCCAATTCCCGGATGATCTCCATTTCAGTACGGGCATGAGAGAGCATATCCACAAAATTATAGACAATGAAATTCAGTTTATTGACCATCAGGTTTGGCATCAACTCGACCAGTTTCTTTCCATAGGTCTGGTTAAGCACCTTGTAATAGGAATACCGGATATCGCGGCCGTATCGCTTCAATAACTCACCCAATAATTCATTTTCATTATTGTTCTTGGTACCTTCTTCATCTTCATTGACCCACAATTTCGGGTATTTTTTTTCGATCTCGGTAGGTAATAACCCGCTAAACAATGAATTGCGGGCATATTGGGTAACGGTAGGCAGGATGCTGCAATAGATATCTTCATGCTCTATCCTGAAGTATTCTTCCATGATGGGTTGTAATACTTTCCACTGGTCATATCGAAGGTTATCGATCAGGATGACAAACAAGGGTTTACTATCGTTCAGAAGTGGAAATACTTTTTCCTTGATCAGGTTATGCGATTGAATGGGGCCGGAGCCTGATTTACCGCTGATCCATTCGATATAATTCCGCTCTACATATTTACTGAAAACCTTATTGGCTTCATCCTTCTGCATTTTAAGCACCTGGTTCATTCCCTCATCAATCGACTGCCCAAGTTTTAGCTCCCAGTGTGTGATCTTTTTATAGACCTCCACCCATTCATCAAAATTCAGTTTATTGCTGATTTCCATACCGATATTGCGGAATTCCTGTTGATACTGGAAAGTGGTTTTTTCGCTGACCAGCTTTTTATTTTCCAGGTTTTTCTTCAGGCAAAGAAGGATCTGATTGGGTTTTACAGGTTTGATCAGATAATCGGCGATGTTCGATCCGATGGCATCTTCCATGATGGTTTCTTCTTCACTTTTCGTGATCATCACCACCGGCAGATTCTGAAAAACGACTTTTATCTTCAGCAACGTCTCAATGCCGGACAGTCCAGGCATCTGTTCGTCAAGAAACACAATATCGAAGGGTTTCGATTTGATTATTTCAATAGCATCATGGCCATTGTTGACTGTGGTGACATCATATCCTTTTTCCGTTAGGAATATAATGTGGGGTTTTAGCAGATCAATTTCATCATCTACCCATAAAATCGAGATCCGATCCATACTTTACTTTTACTTTCTTCTATAAATGTCGTAAGTTTGCTTTTATTGTGATACAGAATCGTTTTTTATATTTCTTTAACAAAATTACGTGAATTATACTCCTACCAATAAGCGGAAAAACATCAATGATCCGGTTTATGGTTCTATCATGGTACCTTCGGAGTTGATCTTTGATGTAATTGAGCATCCATGGTTTCAGCGGTTACGCAGGATCAAGCAGTTGGGATTGACCCATTATACTTTCCCCTCGGCACAGCATACCCGTTTCCAGCATTCCCTGGGCGCTATGCACCTGATGGGACTTGCCATTGATGTTTTACGATCGAAGGGGATCAATATTTCAGAGGATGAAGCCGAAGGTGTTACCCTGGCTATTCTTTTACACGATATCGGGCATGGCCCTTTTTCACATACCCTTGATCAGACGCTGGTAAACGATATTTCCCACGAGGAACTTTCGCGGCTGATGATAGCCCATTTAGACCGGTTTTTCGATGGAGCGCTTGATATAGCATACCACATATTTACCAACGATTATCCTAAAAAATTTCTTCACCAGCTCGTCTCAAGCCAGCTCGATATGGACCGTCTCGATTATTTGGCCCGCGACAGTTTTTTCACCGGAGTAGCCGAAGGGGTTATCAGTTATGACAGGATCATCAAGATGCTGACAGTGGTTAATGATGAGCTGGTGGTTGAAGCAAAAGGTGTTTATTCCATCGAAAAGTTCCTGATATCCAGACGTTTGATGTATTGGCAGGTTTATCTGCACAAAACTGTTATTGCTGCCGATCAGATGCTGATCAACCTGTTGAAACGGGCAAAATTCCTTGATAAAAAGAGTATGATACCCACTGCCACTCCGGCGCTCAGTACCTTTCTCCTTCATAATCCTACCAGGTATGATTTTGAAACTGACCCTCATTGGCTGGAATCTTTTGCGCAATTAGATGATTTTGACATCGTAGCCTCAATAAAACTATGGATGGCCCACGAAGATCCTATTCTGGCTGATTTGTGCACCAGCTTGATCAACCGGCGTTTATTCAGGGTTGAATTGCAACGTTCCCCCTTTGACCAACAATATGTTGAAAAAATTAAAGCGGCAATCCTTGAGTTACATCACCTAACCCCCGATGAAACAGCATATTATTTCATTCATGATAAGGTGGAAAACAAAGCCTATAATCCGCTTCACGACCGCATCATGATCAAAGGCAGGAATAATGAATTGCTGGATATTTCCGAAGCCTCCGAGCAACTCAATATCGCTGTATTGCCCACCACAGTAAGCAAACATTTGTTATGTTATCCAAAAGCCATAACTGTTTGATTGAATTAATCTTCAAAAATATTTTCCCTGTCCGATTATTTTTTTTGGTAACTTGCGCACCCGTTTACAGAGGAAAAACCAATATCATCCATTAATGGAATTCACCGCCACTCAGATTGCCGGGTTTATTAACGGCGCTATTGAAGGTAATCCTGACGTTAAAGTCTCCAATCTGTCAAAAATAGAAGAAGGCCAGCCCGGAACGCTTACTTTTTTAGCCAATCCCAAGTATCATCCCTTTCTATATTCGACAAAAGCGTCCATTGTTATTGTCGATCAGGATTTCGTCCCGGCACAGCCGGTTGAACCCACGCTGATCCATGTTGAAAATCCATACGCCTCCTTTGCCAGGTTGATGGAGATGTTCGCCAAATCGAAATCAGGAAAAGAAGGAATTTCAGCCACAGCCGTTGTTTCTTCTTCTGCAACCCTTGGCCCCGGGATTTCTATCGGTGATTTTACTTATATCGGAGATGGGGCCACCATCGGCAGTCACGTCTGTATTCATCCACAGGTATACATTGGTCCGCATGTAAAAATCGAAGAAAACACGGTAATCTATCCGGGCGTTAAAATTTATTCCGATTGCATCATCGGGAAAAATTGTATCCTTCATGGCGGTGTCGTGATCGGTTCTGATGGATTTGGGTTCGCGCCCCAATCCGACAATAGTTATCAAAAAATACCCCAGCTTGGAAATGTGATCCTGGAAGAGAACGTAGAAGTCGGTTCCAATACGACCATTGACAGGGCTACCATGGGGTCCACTATCATCCGGAGGGGAGTTAAACTGGATAACCTGATCCAGGTTGCACATAATGTTGAAATAGGTGAGAACACTGTAATTGCTGCACAAACAGGCATTTCGGGTTCCACCAGGATTGGAAAAAATTGTATGATCGGAGGACAGGTTGGAATCGTCGGTCATATCATCATTGCTGACAATGTTAAAATCGGGGCGGGATCAGGCATCGAAGCGAGCATCCTCGAAGAAGGGATGGCCATGCTTGGAGCCCCAGCCATTGATGCAAGAAAAGCCCGGCGAAACTTCATCCACTGGCGGAAACTGGATGAGATTGTGAAAACAGTATATTCTTTAGAGAAACAGGTAAACAGATCGCATGAGTGAAAAACAGAAAACAATTATCAATCCGGTAAGCATTTCCGGAGTTGGATTACATACCGGTAAAGAGGTGGTCATCACCTTTAAACCGGCGCCTGAAAATTACGGATTTAAATTCCGTCGCACCGACCTTGCCACCGATACACTGGTGGATGCCGACGTGGACAATGTTGTAGATACCTCCCGCGGAACCAGTATTGAGCAGGATGGCATCAGGATTGATACCATTGAACATGTACTCGCGGCATTAACGGGGCTCGAGATTGACAATGTAATGGTGGAGCTGAGCCAGTCGGAAACTCCGATTTTGGATGGCAGCGCCCGTCTCTATATCGATGCTTTACAATCCGCGGGGATCGTCGAACAAAAAGCCCTCAGGAAATATTTTGAACTGAATTCAAATATTACCTATGTAAATCCGGAGAAAAAGGTCGAAATGATCGCCATTCCTTCCAAGGAATTCAGGGTTTCGGTAATGATCGATTATGAATCGAAAGTCCTTCAGTCGCAAAATGCCACACTGAACCACATCCACCAGTTCAAAACGGAATTTGCGACTTGCCGTACCTTTGTTTTCCTGCATGAGTTGGAATACCTACTCAACAATAATCTTATCAAGGGAGGCGATCTGAGCAATGCCATTGTCTTTGTTGACCGGATTATCTCCCGGAAAGAGCTTGATCACCTGGCCCAATTTTTTAACAAACCAAAAGTGGAGGTACTGAAAGAAGGTATCTTAAACAATCTTGAGCTCCAGTACCCCAATGAACCGGCACGGCATAAATTGCTTGACATCATTGGCGATCTGTCGCTGGTTGGAATGCCATTAAAGGCACACATCATTGCAACACGCCCGGGTCATTACTCCAATGTGGAATTCGCCAGACTGATCAAAAAGCATCTGAAAAAAGAAAAGCGGAATGTTGATATTCCAAGGTTCGACCTGAACAAGACCCCGCTTTACGATATCAACCAGATCAAGAATATCCTTCCCCATCGGCCTCCTTTCCTTTTTATCGACCGCATTCTCGAAATGGGCAGCGATTACGTGGTAGGCCTGAAGAATGTAACCATGAATGAATCTTTTTTTGTTGGTCATTTTCCCAATGAACCGGTTATGCCAGGTGTTCTCATGATCGAAGCGATGGCTCAGTCGGGAGGGATCCTGGCTTTAAGTACAGTGGATGATCCGCAGAATTACAGTACGTACTTTGCCAAGATCGAGAGTGTGAAATTCAGACAGCGTGTGGTCCCGGGTGATACCATTATATTTTTCAACCAGCTTAACGGCCCCATACGGCGCGGTCTGATCAGCATGAAGGGTATTGCTTACGTTGGGAATAAAATCGTAATGGAAGCCGAAATGATGGCACAAATTCAACGCAAATAAAGCACAAACATGAACCAACCATTAGCCTATGTTAATCCCCAGGCAAAAGTTGCTGCCAACGTGGTGATTGAACCTTTTGTTTCAATCGATAAAAATGTCATTATTGAAGAAGGGACCTGGATCGGGTCAAATGTCACCATTATGGAAGGGGCGCGGATCGGAAAGAATTGTAAGATATTTCCTGGTGCGGTCCTCTCTGCCATTCCACAGGATCTGAAATTTGCCGGGGAAGATACCATAGTAAAAATCGGGAACAATGTGACCATCCGTGAATTTGTCACCATTAACCGGGGCACCAAGGCCAGCTATGAAACAGTGGTTGGGGATAACTGCCTGTTAATGGCCTATGTTCATATTGCTCACGATTGCGTCATCGGCAACAACGTTATCCTGGGAAACAGTTCCGCACTGGCCGGCCACATCATTATTGATGACTGGGCCATTCTCGGAGGGATGGTGGCTGTTCATCAGTTTGTCCACGTCGGCACCCATACCATGGTTGGCGGTGGTTCATTGGTACGAAAAGATATTCCACCTTATACAAAAGCAGCCCGTGAACCTATTTCCTATGTCGGGGTGAATTCTATCGGATTACGCCGTCGTGGTTTTTCTACAGAATGTATCAACCAGCTTCAGAATATTTACAGGATCATCTATCTGAAAGGGTATAATGTTTCACAGGCTGTTGAATATATCGAAGCTGATATTCCCGCCACAGCTGAGCGGGATGAAATACTTTCCTTTATATCCAATTCCAGCCGCGGGATCATGAAGGGCTATTCCAAGGTGCGGGAAAAATAAGCCACCCATACCATCAAACCATGCGGATCGAACTTCAGGATATCGGGAAGAAATTCACTTCCGAGTGGGTTTTCCGCAATGTCACTTTTACCTTTGAAGAACGTCAGGCCACTGCTATTCTCGGCCGCAATGGTTCTGGCAAATCAACCCTGCTTCAGATTATTGCCGGGAATATTCATCCCACCTCCGGTCAGGTTATATGTACTTTAAATGGTCATCCGGTACCGGAAGATCAGCGGTACAGATATCTTACCTTGGTTGCGCCTTATCAGGAACTGATCGAGGAATTTTCATTACCGGAAATGATAAAATTCCATTTTGCATTCAAAAATTTTCTTCCCGGATTCAACCTGAAAAAAATCATCGAACTGCTTGGTTTTCGGGATTCAGGAAATAAACAGATCCAACAATTTTCTTCCGGGATAAAACAAAGGGTTAAACTGGCCCTTGCAGTCTGTAGTGATGTTCCCTTAATATTATTGGATGAACCGACACTGAATTTTGATGCTGCCGGAATTGAATGGTACTATAAACTGATGAGTGAATTTGCAAAGGACCGTACGACCCTTATATGTTCAAATCAGCACCAAACGGAGTCAATATTCGCACAATCAACACTGGATATCGAAAACTTCAAACCCTGACTCCTAAACCCTGATCCCTCATCCCTAATTGCCTATGGGTGTGCCACAAAATAATATTCTTTGCCAAGCTCGAATAAGATAGATAATTTTTCCTTTGTGAGGGAAGGTTGATTACACAAATATCCTTTCAGGGTAGATATTCTCATTCCGCAATCGTTCGTAATAAACTGATATAAAAGTTCCGGGGTGGAACCATAAAAATCTGCAGCGCCAAGTCCAAACTCAAAAATGACAACGGGTTTGCACCGTTTGAGGATCGCTAAAGCTCCTTTCATCACCTGGAATTCAGCTCCTTCCACATCAATTTTCATGAGATCAATGCAGATATCGGCCGGGATAATATCATCCATTAAACCAGTATTTACCGTAATCTGTTCAATCTCTACATTTTTTCCGTCATATTTGCGTTTTTTTATGCCACTGTATGCCGGGGCATTTATCACATATTGAAATGTGGTCTTTCCGGTCGTGTTGTATAGCGCTGTCGGATTGATCACCACGGTTGGATCAGATTTGTATTTTTCCCTAAGGGAGTTGAAAAGTTCCGGAATGGGTTCAAATCCATACTTCAGTCCTTTTGAAGAAGACTGGAGCATCAGATCAAGGATCTCTCCCTTGTGGCAGCCTATGTCGACACAACAGGAATCGGTTTTCAGGGTCTGCCGGATTATTTTTCGGGTATAGGCGTCGTATTTCTGATTCCGGGTCACGGAAATATGCAGAAAAGTCAGAATTTGCTTAAGAAGTTGTTTCATTAGCCACAGTTAGATCCTATTTATCAGGCTGCGGCAAAAATAAAACTTTTAATCCATGTATACTCCTAAAATTTTAAGAATAACCCCTTGAAAATTTTATTTCGTGAAATTCCCGCATTGGCAGCCGCCATTATTTTCATAATTTCAAGATTTTGACTAATTTTACAGCCCTTTAACAACCATTAACATTTTTATATGGCCACAACAGCAGATATCAGAAATGGTCTCGTCATAGAGTTCAACAACGACCTGTACAGTGTTGTTGAATTTCAGCACGTTAAACCAGGTAAAGGTCCGGCGTTCATCCGGACAAAATTAAAAAACCTGAAACATGGGCGTGTGATCGCTAACACTTTTGACTCTGGCGCGAAGATTGACATTGCCCGGGTTGAACGTCGCAAATATCAGTATCTGTACAAGGATGATTCCGGTTATTACTTTATGAACATCGAAAACTTTGAACAGATCTATATTGCCCCCGATCTGATCAATGCCCCGCAATTCCTGAAAGAAGGACAGGAGGTTGAAATCCTTTTCCATGCTGACACAGAAACTCCTTTAACCTGTGAATTGCCTCCCTTCGTAATTTTAAAAATCATCTATTCCGAACCAGGCGTCAGGGGTAATACTGCAACCAATACGCTGAAGGACAGTACTGTTGAAACAGGAGCCATTGTAAAGGTCCCTCTTTTTATCGAAACCGGTGAAACCATCAAAGTCGATACCCGTACGGGAAATTATTCAGAGCGGGTGAAGGTATGAAAAGATTGACCATTGACCATTGACCATTGACCATTGACTATTGACTATTGACTAATTACGAGTGACGTGACGGGTTATAAATTGCAGTGAACAATTGAAAAGAGAGACCTGATTTTACCAGGTATGTAAATAAATCTTCAACAGATGAAATTTCCAGCGCCTTTAAAACTTTCAGAGATTGCGGCCCATACAGGAGCTACTATGGTTGGTGATCCTGATTTCATGGTTACCGGTATCAATGAGATCCATGTGGTTGAAACCGGAGATCTGACCTTTGTTGATCATCCGAAATACTATTCGAAAGCGCTGAATTCAAAAGCCACCACGATTCTGATCAACACCCATGTCGATTGTCCACCGGGGAAGGCGTTACTTATCTGCGAAAAGCCCTTCGATGCCTTTGTTTCATTGGGGAGGCGTTTCCGACCATTTGAAAAAGCGGTTGCCATGGTCAGTCCCGATGCAGAAATCGGGGAAGGGACCATTATCCAACCGGGTACCTTTGTCGGGAATCACGTCAAAATCGGGAAAAACTGCATCATTCATGCCAATGTGTCCTTGTATGATCATACGGTTATCGGGAATAACGTCATCATACATTCCGGCGCTGTATTGGGAGGGGATGCCTATTATTTTCAACGCAGGCCCGAAGGATGGAAAAAGTTTGAATCATTCGGCCGCGTCATTGTTGAAGACAATGTAGAGATTGGCGCGGCAACGACCATTGACAAAGGCGTAACCGGTGATACAACCATCTCATACGGGACCAAGATAGATAATTCAACCCAGGTCGGTCACGATACCTATATAGGCCGGCATTGTCTGATCGGCGCTCATTGTGCCATTGCAGGAGTGACCAGGATTGAGGATGATGTGATCCTTTGGGGACAGGTTTCGATCAATAAAGATCTGGTGATCGGAGCAAAAGCCATTATTTTAGCCACTTCGGCTGTTGACAAAACGCTCGAAGGTGGAAAAACATATTTTGGGATACCCGCGGAAGAAGCCCGTAAAAAATGGCGTGAGATGGCCGCTATCAGGCAACTTCCTGATATGGTACGGGAAAGAAAATCCAAAGAAATTTAATTGCTTACCTGATCTGCCTTTTCGGGTCCGTTCACCTGATTTGGTGTATCCGTATCCTGCTTTTTAAGGGAATAGATGTCCATGGCAACAAGGATGGCTATAAATCCCCATACCGGAACAGAAGCTTTGTCAGTATCAAGGAAATTATTCATCAATCCATGGATGAAATAAGTGATCAACCCAAGCAAGACTGACATGCTCAGAATTTTTATTTCCCGGTCACGGGTACGATGATATACTTTTAATCCAGTCATGACCATGGCAATTACCAAGGCAATTACGATGAGCATTCCAGGTAATCCTTGTTCTGCAAGGGGTCCGATATATTCACTGTGGGCATTCCCTTTATCCCCTTCGTTGGTGCTGATCAGCGTTTTTTCGCCGGATAACTGATAAGGCGCATATTCAAACTGGTAAGTGCCGGGTCCAAAACCAAACCGGGGACGTTCCTGATACATTCTAAACGCTGACATCCAGCGGTTTATCCTTTCCATATTGGAATTATCGGTAGAAATATTGGAAATGGAACGGACATGTTCTGTCAGGGTTGCAGTCTTGCTCTGTTTATTCCGTTCCATGGCAGTTAATATTTCAAACTGGAAGGTATATAAGATAATCCCAAGGATGATTGCAGTCATTGCCACCCATCGGAATTTGATTTTCAGCAGTACGAGGGCCAGTATGCCAACGGCCAGGGCAAGGCTTACCCACGCAGCCCGGCAATAGGACAGGACGAGTGCAGTCAACAGGATAAGCAATACCATACATCCGAAAAAACGGGTCAACCTGGAATTCTTTTTATCAATCACGAATCCAAAGAAAACCGGAATAAACATGGTTATAATTGCCCCATACGCAGTGTGGTCATTGTAAAAAGGTTCCATTACAAAGTGCCCCGCCTGTTGCTCAAAATTCCAGAGGTAATGGTTATATATCGTAAAAAAGATCACCGCAACCAAGGGTACGGCATAGAACCATATAAAACGACGCGCATTGACCTTATCTTTGAAAAAGTGGATCCCAAAAATATAAAAAGGGACTACGAACCAAAGCCTGGCCAATAGAAATTTAAATGATACCACGGGCCTCACACTTGTGAGGCTGGTAATGAAAATCCATGTAAGTTGAATTAAAATGATAATTGTTACCGGGTGCTTCCAGATTTTCTTATCAAAATCATTATCAAGGATAAGTTTCAGGATAAACATTAAAAGGACACCAAACATCAGGGGTTCTGTCGGGACAGAAACCCCTATCCTGAATTCCCGCTGTGTTATATTGATAGCCAGCGGGGTCATCAGCGTGATAAGCAGAAGTATCTTGTCCAGATGAAAAAAATAAAGATAAAGAATGATCATCAGGACAGGCAGCAAAAGGAGCCAGTATATCTCATGGTAAACCAGGAGGCAATTGAGCCCCACAAAAATGGCACTGATAATGTATAGAATGGTATGTGTGCCTTTTGTGCTGGTAAGATAACCTTTCAATTCTTGCAGCTTATCCCGCATGTTTCCTTGTTGGAATATTAAAGAAGTGCCGGTTTTCGATAAGGCCGATCACCAGCAATGATAAAACAAAAGTAGCAACGGTTGACATCAACACGATCAGCCAGCGGATTGGATAGGCTTTTTTATCTGCAGGCAAAGGTTTGCTCAGCATACTAACATAGCTGTAGTTACGATTATAATTAAAAAGCGCCTTATCGGCATCAAATTTCATATTGCTGTACGACCCGGCTTCCATTCCGATCAGATCACGTAAAAGCAGCATTTCGATACCTTTTTCTTCCAGGTTTTTCTTTAATCTAAGCACCTCCGGATTTTTCGCTTTCCCCCCACTCAGGTAAGCCCGCATGACTTCCCGCGTTTGGTTGCTGTACTCGAGTACACCGTATTTTGTTCCCAGCGTATCTGCACGCGCTTTGAGAGAATCGAGATAGTTTTTCTTTTTAGTTAGAACATAATCATAGTTGCCTAAAACTTCCTTGAACTTATCCTTCTGAAGCTTCCTGACTTTCAGGTTATAAAAGTCGAGAATGGAATTAATAATATCGCAGGCGATTTCAGGATCAGGATCCCACACTTCTATTTTAACAGCTTCATAAGGAGTTGTTGAAAACTGGACCCTATCCTTATATGCCCGCTGTAAAAGGGTCCTGACAATTTTTGAAGTGGAATCGATTTTCCAGTGACGGACCAGGTCGAATTTTTTCACCACGCTGTCGCGTATATCCCTTGACTGTAATACCTCAACAGCCTGTTCAGTAACATTTTCTTCTGAATAAGGGGATATATTAGACGGGTAAATAACAGTATCCGATTTAAAAAGGGGGGTGATAAAGATCGGACTTGAAAAAAAAGCTGATAGCACAACCGTTGCGACAATAACAATAGCCAAAGGGATTCTCCATTTGATCAATACTTCGATAATGTGCCTGCTGTTAAAAAATTTGTCCATGATGTTTTCGTTGAATATTTATAGACGGATTATAATTCAGGATTGTTCGAGTTTGAATTTCTTATGGGAATTATAATTGGTGATTTTTTCCATTACCATAATGACAATAATAGCCAGAAAAAAGGCTGAAAAAGTTGAAACCACGATGATCAGCCAACGGATGGGATATGATTTACGTTCTGCCTGATAAGCATCACTTACGATGAATTTCTGGGGTAAATTGGATTCAGCATCCACCTTGGCTTCCTTGAACTTTGCCTGGAGCAGGGTGAGCTGTTCGGTTTTAAACTCGAGTGAGTTTTTCAACATCATGTAGATCCCACCGTATTTCCCCAACACATCCAGCTTCTTCTGCAATGCAGCCTGGGCGGTCCTGTTACCGTTCATGATAGAGATGGCCATTTGCTGATTTAATACCTGGGACTGGTATTCGACATCATTGACGCCCAGGCTACCCAAGGTAACTAGCGAGTCGACGATGGTCTTTATTTCTGTATCCAGGGCGGTATATTCAGCTTCCACTATTTTAAACCCGGCCACAGACCGTTGCCGTTGCATATCATTTTTAGTTGAATCCAGTAAATCAGCTATCGTATTCGCGATAACAGCAGCCATTTTCGGGTCTTCATCATAAACTGAGATTTCCACTGCAAGGTACTCGGTAGACCTGAAACTGATATTCTTTTCGTATTCTTTGTATAATTTAGAAATTTTATACCGTGATGCGCTATCGATCCCGTAATGTTTCATCAGGTTAAATTTCCGGATAACCTTGTCGCGGATTTTATTGGAGTTAAGAATTTGAAGTAATTGTTCAGCCTGTTCAGATTCACCCAGGGATGTCAGGTTATCACTTTTACCACCTTTTTCACTGAGTAAGGCTTGTGATACAGAGCTGGAACTCGCCGGGAAAAGGACTACAGTGGATTTGTATTTCGGAGTGATGAAAATAGGTAAAGAAAAAAACCAGGAACAGAAAAGAGCTGCTACCAACACAAAAAAAAGTGGTTTCCGCCATTTATAAAGAAATATTACGAGATTGGAAGAATCAAATTCTTCATCTCTTTTGATTTCATTGAGCATAACAGAATAATCAATTTTTTGTCAAAAGTATGCATTTATTCCGAATGTCCAAAAGAAAGTTAAACTTGTCGGGAATTATCTCCTATCCTCGGTCAGGATTTTCACAAATGCCCCGAAACTCCAAAGGCGTAATACAACAGCAAGGACAACCGAACCGGCTAACATCAGGCCGAAATCACCCAGCCATGATAGGCCGGGAGAAAGAAACGACCAATGAATCACTAAATTTCTTGAAATCAGGTTGAAACTTATCACTCCAACGACAAAAAGGAGTAAGGTTGCCAGGTAACGGTAGTTGATGTGGAATTTAAAGATCCGTTGTGTCATAATGATCTGGGCAATAGCCATGGTCGCCTGGGTTATCAGACTCGAAATAGCCGATCCGGCGGCAAGATACTTGGGGATTAGTATGTAATTAAGTATAAAATTAATCAATAATCCAGCCAGGGCTATGTAATTCAGTTGTTTCAAATTGCCATTGGCCGTAAGTAAAGTCCCGAAAATATAGGTACACGAAACAGCAATAAAACCAAGGATCAATAGCTTGAAAACCTGGGTTGAGGCTTCAATATGGGCATCATATAACAAGGCGATCATCTCGTGGCCGTAAAAAAATGAGCCAACAGCCACAATAATGGCCAGGGTGATGATCAAGGTAAAAGACAATTTAAGTATTTTTTCAACTGGCTGCTTGTTTTTGATCATTTTTGAAAAAATGGGGACCAGCAGGACTGAAAAAAGATAAGCTATCATATTTGCAGCATCCAACAGTCTGAATCCCGAAGCATAGATCCCGGCTTGTTCATTTCCCACCTTTTCAGAAAGCAAACTCTCTAACATCACAGGATCAAGGCGGTTATAAAAAGTCATCAGAAGCACCAGCAAAGCAAAGGGAAAGCTCTGCTTCATGATCATCATAAAAAATGGCAGATTCCAGTTTAATTTCCGGAAATGGGCCTTTTTAACAACAATGATAAATGCGATCAGCGCAGTAATACTATATGCTGCCGTTTGTGAATAAACAAACCATTCAATTTTAAACCGGGTTTCGGTCACATGACCGAACAACAGGGTACCACAGAAAAGGATCATAAGAAAACGATCAAGTACCGATAGCATACTGTCGGTCTTGAACATCAGAAAACCGGAAATATTTGAACGCAGATACAGGATAAAGGAGAGGAGGAATTGGTTTAGGGCAAGCCATCCAAGGAGCCTGAATTGGGCAGGGTTATATCTGAGGATCAGCGCTATCGAAAAAGCGACCAGGAGATAAAAAAGCCCCAGGAGAAGTTTGACGACCAGGATCCCTGAAAAATGCTTATTCAGCAAATGGTTGTTCTGGGCAATATTACGGTTATTGAAATTGGTGATCCCCAAGTCAAGCAGGATATTGAATAAAAAAGAAAAATTGAGGATGACAAAATAAAAACCATAATCGGCAACCCCGACGGTTCGTTGCACGGTGAGATCAATCCCAAAAATCCAGACAGGTTTAATGAGAAGATTGAGAAAAAGGAGCAACCCCAGGTTTGTCAGGAATTTCCGTTGCATGAACCAAAAAAATAAAGCTATCCGGATTGATAACTTTTAATTATAACTCAAAAAATATTCGGATATTTGCTACAAACTTAAATAATAATTCCTTTTGTTGGTATCCTCTTTAAAAAAGTCATCTCCTGATTCCGCGTATTGCGCTTACAACCATAGGGAAACAGGTTGGATGATTTTGAAAGATAAGTTGAGAATTCATGAACATTGCAATTAACACCCGGCTTCTGATCCAAAACAAGCTGGAAGGGATAGGCTGGTTTACCTATGAATCGTTAAAACGGATTACGATCCAGCATCCCGAACACCATTTTTTCTTCATTTTTGACCGGGAATATGATCCGGAATTTCTTTTTTCCGACAACATAACCCCCATTATTCAGTTCCCCCAGGCCCGGCATCCAGTACTTTATTATGCATGGTTTGAACTGACTATCCCCAAGTTGCTCGAAAAACTTAAACCCGATCTGTTCCTGTCACCCGATGGATTCCTGTCACTTAAAACGCCGGTCAAATCCATGGCGGTATTTCATGATCTTAACTTTGAACATTATCCGCAGGATATTCCATTCTGGACACGTCGGTATTATCGTCAGTACTTTCCAAAATATGCTGCTAAAGCCGTAAGAATTGCCACCGTTTCGGAATTTTCAAAAAACGATATCGTTCAGCAATATAAAGTCACGCCCGATAAAATCGATGTGGTTTATGATGGCGCCCATGATATCTATCATCCGCTCCCTGAAGATGAGAGAGAAAAGGTGAGGAAAATATATACGCAAGGTCTCCCCTATTTTATTTTCATAGGTTCACTCCACCGCCGCAAAAATCTGATTAATTTATTCCGCGCTTTTGACCTTTTTAAGAAATCCAATCCCTCTGATGTCAAATTAATCATTGTCGGAGCAAAAAAATGGTGGACCCGGGATATCGATATTGCTTATAACCGGATGGTATTTTCAGACGATGTTATTTTTACCGGACGGCTTTCGGTGGAAGAATTATCGAGGGTACTGGGCGCTGCCATTGCCCTGACATACGTATCCTATTTTGAAGGATTCGGGATCCCTATTGTTGAAGCTTTCCGCAGCGATGTCCCCGTAATCACTTCAAATGTTACCTCCATGCCCGAAATAGCTGGCGATGCGGCGTTGTTTGTTGATCCATTCAACCCGGAATCAATTGCTGAAGCATTATACAAGGCCTATCAATACGAAAGCATAAGGGAAGAACTGATCGTTCGTGGCCGCCGCCGTAAAGATCTCTTTTCGTGGCAGCAGACCGCTGATCGTTTGTGGGAATCGATTGAAAAAGCTGTTAAATCCTGATTTTATGAATATTCTGTTGCTTGGTTCAGGGGGCCGTGAACATGCACTTGCCTGGAAACTGGCGCAGAGTCCTGCTTTGTCTCATCTGTTTATTGTACCAGGAAATGCAGGCACTGCACTGACAGGTACTAATCTGAATGTCTCCGTCAACGATTTCCAGGCCCTTAAAAAAATCGTCCTGGACCGTCATATTGAAATGGTCATTGTTGGACCGGAAGATCCGTTGGTAAACGGAATCCATGATTTTTTTCTTGCCGATCCCGAAATTCATAATGTCCCGGTCATCGGTCCCCGGAAAAAAGCCGCCATGTTGGAAGGAAGTAAGGATTTTGCCAAACAATTCATGATCCGGCACGGCATTCCCACGGCCAGATACCGGACTTTTGATCCATCCACCGTGGAACAGGGAATTGCTTTTCTTTCATCGTTGGATCCCCCGTATGTCTTAAAAGCAGACGGTCTGGCTGCCGGGAAGGGTGTCATCATCTGTCAAAATCTTGCAGATGCCGTCCATGAATTATCGGATATGCTGGTTGATGCCCGTTTTGGAAAAGCTTCCCACAAGGTTGTGGTGGAAGAATTCCTGAAAGGGATTGAACTTTCAGTGTTCATCCTGACTGACGGTATCAACTACAAAATTTTGCCTGAAGCCAAAGATTATAAAAGAATTGGGGAAGGAGATACCGGTTTGAATACCGGTGGCATGGGCTCCATATCCCCTGTCCCCTTTGCTGACAAAACCTTTATGGATAAAGTCGAATCACGCATCATCCGGCCTACTGTTGAGGGGTTGTTAGCTGATAACATTGATTATCGTGGTTTTATCTTTTTCGGATTGATGAATGTCGGAGGGGATCCGTATCTGATTGAATATAATTGCCGCTTAGGTGATCCGGAAACCGAATCTGTCATCCCCCGTCTGAAAAATGACCTGGTCCATCTTCTTCTTTCAACAGCCCGTCAGCATCTTGACAAAGAGACTATAGCGGTGGATCCACAATATGCTGCCACGGTCATGCTGGTTTCCAAAGGGTACCCTGGGTTTTATGAAAAAGGCAAGATAATAACCGGAGAAAAATCCATTACCGGCAGCTTCATATTTCATGCCGGGACTAAAATGCGACCCGATACCATGCAGGCCCTGACTAACGGCGGACGCGTTCTGGCCGTGACGAACCTGGCCGATACACTTCAGGAAGCCCTCTCGGGGTCTTATGAAAACATAAAAAAGATTGAATTTGAAGGAAAATACTTCAGGCGCGATATAGGATTCGACCTGGACCAAACTTTTTGACTTTTTGTCGTGTTTATAAAATTTTTCAGATCCAGTTTTTTTGTTCAGTATCTGGTAATAGGGGCCATCGGTATGATGTTGTGGCTGCCTGCTATCATACATCCTCCCCTGATGCCTGCGCCAGAAGGGCCAGTCATCCTCTATTCAGTCCTGTATGACATCTTTAGCGGGACACCGCTTCTGTCCGTTATTCTTGGTTTTATCCTGGCTTGCTGGGAAACCTATTTTTTCACCCGTTTGCTGAATAAAAACGAACTGATCGTTAAAAATTCCTCTCTTGCATCCCTGATTTTTCTGATATTACTAAGCATTTTCCCCGACCAGCTCACACTGACCCCACTTCTCCCCGCTCTCTTTTTTATCCTGTTTGTCCTTCATCATTTACTGATTATTTACAGTAAACCGGAACATTTCGACCGGGTTTTTGCAGCTGGTTTCTTTACAGCTCTTGCAAGTTTATTCTACCTTCCTGTTCTAATATGGTTTGGATTTATCATCGTCAGTTTTCTTTTATTCAGGTCGGGTAAATGGCGGGAATGGATTGCCTCAACAATTGGCCTGCTGACCCCTTATATATACCTGGCCATTTACTATTTCTGGAATGACGAGTTTTTGTTGAAAGCTCATGAATATTCTGATTTTTTCCGTCAACTGAAATTTGGCCCCCGTTGCCTTGACCCCGGTTTTTGGGTACCAGAAGGGGTGATACTTGTACTGACGATATGGGGATTGATTAAAAACCGGAGAGGGATCATGGAACGGACGGTGGAGCTACGGGCTAAATACAGCTTGTTTATCTGGCTTTTACTGTTTTCCGGACTAACTTTGGTTTATGCACGATCCCTGATCACTTCCAATATGATGTTAGCCACACCGGCATTTGCCCTGATTATCTCATCGGCGATGACAGGCCTGAAAAAAACGCGTCTTATTGAATTGGTATTGATCCTGCTGTTTATTGGGTTACTGATCAATAACTTCATCATTCAGCCTTTCTCTGTGTCATGACCAAATGATCTGCTGACAATCTTTTGGTCGATAAGCTTTAACGAACAATTATGCTGAAAAGCCATTTTACCGAAAACCTGGTTGAGGCCGGATGTGATGAAGCCGGTAGGGGTTGTTTAGCCGGCCCTGTGTTTGCCGCAGCGGTTATATTACCCCGTGGGTTCCATAATGAAATACTCACAGATTCTAAACTATTAAGTCCGAAACAAAGGTCCCTCCTGCGCGGTATCATCGAAAACGAGGCAATTTGTTGGGCAGTAAGCAGTGTAGATGCTATTGAAATTGATCGGATCAACATCCTGAATGCCTCCATACAGGCGATGCACCAATCGGTTTCCCGGCTGAAAATATTCCCCCAGCTTTTGCTGATCGATGGTAACCGGTTCAAACCCTATAAGGAAATTCCCCATCAATGTATCGTAAAAGGTGATGCAAAATACCTGTCGATCGCTGCCGCATCGGTGCTTGCCAAGACTTATCGTGACGAATATATGTGCCAGATCGATGAAGAGTTTCCCGTATATGACTGGAAAAATAATAAAGGATACCCATGTAAAAAACATAAAGCGGGAATTGCCATGTATGGAATCACCCCCTACCACCGTAAAAGTTTTCACATCCATGGCCAGCTTAAATTATTGATATAACCAAAGCCGTCCAATCCCATATCCCCAATCCTTCACCGCTTGTTATTTGCTAATTGTCAATTGTCAATTGTAAATAGTCACCGCCCTTTGCTCCTTGTCATTTGTCAATTTTCATGTACTTTTGCAACAGTTGAAAAGCTATGAGAAACCTTAGGATTTCGTTGCTTATCATTGCCGCTGCTACTGCCCTTACAGGTATCATATGGCTGGGGTATAACCTTTACACCCGGATTGGCCCTCCTTCAGAATCGCCTTTTAATGCCATTCCTGGTAACACAGCCCTCATCATCAAGCTCAATAAGGCAGGGAACCTGCTCGAAGAGCTTAATCGCTCCAACCTGCTGTGGAAATCGATTTCCCATTTCCCGGGAATCAATTCCATAAGGAGTGAATTGCAGTTTATTGATTCCGCGAGCCGGAAAAATGAGAAATTCCGGAAAAGCTTCCAGCAATCCAATCTGTTGATTTCGATTACCCTCAGCGGACGCAATACTTTTGGGGCACTTTACCTTGCATCTACCGGGGGAAAGAACCCCGAAGACAATATTCTTGGCTTTATGAAAGAGATCGGGGAAAGCAAAGCCATTATAACCGAAACTCCCTATTTCACGACCCGGTTACACCGCATTCAGTTCAAGGGGAGCCGGAATCCTTTTTATTTTGCAGTTCTCAAGGGTATCTTGCTTGTTTCTTATCAACCCGACCTGGTTAAAAAGGGAATTGACCGTCTATCGCTGAACACCCCACTTGCCGCTTCGTCAGGGTTCCGCCTGGTCGAAGCCACATCTGGTAAAAAAGCAGATGCGAACATCTATGTCAATTATCGGTTTTTTTCGCTGGTCCTTTCAAAAATAACCCATATTGAAAGCGTTCCCGATCTTATCAAATTCGCTTTTTTTGCCGATTGGAGTGGCCTTGACCTGATCATTAAAAAAGATGAATTGCTGTTCAACGGGATCACGGTAACTTCAGATAGTACTCAACATTTTCTTTCACTTTTTACCGAGCAGAAACCGCAAAAAACTGAAATAGCCACCATCATCCCTGAAGAGGCGCTGTATTTCACCGTTTATGGCTGGAGCAATTCATCCCGTTTCACGCAACGTTTTCAAAATAAAGCTCCCCGCGAAGAAAGCTTCACGGGTTATCAGAGCCCTGCAACCCGTCTTTCAAGACAATACCTGATTTCTGTCAACGACTATTTCCTGCCTTGGGCTGACCGGGAAGGGGGTATATTTGTTATTAATGATTCCAAAAACTCAACAGAAATACCTTACGCGGCCATTCATTGCGGCGATGAAAAGAGCGCCTTATCTCATCTGGGAAAGTTGGCAAAAATTACCGGAATAAAAATGGACTCCGGACTTTATAAAGGACAACGATTCTATAAAATGGCGCTTTCAGGATTTCTCCCGGCCATCTTCGGGGAAATGTTCAGCAAAGTCGATCCGAAATGTTTCACTATATTGAATGGGTATCTTATTTTCGGATCTTCTCCAAAAGACCTGGAACCTGTGATTGAAGCCTGGCAAAAAAATACCACACTGGCAAAAGACCCGATCTACATCGATTTCGCCGCTGATTTGAATGAGAAATCAAATGTTTATTGTTTTTTCAACACCCGTAATGCAATCCAGCACCTTAATGCTATTTTAAGCCCGGACCTGGCCAGCCAGTTGAATCCGGTGATGGACAGCATAAAAAAATTCGAATCAGTGGCTTTTCAATATTCAAATATGGATGGCTTGTTTTATTCGAACATCGTGCTGCGGTATGATCCTAACCTGGGGAAGGAAGGGCCTTTGGAATGGCAGGCCAGGCTCGATACCAATATAACCGGACGTCCCAGGATAATCCAGACCGCACCATCCAGGCCCCCTGTGGTTATGGTGACCGATGAGGCAAACAATCTTTATATGATTAATGCCGATGGAAGTATTGCCTGGAAACTTCATCTGATGGGCGATCTGAAGGGGGAAATTCATCCCTTGCATCTGCCTGGCAATGATTCTCTCTTCCTTATTTTCAATACCGGTACACACCTTTATCTTGTAAAAGAAAATGGTCAGTTTGCTGATAAATACCCTATGCGGTTCCCACTGAATGCCACCAATGGCATTACAGTCGTTGATCATGGCAAAGGTCGGGAATTCAGCATACTCGTTGCATTTCAGGATCACAGGGCCTATCATTTTACCCTCGACGGAATATCCATCACCAACTGGGATCGACCCAATCTGAAAGAAGAAATTGATCAACCGATTGACTACCTGAGAATCAGAGGCCATGACTATTTTTTTATTACAGGGGAACAGGGCCATGTCCTGATTGCTGATGAAACAGGCGCTAACCAAATCACATCAGGTCTAAAATTCCTGCATGCCAAAGGATCGGGGTTTTATCTTAACCGGACCAATAAAAAGGGACTTTTTCTAACCACTAATCCCGATGGGAAAGTGCTCATTATCCAGGAAAACGGAATTTTTACCGAAGTCGGTTTGAATCTCTATTCAAAGGAATACCGCTTTTTTTATGAAGATATCTCGGGGAGTGGACAGCCTGAATTGATTTTCACCGATAAAAACAGAATAGATTACTATCAGCGTACCTTTGAACTTCTTTACTCTTATTCTTTTCGAAGGGAAATAACCATGCCTCCATTCCTGATCCGGGTACCTGGCGAAAAAGTGATGATAGGAGTTGTTACTCCGGAAACCAATGAATTGTTCTTGTTTGATCAGAATGGAAAACGGGAACTGAAATCGGGAATCCGGGGAAACACTGCATTCGATATAGGATATCTTCAAAATCCAACGCTGAAGAGCCTTGTGGTCGGCTCCGGTAAATACCTCAGGAACTACCGTTTACCGGAGCTTCAGGATAGACCCCGGTGAAGGCTCTACCCCATGCGGAATGCCATTCCTTTTATACAGCATTTTCAATTTAATTCCGTAAAGTTGTGAAATCCGGTACAACGTTTCACCATCGGTTACCTGGTGAGTTGCAACAGCTCCTTTTCTGCGTTTGGGCTGCAGGTATACGATTTGTCCTGGTTCCAGCGCCGAAGAATGAGTCAGGTCATTGTAACGCATCAATCGCTTTTCAGAAATATAAAAATCGTGGGAAAGGATTGATAGATTATCACTTCTCCGGGCAATGGTCATCTGGAGCTCATTGTTTGCAAATACTTTCCTGTTATCCGGCCCTACAGCATACAGCTGAAAACGGCGAAGCCATGGTTGCGTAACAGGATCGTCAAAGTCCTCATCACTTTTCTTTAATGCCTCAGCATATAAAGGATTATCGAATTGGTACAGGGAATAGGTTTCGATAATTTTTATCAGGCTCTCAGCATATTTCGGATTGGTTGCATAACCAGCTTTTTGCAGTCCTGTTGCCCATCCTTTATAATCTGTAATGGTCAGATTGAATAAATCCCTGTACCGGTCCCGTTGTGTCAGAAAGAAAGAATGGTCCCTGAAAGAATCAAAAGGATTTTCATATTTCCTGAAACACTCGTTGGGACGGTCATCATCTTCATAATAGGTTTCCCCGAACCACTCTTTATGACATTTGATGCCAAAATGATTATTGGCTTCCTTAGCCAGTGGGCTTTGCCCCGCTCTTGATTCATGGATCCCCTGAGCCAATGTAACACTGGCCGGTATATGGTATTCCATCATCTCCTGGATGGCAATTTCTTTATAAGTCTGGACATACTTCTCAACAATTTTTTGATACTCCGTTGATTGTGAAAAACCACCGGTAACAAAAAAAATGAAGGGCAACAAACAAATCAATATTTTATTCATGTCGTATTACCAATTCCCTGAAACGTTTTCCCCGCTCCTCGAAGTTCTTGAATTCATCATAGCTGGCTGCCGCGGGAGAAAGCAGGCAACAATACCCAGGCCGGGTTTCCCGAAAGGCGATTTCCCTGAAATTGTCAAACCGGTTGATGTAAAACAGTTTTTTATGACAGAAATCAAGTTGCTCAATATTTTCACCAATCCTTTTCCCTGCCGCACCCACCAGGATGAGGTTCCGGATGGACGAATGGCACAGGAATCCAGCTAGTCCAGAATAATCGATCCCGCGGTCGAACCCTCCTGCAATAAGGGTATCCACCATTGGAATTGCCTTTATTGCTTCCATGCAGGCTTCCGGAATAGTCGCAATTGAATCATTATAAAAATGGATTGACCGGTTTTCACCCACATACTCCAGCCGATGTGCCAATCCCTTGAAAGTAGAAATTCCATCTTCAATGTTTTCATGGGAAACGCCAGAAAGTATGGCAACATTGATTGCAGCTAAAATATTTTTAAGGTTATGATCTCCACGGAGGAACCGTTCCTGATGAATTTTCCACACGGGGATGATCCTTTTTCCATCAGAAAAACAGAGCATTCCTCCTTTTATGAAACCGCCCGGAGCGTACTCCTGTTGCAAGGAAAAAGGATAGCTTTTTCTTACAGCCGAATAGGGCGCTATCTTTTCAGATACAAGCACGTCGTCCGCATTGAATATCAACAGATCCTCCGCGGTTTGAAATTTTGTAATGTTGATTTTGGCCAACTGATATGCTTCAAATCCGGAATAGGCATCAAGATGCTCCTGATATAGGTTCAAAACAATGGCAACGTGAGGGCCAATAGTAATATATTCAAGCTGATGGGAAGATAGTTCAAATACAATTTTTGTCCATGAGGCGATCCGGTCAATAAAATGAAAAGCCGGATTTCCGATATTACCCAGCAGGACCGAATCTTCGCCAGCTGTCTGAAAAATATGATGGATCAGGCTGCTGGTAGTACTTTTACCCTTCGTCCCGGTCACACCGATAATTTGCGTTGAGTAAGCCTGGAGAAAAAGGTCAGTCTGTGAAGTGATCCTTTGGCGAGGAATTCCGGAAGTACTTGGAGAAGAATTTTCCGTAAAACACTGAATGGCGCTATTTTCCACAAACTGCCAGATTGGGATCCCTGGTGATCTCATAATGAAATCATATTCCGATATCCTTTCAAGATAATCATCGCCGGTGATAAAAGTCAGGTTCCTGTCTTCCCTGATGATAGGATTTTCACGAATGGCAGGATCCTTATCGGCAATGGCCAGTGGTTTATCCGGAAAAATCCGGCGTAACACCGTGTAACTGGACTGGCCTTCCCGTCCAAATCCGAGAAGGACCAACGATTTGCCGGTAAATTTATTTCTGATCAGGTCAAGCATTCCGGACATCTGATAAAAGAATCATAAATTCAGGTAAAAGAAAATGATCGCGCCCTATCTGGCTCAACGCATCCCGGAAATCAAGATCCCGGTATTGATCATATTGTGATGAGCTGCGGTACCATGCTAATAGGGCGGGTAATTCCTCCTGACCATGACGACGTAAGATTTCGCACAACGCCAGGTTGACTTCATTTATCGTCCCCACACAGTCGAATGGCTTTTCATGGGCGATGCCGGCCAACTGATCAAAATATAGTTTCATCTCCGGATCATTGGCATCCAATAAATTTTTTCCGAAAATCGCGATCAACTTCTCCTGGGTAAGAAACGGGGACAAAATAATATAAGTGAACAGACATTTCGCACATCTTCCGCACCATGAATCTGTTTTGCTTCCGACATTACAGCTTCGGAAAACCTTATGATATGCCGTAAAACCAGAAAAAAGGGAAGCGATCTGCAGTTCATTCAACGGACGTAAAAAACTGAAATAATTTATTCCAGGCGCAATGGACTCATTCACATATTTTCTGTAATCTCCTTCAAACACCAAGGATTTGGAATATTGATGGTTAATGGTAGTCCCTTCGATGGTCGCTTCATTGGCGCTGGATTCGTTCGACAGGGCAACGTGCCTCCGGCTTGTCATGATGGATGCCAGCGTGGTATAAAAAGCCAATAAAGCCGAGAAGGGGGTATGCCCGTTTAAAAAGCCTTCCTCATTTAGTTTTAGCAATAAAGGATCAAGGGTACGGATGATCTCAAAACATTCATCCCTCCGGTAACCCCCTGCGAAAATCGTTTCCAGACTGGCTCCGCGCGGATTCATAATCAGCGGGATACAATCCCGCTGGGGCCCCAGGATCTCTAATGTTACCGAAGAATCTTTCCCGCCTCCGACAGGGATAATCACTCCATCAGATAGTAGAAACCCTGCAACAGGGGGAAGCTTGCCGGATGCCATTTTTACCTGCATGAAACTTTCCTCCTTTTCCGTTATTGAATTCAAGTAGAAAAATTCACCCAGGCCATGAAAGTAAAGTTTCTTCCACCAAGCCACCTGTTCAGGGGAAATGGCAAAAGGATAGAGTATTACAGTAGGGGAACAGGTCACCTTCCAGTAACTGATCAACTCGATCATCCCAATATTGAAAAGGATGTTATCAAGTTTACCAGCGATGGAGGCATCAGGCAGAAAACAGGACTTCCGCGGAATAAAAAAAGAAGGCTTGAAATAATACCGGTCTGAAAGGTTGAAGGTGTATTGAACATGAAGTCCGGCTTTGCTAAGAGAATATTCCTGTTTTTCAAAAGCAAAAAAAGGAAATTCAAGTCGTAGCTCAAGAAATTTTGCCTGCCGGTTCGATTTCACCATAAAATGGTATTATATTTGTGTCAATAGCCATCAAAATTACAAAATTTGAAGACGCTATGGATAAACCACTGATAAAACCCAAACAAGGAATCATTCTTATATCGGAACCTTCCCTCCGGGATTTTTATTTTCGCCAGTCCGTGGTATTATTAGCTGAACACAACGAAGAGGGAACCTTTGGAGTGATTATCAATAAACCCATTGAAGCGCGTATCAGGGATGTCATCAAGGACTTTCCAGATAAAGATATGCCCGTGTACTTGGGAGGCCCCGTAAAAACAGACAGTATCTTTTTCATTCATACCCGCCGGAATATTGATCATAGTCTTCCGATCATGCGTGGATTATACTGGGGAGGCGATATTGATGTAATACGTAACCTGCTCGAAAATGATGAGTTGACCGACCGGGATATCCGCTTTTTCGTAGGGTATTCGGGCTGGCATCCCAATCAGCTTGATCGTGAGATCCTCGAAAAATCATGGATCCTCTCGCATACCACGGTTTCTGAAGTGATCAGGGCTGATTCTGAAAAACTCTGGAGCAACCACCTGAAAAGCATGGGTAAGGATTATGCAATCTGGGCAAATTTCCCGATCGATCCGACGTTTAACTGACGGGGAACAGGATGCGAAAACAGGATGCGAAATTTTGTATAATTATCCTATATTTGTCATGGGATATATGAATGCGATAGGATAATAAGTTAAGCCATTAAACGGATGATCAGCTCATCCGGGTATCCCTCCATTCCTTTATCCGTTTATCAATTAAAAAACCGTCAGGAGATGTCAGATCACGAAACGAACCCTGCTCATTATTACGGTCAAGCGCCGGGTGAAAATATTGAGGACAGGGAAGCCAAGCCACAACCCACATCGCGTGCCCAGGCTGCCCGTGAACTTTATTTTGAAGCCAAATCTTCAGCCTCCATGGAATTTCCATACTGGTACACCCGCCGATGGGAGAAGCTGGAAGGTGAAATCCCGGTTATCCGGCGGGCGGAAGCGCTGAAATCCGGTTTTGAACACCTCACCCCGGTCATATATCCGGGAGAGTTAATTACGATGGGTAAAGCCTGTTATCTCCGCGGCTCTTATCCCATGCCCTGGCTGTCGGAAGCCTTTTTCATGGCGGCAGGGGATCAATTGTATAAGGAAGCCCAGGAATCGGGCAAACTGACTGCAGATGGTTTTACTACCATGGGCAAAGGGGGCGGCAATGTCACCAAGAGCATTGGGAACGTGATCTCCATTGCCGGTAAATTCGGCCTGCGAACAGAAGAAATGCCGGCTATGATTGAAATTGCAAAAAAATGGAAAGACCGTTCGGTGGACGACATTGGCCACAAATATGAACAACTGGTTCCCGGGTACAAAGAAAAAGAGGCGCTGATGCGTTCGGTGATCTGTATGTTTGATTCGGGTTATACGCTCCCACAGGGAAGAGAAGTGATCAACTACTATTATCCCTTACAGTTTGGCATTGATGGTATCATAAAGAACTGCGAAGAGAGCCTTGCCGAAACGGCAGGGTATCCCGATATGGACCGGCTCTATTTCTTTAAAGCCGTAATCATCATGCTGGAAGGGATCAAAAGCTGGATCCGGAACTATGCTGATGAAGCCCGGTTCCTGGCCTCCCTGGAACAGGACAAGAACCAGAAAACAGAATATCTTGAGATGGCCGAACGGCTGGACTGGCTTTCATCCAATCCACCCCGTTCCTTCCATGATGCGCTTCAGCTGATCTGGATCTTTCACGTGGCTGTATTGAACGAGGATGCCATCTCCGGACTTTCTCCCGGCCGTGTCGGTCAGGTACTCTATCCTTTTTGGCAACGCGACATTAAAAATGGCGCTATCAACCGGGAAAAGACCCTTGAACTCCTGGAGCTTATGAGGATCAAATTCACCGAGCTGGATTGCTTTGCATCCATGGGTGTCGTAGGTGGGGTCCTCTCGGGCAATACCTTCAATAACTTATGCCTTGGCGGATTGCAAAAAGACGGCGCCTCGGCGGCCAATGAACTCGAAATGCTGATCCTTCAGGCGGGAATCACCTGCGATACGCCTCAACCCACCCTGTCTGTTTTATATGACGAAAAACTCCCTGAAGAATTCCTCCTCAAGGGTGTGGAATGTACCAAAATCGGGACCGGTTATCCGGCATGGGTAAACAACCGGGTTGCCATGGAATTTTTATTAGACAATTATGGACATGAAGGACTCGGTCACGAGGAAGCCCGTGCATGGTCCATTGGCGGGTGTCTTGAAACTTCACCAGGGAGCTGGATGCCCCTGGAACTCGATGGAGAGATCCACTGGATCCCGGGAGGTTCGGCGCCGGCAACGAGTGTGGGCGTTCATTTCCTTTCACTTCCAAAATTGCTGGAGGTTGCTTTGTTTGACGGAATGGATATGCGGACCGGGCAACGGGTGTTCCCATCCCATGGTTATATACTCGACAGTTATGAGGGGATCTGGCAGGCATTTAAAGATTACTTCAGCCGCGCCTGCCATGTCCTGGCCCTCACCAACAATATCCAGCATGATGCCTGGCGGAAAATCTCACCCTCGCTGGTCAATTCCATGCTGAAGCCTGACTGCCTGGCAAAGGGGAAAGATATCGGACAAATGGGCAGCCGGTACAACAGCACCTTCAACATCGAAAGCTGTGGTACTGCCAATCTGGTCAATTCACTGGCTTCTCTTAAAAAGAATATTTATACCGACCATCTTTATTCTTTAGAGGATTACCGCAAAGCCATCCTGGCCAACTTCGGTTATAAAACCGCCAATGAATCAGGATCTTATTCACTCGTTGACCAGGTTGCAACCGAAGATTACCACAACTGGAAAAAAATCCATCGCCTGAGCCTGGATGCTCCTAAATTTGGCAATGATCATCCTTTTGTGGATGCGATCATGAAAGAATGGGAAGCGTGGTTCTGTTCAATGGCCCACAACTACCGGTCGCTTTATGATCAGCCAATGTATGCCTGTCAGATATCCGTTTCGACCCATGGCCCTATGGGTGCAGTTACCCTTGCCGGAGCCGACGGACGTTTATGCGGCACCACCTTTTCCGACGGATCGGTATCGGCTTACCCGGGAACTGACCGGAATGGGCCTTACGCGCTCTTCAATTCCGCCACTTGCTGGAACCATGCCACTTCACAAAACTCACAGTTAAACATGAAAATCCATCCTTCGGTGGTTAAGGGGCGTGAGGGGGCCCGCAAATTTTTGGAACTGATCCGCGCCTATTTGCGCAAAGGGGGATTTCATGTACAATTCAACATTGTCGATTCACGGATGCTCAGGCAAGCCCAGGCCGAACCGGAAAAATACCGTAGTTTGCTTGTCCGGGTGGCAGGATTCACTCAATACTGGGTCGAACTTGGCAAACAGATCCAGGATGAAGTGATCGCCAGGACAGAATATGAAGAAATTTGAAAATTTCACCTTTTAACTTTCATCTATCTATGGAATTATCCTGTAAAGATTGCAGATATTTTCTTCCCGTTGATGTGTTCAGGGGAATTTGTAAGATCAATAAAGAAAAGATCTCTCCGGATGATGCGTTTTGTGAAAAGGTCGAAAAAATATCCAAATGCAAATTTTGCCAGTATTATACCTCCGAAAGCAATTCCCTGGGAAAATGTATGGGCCATACCCTCTGCTACCCTGATCTGGTTGCTGCCAAATGTGCCGATTTTAAATGGGAGATTCAAAAATAGAAGGTGGATTCATTTTTGACATCCAGGGTTTTTCTGTTCACGATGGCCCTGGCTGCCGGACATTGATCTTTTTTAAAGGATGTTCCCTGCACTGTGCATGGTGTTCCAATCCCGAGGGCATTTCGCCCCGTCCGGAAATACTGTATCATTCTTCCAGATGCATCCACGATGGTTTATGCATACAAGCATGCCCATACGGGGCCATTGCCATTCAGGATGATAAAAATAACGATCTTCCGGAGGGAAAGAATCTTAACTTCGACCGATCAGTTTGTGCCCGGTGCCATACTTTCCAGTGTGTTTCCGCCTGTTGCACAGGGGCAATCAATACAGGAGGTTACGCTATTACAATAGATGAATTGTATCATACGATAACCCGCGACCGGCAATACTGGGGAAGCAGGGGGGGCATTACCCTGACTGGCGGAGAACCTTTTTTCCAGCCAGGTTTTGCTTACGCGCTGTTACAACGGTGCTACGGCGCCTATATCCACACAGCTGCCGAAACCTGTGGAAATATTCCATGGAACAACATAGCTCCTTCTTTGCCCTTTCTTGACTGGCTGTTTTTTGATCTCAAACACATGGATCCGGACCGGCATTTTCATTTGACCCGGTCGGACAATCATCAGATCCTTTCAAACGCCACCCGTCTTGCCGGTGAATTCAAAGGAAGATTGATCTTCCGTATGCCGGTCATTCCCGGATTTAATGAAGAAACGGACAACATAGGGGCCATGATCCGTTTTATCCATTCAACAGGACGCGATGAGATCAATCTCCTTCCCGCCCATCATTTGGGAAGGGAAAAATACAATTTGCTTGGGAAGGGCTATTTCACTGATAATTACGATCCGCCTTTGCCGGAAAAGATGGAAAGCCTTAAACACCGTTTCGAAGCTGCAGGCATCCATTGCTACATCAGCAGTGACACCCCTTTTTAAGGAAGAAACAATCGTAATTATCTGTTTTACATTAATTTATATATTTAATCATACTCCGTTGTTTAAATCTTTGAAATATTGAATTTTTTTTTCAAATTTGTAGCTGATATCTATTTACATATTCTTCCAAGACCAAATTGCTATGAAAGACACTCCTATCGATTACGATGTTGTCAAACGACACATTCGGCAAAGCAAAATACGAAATGTAGGAAAAGCCTCAATCCGTGAAATCAAACGATTGATCAACGGGATAGAAGAAGAAACCGGCAAACGGTTTGTCAGAATGGAAATGGGCGTTCCCGGCCTGGCTCCGACTGAGATTGGCGTTCGGGCTGAAATTGATGCATTACGACGGGGTGTCGCTGCCATTTATCCTGATATCGAAGGGACTCCGGTCCTGAAAAAAGAAGCTGCCCGGTTTGCCAAACTTTTTCTTGATATTGACGTGAACGAAGCCAACTGTGTCCCTACCGTTGGGAGTATGCAGGGTGGTTTTGCGGCTTTTCTGACCTTCTCCAAAATCAACAAAAAACAAGATACAACTTTATTCATCGACCCGGGGTTCCCGGTACATCACCAGCAACACAAGGTATTGGGGCTAAAATATGAAACTTTCGATGTATATGATTACAGGGGAGAAAAACTACGTGAAAAACTGGAATCCTATTTTTCAAAAGGGAATATCCACTCGGTCCTTTATTCCAATCCGAATAATCCATCCTGGATATGCTTTACTCCAAAAGAACTGGCTATCATTGGTGAACTAGCCACCAAATATAATGTGATCATCATTGAGGACCTGGCTTACTTCGCCATGGATTTCAGAAAAGATTATTCTAAACCCGGTCAACCGCCTTATCAGCCTACCGTTGCAAAATATACCGATAATTATGTTATCCTGATATCCGGCTCTAAGATTTTCAGTTATGCCGGCCAGCGGATCGGTTTCATGGTAGTATCCAATAAATTATTCAATACCCAGTCGGATAATCTCCTCCGGTATTATTCCACCGATATTGTCGGCCGTGCATTGATCTATGGTACGGTCTATGCCCTGAGCGCGGGCACAGCCCACTCCACTCAATACGCCCTGGCCGCCATGCTGAAAGCGGTAAATGACGGAACCTACGATTTCGTCAAGGTGATCCGGGAATATGGTGAAAAAGCCAGGATTATGAAAAAAATGTTCCTGGATAACGGATTCAATATCGTTTATGACAAGGATGAGGATGTTCCCATTGCCGACGGGTTCTATTTCACATTTGCATATCCCGGTTTTACAGGTGAAGAGCTGCTTGAAGAGATGCTTTATTACGGTATAAGCGCGGTTGCGCTCAACATCACCGGCAGCGAAAGGATTGAAGGGATCCGCGCCTGCGTCTCACTCGTCCAACGGGAACAATTTCCTGCCCTCGAAGAACGGCTCCGTAAATTCAATGAAAACCACAAAAAGTCATAAAAACGAGCCTCTAAATTCTTCTTATCAACTGATATTATGTTAGTTAATATCGTTATTAACAACCCTCTTTTCGGTTCTGGCACGCTTTTCCCGAACCCGCTTCTTGATATTATCGTATCATATTAATATTAAGCAAGTTACAACTTATTTTCTTTAACATTTTCCCGTTAGCAAAAAAGAACTGACTATTTGATGTGGTATTTGATTGTACCGGTTCTTTGTATATGTGAAAGTGATTATTATTTCAATAAGGAGATGGACGCCTTTATTGGTTGTTTGTTTATTGTTATTAGGCAATTCTTATCCGCTGGATATATATGTGGATGAACGCACCCACACCGAGATCTGTTTTTCTTTTCAGGATCAAATTTTTCCTGAACATTGGTATAGCGGAAAAATCAAAGCAGAGGCAGAACCTTTATCCCGTTTCGAAAAATTACGGATAATCAATATTTTAGACAAAGCATTTCAAAAATACCCTGATCCGGTCATTCGCGAAAATCTTGATCGTGTTTATGCATTGCGTACAATGCACTTCTATGGTGTGCCTTTTGGGGGGACCAATAATGCAAAAACAGTATATTTGTGTGATGAAGAGAATAATCCTTCTTTTACCAATGCTTATATTGAAGGAGTGTTCCATCATGAATTTTCGAGTGTCCTGAAACGTATGTATCCGGGTTTTTTCAACGCCCGTGAATGGAAAGCCTCCAACCCTTCCTGGTTCACCTATGGGAATGGCGGTGTGGACGCGATCATGAACGGGGAAGCATCTTTGGAACTCGACCCGGATTATTTCAGTCTGGGATTTCTAACCTGTTATTCCAGGGCTTCCCTTGAAGAGGATATGAATGTATTTGCCCAGTATCTTTTTACAGGAGGCCCGGCCTTCTGGGAGGTAGTCGATCAGCATTCCAGAATACGGAAAAAAGCCAGGTTGCTGATAACTTTTTATCAAAAAATCGACCCTCTTTTCGATGAATATTATTTCCGGCATCTGACCAGGGGACAGGAAAGAAGGTTGGTGAAAAATGAAAAGTGAAGAAAATAAGATGGGGGATTTTGCTCAAGAAAGGCATTTTCTTTTGTCTGGCGGATTGTTTTTATAATTAAAACAATTCTAAATTATATCTTATCTCTTATTTTTGCCCTGTAAGGTGACCGCCGGTTCAAAGAAAATATTGTAATTTCGTACTATCATTCAAATACCTAATAATATCTACAACTATGGCTAAATTTAAAGGCGATATTGTGATTAACACGGAGCGTTGCAAAGGCTGTGAAGTCTGTGTTGCTGCCTGTCCTTTTTCCGTGATCGCGATGGCGAAGGAAGTAAACAGCAAAGGCTATCATTTTGCCATGAAGGTAAATGCCGAATGTACCGGATGTACAAATTGTGCCGTTGTTTGTCCCGACGGGGTAATTACCGTTTACAGGGCAAAGGTTACAGCCGAATAAAAATCAATAAAACTATACACCATGGGTGAACTCAGATTAATGAAGGGCAACGAAGCCGTCGCCGAAGCTGCTATTCGTGCAGGTTGTGATGGTTATTTCGGATACCCGATCACGCCCCAGTCCGAAGTCATGGAATACCTGATGGCCGAAAAGCCGTTTGAACGGACTGGTATGGTGGTACTTCAGGCCGAAAGCGAAGTAGCCTCCATCAATATGTTATACGGCGGCGCCGGAACAGGAAAAAAGGTGATGACCTCCTCGTCCAGCCCCGGTATCAGTCTCATGCAGGAAGGAATTACTTATATGGCTGGCGCCGAACTTCCGGCTCTCATCGTGAACGTTGTTCGCGGCGGCCCCGGTCTTGGTACGATCCAGCCTTCACAGGCCGATTATTTCCAGGCAGTGAAGGGGGGTGGACATGGAGACTATAAACTGATCGTCCTGGCTCCGGCATCCGTTCAGGAAATGTGCGACCATGTAAAACTTGGTTTCGACCTGGCTTTTAAATACCGTAACCCAGCCATGATACTTTCTGATGGAGCTGTTGGCCAAATGATGGAAAAAGTCGAATTATTCGACCCGATCCCGCGCCGTACCGATGCAGAGGTTATTGCCCAATGCCCCTGGGCGGCTACAGGCAAACAAAAAAACCGCGACCACATCATCATCACGTCACTCGACCTTGACCCGGCCGGACAGGAACGCGTAAACCTGAAACTACAGGCCAAATACAAAAAAATGGAGGAAAACGAGGTTCGATACGAAGAGATCCAATGCGATGATGCTGAATACCTCTTTGTGGCCTTTGGATTATCCGCGAGGATCTGTCAAAAAGCCATCGACCTTGCCCGGGCAAAAGGAATTAAAGTCGGGCTCTTCCGTCCAATTACCCTTTTCCCCTTCCCGGTGAAGCAAATCGCTGCCGTCGGAAAACGGGTCAAAGGAATGCTTGTAGTTGAAATGAATGCCGGACAGATGATCGAAGATGTGAAACTGTCAATAGGCCTTAATTTAAAGATCGAACATTTCGGACGTTTTGGCGGGATCATCCCCACACCGGATGAAGTCGTCAGGGCGCTGGAACAAAAAATTATCGGAGGCTGATATGGAAGAAATGTTTGCAAAACCCGAAATACGAAAACCGGAAAATATCGTTTATAAAAAAACCGGACTGATGGTTGACCGTCCCCTGAGTTACTGCCCGGGATGCGGCCATGGTACTGTCCACCGTATGTTGATGGAAGTAATCGAAGAAATGGATATCCAGGGTAATACCATCGGGGTATCTCCCGTCGGCTGCTCTGTTTTAGCTTATGATTTCCTGGACATTGATATGTTAGGCGCTGCCCATGGAAGGGCCCCCGCATTAGCCACCGCCATCAAACGGTTGTGGCCCGGACGTTTCGTTTTCACCTATCAGGGTGACGGTGACCTGGCAGCTATCGGTACGGCAGAAACTATTCATGCCTGTAACCGCGGCGAAAACATCACTATCATTTTCATCAATAACGGGATCTATGGTATGACTGGTGGACAAATGGCCCCCACGACGCTGGAAGGCATGCGTACGGCCACAAGTCCTTATGGTCGCGATATCGCTACCATGGGCTACCCGCTCAAGATCACGGAACTGATCGCCCACCTGCCCGGGGTAAATTATGTAACACGCCAGAGCGTTCATACCCCCGTCAACGCACGGAGAACAAAAAAAGCCATTCGTAAGGCCTTTGAAATCCAGAAAGAAAAAAAAGGAGTAGGATTTATAGAAGTTGTTTCCAACTGCAATTCGGGTTGGAAAATGACTCCCGTCCAGGCCAATAAATGGATGGAAGAAAATATGTTTCCCTTCTATCCACTGGGAGATATCAAAGTGGATGGAAAACTCGTCGACCCGAAAGTTGTTGCTGAAAAAGAATGACAAGTCTCCTATCCCCTATCAGATTCAAAATAGTATCAGGTTTAACAACATATTAAAATGACAGAAGAGATCATTATAGCCGGATTTGGTGGACAAGGTGTCTTGTCCATGGGTAAAATTTTAGCCTATTCGGGCGTTATGCAAAACAAGGAGGTGAGCTGGATGCCTTCTTACGGCCCGGAAATGAGGGGTGGAACAGCCAATGTTACCGTGATCATCAGCGACGAAAGAATTAGTTCTCCCATCCTGAATGCTTTCGACACGGCTATCCTCCTCAACCAGCAATCGATGGATAAATTTGAGAGGACCGTAAAACCCGGCGGGCTCCTGATCTATGACCCCAACGGGATCACGCGCTCCCCTGAACGGAAAGATATCAATATCTATTCGATCGAAGCAGCCGATGAAGCCGCGAAGCTAGGACTTTCCAAGGTTTTTAACATGATCGTCCTGGGCGCTTTCCTGAAACTGAAACCCTTGGTAGGGCCCGAATACCTGCACAAAGGATTAGAAAAATCATTACCTGCCCGTCATCACAAGATGATCCCTGAAAACGAAAAAGCAGTCGAGATTGGCAAGAACCTTCTGAAACCGGTACTGGTACTGAGCTAAGACCAATGACGATGGGAAGGGATGATATGGAATCAATGAAAAGTAGCCTCAATTAAAATAAATGGTCAATGGTCAATGGTCAATAGTCAATGATCATTCGCTATCCGGCTCTTTATCCCCAATATCAGTTTCCTTTGCATTCTTCAATTTCATCTTCAGGTCGGCCGGCATTTCATCTGAATATTCAGTTTCCTCAACCTGAGCGTCAGAACTGCCCCGGCCATATTTTAGTTTCGGATTATCGGTTGTTCCCAGCGCCCGGAGCGGGATCCCAAAAATGCCCAGAGGTGGGAGGCCGATGCGCATTTTCAGGCTTAACTGACCATTAAAATTGGTTGTCCCCGATACTTTCAGGCGGAAACCGGCGATCTTCATTTTGGTCTGTTCCAGGGTAATGACATTGTTCAAGATGGTTGTCTTTAGATCAACTTTAGAAAGATCCGGGTTTTTAAGTTTTTCCTTTTCCGTGTTTTTACTGATCACCGTGAACAGTTTTAAGCCCATCACTTTCACCTTTTTAAGGGAGATAACCCCTCCTCCTTCCAGGGAAGGGAATACTGGGTTCATTCCGGCAATGAGCTCTCCTTTCAGACTGTAATCCAGCGAGATGATCCCTTCGGCATGGGCAGCTGCAGAGGCAAGCTCACGAAATAAGGCGATTTCGGTATAAGCTCTTTTTACGTCGAAATCATTCGCGGTTACATGGAAATCGAAAAATGCCCGGGATGGATTCATACTTCCATAGGACGCGTCCATCCCTACCTGCGTTCCAACCAGCGTAAACTGCATCCCCTTCAGCAGGACCATACCATCCCGGATTTCGGCCGCGGCTACAAGATTTTGGATATCAACTCCCCGGAACCGAATCCTCTTCAGGTTGGCCTGCAATCCGATCTCCAGGGTGGACGGAATCACAATAACGCCTTCCGTTACCGGACTGTCAACCGGTTTTGATAAGGCCGTTGCAGGTTTGGAGGATGGGCTATTGGTACCAGAAACCGGCTGGTTTGTTTCGACCGGGGCCATGAATTCATCCACAAAAAGATAGCTGGAAGTAAAACTGAAATTGCCTTTCAGTTTTTGCTTATCCGAAAGCACATAATTGACCACGTTCTTCAGGTGACCGTCCAAACGGATGTCAGAACTTCCGTATTTGGCTATGAATCTCTCAAACCAGATGTTGTCGTTGTCAAACCTGAAGACACCATCGCGTAGGACGATCTTTTTAGGTAGGTTTTCCGATGTAAAACCGATGTTACGCAGGATCAAGCTCCCTTTGTTGTGGAGACGCTCATAATGACCGGCCATGGCATCATGCTGCAAACCTTTCAGGATAAGGTCAGCTTCGATATGGCCGTCAAGGTCCAACCCTTTTTGTGCAAAAACCTTGTATATCCTTGCTATATCCAAAATCCCTTTGGCTTTCACTTGATATGAAACGTTACCGGGATTTTTAATATCTGCATTGATTTCAAAGGGATTCTCTTCAAAAAGGAAAGTCAGTGGCGCTAATGTAACCCGCGTATCTTTTAGGTCCCCGGTACCATTGGTGATGGTGGCAGAGACATTGATCTTTTCGATCGGGTGAGGATAGAATTTGGTCTGGACGATCCCTTCTTTCAGGTTAAGAAGGATTGTTGAAAGTGGAAAGAGTTTTTTTTCCGGGGCATATTTACCGTTAACATTCGCATCAACATCAAGGATACCAGACAGCTCGAGACTGTCCATCGGGATCACCTGTTTAAGCTCAGCCAGGTTGCAAGAGGTCTTCAGGATCGCTTCTACCGGAAAATCCACCATGCTTCTCAGATGGAAAGCTCCTTCTATCTTGTTTTTCAGGAAGCCGGCTTTCAGTTTTTCAAGGCTGACCCAGGTATGCCGGTAATTGTTATCGGGCGTCCCGGCATTCAGGTCAAACGAAATATTTGTCAATGCTTGTGGAAGGCCGCGATATTTCAGGTACCCGTTTGTAAGTCTCGAAGAAACGGTAAATTTTGGAATACTGCTGATGCCATCCACGTCACTTTCATAGATACCCTCCGCGTTTAGATTGAAATTGAACATCCCCCGGAGGTCAACCATGTCAAGCCCAATGGCTTTGCTCCATTTTGCAAGATCGAGCGACGTATTGATTCTTGCGAAAATATAAAGCTGGTCGGTACTGTTCAAACGAAAAGCGGCGCTGAAAACCTCATTGTTATATATCGATAGCAAACGGAGATTCAGGGAATATCCATCTTTTAGAAAATTGAACCGACCGTTGAAGTTGACTGGCATATCCTTGATTTTCAGATCGTTTTTCTCAAGAAAGACATTCAGGTTATTTGTATTGATCTTCGTTGTTAATTTTGCCTCCAGCGGTTTTGAACGTATAATGTTCCGGTGGTTGAACTGAAGATTAAAAGAATCAACCTGAATATCAGATTTCAAGGATAAAATATCCTTGCTGAGCTGGCTCTTCCCTTTGTAATTAAACCCATTTACCGTAATATTAAGCGGAATGGAAGGATCATCATAGATAAACCGGCAATTTGAAAAATTGATGTCCTCAATATTGATTTCAGCGCTGCCCGCAACAGAAGTATCTGTTTTGGCCGCCACCGTATCCGTCAGTTGATAGACATCAAAATTATTGGCGCCCGCCTCATTATAGCGGATTTCGATCCGGGCACGGTCAAGGAAAACACGGTTAATTTCAATTGTCTTTCCGAACAGGCTCATCACATCCACACCAAATGAGACTTCCTTTGCAACGACCAGGGTATCTTTTTCAAACGGGGATGATCCCTTGAGCGAAAAATCTTTCAACCTTAAAGTAAGATGTGGAAAATGTTTGAAGAAGGAGAGCTCCATATCCGAAAAATTAAGCTCGGTTTTCAAATGGCTGTTGGCAACACTCCTGACCGCATTGGCGACCTTGTTTTTAAACAGGAACGGAAAAGCGGTCAGAAAAATCAGCACGATAAAAATCGCGATAACAAAGCCGAGAAGAATTTTCGAGAAACGTTTCATAACAGGAAAAATTACGAATGGCAAATGACGATCTGAGAAGGTTCAGCCCGATTCACCATCATGATCAATTCCATAAAAGTAATGATAATCTTCGCAAAGTAATTCCTGAAAAAATATTTATCTTTGAAACATGGGATGTCTGAGGGCGCTACTTTGTATTCTTTTCCCTCCCCTCGCGGTGTTGGATCGCGGGTGTGGCGCTATTTTACTGGTATTTCTGCTCACCCTGTGCGGTTGGATCCCGGGGGTGATCGCGGCGATATTATTCAATACCAGAGATTAGCAAGCTTTTAATGCACCCCCATCTCATCCAGGATAAACCCTGCCTTGCCAAGTTTTTCCGTAATGAACATGACATAGTGGATATCAACGGCAATACACCGTTGAAGTTTCAGATCATATTGCCAGTCGCTGATCATCGCTTCATAATTTCCATCAAAGGCAACGCCAATTAATTGTCCTTTGGCATTGAGGACAGGGCTCCCACTGTTTCCCCCGGTGATATCACACTGGCTGAGGAATGCTACCGGGATATCTTTCATGGCAGGATTAGCCCACTTCCCGAAATCCCTTTTCTTGTAAAGCTCTACCAATGTCCGTGGGGCATCGAAAGGTTCTATACCTGAGTCTTTTTCCACAACTCCTTCAAGGGTGGTGAATGGATCATACCAGACCGCATCCCGGGGCTTATAACCCTTGACATTGCCCCAGGTAAAACGGATGGAACTATTGGCATCGGGATACATTCCGGTCCCTTTCCATTCATAGAGGCCATCCATATAAACTTTACGCAACTCTGTTACGTTGTTGCCAAACTTTTGATTGATATTCTGAATATCGGTGGCCATGGGATCAATACTGTAAGCCATCTTTATAAAAGGATCATTAAGCGTTTCAAGATCTTTGGCGCTCATGGCCAAAATGGTTTTCGCATAAGCCATATCCCCCAGTTTTGATGTCTTAAATGCGTTGTCAACAAACTGTTCTATGGAAATAGAAGGATCGCTGAAAACATATTCCAAGCCGGTGATCCTTTGGTTGGAAGGCAACTCTTTCGCCATTTTCAGGGCCCTTACCATCAATGCTTTTTCAACCGGTTCGAAATAATTGGGATAGGTATACTGCAAACCGTCGATGGCTCCTTCAACAGTCTTCTCTGAAAATCCAGGATCGCGTTCACTTTCTGGTTTGTCTTTCTGCTGCGCGAGGTAAATGGCCTGCTGGGCTATCGCTAAAGGAGTACCTGCCAATCCCTGAAAAATACCGAAGACGTTATCCCTCTCTCTGGTGCCTTCCAGAACTGTATACTCCGCTTTTTCGCGTTGCAGGATATCCCCATACCGGGCCTTGGTCACTGGTTTGCTGTTGGCCCAGGTTACGAATTCCTTTTCGAAAGCCAGCTTTTTTTCATAAAAGTTGGTTTTCCTCATCCCATCCACCTTCCCCTGGTAATTTTTCATGACATTGGCCAATCCCTTTTTCAAACTTGCTACCTTGATCTCCCCGTCGTGGTTGTTCTTTGTCTTTTCATCCAGCAACTCGATGATCTCCCCGTAGTTTTTAATTGCAAAGGGATAGTTGATGGTTTCGTTCCAATGTACAGAAGTGGAAGAGCGATAACGGGTGGTTTGCCCCGGGTAACCGATGATAAAAGTAAAATCACCTTCTTTGAGGAACCCATCTGCCACTTTTAAAAATACAACAGGATGGTATGGAACATTATTTTCGTTGTATTCCTTTCCGGTCCCATCAGGCGACACATATACGCGCATGAAGGAAAAATCGCCGGTATGCCTTGGCCACATCCAGTTATCAGTTTCACCGCCATAATTACCTACCGACATCGGAGGCGCATAGACGATGCGGATGTCTTTAAAGGTTTTATAAACATACTGTATGTATTGTTTCCCATTGTAATTGGAAGCTATATAAACGCTGACATCTTCTTTCCCGTTTTCTAAAGCATTGGACATGGCTGCGATTTTGGCATTGATCCTTTTGGCTTTTTCCGAAGGATCGGTAATTCCGCTTGCAGTGCCCAGAACTTCAGCCGTTACATCCTTCATCCCGGTGAGCAATTGAGCCTGATACCCAGGCGCCTTGATCTCATCCGCTCGTTTAACAGCCAGAAATCCGTTTTTAAGATAGTCACTGGCAATGCTCGATGCCCGCTGAATAGCAGTAAATGCCACATGGTGATTTGTGATCAGCAAGCCATCTTTTGAGACAAATGATGCAGTTCCCCCGCCAAGCTGTACAACAGCATTGGAGATTGAAGCTTTATCCGGGTTGTAAACATCGCTGACCGGGATCTGGAGCCCTTTTTTATTCAGATCCAACTGATTAAGCTGTGATAACAACCACATGCCTTCCTGACCATTACCCTTAAGGATAAAAATCAGCAACAACGTAAAAATGATGGTAACCTTTTTCATAATGACCTCCGGGATTTGTTATTATTTATTTGAGCCGATTCCAAAAACTATTTTCGCCACCAAGTCATTCAGGCGCTAAACATTAAATAATTGAATATGTAACATTTGCATTTGTGGTAAAAGTAAATATCGGTAAACGGCAATAATTTACTGTTCTATGACGTAATTATTTTTTGAATGTTACACCTTGTTAAGTAAAATTTCTTCTGTTCTGATCTTGAATTTCAATAAACAGGATGAACCATAAACTTCTTTGGAAGACTGTGGAATTTCTCCTATTCCCCGAAATGGATATAAAACGGTTGCAAATCCATGATGCGAAACGGAAAATTCGTAAATTGGCCGTTCAGTCTTGTTAATACATTCTATTTTCATGAACTGGAACCCTATTAAGAAAACGATCAATTTTAAAACACATGAAAAAAAACGCCCTCTTCCTCGCAGTTTTCATCTGCATTGCCCTAATAATGTTGTCACGCCCCATTGTCGCGGATCCGGTCGATAGGCCCACGGCATTATCCATTGCCTGCGCCAGGCTCCTCAGTAACAGTGAATCTGCATCCTTCTCTGTTAAAACGATCGAATTGATCCACGGAAGCGCCGGTTCCCCGCTCTTCTATTATGTCCATCTGAACCCTGATGGATTCATGATTATCCCGGCCAATGATGACCTGCCCCCGGTAATTGCTTATGGATTCTCTGAGACAAACAGTCATAAGGAGGAATTTATCCGGTTTGTGACCAATGACCTTGAACAGCGGACCCGTTGCATCGGGAGCTTACCATCCACAATCATCGGGAAACGCCATAAAAGCTGGGAAAACTACCTCAGCAGTAAACCTGGTCAGCCAGGGTTTCAGCAATGGCCAGAACCGGGATCGACATCCACAGGAGGATGGCTTGAAACCAATTGGACCCAGGATTATCCCTATAATACCCTTTGTCCGCTGGATCCACTCAACGGGAACCGTAGCATTGCCGGTTGTCCCGCGGTAGCCATGAGCATGATTGTCAACTTTCATCAAACCACCAACCAGGTTGTTTTCACCGATGCCGACGATTATCATCACCAATATGCAGGCCGGAATTACTGGATCGACGATGATTACCAAACCATCGACTTTCCCTCTTTCCCCATGCTCAATGTTTATCTCGATACCCTGATGGCCCATTACCTCACTTCACAGCCTCTGACTAAAAACGATAAAGGAGCGATCGTATTTGCCTGTGGTGTTGCTGCCCGGCAGGTTTACACTTCATCGGGATCGGGAACATTTGGCGTTGACCAGGCATTCGACGCCTATCAGAAATTCAATTTCAGCGCCGCCTCGCTCCTCACCGACAGCGATACCTCTTTATATACCCATATAGCCCAGAATATCATGGATACGCTCCCGGTACACCTTGCGGTTGTGGACCAGGGATGGACCATGGGCCATAACGTAGTTGTTGATGGATACAATACCGACAACTATTTCCATCTTAACTTCGGATGGGGCGGAGGTTACAATGGCTGGTATCTTTTACCGGATGAGATCCCATACGGGCTTACTGTGATCGAGGGTGTTATCGTTGATATTATACCTGATTTCCCGACCGATTACTTAACTCAGGGTCCCGATAACTTCTCCATCTATCCTAATCCAACGCGGGGACAGGCAATGCTTTCGACCGCATTAAAGCAGGTCGCAACACTCACTGTTTATTCTCTATCCGGCATTCAAGTCCTGCAAACAACCCTTCCCGAAGGATCGTCAACCTTTGATTTTTCAGCCTTGACGCCGGGGGTTTATCTGGTAACCGTAAGTAATCAGGGAACAACGATCCGTTCGAAACTGATCAGACTTTAAGAGAAGCATTATCTAACCTCACCCATTATGCATCAGTATAAATGTACTGTTTGTGGTTATATTTATGACCCCGGGGCCGGTGATCCGGATTCAGGGGCCGCTCCGGGAACTTCTTTTGAGGATATCCATGAGGATTGGGTTTGCCCGATATGCGGAGTGGGTAAAGATGACTTTATCCGGATTGAATAAAAGTTTTATATCTTTGTTTTATAAATAAAATAATGACATGGAAAAAAGTATAAAAGGGACCAAAACTGAAAAGAACCTGCTTAAGGCTTTTGCCGGAGAATCGCAGGCGAAAAACCGATACACTTTCTTTTCGAAAGAAGCCAGGAAAGAAGGGCTTGAACAAATTGCCGCTATTTTTGCCGAGACGGCGTTCAATGAAGAACAACATGCCAAAATCTTCTTCCGTTTCCTTGAAGGCGGCCCGGTTGAAATCACAGCCACTTATCCGGCTGGAATTATCGGTACAACTGCTGAAAATCTGAAAGCTGCTGCAGACGGGGAGCAGGAAGAATGGGAAATCCTGTATCCTGATTTTGGAAAAATAGCTGCTGAAGAAGGATTTCCGAAAATAGCTACCGCCTTTAAAATGATTTCTACCGTGGAAGCCCATCACGAGAAAAGGTACCGGAAATTATTGACGAACATGGAAAAAAACAGGGTTTTCGAAAAAGAAGAGAAAGTATATTGGATATGCCGTAATTGTGGCTATATCCATTATGGGGCCAAAGCTCTTCAAAACTGCCCGGCATGCCAACATCCATTGGCATACTTTGAACTGTGGAAAGAAAACTATTAATTATCAATCCCTATCCTTCAGTTCTTATTACTGCAGACGGTTCGCATACATTGTATGTTGAAGCGCTGAAAGAACCTTATCATTCGACATTTGGCGCCATCACCGAATCGCGGTGGATCTTTATTCAAAACGGCTTTCGGTTTGTCATTGACACTTTACAAGTGACCAATAAAAAATCACCTTTGTCCAGGGGAAAAGTGTCCGGTAATAACCATGCATTGAATATTCTTGAAATAGGATTTGGGACGGGGTTGAATGCCTTGCTGACGCAAATGGAAGCCGAGAAGTTGCCTGGCCCCCCCGGAAAACGGCATATCCTCAGGACTGTCTTATAAATCAAATGGCAGTGACCAGGAACCGGTTTACCCGGTTGAAAACCCTCTCAAATCCTTCGGTTACCTGAGAAGCGATCTTCAGGTCAGACGGGAAAGGATTTTCGTGCCGGTAGGTATAAGGAAAATCAAAAACTTCGACCGCCACCGGTATGTTTCTCTGGCTCCCCTGGAGGGTATTGATGACTTCATAAAAGGGGACCACGACATCTTTTTCCAGGGGGATGGCCAGGATCTGATGGCTGATCTTCCGGATTGTATCTTCCCTTTCTTTCCGCATCACATTGTAATTCAACATGGATAAAAAACAAAATCCTTCCGGATGTTCACCCTTTAGATAATGGCGGAGGTGAAGATCGTTCTTCAGGTGGTTCTCAAGGTGTTCAATGATATAGGAATACAAGGCAACATTGGCTTCGCTGTCTAAAATGAATCGCGATACCGGCGACAAACGGTTAAAAACAGCCCCACCGCAAAAAAGACACAATTTTGAAGATGAAAAATAATCCTTATAATTGGTCATCATCAGGATCTGGGCTAACAATCCACCGATAGAATAAGCGAAAATATCGTATCTGGCTGTTTTACCGATAAAAGGATGATTCCCCGATTTGATCTGTTTAAGCAGCTGGATCACATCATAGTATGCCTGAAGCCCTGACCAGAAAAAACGTTGGGGTTTGGCGTGTATCCTGGCGCTGATGGCCACATTGGAAAAAGTGCTTGAAACAAGGTTCGGAAAAACTTTCCTGCGCTCTTCGCTAAGCCGTTGCATCTTTCGCGAATCGGACCAGACCAGGGGGGCGCGGTTCATGTGAAAGGCGAAAGGGAACAGCACCACGGCCTTACCGGTGCCTTCCACGATCTTACGGGCCCAGGGCATATATTTATCCCATGTTTTTTCGTTGAAGCCATGGAACATCAGTATAAAATCCGTGATAGGATGATCGGCAACCGGGGCAATAATGTGATAGCGGAACTGTTTGTTTTCATTAACCTGAGAATCATGAATATCGAGCAAGGGATGAACAACCAGTGGATTGCGGAAGGCATGTTCATCTGTTGACCGGAAATTGTGCGAAGGACAAAAATATTCAGCTTCTCCAGGTAGGATTGCCGCATTTTCAGAGACAAAGGAACAATTCCGGAGAACAACTTCTTCATCAAGGGGTATAGTATCCTGTTCAAAAACAGCCTTCCCTTTCAGATCAGTGTAAATTTGAGCGTATTCCATTTCCGGTGATTTTCTGAATAAAGCAGGAAAAATTTATAACGCTTTAATGAGGTAAATATTGCAGTTTAATCTCAACGGCCCCCCTGAAAGGTAATTTCAACTTTGAACCGGGTCCGAAAAGTCAAATCTTTCATTTTACCGCGAAGACGCAAAGACACAAATATATCATATCCAATTATTTAAAATTTTGCACCTTAGCGACTTGGCGGTAAAAAGTGGTTTTCGGAGTGGACTCAATCTTAAAGTATATATTTGCATTCATTATGAACGCCCCCCGTTTCAACATCCGCGTTTACGGTTTTCTGACCGATGACCGAAAAGTGCTGGTGACCGATGAATTCCGGCTTGGGGTATTTATGACAAAATTTCCCGGGGGAGGGTTACAATTTGGCGAAGGGACCATCGACTGCCTGAAAAGAGAATTCCTGGAAGAATTGCACGTGAAAATCGAGGTGATTTCTCATTACTACACCACTGACTTTTTTCAACCGACCGTATTACTGCCTTCCAACCAGCAACTGATAAGCATCTATTACCGCGTGTCGGCTCCAAAACCATATCTTTTTCCGGTAACTGATATCCGGTATGACATCCCGGAAATCGATGGGGCGCAAAGTTTCAGATGGTTGAAAATCAGTGATCTTTCGGAAAATGAATTTACTTTTCCGGTGGATAAATACATCTCCCGCCGGCTCAGGGATGAGGTTGAAACAGGGTTTGAGGATTGGTAATCCGGAAGGCTATGGCCAAGATCCGTGGGGTAAACCGGGCGCTGTATGCTGAGATGGCCTATAACGGTTCACCTTCCATTCTCACCGATGGGTTGTGGATACCGGTCCTGGGCGCTGGTTAATACATGGTTATAAACTATTGATTATCTATCATTAATGAAGATGAATAAAATCGCGTACATTATTTTTTGTTTGATTGGGTCGGTCCTTTTCTATTCCTGTTCCCATGCGCCTGAAAACGAGGCCATAATTACAGGGAAATTGAATGATGGCAAAGGAGAAAAATTAGTCCTGACGGAGCTGGATACAAAAATTGTAAAAAGGATCGATTCTGTTATCTGCGATGCCGGAGGTTCTTTCAGGTTCAGGGTAAAGTTACCGGAACCCGGTTTTTATATGCTCCATGCTCTTTCGAGAAAAGTGTTGGTTTTAATGCTTCATCCGGGAGACACTGTAAAAGTGTCCGGAAGTTTTTCTTCTTTCCCCGATCATGTTATGATCGAAGGCCCGGATGAAACCAGATGGCTTGCGGACTTTTTTCGTTTTACGCGGGGGCAGGAACGGAAAGTCGATTCCCTGGAGATGTTACTGGTGGAAAAGCAGGACAGCTCCGGCTATTTTGAACTCACTGAAAAACTGGATACGGTTTTTAAATCAATCTGGGAACGGCAACGGGAAGAGGAAAAACGATTCATTGACCAGCATCCCAATTCAATGGCATCGCTGATCGTTTTAAATTATGCTTTCGGCCTGAATACCGTGTTAAACCCGGATGACGATTTCCCGTGGTTCGAAAAACTCGATTCTGCGCTGACCCTCTCCTACCCGGAAAATAAGCATGTAAAGTATCACCATCAACGGATGCTTGAGATTAAAAAGAAACGCTCCCGGATTTTTTTGTAATTTGCTCAAAATTTTCTGATGGAGAAAAAGGTCTATTTCGTTTCAGATTTCCATTTTGGCATTCCGGATGCCAGGAAGAGCCTTGAACGGGAAAAAAAATTCATTTCCTGGTTGGAGATGGTCTGGCCGGATGCCGGTGAAATTTTCCTGATGGGCGACCTGTTTGATTTCTGGTTCGAATATAAAACGGTCATTCCGCGGGGCCACGCCAGGTTGTTAGGAGCGCTTGCTGCCTTGTCCGATGCCGGGATCCCCATCCATCTTTTTCGCGGAAATCACGATATGTGGGCCTTTGATTACCTGCAATCGGAGTTGAACATACAATTACACCGCGATCCGGAATTCAGGACTATCAACGGAAAACATTTTTATTTAGCCCATGGCGACGGGCTTGGACCCGGTGACCAGGGGTACAAATTTATTAAGAACGTTTTTGCGTGCCGTCTTAATCAGTTGCTTTTCAGATGGCTACATCCAGACATGGGGATCAGGTTGGCTTTATTCTGGTCCCGGAAAAGCCGTTACGCTGCCATGGAAAAAGAAAAAAAAGCGGAAGACCGGAATTTAAAACTCATTCAAAAAAGGATTATAGTGCATTCCCGGGAACTTATAACCACTCATCCTGAGCTGGATTACCTGGTATATGGACATTACCATTATCCTTATAATGAAAAAATAAGTGAAAAGGCCTGTCTGGTTGTTTTAGGCGACTGGTTAACCCATTTCACCTATGGGGTTTTTAACGGGGAAAAACTGGAGTTGAAAACTTTCTGAAAGGAGAAGTCCGGGAGGCCGGGTACGAGATACGCGATGAAGGATGCGTCAGAATTGATATTTTTATATGGAAGTTATGAGTTGTTACTTTGATTTCTGAAAAAATCTTATCTTTGCATTATATTTCAATATTAACCCAGCCTCCGATTGTTTGGGGCACAAATTAAATAAAGTCATGGCTTACAAAATCTCTGATGATTGCACTGCTTGCGGAACCTGCATCGATGAATGTCCCGTTGAAGCTATTTCTGAAGGTGATATTTATAAAATTGATCCTGAAATTTGCACAGAATGTGGTTCATGTGCCGATGTTTGCCCGGTAGAAGCAATCCATCCGGAATAAACTATTCCAGGTCCGAAGAAAAGGTGGCTTCATCAACATGAAACCACCTTTTTTCATTTGATTTTATTTCACCTGTTGATAATCCGGGAACCGGCGCCCTTACCGGAATTCAAATTTTTCCGGAGTATGATACAGGTTCTTATAAAAAGCTTAATTTCGTAAAACTAAAAGATATAATCCTATGGCTAAGAAAAAAAGACCTGTTGTTGAACGGGAAGATGTAGTTGTAAAGTTTGTCGGCGATTCCGGCGATGGAATGCAGCTCATCGGGAACATGTTTTCAGATGTTGCAGCCCTGATCGGGAATGACCTTGCCACTTTCCCCGATTTTCCTGCTGAAATCCGGGCCCCACAGAATACAGTTGCAGGCGTCTCTGGTTTTCAGGTACACATGGGAAGTTCTAAAATTTTTACAACCGGTGATTTGGTTGACGTTTTAGTTGCCATGAATCCCGCTTCCCTGAAAGCGAACCTGAAATGGGCAAAAAAAGGGGCTACCATTCTGACCGATACTGATGCTTTTGAAGAAAAAGCTATCGAAAAGGCCGGCTACAAGCAGGACCCACTCCTTGATAATACCCTGGCCGGCTATAATCTGATCAAAGCCCCTCTTACTACATTAACCAAGGAAAGCCTGAAAGAGCTGGGCGTTGACAATAAAACGGCTGAACGGAGCAAAAATATGTTTGCGCTGGGTATCCTCTATTTTATTTTCAACCGCGACCTGAAACCCTCTTTCCATTATTTCGAACAAAAATTCAAAAAGAAACCGGAGCTGATCCAGACCAACAAGATTGTGCTTCAGGCAGGATATAATTATGCCGAGACAATCGAAGCCATTGAATCCGTTATCCAGGTAGCTCCCGCTACAATGACAAAAGGCCGGTACCGCAATATCACCGGGAATATAGCTACTGCATGGGGTTTGTTGGCTGCTTCTGAAAAATCAGGAAGGCCGCTTTTCCTGGGATCTTATCCCATCACACCGGCAACTGATATCCTGATTGAGTTAGCCAAGTATAAATCCCTGGGCGCAAAGGTTTTTCAGGCTGAAGATGAAATAGCCGGTATCTGTTCTGCTATTGGCGCATCTTACGCCGGATCATTAGCCTGTACCTCAACATCGGGTCCGGGATTATCACTAAAATGCGAAGCCATCGGGTTGGCTGTTATGACGGAATTACCATTGGTCATCGTGAATGTTCAGCGTGGAGGGCCCTCCACGGGGTTGCCCACCAAATCGGAACAGAGCGATTTGTATCAGGCGCTTTTCGGACGTAACGGGGAATGTCCGGTGATCGTGATTGCCGCCTCGACCGCCGAAAATTGTTTCTATTACGCCTATGAGGCCGCTAAATTATCTCTTGAACACATGACGCCGGTTATCCTCCTTACAGATGGATACCTGGGGTTCGGGTCGACCCTGTTCAGGATCCCAAAAATGGCCGATATGCCCCCTATTAACCCTCCTATTGCCAAACCAAATGATCCTGAATACAAACCCTATAAACGCGATCCGGAAACCCTGGCACGCCAGTGGGCTATTCCCGGAACTGAAGGATTAAGGCACCGTATCGGAGGACTTGAAAAAGAAGATATCATTGGAACAGTTTCCACCGACCCGCTGAACCACCAAAAAATGGTCGATTACCGCGCCGCCAAAGTGGAAAAAGTTGCTGATTTCATCCCCGATCAAGTCATTGATGGTTCTCCTGAAGGTGAATTATTAGCGGTTAGCTGGGGAGGAACTTATGGCGCCGTCCATTCCGCGGTAAAAAAACTTCAGAATGAAGGAAAATCCATAAGTCATGCACATTTTCATCACATTATGCCCCTCCCGAAAAACACGGAAAAAGTATTGAAAGGCTTTAAGAAGATCGTGGTTTGTGAGCTTAATAGCGGGCAGTTTGTCAATTATCTCCGGATGAAATTCCCCATGCCGAATTTTTACCAATTCAACAAAGTGCAGGGACTGCCTTTTATGATCAATGAGTTAACGGAAAAATTCAACCAACTTTTAGAGGAGAAATAACATGGATTTTGTAAATATGACCGTTGAACGTTCGAATGTTCAACTTTCCAAAACTGATTTTGAAAGTGACCAGATGGTGAAATGGTGTCCGGGATGTGGCGCTCATGCCATTCTTGCTGCGGTGGAACGGGTCTTCCCGAAAATCGGATACCGGAAAGAAAATTTTTGTATCATTTCCGGGATCGGATGTTCTTCCCGTTTCCCATATTATGTTAATACATACGGGATCCATGGCATACACGGTCGGGCCGCTGCTATTTCTACCGGCGTTAAAATTGCCAATCCGCGTCTCAGCGTTTGGATGGCAACCGGCGACGGCGATTCCCTTGCCATTGGAGGCAACCATTTCATTCATGTTATCCGGCGCAATGTCGATATTAATATTCTTTTATTCAACAACCAGATTTATGGATTGACAAAAGGACAATATTCGCCAACCACGCCAATGGGAAAAGTGACCAAAACTTCACCCCAGGGGACCATTGAACATCCATTTACCGTGGGTGAGCTGGTGATGGGCGCACAGGGCACTTTTTTTGCCCGGGTCCCAGATAACAACATCAACCTCATGACCGATGCGATGTTTGAAGCAGCCCGTCATGACGGCACTTCTATTATTGAGATCATGCAAAACTGTATCATCTTTGCCGATAAGGCCCATAGCAATATTACGGGGAAAGATGTCAAAGATGAAGCCATGCTCGTGCTTAAAAACGGAGAGCCAATGCTTTTCGGAAAAAATCATGAAAAGGGAATTATCCTTCATGATACCCATCTGGAAGTGGCCGAAATTGGTAAAAACGGAATTACCCTGGATGATATCCTGGTCCATGATCAATATAACCAGGATCCCGGCATACACCTGATGTTGGCCAAACTGGCGCCCCCGCAGTTCCCCATGGTTTTCGGCGTGATCCGTTCAGCCATGTACCCGACCTATGATGACCTGGTCGGCGAACAGATAAAATACGCCCGCGAAACATCTAACATCCGGAATGTGGATGACCTGTTGAATTCAGGAGATACCTGGGAAATATAACATCAGGCAGCCCGGTTTATTTCCCGGGCAAGGTGAACGCGAAACTACTGCCAGTCCCAGGTAAACTGGTGACACTGATGGCGCCTCCGTGTTTTTCAACAAACTCTTTGCACAGGATCAGCCCCAATCCCGTACCTTTTTCATTGGATGTTCCGGGAACTGATACCAGGCTGTCCATATTGAAAAGTTTTCTGACCATCTCCTCTGGCATCCCGGTTCCGTTATCCGTTACCATGATCTCAACCTGACGGTCCTTCTTTTCCGCGGTAACTTCAACCTGGCCACCGGAATTGGTAAATTTTATGCCATTTGATAAAAGGTTCCGGAGGATTGCGCCCACCATATTTTTATCAGCAAAAACCTTTTGGTCCGGAGCAACCCGGTTCAATAACATGATCCCCTTGCTTTGTGCATTCAGCCTTAGTAACAGGATGGCCTCATTGACCAGTAAATTCAGGTTGAGTTCTTCCGGTATAAAGGGCGTCCGGCCAAGTTGGATCCTTGACCATTCAAGCAGGTTTTCAAGGAGGCCCAGGGCGCTTTTTGATGCGATGCTTATGTTAACGGCAAACTGTTTGCGCTCCTTGTCGCTAAATTCGTCGTATGATTCCGCTAACAGTTCTGAAAAACCCAGGATAGAATTGAATGGGCTACGCAGATCATGTCCAATGATGGAATACAGTTTATCCTTCATGGCATTCATCTCAGTGAGTTCATCCGCTAATTTTTCTAATTGAAACTCATTCTCCTTTCGGATGGTTATATCATGTAATATCAATAGGCTACCCAGGTATTTTTCCTTATCACTTTTCATCGGGTTGTGCATGATCTCGAACCATCGCGAAACAGGTGGATCCATCCATAGTTCCTGACGATATTCCGAATCCTCCGGTTTGCCTTCCAGCGATCGGGAAAGTGAAGGCAACGCCAGATCAAATCCCTGGCCTATAATATTTTCGCGGATCATGAACATATCCATTGCAACCGGATTAATGTCCATAATAAAATGGCGCAGATCCAATACTATGGCGCCATCTGTCATTTTTTCGATCATCAGCCGATGACCTACCGGGACAATATCGAACATTTGTTCGCTGGCAATACCCCAGAAAAAAAGAATTCCGGAAACCAAAATACCCATCGGAGAAATATCCAACCCTTCTAAAGGCGCAAAACCAATGGTATAGATCAACCCCGTAAGCAAAGGGAACAGAGAACCAACAATGAGAAACCATGTTTTCGATTTGAAATAACGACGCCGTTTTCTCACAAAGGAGATTAGTAAAATATTTCCTAACACCGTGATCAGCAGGGAATAGATCATAGCGAAATAGAATACCGGGCCATGATGGTAAATCAACACGTTTTCTCCCATCGGGCTCCACGAAAACCCGGTCCATATAAGGGAATGGTAGCTACTCGAAAATACAAGCAAGAGAGTGAACAAAGGGACAATCAGGAATAAACCAAAATGGCGCTTGATCCACGAGGCGCCTCCCAGGTCATAAGATAATATAAATCGAAGGAACATCAACGGGATACCCATATTGCAAAAATACTCCAACCGCGACCAGAAAATCTTTTCCGGGATCGTAGGAACGGCTGATTCAAAAACCAGGATCAATGACCAGAATGCCCCAAGGGCCATCATCCATAAAAAAGGGCCGCGTCCCCTGATCGACGGTATCCTATATACGGTAAAAACAACCTGAAGGCTTATGATCGCAGTAGCGAAATGGATCCATGTTATATAAGTAATCTGCCAGTTCATGCTCAAAGAGGTTTATTCCCGCGACGACAAATAAAAATTATCCAAAGATAATTAAAGCACGGCATTTCGGAAATCACCATTTGATTTTAATAAGACAGCGTCAAAACTCCCAATAATTCAGTAATTTTGTTATATCATCTATTTGAATATGGTTGATCCATTACAGCGGTTTATTTCGGAAAATGATTTATTTTCGCCGGATTCACACATCCTTCTTGCTGTTAGCGGGGGAATTGATTCAGTGGTCATGACCGATCTGTTTTATCGGGCTGGATATCATTTTGGCATTGCCCATTGTAATTTTCAGCTAAGGGATAAAGAAAGTCAGGATGATGAACAATTCGTCCGGGATCTGGCGGCCAAACTCAAGGTCCCTTTTTTCGTAAAAAAATTTGACACATCAGGCCTGGCTGCACAGGAAGGCATCTCTATCCAGATGGCCGCCCGGAAACTCCGGTATGAATGGTTCGAAGAGACCCGTTCTGACCACCATTTTGATTTCATTGCAACCGCACATCACCTTGATGATCAGATAGAAACGTTTTTTATCAATCTGATAAGGGGAACCGGTATCCAGGGATTACATGGCATCATGCCGAAAAAGGGCAGGATCATCCGTCCCATGTTGTTTACTTCCCGGAAAGAAATTGAAACTTATGCCTTCAGCCATCCCATTTCATGGCGCGAAGACCGGTCAAACAGCGAAACCAAATATCTCAGGAACAAAATAAGGATTGAAATACTCCCGCTGATGAAATCAATCAATCCTGATTTTTTAAACGGGATTACCGGCGCCATTCATCAAATCCGTAATATTGAAGCAATCTGGAAGGATGAAGTAAACCGGACCAGACAAAAGATAATCCATGAAACCGGCCATGAAATCAGGATCGATATCCCTAAACTTGCCCGTTTAAAACCCTTGCAACCGCTGGCGTGGGAACTGTTATCCCCTTATGGGTTTAACGAAACCGTGATCCATGATCTCCTCTCTTCCCTGCAAAAAGAAAGTGGTAAGGTGTTTTTTTCCAAAACCTATCGTTTGATAAAAAACCGGGATGAATTGATCCTTGAACCCCTGGGAATTTCGGTATCAGATTCACCTTCAGGTCATTCCAGATACGCGGGGCCCGAACAACAATATCTCATAGATTATGGGGATTTCATAACAGAAACACCATTATCCCTGCGTTTTTCCATTAAAACAATTGATCAAAAGTTTGAAATCCCGTTAACGCCTTCCATAGCCAGCCTTAATTTATCCCGATTATCTTTTCCGCTGATCCTGAGAAGATGGCAAACAGGAGATACCTTCTACCCTTTTGGAATGAATAAAAAGAAAAAACTCAGTGATTTTTTTATTGACCATAAATTTTCACTCCCCGATAAAGAAAATTGCTGGCTATTGTGTTCAGGGAAACAAATTGTTTGGGTCATAGGTTACCGCATTGATCACCGCTTCAGGATCACATCACGGACCGAAAAAATCCTCCAGGTGGAATTGATCACATAAAACGCCCATCCATCAAAATCCCTGGTTAATTGTTCGCCAGGCGCCATTTGTTACTGGATATATAACATTTGACATTCTATATCCTTCGGTTTGGTAAAATTTATACTTTTGTACACCGGTCTTTAATTCAATTAATTTTTATCCATCATGAAGAAATATTGGATTTCCCTGCTGATATTCCTTATACTACCATCGATTTTATTCAGCCAGATCCTGGATCCTGTCAAATGGACTTTTAAATCAGAACAAACCACACCGGACCAGGCGACCCTGCTTTTCATTGCAAAAGCTGACCCCAATTGGCATGTGTATTCCCAGGATATTCCACAGGGAGGGCCGATCCCCACTACTTTTACTTTTGAAAAAAGCGCTGGTTATGAGCGGGTCGGGAAGGTTACCGAGCCCAAACCCATCATGGAAAATGATCCCAATTTCGGCATGGTATTGAAATTCTTCGCGGATAAAGTGGTTTTCCGGCAAAAGATAAAGATATTGGGCCAAAAGGATTTTGTCGTAAAAGGGGTTGTAAACTTTATGTGCTGCGATGATAAACAGTGCCTTCCACCGAACGACGTTGATTTTACTTTTAGCATAAAAGGCAATCCAAATGCTGCCGCGAGCGTTGGATCCGTATCCGGAAAAGAAGTCGTCCCAAAGATCGATTCAGGTTCCGGATCAGTCAGGAACGGCGTTAAAATGGCAGCCGCCCCAACAACGAAACCAGGCTCCGGGGCCACAAACAAGGACCAGGCTTTTCTAAGTACTACCGCGGCCGATACGGCAGTTAATCAATCGCTTTTATGGTTCTTCCTGATTTCATTTCTTGCCGGACTCGCGGCGATCATCACTCCCTGCGTCTTCCCCATGATCCCCATGACCGTGACTTTTTTCATGCACGATACGCGCAGCAAGCGAAAAGCCAAGCTTGAAGCGCTTGTTTACGGGCTTTCGATCATTATGATTTACACTGTAATTGGCACCCTTGTAGCTGTGACATTAGGCGCCAATTTTGCCAATTTCCTCAGTACCCATTGGATCCCCAATTTATTTTTCTTCGTTATTTTCATGGTTTTTGCTGCTTCATTTTTAGGAATGTTCGAAATTACACTCCCGGGCTGGCTGGTCAATAAAGCGGATAAACAGGCGGATAAAGGGGGATACTCCGGCGCTTTTTTTATGGCTTTTACCCTGGTATTGGTCTCCTTCTCCTGCACCGGTCCCATTGTCGGGGCGCTTCTTGTAAAAGCAGCCAGTGGGCACATCCTGATGCCCATTGTCGGCATGTTTGGTTTCTCCCTGGCCTTTGCCTTACCTTTTGCCCTATTTGCTTTTTTCCCCACCTGGCTTGCCGGGATTCCAAAATCGGGTGGATGGCTGAATTCGGTAAAAGTGGTCCTTGGATTTCTTGAACTGGCCCTGGGGCTGAAATTTCTGAGTATTGCCGATCAAACTTATCATTGGCACATTTTAGACAGGGAGGTTTATCTCGCTTTCTGGATTGTTATTTTCTTCCTGATGGGATTGTACCTGATTGGGAAACTAAAATTTCACCATGATTCCGAACTGCCCTTTATCAGCGTCCCACGGATTATCATGGCCATCATCGTTTTCACTTTCGTGGTGTATATGATCCCGGGAATGTGGGGCGCGCCCCTGAAAGCCCTTTCGGGTTACCTCCCACCGGAAACCTATCATGATTTCGACCTAAAAGCGATCATTAAAGAAGAAGTGAATGCTGCTGTTTCAGCAAATACGGCCGCTTCTTCAACCACGGCTTTGTGTGAAAAACCAAAATATACTGAATTCCTGAAACTCCCTCATGGACTTGAAGGTTATTTCGATTATAAGCAGGCCCTGGTATGCGCAAAAAAACAGAACAAGCCTTTGTTTGTTGATTTTACCGGTCATGGTTGTGTGAATTGCCGCGAAATGGAAGCCAACGTCTGGTCGGATCCCCGGGTACTTAAAAAACTCAGGGAGAATTTTATCATCGCTGCATTGTATGTTGACGATAAAACAGAATTACCCGAAAAGGAATGGTACGCTTCAACTTACGATGGAAAGGTCAAGAAGACCATCGGAAAACAATTTGCCGATCTTCAGATCACCCGCTTTCATGTAAATTCACAACCCTATTATGTCCTGCTCGATACCTCAGGGAACCTGTTGATCAAGCCCCGCGCTTATGACCTGGATATAGACGGATTTATCACATTCCTGGGAACCGCCCTGGATAACTTCAAGAAACAGGAAAACAAATAAAGAAACCTGCGCTAACGCTACCGCATCATCTCGGCAAAATACTGATAGAAATAAGTAATTGTTTCAATTCCCCGGAAGAAATTTTCAAGTGAATAATTTTCATTGGGGGAATGACAGGCATCGGCTTCAAGACCAAAGCCCAGGAGAATTGATTTTATTCCCAGGATCTCTTCAAACTGGGGGATGATGGGGATACTGCCTCCACTGCGGACCGGAATAGGTTTTTTCCCCAATACGGTTTCAATGGCCTTACTGGCAGCCTGATAACCAACCGTGTCGATGGGAGAAACATAAGCCTGGCCTCCATGCAATGTTTCAACTTTGACCTTAACATATTCAGGGGCGATGGAGGTAAAATACTTATTGAAAAGTTCACCGATTTTGGAATAATTTTGATTGGGGACCAGGCGCATGGAAATTTTAGCATAAGCTTTTGAAGGAAGGACCGTTTTGGTACCTTCGGCAATATAACCGCTCCAAATACCATTTACATCAAGTGTTGGCCGGATACCGGTCCGTTCTTTGGTAGTATAACCAGATTCGCCAAATAAAGCATCCACATGGATGCTGTTCTTGTATTCCGGTTCACTGAAAGGAGCTTTGGCCATTTCATCGCGTTCCTGACGGCTGATTTCAACGACATCGTCATAAAACCCAGGGATCAGGATCCTTCCCTGATCATCGGTGAGGGAGGCAATCATTTTAGCCAATATATTGGCAGGATTGGCGACAGCGCCACCAAAAATCCCTGAGTGAAGGTCGTGATCCGGCCCGGTAACTTCGACCTGCATATAGGTAAGGCCCCTTAAACCAACCGTGATTGAGGGGCAATTGAGCCCGATCATACTCGTATCGGAGACAAGGATAATATCAGCCTTAAGCATATTTTTATGCTCCCTGCAAAAAGCTTCCATGGTCACGGAACCCACTTCTTCCTCACCTTCTATCATGAATTTCGCGTTGCATGGAAGCGTATTGGTGCGGACCATCAGTTCGACGGCTTTGGCATGCATGAAAGATTGACCTTTGTCGTCATCAGCGCCACGGGCAAAGATCTTACCATTCCTGACTTCGGGCCTGAAGGGAGAAGACTCCCATTGTTCAACCGGATCAACCGGCATCACATCATAATGACCATATACGAGAATGGTGGCTAAGGCAGGATCGATAATCTTTTCGCCATAAACGATCGGGTTCCCTTCGGTTGGAAAGATCCCGGCTTTATCACAACCGGCTTCACGTAACGTCTTTCTCCAGTACTCGGCAGCTTTGATCATGTCTTCTTTATGTTCCGCTTCCGAGCTAATTGAGGGGATCCTGATCAGTCCGAATAACTCTTGAAGGAACCTGTCGCGGTTCTCTTCAATATACATTTTAACCTCTTGCATATTCTATTCTACGATAAAGGGTTTTTAAATACGTAAGAAACAATAAAATCTCGCCGTGGTAATTGAGTTGAACCAGAAATTCTGCAAACAACGCGGATCCAACGAGCCATACAGAATGCTGTATAAAATGCAAATTTAATACTTTTTTTCTGAAAGTAAAACGGCAGATGCTGATGATAGTCAGTGGACGCGGTGCATTCAATTTTCGGGATAAAGCTTATATTTGTGATTGAATTGTCAACATAAACCGAATCCACACTCCAAAATCAGGAAGCGCGAGGAGGATCCAATGAAGATGCTGATGGGAAGATAGATCCCATGAAAGTATTACTGGGTTTGCATAAATGAAATCGGAACAGGAAAAAATGTTGAAAATTAACCGGTCTATAAATTCATTGAAATGAGAAAAAATGTTGATTTTTTGATAATTGGTTCGGGCATTGCCGGACTTGCTTTCGCGATCAAGGTAGCGAAATTTGGAAAAGTTTGTATTGTCACCAAATCAACTGTGGATGATACTGCCACCAGTTGGGCGCAGGGTGGGATTGCCGCTGTGATGTACACGCCTGATTCTTATGAAAAACACATCCACGATACCATTGTTGCAGGGGACGGGATTTGCGATGAAAAGATTGTCCGTTTGACCATTGAGGAATCAACCGAACGCATCCGGGAATTGGTCAAATGGGGGATGAAATTTGATAAAACAAAAACAGGGCGCTATGATCTGGCTAAGGAAGGCGGCCATTCCGAGTACCGTGTCCTCCATCATAAAGACAGCACCGGGAAGGAGATTGAGAACACTTTGCTTGAACAGGTAAAAACTCATCCGAATATAGAGATCCTTGAAAATTATTTCACCATCGACATCATCACTCAGCATCATTTGAATATTGAGGTGAACCGGAGGACCACCAATATAACCTGTTTTGGCGCCTATGTATTTAATCCGCGTACCCACCTGGTAGATACCATCCTTTCAAAAGTGACCCTGATCGCGACGGGCGGAGCAGGGAATGTTTATAATAACACAACGAATCCACTGATATCCACAGGCGATGGAATAGCCATGGTATATCGGGCCAAAGGGACTATTGAGAACATGGAATTCATCCAGTTTCATCCAACCTCATTGTATAATCCGGATGAAAAACCGGCATTCCTTATCACGGAAGCGCTCCGCGGTTTTGGCGCTGTCCTGAAAACCCGCGAAGGAAAAGAATTCATGCACAAATACGATTCCAGGCTTTCCCTGGCTCCCCGCGATATTGTTGCCCGCGCTATCGACAATGAGATGAAATTAAGCGGAGATGAATATGTAGGACTTGACTGCCGGCAGCTAAACAAAAATGAACTCATAAACCATTTTCCCACCATCTATGCCAAATGCCTGAGCCTGGGCATTGACATCCATAAGGACATGATCCCTGTTGTGCCTGCCGTACACTATACCTGCGGCGGGATCAAAGTGGACGAATACGGCAGGAGCTCCATCCTGAATTTGTATGCTTCCGGGGAATGCTCATCAACCGGATTGCATGGAGCTAACCGTTTGGCTTCCAATTCACTCCTCGAAGCGTTAGTTTTTTCCCACCGGGCCGCTGTGGATGCAATTCCGAAAGTTAAATCTATTTCGATTTGCGACAGGATTCCCGACTGGAATGCAGAAGGAATGGTACTGAACGAGGAAATGATTTTAATCACACAATCGATGAAAGAAGTCCAGGCCATCATGAGCAATTATGTTGGAATTGTCCGCTCTAACCTGCGGTTGCAACGCGCTTTTGACCGGTTGGATTTATTGTACAAAGAAACAGAAGACCTGTATGATAAATCGATCCTGACAATTCGTTTATGCGAACTCAGGAACCTGATCAATATCGGGTACCTGATCATTAAAGCCGCCCAAAACCGGCATGAAAGCCGTGGCCTTCATTATTCAATTGATTATCCCCGCACTGTACCGAAATAAACCAGATAATATGGCGCTCTTCAAAGCTGTAAAAGGAATTATTCCAAAAATCGGAAGTCATTGTTTCATTGCCGATAACGCCACTCTTACAGGGGATGTGATATTAGGCAATGATTGCAGTGTATGGTTCAATGCCGTGATCCGTGGCGATGTCCATAGCATCCGGATCGGTAATAATGTGAATATCCAGGACGGGGCCATCGTTCATTGTACCTATCAGAAAGCGCCGGTCAATATCGGGAATAATGTCTCCATCGCCCATAACGCCATCATTCACGGTTGCACGATTCACGACAATGTACTCATCGGAATGGGAGCTATCATCATGGACCACGCGGTGATCCACAGTAATTCCATTGTCGGGGCCGGCGCATTGATCACCGAAGGGACAATTGTGGAATCTGGTTCGGTATGGGCCGGACTTCCAGCAAAAAAAGTGAAAGATATTGATCGGGCTTTATTAGAAGGACAGGTGAACCGGATCTCCCGGAATTATAATATGTACGCTGGCTGGTATGACAGTAAACCGGAAGATAAAGATATTTAAAATTCAAATAATCAACATAATAAAGCATTAACCAGTGAGAAAAGAGATTGTAGCTGAAAATGAATATCACACTCCGGATGATGCGCCCCGTTATTTCCTTGATCGCGTTCTCCATTCGCGGGTCGTTTTCGTGAGTAAGTTCGTCCGGATTGTTTTTAGGACCCGCAGGGCTGCACGTAAAGGAATTTACGACACCCAATATTGGGTTGACTCATCCCATGATATTTTCACCCTTATTGAACGCTGCGGGGGCAGGTTCCATATCACGGGCTTGGACAACATACGCAATTGTCATGTCCCTGTTGTCATTCAAAGCAACCACATGAGCACCCTGGAAACGATGATATTTCCCGGGATCATACAACCCCTTAAAGATGTTACATTTATCGTGAAAGATGCACTTATCCGTCATTTTGCCTTTAAAGATGTGATGCTTTCGCGTAATCCGATTGTCCTGAGCCGTTCAAATCCCCGTGAAGATTTCCGGATCGTGATGGACCAGGGATTTGAATTGTTACAGAAGGGCATTTCGATCATTATTTTCCCCCAAAGTACCCGAAGGGTTAAATTTGATCCATCGGAATTTCATTCCCTGGGCACCAAACTAGCCATCAAAGCAGGAGTACCGGTCATTCCTGCAGCCATAAAAACTGATTTCTGGGGAAACGGAAGATATACCGGCTACCTGGGGCCTATCGACCGCGGGAAGCCTATTCATATTACTTTTGGCAGTCCTATTATAGTATCCGGAAATGGCAAAGAAGCGCACCAACAGATAACGGAATTCATCCGGGAGCATCTGGCCGTTTGGAATTCAACAGACTGTGTATGATTCATTTATAACTTTCAGTCTATATTATGTATCCCTGGGAAAAAAATCCGGTGATCTATGAGATCAATACCTGGGTGTGGCTGGAAGAGCTGAGCCAACAATATGGTTATCCAATCAACCTGTCCAACATCCCGGAAACGGTATGGACCCAGTTGGCACATTTGAAAATGGATGCGGTTTGGTTCATGGGGGTCTGGGAACGAAGCTCCCGCGGAATTGAAATCTCCAACAAGAATGCTGGCAATCTGGCCGATTTCCGGCGCGCCCTGCCCGATTTTACTTACTCGGATAACGTGGGTTCACCCTATTGTGTGAAACGATACGTCGCCGATTCTTATTTAGGTGGTCCAACCGGTCTGTCCATTGCAAGAAAAAAATTGGCTGGAAGAGGCATCAAACTGATCCTTGATTTTATACCCAACCATGTTGCCCATGATCATCCATGGGTAGAGGAATTTCCAGAGTATTTTATCCAGGGGAGCGAAGATGATATGAACCGTGACCCGGATACTTACGTTCAGATTGGAAGTAATATCTTTGCCTGCGGAAAAGATCCTTGCTATCCTGCCTGGCAAGACGTTTTGCAGGTCAATGGGTTTCACCCGGGGCTTAGGGAAGAAGTCATCGAAACAGTGACCCGTATCGCCGGTCAATGCGATGGGGTACGCTGCGATATGGCCATGTTGCTCATTAACAGGATTTTTGAACAAACCTGGGGTGGCCGGGCCGGTTCAATGCCAGAAACAGATTACTGGGCAGAATTAATCCCGGCAGTCAGACGGGCCAACAAGGATTTTTTGTTCATTGCCGAAGCATACTGGGACCTTGAATGGGAGCTTCAGCAACAAGGGTTTGATTATTGCTATGATAAACGGCTTTACGACCGTCTTGAAAAAAGCGATCCGGAACCGGTCCGATTGCATCTTATGGCCGATACTGATTACCAGTCAAAACTGGTCCGTTTTATAGAGAATCACGATGAACCAAGGGCTGCCGCCATCTTCAACAGGCAGCAGGAGCGTCTTATGGCCATAGCCATAGCCACCCTCCCGGGCGCAAAACTTTTTTATGAAGGTCAATTCGAAGGACGAAAAGTTAAACTCCCTGTCTTTCTGCGACGCCGTCCGGCTGAAATCCCTGATACCAGCCTGCACGGATTTTATCTGGATCTCCTGAAAATCATCCAGCAGCTAGAATTTCATGAAGGTCAGTGGCGACTCTACGAAACCACAGGGTGGCCAGGAAATACCAGTTATCAAAACCTGCTTTCATGGGGTTGGTCATCTGAATCCGAGGACGAACTGTGGCTTATTGTAGTCAACCTGAATAGTGCCCTTTCTCAGGGCAAGGTTCAAATAAGCTGGGACAGATTGGATGGATTTCTGTGGAAATTGACTGATCCGTTTACGGGGTTGTCATTTGACCGGGATGGAAGTGAGATGAGGAATACCGGTTTATATATCAGTCTTCAGGGATGGGAAACTCATTTTTTCCGGTTTACCCTGTCGTGACGGGCAATTCCCGTTGTTTTTTCCACATTCCCAGTTTAAAGTCGTTAAATTTGTTGAGGATCATCATTTGATTTCCAATGGCAAACGTTACAAGTAGTTGCTATCGCTTTATTGAAATCACGGTGGTTCAATTGTCATTTTATAAAATGACTTATGTTTTTGTTCAAAGGTTAAAAAGTACAAAAAAAGCCGGTAGCTTGAAGGGTACCGGCTTCTTTCAAGAAATAAGGTCCTTACTGAATATTCAGTTTCTTTTTGACTAAAGGCATTACATCGTCAGCCTCATCTTTGTAAATAACCACATCTTCAATGGCATTTAAAATATAGGTGTATTTGTTTTCCTTGGCAACTTCCTTGATGGCGGCCTTTGCTTTTTCAATAAATGGGGCTACCAGCTCCTGTTGTTTTGCCTGAAGGTCCGTGTTGGCTTTTTGCTGAAAAGCATCGATTCTGGCTTGAAGATCTGAAAGTTCTTTTTCCTTGGTCTGTTTGATCAGGTCTGACATCCCCGAAGCCTGAGATTGATAATCCATGTATTTGTTCTCAAATTCGGCTTTCATGGCATCCATCTGATCAGAAAGGGTCTTCTGATAATTCTGGAGCTTTATTTTTACAGAATCAATCCCTGGCATGGCAGCCAGCAAGGTATTGAAATCAACATGTCCGATCTTAACAGGCGTTTGTGCATGCGATGTAAAAGAACAACCAACTATGATTGTAACAACGACAAAAAGCTTTACTATTTTTTTCATTTTCAATGATTAAAAGGTTAATAATACGATTGGCATACAAAAGTACAAAAATAAACTAATTCTGTATATTCTGTAAGAAGGGTCTATTTTTTTATGGGTTTTGTTACGGGTGTACCAGAGGATTCTGAGCCGGAAGTCCCGCCAGCTTTTGTTCCGCCAGTTTTGGCAGGGGCTGTTCCGCCGGTAGCGCCACTTCCGGTTGGGGTTTTAACTTTTGCTTTTCTGCCGCTCAGACTGGCGCCGAGATTATCCAGGACTTCATCGCTGATATCATATTTGGGATTTGCATACATCATGGTCAAGCTGCCCCCTTTATCAAAGATAATGGCATAATTGCTATTAGTAGCAATTTCCTGAATGGCGTTATAGATCTTTTCCTGGATTGGTTTGACCAGCTCCTGACGTTTTTTAAACAAATCCCCATCCTTGCCAAAACGGGTCCTTTGCAGGTTCTTAGCCTCTTTTTCTTTATCCACGATCTCCTGTTCCTTCTTTTTCTTCATATCATCCGGGAGGAGAACTGATTGTACCTGATAATCTTTGTACATTTTATCCACTTCGGTAAATTTTGTATCAATCTCCTTTTGCCATACCGAGGAAATTTCATCCAATTGTGCTTGTGCTTCGGTAAATTCAGGAATATTATCCAGGATATATTCAGTATCCACATAGGCAAATTTTTGTGCCTGCGCCAATGTAACCATGAAAAAAACGGTTACCATTGTAATAATCAGCTTTTTCATATAAACCTCCGGTTATTAAATTATTATCTGTTTCATGGTATAGTCATTTCCTGGCATTTCCTGTCCTGCCTTAATCTATGGATGAATTGATTGAGAAATGGAACTGTCCGCCATTGGCCCCTGAAACGCCACTGACTGCATCCAGTCCATAACCCCAATCCAAACCCAGCAATCCGAACATGGGGAGAAACACACGGATACCAACCCCGACAGAACGGTAAACATTGAAAGGATTAAAGTTACTCCAGTAAAGCCAATCATTACCGGCTTCCACGAAAGTAAGCGCGAAAATAGTAGCGCTCGGGTTCAGTGAAATCGGGTATCTTAATTCCAGGGTATATTTTGTATAAACAGAACCACCAACTGAATTGGGATATCCTGGAGTGAGTGAATTGTTGATGTATCCCCTCATTCCGATCAATTCACGGCCATCCATGTTGTTATACCCTGTTAACCCGTCGCCCCCAAGATAAAACCTTTCAAATGGCGTTACCCCCAGGTTATTGTTATAGGCCCCCAGGTACCCAAACTGGAGCCGGGGAGTAAGTACCAGCTTTTCAATCAGGTTGATATACCAGGATCCTTTGAATTTGATTTTATAATACTCCACCCAACGGTACCGTTCACTGGCGTCCATCGATTTATAATCCACATTGCCCCTGAAAAGTGAATAGGGTGGCGTCAGTTCCAGATTGAGGGAAATTTCAGAACCATTCCGGGCATAAATTGGAGCATCAATCGAATTCCTGCTAAGGGTAATCCCGTAACTGATGGCATTATAAACTCCGTTCCCGCCGCCAAAAGTAAAAATGGAGGTATAATTATAGGTATTGTACCGGTTATAATTAATACTTTGATACAGGGAAAAATAATCATCGGGCCAGCGTAACCGTTGTCCCAGTCCTACTGACACCCCGTCGATCTTGAAGAAAGCATAACTGGCATCGTTGGTTGCTAATCCGTTGGTATATTTGGAATGGAAATATGATAAACTGAGCGCCAATGGCTTACGCCCGCCCAGCCAGGGCTCTGTGAAGGAGAAACTATAACTGAAATATCCCTTTCCATAGGTTTGAAAACGAAGGCTCAGCTTTTGGCCATCGCCCGATGGAACTGGTCTCCATGCTTTCGGGTTCAGGGCGTTTCTCAATGAAAAATTGTTGAATGAGATACCAACAGTACCAACAATACGGCCATAGCCCCATCCCCCTGAAAGTTCAATCTGGTCAGCCGAAGTTTCTGTCACATCGAAACCAATATCCACGGTGCCATCGTCCGGATTGGGATTAACGTTGGGCGTCAGTTTTTCGGCATCAAAATATTTAAGCTGTGCCAATGTCCGCTGGGACCGGATCAAACGGTCGCGGCTAAAAAGCTGTCCGGGCCGGGTATCAGTTTCTCTCAATGCAACATGGTCATTGGTCTTGGTATTTCCTTTGATCGTCACTTTATTGACAGTCGCCTGTTTCCCTTCACGCATCCTGATTTCCAGATCGATAGAATCATTTTCAACCCTGGTTTCAACCGGTATCACATCAAAAAACAGGTATCCGTCGTCCATGTATAATGAACGTATATCGGCTCCGCTCGGATTATAGGTCAAAGCTTGTTCCAGCGCATCCTGGTCATAAATATCCCCTTTCTGGATCTTTAATATTCGGTTAAGAAATTGCGAGGAATATTTTGTATTGCCAAGCCAGGTAATATTCCGGATATAATATTTGTCCCCTTCATCAATCCAGAGATCAATGTTGATGGTATTGTCGGGATTCTTCGAAATAGAATCGCGGAGGATCCTGGCATCGCGATATCCAAGTGAATTATATTTTTTGATGAGGAGAAGTTTATCTTCCTGATAATCTTCATCAATGAATTTTGAGGATTTGAAAATCCGTAACCGGATATTATCTGTCCCTTGCTTCGCGACCACATTGACAATTTCGACGAAGTCCAATTCCGCTGTTGTCTTCACCGTCTCAACCACCATTTCATCCAGGCCATTCATGGGATTAAAAACACTTTTTTCTTTGGTCTTTTTGAAGGCGTTTTTGATCATGTCCGCACCCACCTCTTTATTCCCATGAATGTTGATCGTATAAACCTTAACCTTTTCATTTTTATCAATGTTGAGGTACATGGTCACCTCATTGACAGCGGCAGAATCCCTTTTAAGGATAATGTTTACTTCAGCATTCAGGAATCCCTTGTCATTATAAAATTTCTGAATGATATTTTTTGTTTTAATAATCAGGTTATCTGTAACATAGTCACCTTTGACCAACCTGATCTTTTCACGGATATCATCGGCATCGGATTTCTTGATCCCGTTAAACTGAAACTTGGACAGACGCGGCCGTTCCTGTAAATAAATATCCAGGAATATCTGGTTATCAACGACTTTAGTGACACTTATACGAATATCTTCAAACAATCCCTGTTCCCATAACTTCCTGACTGCCTGTGGGATCTGATCCCCGTTAGGGACCTTGATCTTGTCGCCAACGGTAAGTCCCGATAGCATGATCAGGACGTTACCGTCCAGGTATTTAACACCACTGACAGTAATCCCTCCGATGTATAAATCTTTGGGATTGTTATAATCGTTTAAATCGATTTCACCCAGGCTGATCTGTGCAAAAAGCGATTGGGCAAGGAGGAATGGCAGGAATAAAAAAATCAGGTAACGGGGTCTCATCAAGGTCTATTTTCGTATGGTTCCTTCTAATTCATTGAGTTGTTCGCTGGTAAGACCAAATCTACGCTCCCTGTGTTGAAAATCGAGAATAGCTTTGAAAAAATCTTCTTTACAAAAATCAGGCCAGAGTGTTTTTGTAAAGTACAATTCTGTATAAGCGATCTGCCAGAGTAAAAAATTGCTGATCCGATACTCCCCACTGGTCCTGATAAGTAATTCAGGGTCAGGGATACCGGTCGTAGCCAACGATGAAGTCAGGGTAGATAAATTGATCTGGTCTGGAGTCATTTCCTTGTTCTCCACTTTCCTTGCTATGGCACGGGTTGCTTCTAATAATTCCCACCGTGAGCTGTAACTCAGCGCCAGCACCATAGTAAGTCCGGTATTCTCCGATGTTTCCCCGATAGCATGCATGAGTTCGCCGTAGCTCTTAGGGGGAAGTGTTTTCAGATCGCCGATAGCGGCCAACCGGATATTGTTTTTCATCATGGTTTTCATCTCTCCGCGGAGTGAATCAACCAGAATGTGCATCAATGCGTCAATCTCATATTTAGGGCGATTCCAGTTTTCGGTAGAAAAAGCATAGAGGGTCAGGTATTTAATCCCCAACTCCGCGGCAACCTCCACGGTATTTCTCACGGCGTCCACCCCTTTCTCATGACCTAGTGTCCGGGCAAAACCACGTCTTCGGGCCCAACGCCCGTTTCCATCCATGATGACAGCTACATGTACCGGTACTTTATTTTTATCGATCTGTTCTTTTAGCCCCATGATATATTTCCTGAATCAGTGGTTCAGGTCCTTACATTTTTTACTCCCTGTTAAGTTAAATTTATACGTCAGGGACACCCCAAAAAAGGAAAACCAATCCATATTGTTCGGATCCCCCCGTTGCATACCGGTTTGATGAGTTCCCAAGGGGTCAGAATATTCAACCCCTGAGACAAACGTTGTACTAACATCATCCAGATAATCCGTGAAGGTTTTATGCATTTCCCAAAACACCTGCATTCCTAATCTTTTAGCCAAACTTACCTTAGCGCCTATTCCGAACGGAATAGAAAAACCAACCAGGGAATAAGGCTGACGTCCATTATATCCAATTTTTTGACCTTCTGTCCCAACGGTAACCAAGGAAATTCCATTATTCATCGGTTTAAAGAGAAACACTGAAACGCCGGCGTAAATGTACGGTGATATCCAGTTTCTTTCACTGCCCGTGAAATAAGGAAAAAAATTAAATTCAGCTACGGCAGAAATGTCTGTAATATTGCTAGTAAAACTCAGTCCTAAGGTTTGAATAAAGGGGTTTCCCTGTGATGCATCAGCCGCGACAGCGCCTTTCATGAGGGCTAATTTCACGGCCCATCGGGTATCGATATCATACCGCGCCAGAACGCCAAAGAAAGGTTTGATGTCCGTAAAAGGTGTACCGGGATTAAGGTCGCCAAGGTAATAAGAACCTCCTCCGGTTATCCCGAATTCCATATCCTGACCGGTAACTGTCACTGAAAACAGGATAAAGAAAAACATCCCGAAAACCGGTCGGGGATACGGTTGCAACATACCTCTCAAAAATGGAATTTTGTTTATTTTTCTCAACAACTTTGTATAACGCCCAAATCGCTACTTTATTTGATCTCCAGTAAGTTTTTCCGGATTATTTTGGACTAGTTGCGATTATCCAATCCCCAGTTCAATTTTTCACGAATGGTTTGAAAGAAATCTTTTTCAGGCAAACGCAGCAGATTAATTTTAAAAGGCGCTTTCCGGATGATCAGTCCGGTAGATGTTTGAACTTTTTCGATCCTCGAATCCAGGCTTACTAAAAATTCATTGGCTTTACTTTCCACCCTGATCCTGATCTCAACGTCGTCGCGTAGTACGATGGGCCTTACAGTCAGGTTATGACTGGCGATCGGGGTGATGACAAAATTTTCCGTATCAGGGGTCATAATAGGGCCCGTGCAACTGAGTGAATAAGCAGTGGAACCTGTGGGTGTGGCAACAATTAAACCATCAGCCCAGTATGCATTCAGGAATTCACCGTTGATCCATGTCTTAATGGTAAGCATCGACATCACATTGGGTTTATAAACAGTGAGGTCATTTAAAGCAAAACCAGTCTTTCCAAAGAGATCAGCAGGCTGGATTAATTGAAGCAAAGTTCGTTTTTCGAGCAAATAATTTCCATTTTCAATAGCAGCTAACGCCGGATTAAGTTGCTCGCGAGAGATACCTGATAAAAAACCAAGGCGTCCCATATTGATTCCCGTGACCGGTATCCCTGAATTACCGATGATCCTGACTGCATCCAGGATAGTCCCGTCTCCGCCAATGGAAAACAGAAAATCGACCTTGCCTTTCAGGTCCGTTTGAAGATCAAAGAATTCCGGCTCGCGGTCAAACCTCAGTTTTTCGCGAATGGATTCATAAAAAGGAAGATAAATATAAAAAATCCCATCCCCGGACTGAAAGTGATCAACCAATTCCTGAACACAGGGAATGATCTGATCGGCAACATGTTTTCCAAAAAGGGCAACCTTCATGGCAAAGTGTTTTCTGAAATAAGTGTGCAAAGATACTCGATTTTTATACTCTTTTATCAGTTCATCAGATTGGGGCCATAAAATGCAGGTAAAAACCTGTATCGCCCAATGAATTAACTGAGAATTCCATACGGACGACAAGATCATAATAGGTAGTGAAATCTACTCCGGCGCCATATCCTGCAAGCAGGCTATTCTGCAATGAATTCCCGGTGCAATTTCGGTTCCATGAACTCACTCCATTATAATTATAAACGTAACCCAGATCAACAAAAGCATTCAGGTATAAGGCCAGTGGAACCGTGTTGAATTTACTGGATTTCAGAAAATTCAGCTTGATAACATGCTGAGGCAAAAGAGCAAATTTCAGGTTGTTTTTTAATAATACAAAATGCTGCCCATCAATTACATAGTACTCGTATCCACGGACATAATCCCTTCCATATCCTAGGCCCTGCTGCAAGTAATAGGGTTGCTCCTTTTCAAAGCTTAATTTTCCGGTAAAGCCCGAAGCCCAATACCAACGTTTATACAGTTGCCAGTATTTCCTGAAATTGGCTTTTAGATATGCATTGTGTGCAACCATGTATGGAACCGCGTAATTGAATTCAGCATCGATGTAATGACCTGTCAGAGGATAAAACTGGACATCCCGGTGATCATTTTTAAAAATATAGTTAATGGTTGCAAACTGCTGAATGAGCGATTCCTCGAAAAAGAATCCAGGTACGTTCATCAACTGCTCATCAAAATCATAATAGCTGTATGAAACGCGGATGGTATGAGTAGAATAAAAATTAGGACGGGCAATCATTTCAATATATCCATATCCCAGCTTCTTTAGAAAAATGGAGCCATCTTTTATATAGACCGGTTTGTTATGGAGGCTGGCTACCGGGATTTCGTGGTTCAGATCAACCTCGGCGCCAAATCCCAATCCAAATTTTTGTTTGTGATCTATATACGGTATTTGATAAGTAAATCCATATTTCTGGTTATATCCAAAGTGGGTCAATATCTTTAAGGTTTCATTCCGTCCCCGGACATTCGAAAAAGTAAGGTCAACGCCATAGGTGAGCCGCCCTAAGTCACGGCTTTCCAACCACACATTGAAATTCCGGTCTGAAAATTCAAAAAATGGGATAGGCCAGATATACCAGCGCTCAATTACGGATATTTTGATATCGACTATGTTCAAATCCTGAACGGGGACCGCATCCATGATCACAATATTGAAAAGACGGGTATTAAAGATGTTTTCGCGTGATGCTGTGACTTGTGTTACGAGGTCTTTGATGAACAGGGTGTCCCCTTCCTTGAATGTCATTTCCCTGAGGATGATCGAAGGACGGGTAATTTTATTTCCCGAAATTAAAATTTGCCGGATGACTATCTGGGAGTGGCCTTGATCTGTAAAAAGAAAAACAGGATCCTGAGCCAAAAGACTGGATGGCCCCATGAGGCCAAAAAATTTCCCGAGTATCAGTACAAAGAATATCAGGATCAAACGAAGTCGATTCATGGTCAGATGTTCAGGTAGTTCATCAGCCCGTCAAAACGATCCTGAAGGCCTTGGCTATAAGCATCTTCGTCCGACCATGAAGCTTTTACAAGATAATCATACCTGAAAAAAGTTTGGAGAACAGGACCAATATCAATCCGGTTCAGCTTCAGTGTTACTTCAATTTTTGTTGAATCCGGGAAAGAGGTTACTGATAAACTAAGGATTTTATTATCGTTTGATTCAACGATTTGCGCTATTTCCACAAGGTCATAATCTTTTTCATTCAGTTCCAGTACAATGACCCCTCCCGGATTATGAATGGCAGTTATCGAGGCGAAGTAGTCTATCAGCGCTGGTTGCGTAATCAATCCGAGGTAGTGGCCCTTTTCTGTTAAAACCGGAAGTACAGTAAGTTTTAATGCTGTAAACATCCGGATAACGTCATAAACGTGTTGATTCTCCGAAATGCCGGCCCTGTCCAGCGTCAATCCAAAGTGACTGAGACTGACTTCCGGGTCATTGGCAGAAAGGATATCGGTATCGGAAATCAGGCCAAGATATTCTGATCCTTCCACAACAGGAAGATGTGAAACGCGAAATTCTTCCATCTGCGACAGGGCGTATGCTCCTTTATCTGAAGGTTTCAGGGGCGCAATGGAGCCGGTAATCAATTGTTTAGCGATCATTCAGGATGCTAAGATAGGAATTATACCTTAATTTGCTTACCTTTCCGTTATTTAACCCTTCTTTTACCGCACACCCTGGTTCATGGATATGTGAACAGTTTTTGTATTGGCAAAAAGGCAGCAGACGGTCCATTTCAGGAAAACATCTTGGGATCTCGGATTTTTCAAAATCGATGAGTCCGAATTCTTTTATTCCCGGAGTATCTACAATAGATCCACCACTGGCCAAAACATACATTTCCGCAAAAGTTGTGGTATGCATCCCCTTGCTATGAACACTGGATATCATGCCGGTTTTCGGGTTCAGCGAAGGGTCTATGGTATGAATGAGGGCCGATTTCCCGGCCCCGGAATGACCAGAAAATAAGCTTAATTTATTGTTCAGCTCTGTCCTTAACCCATCAATCCCGGTTCCATCCTTGGCAGATACCGCATAACAGGCATATCCCGCCTCCTGATAAATCGTAAACAACTTTTTCATCGTCTGGTCCTCTTCTTCCGAGTGAAGATCGATTTTATTGAAGATCAGGCCTGCATCAATATAGTATCCTGTTGCAGTTACCAAAAACCGGTCGATAAATCCATTGGATGTTCTGGGATTTGCCAGGGTCACGACCAGGTATGCACAGTCAAGGTTAGCGGCAATGATGTGTGAGACCTTGGATAATTTTGTCGCTTTCCTGATAATATAATTATCCCTTGGCTCAATGGAAATGATCAGTCCATATTTATCCTGATCCGTGAACAGGACCTCCACCCTGTCGCCAATAGACACGGGGTTGGTATGCTTGATATCCCTGATCCTGAACTGACCTTTTAACCGGCAATCAATCATTTTTCCATCCGAAAGCCGGACAGTGGTCAAACTACCGGTCGATTTTGTCACTGTTCCTTGTAAAGTCACGGCAGAATAAGACCTTTAATAATACAAAAAGCATTTTTCTTTGTAAAAGTATAAAAAATAACTACATTTGACTTGGAATTGACCCCTATCGAACCCTTATGAGACCCATTGCTTACATCACGCTTGGATTTGCTCCCATCGTAGCAATTGGCATCTATTTTTACTGTAAAAAACAGTATGATAAATCATTCCTCAACCTGTTGACAATGAGTTTCATTATAGGCGCTTTCAGCATTGCAATTGTCCTGTTTGCAGAAATGTTGTCAACCTGGCTTGGATTGAACAATGTCCATTCTTTGAAAAGGACACTATTCTATTCTTTTGTAACCATTGGGGGCATTTCCGAATTTGCAAAATTCTTCCTCTTCCGATATTTTATTCTGCCCGATAAACTGATTGACCGTCCTATGCATGGGATCACCTTTTCGGTGATGACTGCCCTGGGCTTTTCTTCCCTTTTCCTGTTGTTTTATGCCCTGGATCTGTTTGGGACCCAACAGATTTTTCCTGTCACCTTATATCCCTTTCTTTTTGTTCCTGCCAACATCCTGTTTGCTATCATCATGGGTTTCTTTACCGGTATGGCTAAATTCCTTAAGGCCCGGTTTTTCTTTTATCTTACCGGTTTTTTAGGCCCCGCATTTTTCCATGGGATTTTTAATTTTTGCCTGCTCAGCCATGATTATAAATTGCTCAGCCTTTTTTCATTTGGTTCCATGGTGATCGTATTCATACTTGGGCTCAAGGCTGCCTATACAAAGCCAGGATTATCATAACAGTACATATATTTTACCCGGCTGGCATCTCACTATTCCTTCGAATTCAAGATTAAGTAAGGCCGAAGAAACGGCGCTCATATTCAGTCCTGATTGAATAACGATCGCGTCAATATCCATCTGTCCATGAGTCTGGAGGATATTGACGATTTGTTCTTCATCGGTTGTTAATTCCTGAAAGATTTTCTTTTGGATAACCTGAGGGACGGTATGAGCCTGTTTCCAGCCCATAAGATATTCCAGATCATCAGCTTTCTGGATGAGGGCGGCACGGTTGGTCCTGATCAGAAAATTGGTCCCCTCCGAATAGGGGTCCGTTATCCGACCAGGAACGGCAAATACATCCCGGTTGTATGAATTGGCAATATTGGCAGTGATCAGCGCTCCTCCTTTTTTAGCTGCCTCGATAACCACAACGGCATCACATAACCCCGCGATAACCCGGTTCCTGCGAGGAAAGTTTTCACGGTCCGGCGTTGTTCCACTCAGAAATTCAGTCACCAATCCACCCTGAGTCAACATCTTTTCAGCCAGCGCTTTATGAAAATACGGATAGACCCTGTCAAGCCCATGTCCCAACACCCCGACAGTACTCAATCCATGATCCAGTGCGGAGCGATGGGCGCATCCGTCAATTCCGTATGCCAGACCGCTTATCACCAATATTTGTTGTGAAACAAGATCCTTTATGATATCATTTGTTACAGCTTTCCCATAGGCTGTGGCGCTTCGGGTACCCACTATACCGACAATTCTTGGGCTGTTCAGGTCAGCCGTCCCTTTATAATAAAGAATCACAGGGCTATCGTAACAGTGACGTAATCGCTGCGGATAATCTTTGTTCTGAAAAAACAAAGGGGTTATTCCATACCGGGTGATGAAAGCAATCTCCTGCTCTGCCCGAAGAAGGAGTTCTTTATTTTTTACAGCTATCGCGATTGTTTTTCCAACCCTGCCCATCTTTGTCAGGGCCGGTCGCGTTTCCCTGAAAATCGCTTCAGCGCTGCCAACAATAGATACCAATTTTTTTCCAAGGACTGATCCTACACCCGGCACCAGCGTCAGCGCTACCTGATATAACAACGCATCTTCATTCATAATTCATAATCCATCATCAGTTATCCGTATTCTGCTCTCTTAATCCGCTCCGTTTATAAAAGGTAATACACTGTGAATAACTTTTTTTCCGAAACCTTAGGTTTGAACGTATATTTGATAATTGGTTATATCATGGATATGTTTTTTACCTTTATTTAAAAAAATGGAAGAGGCGCAATCATCAGGAAAAGCGCTTATTTGCCCGCTTAATTGGGGCATTGGGCATGCCACTCGCTGTATCCCCGTGATCAGGGCCTTGCAGGAAGCTGGTTGCCAGGTAATCGCTGCAACTTCGGGCAGGTCGTTTCAATTTTTAAAAAAGGAATGCCCGGAAATCACGATCATTGAATTTCGGGGAATATCAGTTCAATATCCCAGAAATGACAGGATCGCATTGAAATTGATCCGGTCCGCTCCTCTTTTTCTGGCAGCAATATGGTGGGAACACCAGGTTTTAAAAAAATTGGCCCGTGAATTGAAACCGGACCTGATTATTTCCGATAATCGTTATGGATGCTGGCATGCGAAAATTCCATCGGTATTTATAACCCATCAGCTGGCGATACAGCCCCCGGTATTTCTGAAATGGTTGTCAAAACCATTGAACGCCATTAACTATTGGTTTATCGGGAAGTACAGCGAATGCTGGATTCCTGACTTTGAACCGCACAAGGGATTAGCCGGAGCCTTGTCACATCCGGTGCATTTACCGGCTAACGCCATTTATATCGGAATTTTATCCCGTTTTTCTGACTATCCGGATTTACTGAACGATGATAAAGAACTTATTCTGGATGTGGTTGTCATGTTGTCGGGGCCAGAGCCGCAGCGAACTATTTTAGAGAAAAAAATAAGTGAGGATATCAAAAAGATAAACATCAGAGTCGTTCTGGTACAAGGGAAAACCGAAGTCAATGATTCAAGGGATTTAAATGACCGGTTTCACGTTTTTTCGCACCTCGGAAGTGAAAAGCTGGTGAAACTGATCCGTCATTCAGAATTGGTCATCTGCCGGTCGGGTTATTCCAGCATCATGGATATTGTTACCCTTGGGAAACGGGCTATTTTCATCCCCACACCTGGTCAAACGGAACAAGAATACCTGTCGCGGTACCTGATGGACAAGAAAATCTTCTTCTCGATGGATCAAAACAAATTTGACCTGGTCTATGCGCTCGAAATGTCAAAGAATTTCCCTGGAATGGTTATCCGTAATGACTATACTCAGCTCAAAGGACGCATCAGGGAACTTTTAAACCTTCGCTTTTCTTCGCGCCAGGTAAATTAATATAATCCCGGTCAGGATGAATGGAATGGATAATAGCTGGCCCATATTCAAGGACATACCACGTTCAAATCCAACCTGAGGTTCCTTGATAAATTCAATAAAGAAGCGTATTCCAAACACAAGTACGAGGAACATCCCAAACAGAAGCCCCTGGGCCGGTTTTCCATCTTTCTTATAATAATACCATAAAAGGAAGAAAAAGATCAACAGGTAGGATAACCCTTCATAAATCTGGGTGGGATGCCGTGGAACAAGTCCTTCGGAAGGAATTGAAGAACGGATAAAACGAAATCCCCATGGAAGATCCGTGGGCAGACCGTATATTTCCGAATTCATCAGGTTCCCCATGCGGATACAAAATCCGGAAAGCGCAACAACAATGACAATTCTGTCAATGACCCACAAAAATGGTTTCTTCCTGACATAAGAAAAGATCAGCAAGGCCAGGATGATACCGATAGCCGCTCCGTGGCTGGCCAATCCGCCTTCCCAAACAGCAAGGATCTTGACCGGATGGGCAAGATACCAGGAAGGTTCATAGAAAAAAACATGGCCCAGCCTGGCACCCACGATGGTGCCTATGATCATGTATGTGGTCAGTTCATCCAGCAGTTTAATCGGAATATCTTCCTTCTTGAAGAACCGTTGCATGATCAGATATCCGAAAAAAAACGAGCTGGCAAATAACAATCCATACCATCGAATGGCAAAACTACCGATACGAAATATTTCAGGGCTCGGATTCCAGGTAATGAACTGAAAGATCATATGAGGATTATTTAAATATCCCTTATCCTTTTTTATTGGAGCGACTTCAATTTCAGATTGAACAAAGTATCCATTTTAGCGGCCAGCTTCGTTTGTTTGTTCTCTGATGCGACCATCGACATTCTCCGGAGGATACCCAAAGAGGTTTGTATATCCTGGTCGAAATATTGCCGGTAATTTCCAGTGAAGCTATAGTAATAATCCAGGTTTTGACTATAAATAGCGGCTATCCTTTCCATCAGTTTATTGGCTTTTTCGGTGGCGCCAGCCTGATAATACAATTCCGCATAGGGCAGCATATACATATCAAACGACACCTTTGAGTCTGGAAAATATTTGATATAAGTATCCATCACATCAATGGCTTCCTTCTTTTTCCCTTCTGCCAACAAGGTTTTAGCGACTCTCATCATGTTGGTCCTGGGTCGTACCGTATTGTTCAAACTTTCGGGATCGACATAAACATGAGGATCGTTCAGGTTCCCCCATTTACACTTATTCTGGAAAATGTCATAGGAGGTCTGGGCATCCACGCCACCCATACCCTGAATATAATCAGCAGAGTCGGCTTTTACCGGCATAAACTTATAGACCCATCCCTGAACCAGACAGAATGAATCAATAGCTGCACAGTGATTGACACTGGAAGGGGCTGCAAAATACAAGGGACGTTTCCATTGATTCGACGCTAATAAATCAAGCAGCATCAGATCGTTTTTATAGAGCTGGTTTGAACGGATAGTCCAACAGATGGAATCGACCATTTTTCCGCGGAGGTGTTTGGGAACGATCCCATACTTCACGCAGGCAGCAGAGTCAACCGTGATCTTTACCTTTTTTGAAGGGAAGAATTTCATCTTTTCCCCGTTTTGAAGGGTCAGGAAAGTCCTGGGATTATCACTCTTAATAAAATCAATCATATCCTTCAGCTCCACATAACCCTTGATGCCGATATCATAAAAAGGAATGATGTCATTGGTGCCCTGCTGGTATTGTTTCTGTGAAAGAGTGAAAGGTATCGGGTCGGAATCATAAACTTTTTTATAAAGCTGGTCGATATACCAGGGCCCGGATGAAAGCATCAGGTTCACAACCCTGACATTGGTGCCAATTCCTTCTACTTCCTGGTCATACCATAACGGGAAAGTATCGTTATCCCCGTTTGTAAACAGGATACCCTGCGGATCACAGGAGTTGAGATAATCGGCAGCAAAATCGCGGCATGCATATTTTGCTGACCTGTCGTGGTCATCCCAGTTTTCTTTTGCCATGATGCCTGGGACTAAAACCAGGGTCAGTGCGAACACAAGGATCACTGAAAGATTTTCACTTATTTTCTTTTTCAGCCAGTTTACCAGAGGAATGATACCTATTCCGATCCATACGGCAAAAGCATAAAAAGATGCAGCGTAGGCATAATCCCGTTCACGGGGTTCATAAGGCTGTTGGTTAAGATAAACAAGAATGGCCAGGCCGGTCATGATAAACAACAGGCCAAGGATCATGGTTCCTTTAGAATCCTTTTTAAGTTGGAAGAAAAATCCTATCAATCCAAGGATAAGCGGGAGCATGTAATATTTATTGGTCCCCCGGTTTTTTCTGCTGTCGGGAAGATTGGTCTGATCATGGCCCAGTCTCATTTTATCCAGAAACGGGATCCCGGTGATCCAGTTACCATCTTCCGAACTTCCAAAACCCTGGACGTCATTCTGCCTGCCGGAAAAATTCCACATGAAGTACCGGATATACATGTGGCCTATCTGATAGGAGAAAAAATATTTCAGGTTCTCGCCAAAAGTGGGTTTGTTCAAAGTTTGGGGATTGCCATCCTGACCGGTGACCTCAATGGGAATTCCATCGCCACCCCATTTCTTATAAAATTCAGCTGAGCCCTTTCGTTGATTGCTCCACATTCTGGGGAAAAGGGTGGTAAAACGGGGATCAAAGACGGGGATGGTGCCCTTTCGTTCGTCAATAACAACATATTTCCCCGATTTCTGGTCTTTCTGGTAATACGGTTTGCCATCCGCGTAATCCACGATCGGAGCATTATAATACTGGCCATAAAATAGAGGAAAATCACCATATTGTTCGCGGTTAAGGTACGAAAGCAAGCTTACCGCATCCTTGGGGGCATTTTCATTGATCGGGGTATCTGTATTAGCGCGGATAACCAACATGATGAACGAGGAGTAACCGATCAGGATAAATGTAAAGGCAAGCAAGATTGTGTTCAGTAAGGTTTTTCCTTTTTTATGGGTGTATATCAAACCCCAGATGATCAAACCGATCAGCAGGACAAAATAGGTAATGGTGCCTGTATTAAAAGGTAAGCCAAAGCTATTGACAAACAGGATATCAAATTTTCCTGATAGTTCAACCACATAAGGGATGATGATGAACATCACAAAGGCAAGGATCAGGATAGATAATATAAAAGTCAATAACATTCCGGTTTTTGTGGGCTTGTACTTCTTATAGTAGTAAACCATGCAGGTTGCCGGGATTACCAACAAATTCAACAGGTGAACGCCGATCGCCAAACCGATGATGAAGGCTATCAAGACGAGCCATCGATAGGCATGCTTTTCATGGGCAACACTTTCCCATTTCAGAATGGCCCAGAATGAGATGGCCGTAAAACAGGAGGACATGGCATAAACCTCACCTTCTACCGCTGAAAACCAGAAAGTATCGCTGAAAGTATAAACCATTGATCCGATAAAAGCAGCAGCAAAAATGGTATATTCACGGGCAGTTGTCATCCCTTCTGCATCCTGGTAAAACTTCCTGGCAAAAAGGACAATGGTCCAAAAAAGGAATAAGATGGTAAAACTGCTGCAAAGGGCCGACATGATATTCACCATCATCGCGACATGGGTCACATCACCAAAAGCGAAGAGAGAAAAGAAACGTCCGATCATCTGAAACAGGGGGGCTCCCGGTGGATGACCTACCTGAAGTTTAAAAGCAGTAGCAATATATTCTCCGCAGTCCCACCAACTGGCTGTGGGTTCAATGGTCAGCAAGTAAACGACCGATGCTATTGCAAAGGTTATCCACCCAAAAATATTGTTCAGTTTCTGGAAATTCTTCATATAAAATTGATTTATCGGATATCCGGGCACGAAAGTACAAATTTACCCTCAAAGACGAACAGGAATATTTTTTTATCCATTAACCAAGGTCAAAAAGAAAAATTTTCTACTTTTGCAGTCCGGTTTGCGGATTGATAACGGATGGAAGGTACAGGATACACGAAAACAGATTATTAGTCAATCGCAAATAGTATTGACCCATGGTGTAAAGGCAGCACAAGAGATTTTGGTTCTCTCGGTCCAGGTTCGAATCCTGGTGGGTCAACTCAATGATCGTTCAACGGCAAACCCCTCTTTTGGTATTCCAGCCAATTTATATATTCATCCCCTTTCCTCCGCTCCAGCATCGTTATACATCCATTGATCGGACAGACAATTTTACACAGGTTACACCCGACACATTCCTCCTCTTTGATTTTATAAGTATTATAAGGGACACTTTGCTCCATCTCTACGGACTGATGGGAAGTATCCTCACAGGTTATATAGCATAGGCCACAGTGAATGCATCGGTCGTGATTGATGTTTGCAACAATATGGAAGTTGATGTCCAGTTTTTCCCATTTGGTCATTTTTGGAACCGATAAACCGATAATTTCATCAAGCGTTTTATATCCCTTATCATCCATCCAGTTGCCCAGCCCTTCGCATAGGTCATTGATTATTCTGAATCCGTTGAGCATCGCGGCAGTGCAAACCTGGACATTGGAAGCGCCAAGGAGAAAGAATTCCACTGCATCTTTCCAGGTTGTTATACCCCCTATCCCTGAAATGGGAGCGCTTTTGGTGACCTCGTCCTGAACCAGGGTGGTAAGGAATTTCAGTGCGATGGGTTTAACGGCAGGACCACAATAACCTCCAAATGCTGAACTTCCACCAACATTCGGATTAGGCACAAGGGTATCCAGGTCAATTCCGGTAACCGATTGTATCGTGTTGATCAACGAAATGCCATTTGAACCGGCTTCAACGACTGCCCTTCCGACCGGAACCACTGAATGGACATTGGGAGTGAGTTTTGTTATTACCGGAATTTCAGCCACTTCCATGACCCATTCAACGACCATCCTGGCAATTTCGGGATCCTGGCCAACAGCAGCGCCCATACTTCTTTCTACCATGCCATGAGGGCAACTGAAGTTCAGTTCTATGCCATGGGCCCCCGTATCCTGTGTTTTTTTCACCACTTCATGCCAGCTTTCCTTGTTGTTATCGGTCATAAGAGAGACCACCATAGCCCGATCCGGAAAAAGCCTCAACACTTCCCTGATTTCCAGGAGATTCAGTTCAAGAGGCCTGTCGGAGATCAATTCAATGTTATTGAATCCGGCAATTTTTCTTCCGTTGAAATGAAGGCTTGAATAACGGGATGAGACATTTTTGATCTGTGTACCCAATGTTTTCCATACCACGCCACCCCATCCGGCTTCCAATGCGCGGATAACATTTATTTTTTTATCAGTCGGGGGACCTGAAGAAAGCCAGAAAGGATTGGGCGATTTAATTCCCAGGAAATTTGAATGAATATCTGCCATAAACTTGTAAATTAAAAACTTAAATATATGTCAACAAAGAAAAGATATTGGGGTTTGATCAGAAAGAAATGGTCAGTAAAATTTAATTTAGATGATCCTTGATCCTGTAAAAACAATGTAATTCAACAAACAGCTTCATAATATCACCGGAGATAAGCGAGTATCGCTTGGGCGGCATTTTTGCCGGCCTGAACAGCGTTTACGACCTCCTTCCCGCCAGATACGGCATCCCCGCCGGCAAATATTCCCGGGATGGTGGTCATGGCCATGTCGTTGATCGAAATTTTTCCATCCTTATCTTGAACCGACGATTTTCTGATCAACGTTTCATAGGGAACCTGCCCGGTTGCTTTAATGATCAGATCGACATCGATCGTTACGGTTTCACCCATTGGAACTGGCGCCCGCCGGCTTGAATTGTCTGGTTCTCCCAATATCATTTTCTCACAAACAAGCTTTTTCACTTTACCGTTTTCACCCAGGATTTCTTTCGGGCTCATAAGCCACAAGATGGAGCAGCCGTCCAGTAAGGCTACTTTCAACTCGGTATCGGTACATGGTTTTTCACGGACCGATCTTCTGTACACCAGCGTCACTTCCCTGGCGCCAAGTCTTTTTGCCTGGGTGGCTGCATCGATGGCGGTCATTCCCATCCCGATCACAGCTACTTTCTCACCCACCGCAATTTGAGAATGTTCAAGGGTCCTTATTTGTTTGATGAACGTCATGGCATCAATAACACCCTCAAGCGATTCACCGGGAATATTCAATGACCGGGTCATTCCAAGTCCGATTCCAAGAAAAACAGCATCATAATTTTTTCTGAGTTGTTCAAGAGTAAAGTGATTTTCCAACTCCTTTTCAAGTTGTATCTGTATACCTCCTATCGACAGAATATAGTCGATTTCATCCTGACAGAATCCCGAAGTAACCTTATAACCTGCTATGCCATAGGTCATAAGCCCTCCCGGTCTTTTTTCTTTTTCGAAAATCGTGACATCCACTCCGCTCATAGATAAAGCATGGGCACAGGAAAGCCCTGCAGGGCCCGCCCCAACAACCGCGACTTTTTTACCAATCCCGTGTTTGCGGTCAAAGAGTTTCCATTTTTCCCTCAGCGCCTTTTCGGTGGAAAACCGTTGAAGTTTGGCAATGGAAACAGGTTTCTCCTTTAGAAAATGATATACACAAACCCCTTCGCATAGTTTTTCCACGGGACAAACTTTTGAGCATCCGGTCCCCATGATGTTGGAAGAAAAAATAGTTCTGGCTGACCCTTTGATATCACCGGATGCAATCTGCCGGATGAACCTGGGTATGTCAATGGTTGTTGGACATAATTTTGTGCAAGGGGCATCAAAACAGTTAAAACATCGATTGGCCTCTATCACGGCGGTTTCATCAAACCCGAACGGGGGATGGATGTCAGAAAAATTATTTTCGTATTCTTCCTTCGACAAACGGTTGCTTTGAATAGACATATTTTTTGCTTTTAATGCTTGATAATTCTTATGGTTCCCTTTTCTTCCCCTTTCAACACAAAAACGTTGTAGATCCCGGTCGGCTGACCCGATAAGTCAATTATTTTTTGAGCCTGACCTGGAAATTCTTCCATCTTGATCATTTCACCCATCATATTGAATATCATCACCCGTACCGTTCCGGTCGCTCCTTCTGGACCTAAATCAAGTGTAAATGTTCCCATTGTCGGATTAGGATAAGTTTTCAAAAAATCAGAACTAATTTCATCCGGAAATGCTGATTTCATTTCATCAGGATCTGCATCGACCATCGACGGAGGTTGATCTCCGCAATAAGTTCTGTTGGTGGTAATGTAACCATGCAGATATCCCCCCAATTGGACCGTGGTCCCAGGCAGATAGATAATGTTTTTCCCGGCAATCATCGTAACATCACTTCCCGGCAGGATTATGAACCAGTTTCCGTTTCCGGCTACCGTGATTGTATTCCAGGCATTGTAGCACCTGTGATCGTTACAAAGGATGTTGAGCAGGTTAATATTCTCTGTTACCACAGGGTTCACATGAATTAAGAAGTCGGGCGAGGATGGTCCGCTTCCGCATTCCCCAACACCCGATACTTTTAAAATGCCACAATCTGCATTTTCCGAGAAAGTTATCCCGACAGAGTTGGTATTCTCCCCGCTTGTGATAGAGGCTCCCGGAGGGAGTGACCATGTATATCCAGTCACGTTGGCTATGGGAGGTATGCTGTATTCCACATTACGCTCGCCTGGAAATACCGGAGTGGTCCCCTGTATTTCTTCAGCCCGGTCAGGTCTGGGGTGAACATTAACATCATGAACCGTGGCATTAAATGCAACGCATCCCGAAGGATCGGTGTAGTTTATACTGATCCATTGCCGTCCCGGTCCGTCCCATATTGCCATTGCAGTATTATCATTTGGACCTCCTCCGGAAACAAAGATACCTCCAGGGGATAAGTCCCATATATAAAGATGCATACCCGCCTGCGTAGTGAAGGTATCGCCGGAACTGCGCTGACATACCGAATCAGGCCCATCAACGACGGGTTGCGGAGTCGGGTCCACCGTGATCGTGAA
>Ga0172381_10000068_pt1 | contig 107225 bp, 99 predicted proteins | sample Leawel6488metaG_FD_119754 | JGI IMG/M metagenome (GOLD analysis project Ga0172381, IMG submission 119754) | Leachate microbial communities from a municipal landfill in Southern Ontario, Canada - Leachate well 64-88 metaG | ecosystem: Engineered > Solid waste > Landfill > Unclassified | place...
GAACTTAAGAACCGGTACAAGATCACAGGTAAGCTCCGTTCCACTTTAAGCGACAATGGAGTGCCTTATGCTACGGTCCAGCTAATGGACTCAAAAAATAAGACCCTATCAGTTGTTGCCACCGACATAAATGGATTGTTTGTTATTTATTCCAAGTCTTCCGGAAGTCACCTGCTTAAATTTGATGCTATGGGTTATACATCTGACTCGCTGGCTGTCAACATATCAGAACGAATCATGGATATTGGAACTATCAGCCTGGCAGAAGGGCAACAGCTGTCCGGAGTGACAATCTCGGCAAAGAAACTGATCATGAAAGACGAGGGTGACAGGTTTGTCTATGATGTAACTAAAGACCCTGAAGCAAAGAGAGTCAAGATGATGGATATAATGAGAAAGATACCCAACCTGTCTGTTAATGCTCAGGGTAAGCTTACATATCTTGATGAGGGTATTTCAACTATCCGGATCAATGGAAAAAATAATGAGATGATAAACGGAAGCAGGCAGTTTACTATGAGGCTCATTAAAGGGGATGTTATGAGCCGGATTGAACTGATACTACCAAACACGCCAGAAAATAAAAGTGATAAAACCATCATTAACATAAAATTGGCAAGGGACCTGCCAGAAGGATATGCCGCTGATCTAAATATTACTGGAAATACCCGCAACACATATAAAGGTAAAGCAGACATCATCGCAAAAATTGATAATGTATACCTATCCACAACATATGGGATAGGATATACAAACAGTCCCAAAGTAGATAATCTGACGGTTAAGGAGAATTTAAATTCCGTGGCTGAAATCAAGAGACAGGAGAACAACTATGTTTCATATAATGAGGGAGTATCACACCAATTGAACATAGGCAGCTCTTTCAAGCTGTCCAAGAAGGACGATTTCAACGTCTCTTTAAACACATCCCAATCCATAGACAAAAATTTCATGAACTCTGCCACTACTAATTATAGTGACTTGTCGAGCATAATCAGTGCACAAACGAGTAATAGCATAAACAAAAATAATTCCAGACCAAAACTCAATGGATCCTTATCATATAGCAGGGAAATCAAGAATGCAGAAATAGGTTTTAGTTACTCACTGACAGATAAAAGAGACAATGGAGATTATCTTACTCTGAAATATGACACACCTGAAGAGTCATACTCAAACAAGAGATCAACTGAACAGGAGAACTCAACGCTCGATCAGTCGGCAAGCGTTACTTTCTCGAAAATACATAATAACGCAAAATTCTTAAATGCCGAAATAAGTTACACAAACCGTAGATATCGCAATTCGTCAGTTCTTGACATCTGGGATTACAACGAGGATGAAACATACAACTATGGTTATAGTCAGGATGGGCTGAACTACACTCAGGAGATATATCGTGTCATTGGTGGGTATAACTATTATTCCAACCCAAGAAAGAATTTCGCCTGGAGTTGCATGTTAGGTGCCGAAAAGATGATCAATAAAGGGATATTCAACAAAGACGACCAGCTGTCATCTCTATTGGATTATAATGATTTCATACTCTTACCCAATATTTCTATTAATTATAACTTCCCTAAGAGACTTAAAATAGGCTTGAGTTATAAAACCCGTACACTTCGCCCAAGTATCTCTTATTTGAATCCTTACGAAGACATATCAGATCCTGATAACATTTTTAAGGGCAACCCGGATTTAAAGGCAGAATATGCTCAAATGCTTTCACTTAGTGCCAGTAAAGTATTTGGCAACTATACTACTTTTACTCTTATTACCAGTTCAGAATTCATCAATAATGCCATAGAGAAAACGACCACTATAAATAAAGAGAATACCAGCATTACTACTTATGACAATCTTGGCCGCGAAAATAGGTACATTATAAGGCTCTCCCTGAGTTTGATGCCTATGAAGGGCTTCCGGGTCAATAATGTTATTGCACTAAACCACCAGAAGTATCATAATAAATCCACAGGTTTGAGCAATGAGTTAACTGGTTTTAGTTACTCAGGCAGCCTGAGTTATACACTGAGCAAAAAGTCTCAGTTATACGGTAGCATTAATGTATCTCCATTAATGGGATCAGCGCAGACAAAAACGGTGGGATATAATACCAGCTTAAGGTTCAACTACTCTCAGACTTTGGTGAAAGACAAATTGTTTCTGAATATATCGCTTGAGGATCCTTTCAGTAAACATCGTTTTCTGAAGAACACTATTGGAAACGACACTTTTATCATGACAACCTCCAAGGAGCAGCTTGGCCGGATACTGGGATTCAGGCTTGAGTGGAATTTCGGCAGGTTGAAGAACAAAGGCGCAATAAAAGATAAATCAACAGGAGCAGCAGACCTTTCGCGACCATCCCTATAGCAGAATTATAAGTGATCCCACTTTTGCTCTAAAATCCATTAACCCCTCTTCTTCGTCTTAACTTTTGTAAACTTCAAATCTGTGATCTTGATTTTCATCGAATCCGGAGAAGCAATTATTGGTTCTTTCCCGTTGAAAATAATTTCAGATCTGGCGAGCAACGGCACCTCCTCAACACTGACATTGGTGGAGTCCAAACCTAAATAATTCACATCGGTCATACCAATTTTGCGTATCCAGAAATAGGTATTCATTATCAATTTACGTATCTGATTGAACTCATAGTCTTTGTTTGGTACACGCTCAATGACAATATAGCGGAAGTCGCTCAAAACCTTGAATTCACGCAAAGAAGGATAATTACTTATAAGATCCACTTTATTGTCTGCCATTAACTCAAATAAAATGTTGTGGAAATAGAGATTTGCTTTGGCCGGCACTTTAAAACCCATTCGCAGGTCTATCCTGATAAGTATACCGGGAATAAGTTGATGGACCTCATATTCGGTAACGTGAGGATCATCTACGATATCAACATGAAGCAACCAGTATGCATCTGCTCGCTTGGGCTGTTTGCGCAACATGGAATAGAGAATCTTGTTTTCAATTTCTGTGCTCTTGTTGGCATGAGTAAGATAAACAAGATTAGTCGCATATTTTGGCACTGATAAATCTTTAGAGAGCGCTTTGATTACAGGCAGATAGTCTTTGATTTTAACGAAAGTAATAAAACTGTTCTTAATACGACGGCCGTTATTCCAGATATACATGACAAACGCAAAAAGACCCGTAATCATGATAGTGATCCAACCTCCATTTTCGAACTTGGTGAGATTGGCCGCCAAAAAAGAAAATTCAATAGTAAAAAATAAGATACCTATCAATATCTGTAAATAGAGAGGAAATTTGTCCCGCAAATAAAACATCAGCAGTACAGTAGTTGCCAGCATGGCAATATTGATAGAAAGACCATAAGCCGCTTCCATGCCAGACGATTCCCCGAAATAAAAGACCATAAAACAACAACCTAAGTACAACACAATATTTATCAAAGGAATGAACATTTGACCTTTCATATTCGTGGGGTAATTAATACGCACTTTGGGGAAAAAGTTGAGTGAAATAGCCTCACTGATTATGGTATACGATCCACTGATAAGCGCCTGGCTGGCAATAATGGCGGCAGCAGTAGCCAGTAAGATCCCGGGAACCAGAAACCAGTCGGGCATAATTGCGTAAAACGGGTTGACATTTGCAACAATCTGTTGCGAATGTGTAATTATCCACGCGCCTTGTCCGAAATAGTTGAGCAGTAAAGTGGTTTTTACAAATATCCATGAAACGCGGATATTATGTATGCCGCAATGGCCAAGATCGGAATAGAGTGCTTCTGCACCTGTTGTACAAAGGAAAACGGCGCCAAGCAGCACAAAACCATTGGGGTATTCGGCCAGAAGCTTTATAGCGTAGTAGGGATTGACAGCCAGCAGCACCTCCGGAAAATTAATGATTTGAGAAACACCCAACACACCCAGCATGGCGAACCAGAAAAACATTATAGGACCGAAGGATTTTCCCAGAAAAGAGGTTCCAAACTGCTGAATAGCAAATAATATTGTGAGAATAATAAAGACTAAGGAGACAACTGGAATATCGGGATTAAAAAGCTTAAGTCCTTCAATGGCAGATGTCACTGTGATGGCCGGAGTAATGATGCCATCGGCCAGCAGGGCACAGCCACCTACAATGGCAATCAAATAAACCCAGTTATTCCGCTTTTTCAGAAGGGCGAAAAGAGCCATGATGCCACCTTCACCCTTGTTATCTGCACGAAGTGTGATGATGATGTATTTGAGGGTGGTTTGAAGTGTGAGTGTCCAGAAAATACAGGAGACGGCTCCTAATACAAAGGATTCATTTATAACTGAAGCACCGTTGAGAATAGCCCGCATCGTGTATAGAGGAGATGTGCCTAAGTCACCGTAGACAATACCCAAAGTAATGAGTAAGCCGGCTATCGTTAATTTTGATGTTGTTCCGGCAGAAGATGAGTTTTTCATTTGATGTGTTATATTATCCCAAAAGCAAATTGCTCAATATAGCCATAGAAATAACTGATAATTCCCAGAAGTAGAGTACCGGCCAGACAAATAGTTAGACCGATTCTGGAATAATTATCTGTTTTAATTGCAGCGATCGGATTATCGTTTTTATTGATAAACATTGCCTTTATTACCAACAAATAATAATATAATGATATTACTGTGTTGAGCAATGCAATAAACACAAGGAGATAATAAGACATTTCTGCAGCGGCCATGAATACAAAAAACTTACTAAAGAAACCGGCAAACGGAGGTATTCCGGCCAACGAGAAAAGGAACAGCATCATTGCAACGCTTAATTTGGGATTTGTTTGATAAAGTCCGTTATAATCGGCAATAAGTTGTTTCCCGGAATTGTTTTCAATAATCGATACTACGGCAAAAGCACCCAAATTCGACACCATGTAAACTAACAGATAATATACTACCGAAGACATCCCGGCTGGTGTACCAGCCAACACGCCCAACATAATATAGCCCGCCTGTGAGATGGATGAAAAAGCCAAAAAGCGTTTCATGTTTTTTTGTCTCATGGCAAAAAGGTTACCAATGGTAATGGTAACTATTATTAAGCCGTATACAATGTATTTCCAGTAATCAGCCAGGTTGCCGAATACTTTGAACAGAACGAGTGTCAAAGCAAATACGGCGGCTCCTTTTGATATTACAGACAAGAAGGCCGTGATATTGGTTGGTGCACCCTGATATACATCTGCGGTCCACAAGTGAAATGGTACAAGTGATATTTTAAATGCCAACCCTGAGATGAAAAATACCATTCCCAACAATTGCAATGAATTTGGAGAGAGAGTATTACACATCGCATCAAAATACAAACCGGCTTCACCGGCAGAACCATACAACATTGAGATGCCAAACAACAACATACCCGATGAGAAAGCAGCCATCAACACAAATTTGGCACCTGCTTCCACCGATTCCTGAGAATATTTATTATAGGCAATTAATGCTACCAGAGGTAAAGATGCCAGTTCTAAACCTATATAGAATATTAAGAAGTGACCGGAAGAGATCATTAAATCCATTCCAGCCAATGTCGAAAGGATAAGTATATAAACCTCCGATTTTTTATGAGATGTGTATTCGTCGTTCAACCATGTCTTTGATTGCAGAAAAACAAGAATAACACCAATATTCAAAATACTTTTTACCACTGTACTCATTGGATCGGAGATATACATTCCTCCGAATGCACTTCCAGTGGGAATCGGGAAAAATCCTATTATGGTGGTTATAACAAACAATGAACAGGCAACTAAATCAAATTTCTTTTTACCTGAATCTGATACGAACAAATCATATACTATCAGAAATACAATTTGAAAAATAAGCAGAAGCTCTGTACGCATCAAAAATATTGTGTCAAGATTCATAATGTTCTATTTATTAAAGTCTGCCGATAATGGATGTTAAACCGTCACTAATAATATTGGATGGGAAAAAAGGTGCTATCCCAATGATGACTATACCTACAGTAAGTGTAACCAAAGCAATTTTTTCATTCCAGGTAGCATCGGTCAATGTTAAATGATGTTGGTCAAATACCGGCCCAAACAATATTTTACCCACAACACGAAGAATGTACACAGCTGTAATTACAATAGATGAACAGGCTAATATGGTAAGAACCCGGTGAAACATATCTGCATGTTGGAATGCCCCAATAAAAATGGTCATTTCAGACACAAAACCACTTAAACCAGGAAGGCCTAAAGATGTAAACCCGGAAATAACCCAAAAGACAGAAATAATAGGCATAATTTTCATTAATCCACCCATTTCAGAAATAAGTCGTGTATGTGTACGACTGTAAATCATACCAATCAAGGCGAAGAAAAGGGCTGTATTTAACCCGTGTGACAGCATTTGTAAAATTGCTCCTGTCATTGCCGTCTTATTCATCATTAAGATGGCAAAGAGTACCAACCCGCAATGGCTCACAGACGAGTATGCATTTATATATTTCAGATCTTTCTGCACAATAGCGCCAAAAGCACCATAAACGACACTAATACCCGTTAACACTAGGAATAATGTAGTATAGGTTTGAGCACCTTCCGGCATCAGGTAAATCGCAACACGAAAGCACCCGTACCCACCCAGTTTCATCAGTACACCAGCGTGAAGCATAGAGACTGCTGTCGGGGCAGAAGAGTGACCGTCGGGAGACCATGTGTGGAATGGGAACAAAGCTCCTAACACACCAAATCCTAAAAAGGTTATTGGAAAAAATATGTTTTGAGCAGCAACAGGAATGTGCACTTTGGCAATTTCCAGAATATTCATGGTGCGAATGGCACCTTCTGCACTGGAATTAAAGTAAATACCTAAGATACCCAACAAAAGAAAAGCAGAACCTCCCATTAACATCAAAGTAAGCTTCATTGCCGAATATTCTTTGCGGCCGGTACCCCAAATCCCTATAAGTAAATACATAGGAATAAGAGCCACCTCATAGAACATGAACATTGAGAATAAGTCAATGGTAATAAAGAACCCAAATACCCCCATAGAGAGCATCAGGAACCAGAGAAAATACTCTTTTACTTGTTCTTGCATACTCCACGAAACAAGAGAACCTGTAAATACGATTATAGAGGAGAGAATAACCATCAACACCGAAATGCCATCTACACCCACAGAAAATTTAATATTAAATGCCTCATACCAAACCAGATCACTGCGGAACCACATTGTTTCATTTGGTGCCGCTGCCTTTGCCTGTAAAAATAAATATAGTAATACGAACGATGCAATTAAGATGATACTCGATCCAACTAACATAAATATTTTCACCTGCTTTGCCTCTTTCAGCAGAGCAACGCCGCCCATCATCAAAAGCGGAATAAGAACAAATAAATATAAGAAATTCATATATGCTGAGTTATTCTAATTCTAATTAAAAAATTATTAGAGTTGCTATTACAATCACAGATACGGCAAAAACCCATGCGTATTGTTGTAATCTGCCGGACTGCAATCCTTTTATCTTATAAGACAACCCATTGCTCCAATATGCCTGAAAGTTCATAAAGTTATCTACAATGTTGCGGTCAAACCATCCTATTGAAGTTGAAATTATACCAAAAATGATCTTCTTTGTTACGAAAAGATAGATTTCATCGAAATAAAATTTCTTTGAAGCGGCTGTGTAAAAACTTCCTAAAGCAGTTGCTATTCTGGCAGGAATATTAGTTTGCTTTTTATAAAAGATAGTAGCAAACACAATACCGGCAACACCAATCAGGATACTTGGAATGGCAACAGTCCAAACCGTTTCGGTTTCAAACGCCACTCCGTCGGTAGATATAAACCTGGAAAACGGAATGAAACCTGTTACAACGGTGAGTAATGCCAGAAAGATCAATGGAGCAGACATTGCAAATCCAGCATCATGAGGTGTGTGATCATAGTGAGTCTCTTTGCCCCAAAAGATATTGTAATACAAACGGAACATATAAAATGCTGTTAATCCGGCAACTAAATACATGCAAATAAATAAGGCAATATCTTTGTGGTATGCAGCAACTAAAATTTCATCCTTGCTAAAGAATCCGGAAAACGGGGGAATACCTGAAATAGACAAACAGGCGATGAGGAACGTGATGTGAGTTATTGGCAAATATTTACGCAAACCTCCCATATCTCCCATTTCGTTACTGTGCACGGCATGTATGACTGCACCGGCACAAAGGAATAACAGGGCTTTAAAGAATGCATGTGTGAAAAGATGGAACATAGATGCCATATAACCTAAACCAACCTCATGTTCTGCACCATATCCCGACACTCCCAAAGCTACCATCATATATGCAATTTGCGATATGGTAGAAAATGCCAATACACGCTTAATATCTGTCTGTGTACAGGCAACAATTGCTGCAAACAACGATGTGGCGGCACCAACATATCCTATAAAGGTGAGCACATCGGGGGTGAGGAAATAATAGATAGGGAACAGACGAGCAACCAGATATACACCGGCAACCACCATGGTCGCTGCGTGAATTAATGCCGAAACCGGTGTAGGACCTTCCATAGCGTCTGGCAACCAAATATGTAATGGAAGCATTGCCGATTTACCTGCACCACCTATAAAGATCAACATAGTAGCCCAACTTATTACAGAAAAGCCCATAAACGTAGCGGTAATAGGAGTTTGGAAAATTGAGCTACTGGTGTTGGTTAGTATATTGAAGTCAAATGTTTGAGTATAAAAAGAGAGGATTAGGATGCCTATCAGGAAGCCCAGATCTGCAAACCGTGTAACAATGAATGCCTTTTTGGATGCTGCAACGGCCGAAGGTTTGGTATAATAAAACCCGATTAGCAAGTAAGATGAGACACCCACCAATTCCCAAAAGATATACATCTGGAATATATTAGGTGCTACCACCAGACCTAACATGGAGAAACTAAACAGAGAAAGAAAAGAGTAGTAGCGTTGAAATCCTGTTTCACCATGCATGTAACCCATACTGTAAATATGTACCATGAATGATACAGTACTGATTACAACCAGCATCATAACAGAAATAGGGTCCAGCAAAACACCCAGATCAATATGCAAAAAGTCTGTTAAACGCAACCACTCGAAGCTATTTGAGAACTTTTGATAAACTTCACCTACTTTACCAAAACAAAAAAAGTAATTGTATGCAGTAATGTAAGATAGCACCGTAACTACACCCAATCCCGAAGTGCCGATGATTCCGGCAGTTTTATGCGACATTTTATGTCCTAAAAGCCCCAAAAACAAAAAAGAAAAGAGCGGGATAATTAAAATTAACAGTGCTATTAAGAAATATGACTCCATAATATTAATATTTCATTTTACTAACTTCGTCCGTTTCAATTTTCTTCGAGCTGCGGAATACATTTAATATTATTGCAATTGCAACAGCTGTTTCTGCAGCAGCAACTCCTATTATAAATATGGAAAAAAACATGCCTTCCATTTGCCCGGGAAATAAAAACCTATTAAACACCACAAAATTTATATTTACGGCATTAAGAATTAACTCCAACGACATCAATACGGCAATCATATTGTGTCTGGTTATAAACCCGTAAACACCAGCAAAAAACATTATGGTGCTTACTACTAAATAAAATTCCACTGGAATATCCATATCTCTTGATCTTATTTATTTCTTGCAATTAAAATTCCGCCGATTATACATGCCAACAATAAGACACTTATAGCTTCAAAAGGAAGCAGATACTGAAATTTTTCGGTACCCATCAATGATTGTCCTATGGCATGCATATCTATCTCACCCTTTGAAATCTTCTCGGCATAAGGGTAATTCTGCGTAAGTAATACATATAAACATAATGCAGTTCCAGCTACCGACACAGCCAAGCCAGCTATTTTCTTTGATGTTTTCACTTTGGGCATTTTCTCTCCAACCTGGCTTGTAAGAAATATGGAGAAGACTAGCAACACCAATATACCACCCACATATATGGATACCTGGATAGCCGCCAGGAAATGATAATCTAACATCAGATACAATCCTGCTGTTGCTAACAACACAAATAACAGGTAGATAGCGGCACGAAGAAGTTTTCTGGACACAACCGACATAATGGAACAGCCTACAATTACTGCCGATAGAATGAAAAATATTATTTGACTTGCTGTTATTTCCATGGAAACAAATTTATTTGATAAATATAGAGCTAATTTTTTGACGCTAACTTTGATCCCTCGTTATTCAATTGCAGCTGTAACTTTGAACGGGTAAATACCGAATGTTCAAATGTCTGCGACCACTCGATGGCACCCTGCGGACAAGATTGCACACACAAATCACAAAAAATACAAGAACCCAAATCATATTGATATTTGTCCAAAACCCTTTTTGTTTTACCGGTAGCCTCATCGGTTTCCGTTTTTGATAAAACAGAGATTGTTCCGTTGGGACAGTTCATTTGACAAATGCTGCAAGCGGTACATTTGTGCTCATTATTTGCGTTGTGAGGCATGGTTAATTTCCCTCTGAAACGCTCAAACATTACCAGTTCATTCCTGTTTTCAGGATATTGTTCTGTTACTTTTGGCCGAATGAAATTGATCATGGTAATTTTCATACCCAGAATCAAGTTCCACATCCCTTTTAAAACACTTTTAATATAATTTGCCAAACTCTTCATCGCTTAAAATAATGTTACGCAAACAGCCATTAATAATAGGTTCACCAAACTAATCGGCATAAGTATCTTCCACTCGAATTTAAGCAGTTGGTCTATACGCAAACGAGGGAACGACCATCTCACCCATAAGGCTAAAAACACACATACAGCCACCTTCCCGAAAAACCACAGTATGGAAGGGATATAATCCATCACCTGATTAAAACCTTCCCATCCTGGAATATGTAATGGCATCCATCCTCCTAAGAACATTGTAGTTGCTATTGCTGCCACTACAAACATGTTCATGTACTCAGCCAAATAGTAAAAACCGAAAGTGATACCCGAATATTCAGTGTGATAACCGGCCGTTAACTCCGATTCTGCTTCAGGAAGGTCAAAAGGTCCGCGGTTTGTTTCGGCGTGTCCGGCAATCAGGTAAGTGATAAAAGCAATAAATGCAGGTACACCTCCAGTGAAGATGAACCACCCGTCGGTCTGACCTTCTATAATATCGGATAGCTGCATTGTTCCGGAGAGCACTACTATTGTCATCAATGACAACGCTGCAGATAATTCATAACTGATTAACTGGGCTCCCGAACGCATGGCACCTATCATAGCAAATTTATTATTACTTGACCAACCGGCCAACAGAATACCAATGATACCCAGTGACGAAACTGCCAGTAAATAAAATACACCAATATTAAAATCGATTGCATGCAGCCCTTTGGCAAAAGGTAATGCAGAGAATGTAAGGATCGACCCGACAATTACGAAAAATGGTGCAAGCTTGAACAGAAACTTGTCACTTTTATCGATACTGATAATCTCCTTTAACAAAATCTTTATCATATCTGCAACAGGTTGCATGAGGCCCCATTTGCCTACCCGGTTGGGTCCTATACGACATTGAAAGAAAGCACAAACCTTACGCTCAACATATATTAAAATCAAGGCAATCACCGCATAAGCAGCAAGGATAACTACTCCTGTCAGAATAAATTCAGTTGCAAGTGTCCAGAAATTGGGAAATCCCCATTGAACACGCAATAAGTTATCTATCCAACTTGTAACAACTTTAAAATCAAACATAATTATCTATCTATACAAGGAATAACATAGTCCAACGAACCTCCGATCATTATAAGGTCGGCAATTTTTTCGCCGCGTGTAATAGGGTCCAAAGCAGACGCCAGCGTCATGCAAGGTGAGCGGAACTTCACGCGGTAAGGGCTCTTATCACCTTTGCTTGAAATATATACTCCAAAATCACCCCGGGCATTTTCTACACGTTGGAAAAAGTCACCTTCAGGTAATTTGATAATTGCTTTTGTTTTGGCGCGATAATCACCTTCCGGAATACCATCTGCCAGTTGCTCCAATATTTTCAACGACTCCAGAATTTCATCCAGACGAATCATGTATCGGTCGAAAGTACCGCCTTCGGTACGCAACATCTCTTTGAAGTTAATTTTATCGTATGCCGCATAAGGTTCAATTTTGCGCACATCGTTACTCCATCCAGATGCACGGCCGGAAGGACCGGTTACGCCATAGGAAATAGCCTGTTCTCTGGTAAGGTATCCGACTCCTTCCATACGGCCACGTGCGATAGGGTTTTCTGTAAAAAGAGTGTGATACTCTTTCAACATTTTGCGCATATATGGAATGAATTCCCTTATCCTTTTCAGGAAATTGGGATGAATATCTTTTGACAAACCACCTATTACACTATAGTTGCACATCAAACGACCACCACCAGTCTCTTCAAAAATATCCATGATTTTCTCCCTGTCGCGCATACCATATACGAAAGCCGTTATTGAACCCATATCCATGCACATACATCCCCAACCCAACAAGTGAGATGCGATACGGGTCAATTCGTCCAACATTGTACGGACATATTGAGCACGCTCAGGGATTTCTAATTGTAATGCTTTTTCAACGCAAAGGCAAACAGCGTGACGGTTCATAGTACCGGACAGGTAATCCAACCGGTCGGTAAGGTGTAAGATCTGAGGATAGGTGTAACCCTCACACATTTTTTCCACACCTCTGTGGATATACCCGAAATGGGGGTCAATCTTTTTTACGGTTTCACCATCGAGCGATACACGCAAATGAAGTACACCGTGAGTGGCAGGGTGTTGAGGACCTATATTTACCACATACTCCTTCTCCCCAAAAAGTTGAAATGAACTGTTTACCAAACCTTCACTTGTAAGGTTTAAAGTAGTAGCCGTTTCCATCTCTTCGATGGTCTGGTTTTCCATCGTCAGATGGTTTGAGTCCATGTTGTAATCCTTACGCAAAGGGTAGCCTTCCCAATTGGAACGCAAAAAAAGCCGGCGCATACCTGGATGGTTGATAAAGTTGATTCCGAAGAAATCATACACTTCGCGTTCGTACAGGTTTGCAGAATCCCAGAGATCCGATACGCTGAAAAGCTGAGGATTCTCTCTGTCGGCAGTACTTGTTTTAAGCACCACGGCACATTGATTATTTGAAGTTGAAAACAGGCGGTAAACAACACCTAATGTTTCGCCCCAATCCATACCTATGAGGTCTTGCAAATAATCAAATTGCATATCCTTGTCATTTTTCAGATGCAAAGTCACCTCTCTGAACTTATCGGAAGGAATCATTGCAGTTAAGATCTGAGATTCCTCAAAAGTAGCTTCGGGAGCTAAAGACAGAATTCTTTCTCTTATATTATCCATATTACTTGATGACTGGTTGTTCCGGAAGTTTAAAAAATTCCTGCAGCTTGATTTTGCGTTGCATCTGCATCATGCCGTAAAGGATTGCATCCGGACGAGGGGGACAACCAGGGACATATACATCCACAGGGATAATTTCATTAATTCCTTTAATCACATGATACGAATCTTTAAACGGACCACCCGAAATTGCGCAACTGCCCACGGCAATCACATATTTAGGCTCGGCCATTTGATCGTACAAACGTTTTAACACCGGTGCCATTTTATGAACAAGTGTTCCGAAAACAAACATAACGTCTGCCTGCCGGGGACTATTCCGAGTCACTTCCCATCCGAAACGGGCAAAGTCGCAGCGGGCTGCGCCCACACACATACATTCGATTCCACAGCAACTTGTGGCGAACAAAAGTGGCCAAACTGAGTTTGAACGGCCCCAGTTAATCATGTCGTCTATTTTACCAATAATAACATTGGTCCCATTTTTATGAAGCTCCTCGACATATTTTTCCAGGTATTCATTGTCGTTGAAGTCTTCGTGCTTCATATTTGGTATATGAATTTTTTTTACTTCCATTCCAGTGCTCCTTTCTTCCAAGCATAGGCAAGGCCTAATGCCAAAATTAAAATAAAAAATGTTATCATAATCAAACCGTTTGTTCCCAAATCATGCATTACAACTGCCCATGGAAACAAGAAAACGGTCTCTACATCAAACATTAAAAATAAGATAGCAAATAGATAATACCCCACCTTAAAAGGCAACCAAGAATTGCCACGTGTAGGAATACCACATTCGTAAGGTTCTCCTTTTTGAGCATTGGATGAGTGTGGTGCAATGAGTTTGGCTATCCAATATGCTCCTACAACCAGAACGATGGCCGTAACAAAGGCAACAAGAAAAAAGGATTCGTTCATAAAGCTTGAGGCTTTTTATTAAACATATATTCTGCACTGAAATGGTAACATTTTAAGAATTTTAGCCATAAAATATTGCAAAAGTATAGCCAAAAAGGTGTGCAAAGTTACATATTTTATTGTGATAATCACAAAAAGTCAGGGCATATTTTTTGTAAGGCACAAGACAATAGATTTAAATTGATGTCCCAAATGATTGTATAAAGAATTGTGAGTAGAAAATAATTATTAACTTTGTGCGGTAAATTCACATAACATTAAAAAATAAGGTCTAACAAATTAACATTTGGAATATAGGGTATTTAATAGAAAATATTTTTCTATTAAAAATAAATTATACATTTGCAATTCGAAAATTTGATTATTAAAATTATTATTATACCAAAGAGTTACATTAATCATTAAAAAATATTTTATTATCATGAAAAACAAATTTTTCGGTTTCATCCAGTCAGCCGGTGTTATCATTCTTTTATGCTTCATTGTTGCAGAAATCATTTACACTTTCGTTTTTGGTAATCCAGCCAACTTTATGGATGGTGATCCTGCTAATGCCCCTATGCCTGGTAATTTACTTGGTACAATTCATAAAGGTGGTTTCATTGTTCCAATTATCCTGACTCTGTTGTTGACAGTATTAACCATCAGCGTTGAAAGATTTTTTACAATCAGAAGAGCAAAAGGCAAAGGCGATCTTACTTCATTTATTACCAAAATCAAGGCTAGTCTTGCAAAAGGTGACATTAAAGAAGCTAATCAGCTTTGTGCTAAACAGGGTGGTACTGTTGCAAATGTTGTAAAATCTGCTCTCATGAAATACGAACAAATGGAACACGAAGATTCACTTACCAAAGATCAGAAGATGTCAAACATTCAACAACAAGTTGAAGAGGCAACAGCATTGGAACTTCCTATTCTGGAACAAAATCTGGTTGTTGTAGCAACCATTACAACCCTTGGTACACTGATGGGATTGTTGGGAACAGTAATTGGTATGATTCGTTCATTTGCTTCTTTGGCAACTGCCGGCGGAACAGACTCAGTTGCTCTTTCAACAGGTATCTCTGAAGCTCTTGTAAATACTGCATTCGGTATTGCAACAGGTGCTCTTGCTGTAATATCATACAACTACTTTACAAGTAAAATCGATAAAATCACATTCTGTATTGACGAGGTAGGTTATACTCTTGTTCAAACTTATGCATCTTCGCACAAATAGTTGGTTCACATAATTTAAAAAATGAACAATGACTAAAGTAAAAGTTAAAAGAAAAAGCACCCGGATAGACATGACTGCGATGAGTGATGTTACAGTACTGTTGCTTACTTTCTTTATGCTTACATCGACATTTGTACAGAAAGAGCCAGTTAAGGTTTCTATTCCGTCATCTGTCTCAGAGATCAAAATACCTGAAAGCAATATCATGCAGATATTGGTCGATCCAAAAGGTAAAGTATTTCTGAGTCTTGATAAGCAGCAGGATAAAGTTGAAGTACTGAGGCAAATGGGAGAGAAAAATGGTATCACTTTCACAGAGGATGAATTGAATAAGTTCAAACTCCTGCCCACATTCGGATTGCCTATTGGAAATATGAAGGCTTTTCTGGCATTGCCAGAAGAAGAACAGGATGCTGTACTGGTTTCCGCCGGTGTTCCATGCGATAGTACAAACAATGAGCTTAAAGATTGGGTTCAATTGGCCCGTCTGCAAAACAATGATTTGCGTATTGCAATAAAGGCCGACCAGTTTACGCCATATCTCCAGATTAAAAACATTATGAAATCGCTACAAGACATACGTGAGAACAGGTATAACCTGATTACTTCTCTCAAAACTGTTTCAGACGCGGAAACCAATAAGAAATAATATTATGGCAGAAATACAACAAAACGAGAAAGGCGGTAAAAAAGGGAAAACCAAAAAGTTGAGTATACATATTGACTTTACCCCAATGGTAGATATGAATATGTTGCTAATCACCTTTTTTATGCTTTGTACATCTCTGAACAAACCTCAGACCATGGAGATAAGTATGCCTACAAGTGATACCGTAACAGAGGAAGAACAAAATAAGGTTAAGGCTTCCAAAGCAATAACCATTCTTTTAGGTCCTGAAGATAAGATCTACTACTATTTTGGAATACCTGACTACAATAACTATAACTCTCTTCATTTAACAACCTATGCGGCCGACGGCTTAAGATCAGTTTTACTGCAAAGAAATGCCGAAGTCGTTACAAAAGTTGAAGAACTTAAGCAGAAAAAACTTGCGGAGAATATGTCCGAAGAGGAGTTTACAAAACAGATGACCGAAATTAAAAAATCCAAGACATCCCCTGTTATTATGATTAAAGCTACAGATGACTCCAATTATAAAAATCTTATCGATGCACTCGATGAGATGCATATTTGCAGCATTAGTCAATACGCGATTGTTGATATTGAAGAAAGTGATAAGTTCCTGATAAAAAACCACGAAACGGCAGGAGAGCTCACCAAAAATATTGACAACTCAAAAATCAAATAATCATAATTTTAGATAAATGTAAATGGCTAAAATAGACCTTAACTCAGAAGCTTGGTGTAATTTGGTTTTTGAGCATAAAAACAAAGACTATGGCGCGTACCGGTTGAGATTGACATCCGGTAGAAGGCACGCTGCGGCGATGTTGATCATCATTATATTAACAATACTTGTAATTGGCGGAACATACGTGGCAAAGATGGTTAACGAAAGTTTAAGTAAGAGGGAAGAGATGGTAGAAGTTACGACACTTGCAAAGCTTCCACCTGCAGAGAAAAAAGAAAATGAAGAAGTTAAAAAGATTGACCTTCCTCCTCCTCCCGCGCTTAAAAGTTCGATTAAGTTCACTCCACCTGTAATCAAAAAAGACGAAGAGGTAAGCGATGTTGACGAGATCAAATCTCAGGATGAGTTGTTAGCTGTCAAAACCGCAATTTCAATAGAGAATATAGTTGGTACAGATGAAGTACACGGTAAGGATATTGCTGAAGTACGAGAGGTAGCTCAGGAAGCTCCCAAAGAAGAGGAACCTTTCACCGTAGTAGAACAAATGCCTCAATATCCCGGAGGAGAGAAAGCAATGATGAAGTTTATTTACGATCACATTGTGTATCCTCCGATTGTATTGGAAAATGGAATTCAAGGCAAGGTTACTGTAAGATTCGTGGTTTCGAGAACCGGAAGTATAGAAAAAGTGGAAGTGCTTAAAAGTATCGATCCGGAATGCTCAAAAGAGGCGATCAGGGTGATAAAACTTATGCCTAAGTGGATTCCTGGTAAACAAAACGGAACTCCTGTCCCAGTATATTTCATTCTTCCAGTTGTATTCAGGCTTGAATAATTTGTACTCAGATATATGAAGCCAATTTTTGCAGCCTTTTTTGGCTTGTTTATGGTGGTTTTTTACTTAGTCTTTTCAGGTATGCTTGCTTTTACAGATATCTTTACAGCAATCATACCTAAAAAGATTGCTTATATTCTTGCAGCAATTTTATTCCTTTATGGAATATTCAGAGGGTACAGGTATTATAAATTAAATAAAAACAGATAATTTCTATGAATATCAAAATAAATTTCGCCCTATATGCAGTTATTGCATTCGTACTTGTCTGTTCTTGTAAAAACGACAAAACAGACAGGCATACCGATACTGTAAGAAGCGGTGTAATTCAGATTGGTGTCGATGAAAATTTCGCTCCCATAATTCAGCAGGAAATCGATGTATTTGAGGCTAAAAACCAGACAGCCGGAATAGTACCAATATATACAACCGAGAATGAAGCTATCAATCTATTGTTGAAAGACAGTGTACGTATGATTGTGACTTCACATAAATTGACAAAGGACCAGCATAAGTACCTGGAATCTAAGAAAATGTTTGCACAGGAGGCTAAGATCGCCACGGATGCGATTGCCCTTATTGTGAACAAAAACAATCCCGACACTCTTTTTACCGTTTCCGAGATAAGGAAAATTATGACAGGCGAGATTACCGAATGGAAAGCATTTCGCAATAATTCTATATTGGGAAAGATCAAACTCGTTTTCGACAATGAGCAATCCAGCACAATCAGATATGCTATAGATTCAATCTGCGGAGGCAAGCCTCTCTATGAAGGATTGTATGCACAAGGCAGCAATCAAAAGGTGATAGAATATGTCTCCTCTGACTTGAATGCTATTGGCGTTATAGGGGTTGATTGGGTTGGCAACGACAGTGATACTACCAATTTATCATTTAACAACAAAGTAACCGTTGCTTCTCTGAGTAACGAGACTGTTGCGTTAAAGACTAACAGTTATAAGCCGTATCAGGCATATATGGCACTCCAATATTATCCATTTTTACGAGATATTTATATTATTATTACAGATCCCCGAGTAGGTCTCGCAACTGGATTTACATCATTCATATGTAGCGACAAAGGTCAAAGGATAATTCTTCGCGCCGGAATAGTGCCTGCTACACAATCTCTTCGCGTAGTCAATGTGAGAAAAAACCTTTAAATAAAAAATATGCATACATTCCTAAAATTATCATTATCTATAACAGCAATTGCAGTATGCTATACCTCTTCTGCAAACGATAATAAAAAGGGTATCGAATTCTATAATGCCGGTCTGTTGAATACCGCCAAAAGTATTTTGAAGGATAATATTCAAAAAGGTGATGTCAATCAGGCAGAAGCTTGCTATTACTTAGGTGAAATTTATTACGATTCGAATAGTCCCGACTCAGCCTCTTATTACTACAAAGAGGGTATAAAAGCAAATCCTTTGTATGCCTTTAACCTCATAGGAGATGCAAAACTTACTCTCAAAAGCAATCCGGTTGAGGCAGGTAAAGTAATTTCGACAATATTAAAAGCTAAAACTGCTCGTAAAGATCCTGCTTTATGGATAGCTGCTGCCAAAGCATATTTTACTTCTGGTGCAAGCAAAGAGAAAGCTTTGGAATATTTAGAAAAAGCTAAAACTATTGACCCAAAATATGCCGAAACATATGTCCTGGAAGGAGATATATACTCAGCAGCAAAGAATTACGGTAATGCCAGCAGTTCATATGAACAGGCCATATATTTTGATCCTAATTGCTATCACGCATATTTGAAAAGTTCAAGAATTTATTCAAACCTGAATATTCAATCTTCCATTGATATGATGAAAAGACTATTGGAGGTTTATCCAAAATCACCTATAGCCGAAAAAGAACTTGCAGAGCTATATTATAAAAATGGTCAGCTCCTGAAAGCAAAAGAGGTCTATGCAGAACATATTAAAAGTGGCTATGCAACAAACGCAGACAAAGCCCGCTATGCAAACCTAATATATTTCGCTGAGGACTACGGACAATCACTTTCTATTGTAAAAGAGGTATTGGCTGTTGAACCTGACAATATAGTAATGAAGCGACTTTTAATGTATAATCTGTTAAAATTACAAGATTATATTCAAGGTATTGTTGCAGCTAAAGATTTTATGAAATCAGCAAAGCCAGAGGATTTTATTTCCAGTGACTATGTTAATTACGGGCAGTTGCTTTCCGAAAATAACGAGTATAAAGCTTCGATAACTGCATTTGAGACTGCGCTAAAAATGGATTCCTCAAGAGTAGACCTATTCAGAGAAATTGGATATTCCTATGAAAAACTGAATGACTACGCGAATGCAATAATCAATTATAAATCTTATGTCGATAAGTTGGGAGGTCAAGTTACAGCGAAAGATTACTTCGACCTTGGTAAGGTCTATTATTTTGCCGGAAATACTCTTGATACTACCGCTGTGAACAATGATGCAAGAATCAAATATTATCAGGAAGCAGATTCACTTTTCCAACGCGTTGCAAATCTTGCTCCGGATAATTATCTGGGAACATTTTGGCAAGGACGAATAAATGCATTAATAGATCCAACCAGCGAAAAAGGACTTGCTAAACCGTATTACGAAGCAGCAACTACATTGTTGGAAAAAGACAATAGTTCTCCTCAACTGCTTATTGAGTGTTACAGATACTTAGGTTATTTCCATTATTTAAAAGATGATTTTGAGCAATCAAAGATATACTGGAATAAAATACTTGCCATTGAACCTACAAATGAATTAGCTTTGACTGCATTAAAAGGAATGAAATAAAACGATTGCAAATATCTGATTATTATAACCCCGGTTATCTGCCGGGGTTTTTCATTTTCACATCTTGCCTCCAAAGTTCTTCATAAACTGAACTCTTTCAAATTTTTGAGGATTTTCAATGTTTGAAATATTGAGCTTTCCTTTAAAGTCGGAAATGGTCGTAAAGCCATTGGAATCCATAAAGAGATTAAGGTCTGCAATAGTTTGTGTTATTGCATCCGGCCCGTTTTTGTAGAGAGCCGTACACATCTGAACGGTAGCTGCACCGGCCAGAATTTGCCTGATTACAATACTTCCGTTATGTATTCCGTTGCTGGCCGATAGATCGATCCCCGGAACCAGTGAAGATACAATACCTACCCATCTGAGCTCCCTTAAATACTCCTCTTCGTGAGAAAAGGCATTGGCAGCAATAATCTGGACTTTTTTGATATCTATATCGGGGCTGTAAAACCTGTTGAACATAACGACGCCTTTAGCTCCGTATGCCTTTAACTCGTTAACAAATCCCGGAATGTTGGTAAAGGTGTTTGCAATTTTTACTGCAACCGGAATTTTCAACATTCTTGTAACTTTACCTACAACCTCCAGATATTCCTTTTCAATGTCATTTGAACTCTTTAGAATATTAAGAGGCAAAGAGTAAATGTTTAGTTCCAGCCCGTCTGCACCGGCCTCCTGAATCTCTTTGGCAAAAGAGGTCCACTCTCCCGATGAGTAACAATTAATGCTTGCAATTACAGGAATAGATACTGCTACCTTGATATCTTTGATCAGCTTCAGGTATTTATCAATTGAGTTCTGACGGATGTAGTGGTGAAGATAGTCGGCTGATTCCGGATAGTTCTGAGACTGAGTACTCAAAAACTCCGTTTCGTTAACAATCTGTTCTTCAAAAAGTGATTTAACAACTATTGCTCCAATACCCGCTTCAGCAAAAGCAACTATCTTATCCACCTGAGATGTTAGACCCGAACTTGCTGCAATCAGCGGACTGCAGAGAGATAACCCAAGGTAGTTGACAGATAAATCACTCATAATATAATATAGATCTTATATTGCTTTAAGAATTTTCCCCAGGCTTATCTTCTCCTCAATAATAGCTTTCAACTTCTCCGTTGGTACCCTGTCCTGTTCCATAGAGTCCCTGTATCTTATGGTTACACAATTATCTTCCAGGCTTTGGTGGTCTATAGTCACACAGAATGGTGTACCTATTGCATCCTGACGACGATATCTCTTTCCTATGCTGTCTTTTTCGTCGTACTGGCAATTGAAATCAAATTTCAGATCTTTCATTATCTCTCTGGCCATTTCAGGAAGGCCATCCTTTTTAACCAGCGGAAGAACAGCAAGTTTTACAGGTGCCAGAAAAGCAGGAAGTTTCAAAACAACCCTCTCCTCTCCGTCAGGAAGTTTCTCTTCGCAATATGCAGAAGAGTATACTGCCAGGAAGGTTCTGTCGAGTCCTATAGAGGTTTCAATAACGTAAGGAACATAGCTCTCGTTTGTCTCAGGATCGAAGTATTGAAGCTTCCGGCCGGAGAACTTCTGGTGCTGGCTCAAATCGAAATCGGTACGCGAATGGATACCTTCGAGTTCCTTGAATCCGAAAGGAAACTCAAATTCTATGTCTGTTGCAGCATTTGCGTAGTGCGCCAACTTCTGATGATCGTGAAACCTATATTTTTCATCTCCTAATCCAATAGCCTTGTGCCAGCGGAGACGGGCTTTTTTCCAGTGTTCATACCACTTCAGCTCTTCGCCCGGTCTCACAAAGAACTGCATCTCCATCTGTTCGAATTCTCTCATTCTGAAAATAAACTGACGGGCCACAATTTCGTTTCTGAAAGCCTTTCCAATCTGGGCTATGCCAAACGGGATTTTCATCCTCCCTGTCTTCTGGACATTCAAAAAGTTTACAAAGATACCCTGAGCAGTCTCGGGCCTCAGGTAAATGATATTTGCATCTTCGCTCGTACTGCCCATTTGAGTTGAGAACATAAGATTAAACTGACGAACGTCTGTCCAGTTCCTGGTCCCGGAAATAGGACAAACAATTTCGCAATCTATAATCAGTTGCTTTATCGCATCCAGATCGTTTGCATTAAGAGCCTTGTTCATTTTTTCGGTTACATCGTCGGCCTTTACGCGGTTACGCAAGATATTCGGGTTTGTTGCCCGGAACTGAGCCTCATCAAAGCTTTCGCCAAATTTCTTCCTCCCTTTTTCAACCTCTTTCTCAATCTTCTCCTCTATCTTCGCGATGTGATCTTCCAAGAGGACATCTGCACGGTATCTCTTTTTTGAATCTTTGTTATCAATCAGCGGATCATTAAATGCGCTTACATGACCGGAAGCCTCCCAGATCTTCGGATGCATAAAGATGGCCGAATCTATGCCCACAATATTCTCGTTGAGACGAACCATTGCATCCCACCAATATTTCTTTATGTTATTTTTGAGCTCCACCCCCAACTGACCATAGTCATACACGGCACTAAGTCCGTCATATATTTCGCTGGATGGAAAAATAAAGCCATACTCTTTGGCGTGTGCAATCAAGTTTTTAAACAACTCTTCCTGTATCATATCTGATTTTCTTTAACAAGCGGTAAAAATAGTGCTTTTTTATAGATTTTTAATAAATTTGCTCTCTCCAAGTTTTAAATTAAGATAAAATGCGTAAACTGGTACTTACATTTTTGTCTGTGTTTGCCCTTACAGCACTCACTGCCCAATCTCCAACAACATGGAGCTACGAACAAAAGGACAACGGAGATGGTACAATTGACCTTATTTTCAAGGCAGATATTGAAGATCCTTGGTATATGTACAATACCGACGTAATAGCAAAGGGACCACTTGCTGCATCTTTTGAATTTAATAACATATCGGGATTTGAGCCGGTGGGTAAGCTAAGAGATCTCTCAGAGGCTCACACAAAAATGGATGAGTCCTTTGGCCTGGAGGTAAAAATATTTACGAAAAACGCCTCTTTTGTACAGACAATACGTAAAACAACCGAAGCTCCGGTTAAGGTTACAGGACTTCTGTCATTTCAGACCTGTAACGGAAAAGAGTGCGTTATGGATGAAGTTGATGTTGTTTTTGATGTCACGGGAGTTGCTGTTGCTCCGGAAAACAGCGCTGGTCCGGAAAAGAGAGATAAATCACAGGGATTGCTTACCTTTCTTCTGATAGCTTTCGTTGCTGGTCTTGGTGGTGTATTCACCCCTTGCGTCTTCCCTATGATTCCAATGACGGTTAGCTTTTTTATTAGTGGATCAGGTAGTAAACGGTCAGGAATAATGAAAGGTTTGATATTTGGCCTTTCTGTGACCCTTATATATACTCTTGCAGGCGTTTTAGTGGCCATATTTCAAAGCACAGATGCCACAGACACACTTAGCACCCATTGGATTCCAAATCTTTTATTTGCCCTGTTATTTATTGTTTTTGCCATATCTTTTTTCGGAGCATTCGAGATTACTCTCCCTACCGGACTTGCCAACAAAGCGGATGCAAGGGCAGACAAAGGCGGGTATATAGCCTCTTTCTTCGTTGCATTTGCAATGGTCATCGTATCCTTCTCCTGTACCGGACCTTTTGTGGGTTCAATTCTGGCAGTTGCAGTTACAGGAGGGTTGGCGTTGAAGCCTATTTTGGGAATGTTGGTATTTGGTCTGGCCTTTTCACTACCGTTTGTGCTCTTCTCTTTCTTCCCTTCACTAATGAAAAAGATGCCAAAATCAGGCGGGTGGCTCAATGTGGTCAAGGTTGTATTTGCATTTATTCTCCTTGCTTTCAGTATGAAATACCTTGCTTCAGTGGACGCTTACTTTGGATGGGACGTTCTTAACCGGTCTGTATTTATCTCTATCTGGATAGTACTTGCAATACTTTTAGGTTTTTATCTTCTTGGCAAATTCAAAACTTCTCACGATTCCGATATCGACCACGTTGGAACAGGAAGGCTGCTTCTTGCAATTATCTCATTCTCCTTTGCTGTATATTTGATACCCGGTCTTTTCGGAGCTCCACTATCCTCTCTCTCGGGTCTTATGCCACCTACAGATGAGAGTACATTTGTAATTGGCTCCGGATCTGCTTCGAACACTACTGCAGTGTCACAAGAATCACTCCCGGCAGGTCTCTGCGGACCGGCAAAATATGCAGACCCACAACACAAGGCTCCCTACGGTCTGTCCGCATACTTCGAGATTGAACAGGCAATCGAGTGTGCCAAAGAGATTAACAAACCGGTTTTACTTTCGTTCAAGGCTGTAACCTGCAGTGCCTGCAAGCTGATGGAAGCTACTGTCTGGAGCGATACCAGGGTTTTGGATATACTTAAAAATAAGGTGGTCCTTGCCAGTCTGTACGTAGACAACAGGGCAGAACTTCCTACAGAAGAGCAGGTAACCTCCACTATTGATGGTAAAATAAAAAATACCCTCGGAAGAAAGCTCAGAGATTACCAACTTACCCATTTCGGTGTTGCTTCGCAACCTTACTATGTTCTGGTAGACCACAATCAACAGGTTTTGGTTAAACCTGTAGGCGAGTGTTCGGCAGACGAATTTCTAAGCTTCCTCGAATCGGGTATTGCTGCTTTCGAAAATAAAAAATAGGATCTCCTCTTTATTTAATCATTTCGAAAACCTTGTCAAGAGGTTTTCTTGTTTTAATAAAGTCTTGTGTCCGGTCTTCCGGCGAGCGGTATCCAATTGCAGCAATTACTGTTGCGGTAAGACCCCTCTCTCTGAGGCCGAGAATTTCGTCGAATTTGCTCTTATCAAAACCTTCCATAGGACAAGTATCAATTTGAAGTTCCGATGCAGCAGCGATAAGGATTCCCAATGCAATATAGGCCTGTTTTGCTGTCCAGGCAGAGAGCTGTTCAGGTGTCATCACAGCAATCTGACCTTTCATCATATCTCCATAACTCTTAGTTTCCTCAAAATTCTGGTTGTTTATCTTTGATCTGAGTCTCAGGTATTCGTCAACCTTTTCGGGTCCCATCTCTGTGAAATTGCAGAAAAGAAATATCTGAGATGCTTCTGTAAGTTGAGGTTGCCCCCAGGCTGCCTCTTTAAGCTTTTCTCTGATCTTTTGATTTTCCAGAATAATTATTTTAAAAGGTTGCAGTCCGTATGATGTTGGAGCTAGGTTAACAGCCTCTTTTAAAATTTCTAAATTCTCTGCCGATACCTTTTTTGTTGTATCGAATCTTTTTGTAGCGTAACGCCATTTTAAATTATTTACTGTACTCATATCTTTTGTTATTGAAATTATTCTGACTTTTGATTTATCCTTGCACTCTTCCAGAAGTCTTTTAACGCTCTTATTAAAGACGGGGTGTATTAATCCCGGGTCTATTTCGGAAAGTGGCATTAATACAAACCTTCTCAAATACATCTTCGGATGAGGAATCTTAAGATCAACCGTATTGGTTATTAAATTTTCATAAAGTAAAATATCAATATCTATTGTTCGTGAGCTGTATCCCAAGCTCCCCTCACTCATTTCACTTCTAACTCTGCCCAAACTCTTCTCAATGTTCAGAACAGAATCCAGCAGATCCCGGGGTTTCAAACTTGTATCAATTTTAACAGCCTGGTTAACAAACCATTCCTTTGCTTCAAACCCCCAAGGCTCACTCTCATAAAGCGATGAAACCAAAACCGGCTTTTCAGAAAGCTTTTGCAATTTCTCTGTGGCCATTCTAAGAATCGTTACCTTATCACCTTGATTGCTGCCCAAAAGGAGGTGTACTACTGACATATTTTCAATTATGTGGTCTACAAAAATCCAAGCTCCAGCAGAGCCTCTTCACTCATTCTGCTTTTATCCCAGGGAGGATCGAAGGTAAGCTCTATCGCCACATTCTCAATAGAAGGAACATCCGACACTGCATCATGTACCTCCTGCAGCAAATCATCAACCATAGGACAGTTGGGAGCAGTGAGCGTCATTTTTATGAAAGCCTTGTGATTTTCATCGACCTTTATTTCGTAAACTAGTCCGAGGTCGTAAATATTCACCGGAATCTCCGGGTCGTATACTTGTTTAAGAGCCAGGACAATATTTTTTTCTACATTTATATCGCTCATAATCTACTATTTATTAGCAGCAAATGCCAATGCGTAAAGCTTTATTTGTTTGATCATTGAAGCCAGGCCATTGGCCCTTGTCGGAGAAAGATTGTCTTGTAGTCCAATCTCCTTTATAAAACTCAGGTCTACCTCAATAATCTCTTTTGGCGTTCTTCCAGAAAAGATTCTGATCAGTAGTGAAATTATTCCTTTTGTAATTATTGCATCGCTGTCAGCGGTAAAATATATCTTACCATCTTTGTAATTAGCATTAAGCCAAACTCTGGACTGACAACCCTTTATAAGATTGCTCTCCTGCCTGCCGCCCTCATTGATAATTGGTAAAGACTTTCCCATTTCAATTAAATATTCGTATTTGTCCATCCAATCAGTAAAGATTGAAAATTCCTCGACTATTCTATGCTCTTCTTCTTTAATTGTCATTATATATAATATTTATAATTAGAGTGTCTATGAAAGTAACTTAACGGACCTCTTTAATGATTCTATAAAATATTCTGCCTCTTCAATTGTATTATACATAGCCAGTGACGCTCTCAACATTCCGGTTACGCCGTATTTACTCATCAGGGGCTCAGAACACATCAACCCGGAACGCAACGCAATACCCATTTTGTCCATAAGCATTGCCATGTCGGTGGGATGAAGCCCATCTACCGTAAATGAGAAGAGAGGAATTTTATCAAGTGCTAATCCGTATATTTTTAATCCTTTAATAGTTGTTAGATTTTTCAGAAGATAATTAACTATCTCACTTTCATGGTTTTTTAAAAACTCATTGTCGATTGTCTGAACAAATCTTACAGCCTCACCCAGTGCAGATGCTCCAATAAAGTTTGGTGTACCTGCCTCAAATTTTAGCGGAAGATCTGCATAAGTGGTTTTTCCAAATGTAACTGTTCCGACCATATCACCCCCACCCATCCATGGTGGCATATTGTCCAGAATCTCTCTCTTTCCGTAAAGAATACCTATACCTGTCGGGCCATAGATCTTATGCCCGGAAAAAGCGTAGAAGTCGCAGTCCATATCCTGTACATCTACACTTGTATGTACAACCCCCTGTGCTCCGTCAACCAAAACCGGTATTCCTTTTTTGTGGGCAATATCTATCAACTCTTTTACAGGATTGACAATCCCCAGAACATTTGAGATATGAGCTACAGAGATAATTTTTACCCTGTTGTCCAGAATTTCAGGCAGCTTTTCCAACCTCCACTCTCCGTTGTCATCCACCGGAAGTACTCTGAGCTCTGCCCCGCTTCTTTCACAGGCCAACTGCCACGGAACAATATTGGAGTGGTGCTCCCCCTCGGTTACAATTACCGCATCTCCTCTCTTCAGGAATTTCTGACAAAAACTACAGGCAACCAAATTTATTGAGGCTGTTGTACCGGAAGTGAAAATTATCTCCTCTCTCTCCCTGGCATTGAGGAACTTTTGAATGTCCCCTCTAGCCCCTTCATACAATTCTGTACTCCTGGCACTAAGTTCATGCACAGCTCTGTGGATGTTTCCATTCACCCCGGAGTTCATTTTGTTTATGAATTCTATAACAGATATCGGCTTCTGTGCAGTTGCTCCATTATCGAAATAGACCAGGTCTTTACCATTAACCTTCTGTTTAAGTGCAGGGAACAGGTTCCGTATCTCACTGATTTTATTAATCAACTCCATTAGATTGTTTTTGTGCAAAATTAACAAAACAAAGTTTCTGTTTCTATCTTAAAAAACATAAATTTGCCACAAATGTTTATTAAAAACAATTATGTACGAATATATAAAAGGTAAATTAACGGAACTTAACCCCACAGAGGTGGTTTTGGAAACTAACAATATTGGCTATAAAATATTGATTTCTCTTCAGACCTACTCAAGGCTTAAACCAGACAGTGAAGTTAAGTTATTTGTATATCACCATCTTAGAGAGGATACCGAACTTTTGTATGGGTTTTTCGATAAAGAGGAGCGATTTATATTTTGTCTTTTGCTTGAGGTTTCCGGAATTGGTCCCAACACTGCCAGGATGATGCTCTCTTCAATGTCTTCGGACGAGATTCGCAATGCAATTATCAGTGGAGACCTTAATAAACTTAAAAGTATCAAAGGTATCGGATTAAAGACAGCTCAAAGATTGCTTATAGAGCTTAAGGATAAAATAGTGAAAAACAGTAATTACGGAAGCTCTACCCCCTTCATCGCTACCACAAATTCTACTATTAGAGAAGAGGCAACTACAGCTCTTGTCCTTTTAGGATTTTCCCAAAACAACGTCGACAAAGTAATGGATGTTTTGCTCAGGGAAAATCCGGATTGTCGCCTGGAAGAACTAATCAAGCTTGCACTAAAACGTTTATAATAATAATTTATTTAGTACATTTGCGAAAAATTTAATCAAAAAAATATGAATATACCAGCAAATCTTAAGTACAGCAATGATCACGAGTGGGTGAAGGTAGAGGGTGATATCGCAACAGTAGGTATTACAGACTTCGCACAGGGACAATTAGGAGATATCGTTTTTGTTGATATCCAGACTGAAGGCGAAACTTTGGGTAAATCAGAAGTATTCGGAGCAATAGAGGCGGTTAAAACCGTTGCCGATGCTCTGATGCCGGTTTCAGGAAAAATTATTGAAGTAAATTCAAATCTAGAAAATTCTCCTGAATCTGTCAATAAAGATCCTTATGGAGAAGGCTGGATGGTAAAAGTTCAAATGTCTGATCCATCAGAAGTTGTTTCACTTCTAGATTCACAGGCTTACGCAGCTATTCTGTAATCTTATACATACAGATAAAACAGAAACTCTTCGGCATTACGCCAAAGGGTTTTTTTATTTATATTTACGCAAAACAACATTTAATAATTCTTATATGTTACATAGTTTTGGAAGTGACAATCACTCCGGTGTGGCTCCGGAAATTCTGGAGGCTATAATACGGGCAAACAGAGGGTTTACTGTTGCTTACGGAGAAGATGAGGTCACACAATCTGCGGTAAGGAAATTTAAGGAACAGCTCGGAGAGGAGGTAGAGGTATTCTTTGTTTTTAACGGTACCGGAGCAAATATTGCAGCCCTTAAAGCACTAACTAACAGCTACAATGCCATTTTATGCCCCGACAGTGCCCATATAAATGTGGACGAATGTGCCGCTCCCGAGAAGATGACCGGTTGCAAGTTGATCCCAATTCCAGCAAAAGATGGAAAAGTGTGTTTGGAAGATGTAAATAAAGAGCTTAAAGGATTTGGCTTTCAACATCATGCACAGGTAAAAGTGCTCTCTATTTCTCAACCCACAGAACTTGGTACCCTTTATACTCCAAAAGAGATTAAAGAGCTGGCAGAACTTATGCACAGCCATAATTGCTACTTACACATAGACGGGTCAAGGATATCAAATGCCTCTGCAGCACTTAATCTACCTATTAAAAGTTTTACTGCAGATGCTGGAGTAGATGCACTCTCTTTCGGCGGTACAAAAAATGGCCTTCTGGTTGGTGAGGCTGTCGTTTTCTTCAGGAAAGAGATTGCAGAAAATTTCTTGTACATAAGAAAACAGGCAGCACAGCTCTATTCCAAGAACAGGTTTATTGCAGCACAATTTGAAGCTTATCTGACAGGAAATTTAAATCTCAAACTTGCGGGACATTCAAATAATATGGCTAAATATCTTGAGAGCGAACTTAAACCCATTTCTCAGGTTAAAATCAGCCGCTCTGTAGAAACAAACGTTGTATTTGCTTGTATACCAAAGGATTTGTGTACAAAACTTATGAAAAGGCATACCTTTTATATCTGGGACGAAGCGACAACCGAAGTACGCTGGATGTGCTCCTTCAACACAAAAAAAGAGGATATCGATAAATTTGTAAACGACATAAAATCATTAGTGTAAAATAACTACTTAACAAACTTACATTATGGAAGTAACAAGAATTTTTGATCTCTTGGAGAACCTCAGAACCAAATACCCTAAAGATGATATTTTAAGCAGAAGAGTTAACGGTAATTGGATAAAGTATTCGGTGGATGATTATTGCAAGATATCTCACAAATTATCATATGCATTTCTTTCTTTGGGCCTGCAGCCTTTGGATAAGGTAATTACAATATGCAATAACAGACCAGAGTGGAATTTTATAGATATGGGACTTTCAATGGCACATTTAATACATGTACCTGTCTATACAACTTTAAGCTCAGAAGATTACCGGCATATTTTCAGCCACAGTGATGCAAAAATAATTTTTGTAAGCACAGGTTCCATCTATAAGAAGATCTCCCTTATCGTTTCTAAAATGAAAACCCCGCCGGCTATATATTCGATGGACGATATTCCAGGCATTAAATCCATATCTGAGCTTTACAAGCTGGGGAATGAAGTTGCTTCTGAGTTTGCGCCTGTTATCGAGGAGAATAAAAGGATAATTGACGAAAAAGAACTTGCCACGATCATTTATACTTCAGGTACTACGGGAGCCCCAAAGGGCGTTATGCTCTCACATAAGAACCTGGTATTCAATTTTATAGGCACTGCTGTTCAACAGATTAAAGATCACAGGCATAAAATGTTGAGCTTCCTTCCATTATGCCACATATATGAAAGAGGTATGAACTATGACTATCAGTATCTTGGCATAAGCATATACTATGCAGAAAATCTCTCTACGATTGCTAGCGACCTGGCAGACTGTCACGCTGATGGTTTTTGTGCTGTCCCAAGAGTTTTAGAGATGATGTTTAACAAGTTCGAGGCAGCCGGCAAGGATTTGAAAGGAATTAAAAAAGTCATTTACCGCTGGGCTTTCCGCATTGCCTGTAAGTACGACTATACAAAGAACAATCTACTATATAAGCTGCAATACGGACTTGCCGACAAACTGGTCTACAGTAAATGGAGAGAAAAGTTGGGAGGTAAAGAGATGCTGATCGTATCTGGCGGTTCTGCAATCCAGGCTAAAATAATACGACTATTTACAGCAGCCAGGATGTATATATTCGAGGGTTACGGAATGACTGAGACCTCTCCTGTTATTGCAGTAAATAACCCTAAAGAAATGATAATTAAGATCGGTACTGTAGGCAAAGCTATGGAAGGAACAGAATTGATGATTGCTGACGATGGAGAGATTCTTACCCGCGGGCCTCATGTTATGATGGGTTACTATAAAGATCCGGAGTACACAAATGCTGTTTTAGATAGTGACGGATGGTTTCACACCGGTGACATCGGAGTTATGGTAGATAAGGTATTTCTAAAAATTACTGACCGGAAGAAGGAGATATTTAAACTCTCTGCAGGAAAATATGTAGCCCCGCAAGTTATAGAAAATAGGCTAAAGGAATCTTCATATATAGAAAACTGTATGGTTGTCGGGGAAAACCAAAAATTTACGTCTGCCATTATCATTCCCGCCTTTAGTTCGCTCCATTTCTGGGCAGCTAAGCATAAAATCCAGTTTGCAGATAATGATGAGCTAATAAAAAACCCGGAAGTTCAAAAGAAAATCATCAGTGAAATTGATGTGATCAATCAGAAGCTTGCTGCCCATGAACGGGTCAAGAGGCCTAAACTTATTAACGATGAATGGACCCCTCTTAATGATATGCTTTCGCAGACACTCAAACTCAAGAGGAGCAAAATTTACGCTAAATATGCCGACACTATTAATGACATATATAAGCACGAAAACTAGATGATTGTTAGATTAGCAGAAGTCAAAGACAATGAACATATATTTAAGATATGGAGAGCTTGTTTCACTGATGACCACGTTTATATAGCTAATTATCTTAAGTATTGCCTCCCTCATACTAAAACATGGCTGTTAGGGATTAAAGATGATATTTATGTTTCTTGTCTTTCTGTTATCCCATCATTTATTATTTTTAACAATGTCATTTATAAAGGAGGATATCTCTATGCAGTTGGGACACTACCCGAACATAGAGGTAATTCTTACTCTAAAATATTGATTAATGCAGCAATTGAAGATAGCAGAAGAGAAGGACTCTCCTATCTGTTAGTTAAACCGGCAAGTGAAGCCCTTTACCAATTTTACATAAAATTCTCTTTTGACAAAATAATATCAAAGAGTGTATCAAAGTTTATAACTTCGCCCATTGTCTGTCCGGTCGAAAATTCAATTATTACATCTGATATCAGCGTCTCAGAACTGTATTCAATGCGGGAAGATTTTTTCTCCGGTACGCATTTTCTCTGGACAAAAGAGATTCTAAATTATGCAATAATTGAGGCAAAAAGCAGATCCGGGTCTTGCAAGAAATTTCAAAAAAATAGTAAAAGATCGGGTTCTACTCTATATTACATCGCCTATCCCGATGAACTGAAAAGCAATAAAATTAAGATTCTTGAGACTAATGCAATCAATCCGGCTGAAATTAAAACCATAATATCAGTTCTAATGGAAGAATACCCTAAAATTGAGGAATTTGAAATTGAATCTTCTTTAAGATTCATGGATTATGCCGGTTTTACCATTGAGAAATCAGCATTACTCTACCTCTTTAATAATGATTTATCCGACTTTCTGAAGCATCTACACCTCTCTTTGCCGTTAGAATAACTATTGATGTTTTCCGTGGAACACCTCCTACCTTCCAAAGTAGACAAGTAATACAGAGACATCCGACGGAGAAACCCCCGGGATTCGCGATGCCTGAGATATAGTTTTGGGTTTATGCTTTGCAAGCTTTTGTCTGGATTCGATAGATAGTGATTTTAAAGAGGCGTAGTCGAAATTTTCCGGTATTTTTATCCTTTCCAGTTTAAGAATTTTGTCGGCAATTCTCTTTTCTCTGTCAATATATCCCCTATACTTAACCAATATTTCTGTTGACTCTATAATTTCTTTCAAGGTCAAGGCCCTGGAGATGGTTTCACTATAAATAATGTCTGCCTGGTATGGGAGTGAAACAAAATCTGCTATAATAGGTATAGACTCGTTAATATTTTCCGATAAAGAATAATAATACTCTTTTCCGGAAGAATCATTTCCATTGGGCAAGCTAAGTCCCTTCAACAAACAAATGGCTGGAGTAGTTGTGCTATCTCTTTGAACCTCTTCGATATATTTAAGGAATGTTTCTCGTGGAACATTTTGTAGCAATTGTAGAATTTCTACATTCGGTCTGCTTAATATCTCAGACATTTTTTTCCGTTGAGAGATAATAGTAGAGTCGATTTTGTTTAAATATGGATTGATCTCAACAGGAGTAAGTGAGACGTGCTCCATAAAATTTACAAGTCCTCTTATTGATTCATATTTTTTAGAAACCAATTTGCATCTCTCCTCCGAGGCCAGCCCGATACCGTGTGATAAATGGGTCAGTCTTAAGTCAGCATTATCTTGTCTTAAAAGAATTCTATACTCTGCTCTGGATGTAAACATACGGTAAGGCTCGTCGACACCTTTTGTAACCAAATCATCAATTAGAACTCCAATGTATGCCTGATCTCGTTTTAAAATAAATGGCTCTTTTTCATTAATTTTCAAGTGAGCATTTATCCCAGCCATTAATCCTTGCGCAGCCGCCTCTTCGTAGCCAGTCGTTCCATTTACCTGTCCGGCAAAATACAAATTAGGTATTGTCTTTACCTCCAAAGTATGATCGAGTTGGGTAGGAGGAAAGTAATCATATTCTACAGCATACGCGGGTCTGAAAATTACTACATGCTTAAAGCCGGGAATTGCTCTTAATGCTGCATATTGCGTCTCTAACGGTAATGAAGAGGAGAATCCCTGAAGGTAGTATTCATTTGTGTTCCACCCTTCAGGTTCCAGGAATAGCTGATGTGAAGTTTTATCTGAGAAGGTTCTCAGTTTATCTTCTATGCTCGGACAGTATCGTGGACCTCTTCCGTGTATTTTACCGGTAAAAAGAGGAGAGAATTGAAAACCTTCCTTAAGAATGTCGTGGACTTCCTGATTCGTATGAACCATATAACAACACAACTGTTTAACACTTCCTTGTATTGGAGAAGGGATATTCAAAAAGGAAAACTTTTCAGGAACTGAATCTCCTTCTTGTATTTGCAACTTAGTAAGGTCTATAGAACGTGCATCGAGACGTGGAGGGGTTCCTGTCTTCATCCTATCTACAATAATTCCCTTATTTACAAGTTGTTCAGTTAGATTTAAGGAAGGTAATTCTCCAACCCTACCCCCTTGAGTAGAATTTTGCCCGATAAAAAGCTTCCCGTTAAGAAACGTACCGGCAGTCAGAATAGTTGCTTTAGAATAGAAGGTTGCACCAAGCAATGTTTTGACCCCTATAATATTTTCTTGTTTAAAGATAAACTCTGTTACAGTATCCTGCCAAATATTAAGGTTGTTGGTATGTTCCAAAATGAATCTCCAGTTAAGAGAGAAGTGCTGCCTGTCGCATTGAGCTCTTGGACTCCACATTGCTGGTCCTTTAGAGCGGTTAAGCATCCTGAATTGTAAGGTGCTAGCATCAGTGACTAACCCTGTATAACCACCAAGAGCATCTATTTCTCTTACTATCTGACCTTTAGCAATCCCTCCTATTGCTGGATTGCAGGACATTTGGGCAATTTTCCCCATATCCATTGTCACCAGCAAAACACGGGATCCCAGTTTTGCTGCAGCGTGCGCCGCCTCACAGCCAGCATGTCCGGCTCCAATAACTATAATATCGAAAGTGTCTGTCATAAGGATTTTCTCTTACTCAAATAATAATCCTCTTTTGCCCTCATAACTTTAGTCTGTCTCTTTGTCTGGTCATCATATCCCAAAAGGTGTAAAACGCCGTGGATAATTACTCTGTTTAATTCTGTAGAAAATTCCTGCTTAAAAATTTTCGAGTTAGACCTGACCGTATCTGTACTGATAAAAATATCTCCCGAGAGTATCTTCCCTTCCGAATTGTCGAAGGTGATTACATCTGTATAGTAATCGTGGGAAAGATATTGTTTGTTAATGTTTAGAAGATATTCATCTGAACAAAAAATTACAGAGATATCCCCTACTTTCTTTGGACTATCATTGCCCTCTTCTATAACAACACTTTTAATCCAGTTAGTGCACTCTCTTCGGTTTTTAAAGAGTATTTTTGTTTCTACAATAAAATAATTAACCATTATTTTTCATCTCCTCTAACTGGTCCCAGTACTCTATCGCTCGTCTTGTGTGTGGAATAACAATTGAACCGCCGACTAAGTTCGCGACAGAAAATATTTCAAACGCCTGTTCTCTTGTAACATTCATTTCAAAACATTTTTCCAAATGGTAATCAACACAATCATCGCATCTAAGAACCAAAGATGACACTAATCCTAGCATCTCTTTTGTCTGAGAAGATAGTGCTCCGTCTTCATATGTTTTTGTATCTAAATTGAAAAAACGTTTGAAAAATAAATTGTCAGAGTCAAGAATTACCTTGTTCATTTTGGCACGATATGTGCGGAAGTTATTTACTTGTTCCATTCGAAATTAAATTTGATGCAAACTTACAAAAATATATAAATTAAATTTTAAAAAAATTATGGCTAAGGTGACAGTTATAGGTGCTGGGAATGTTGGAGCAACTTGCGTAAATGCAATGACAATGATGCAATTTGCTTCAGAGGTTGTTTTGCTCGATATTAAGCCTGGTATTTCTGAAGGAAAAGCAATTGATATGACTCAAACTGCAAAGTTATTGAAATTCGATACAAGAGTTGTGGGTGTTACTAATGACTATGAAGCAACTGCAAAATCCAAGGTCATCGTTGTTACATCTGGTATTCCCCGCAAACCAGGTATGACACGCGAAGAGTTAATAGGTACTAATGCAGGTATAGTGAATAATGTGGTTGAGAATGCGCTTAAATATTCTCCAAATGCAGTTATTGTCATGATTTCCAATCCTATGGACACAATGACATATCTTACCCTCAAGACAACAAAGCTGCCAAAAAACAAAGTGATTGGAATGGGTGGTATATTAGACAGCAACCGCTTTGTATATTATCTCAAAAAAGCATTGGATGCTCCTGCAAGTGATGTTGCAGGAATGGTGATAGGTGGTCACGGAGATACAACTATGATTCCTCTTACAAGATTTGCAAATTTGAGGGGGATACCTGTAAATGAACTTGTTTCCAAGGAAGTTCTTGATCAGGTTGCCAAAGATACAATGGTTGGAGGAGCTACACTTACAAAATATTTAGGCACTTCTGCCTGGTATGCACCAGGAGCTGCTGCTGCTGCACTTGTAAGATCAATTGTACTTGATGAAAAGAAAATTTATCCTTGTTGTGTAATGCTTGAAGGCGAGTACGGTCAAAATGATATTTGCATAGGCGTTCCGGTAGTAGTAGGCAGGCACGGATGGGAAAGAGTTGTAGAGTTAAAACTTAACGAAGAAGAACAAGCACAGTTCCAGAAAAGTGCAGATGCTGTACGTGCTACAAATGATGTATTGAAAGAGTTAAATCTGATATAATACCTAACGGGGTATTAGCTCAGTTGGTTAGAGTGCTTGCATGGCATGCAAGAGGTCATCGGTTCGACTCCGATATGCTCCACGTAAAAGTATGGAAAAAACCATTTTTGTAGGTGTTATAAGCCAAAATGATGACGAGCAAAAGGTAAATGATTACCTTGAAGAGCTTGAATTTTTGGCAGAAACTGCGGGGGCTAGCGGGGATAAAAGATTTATTCAAAAAATGGATAAACCTAACCCTAAAACCTATATCGGTTCGGGCAAATTGGAAGAGATCAAAGCATACATCAAAGAGCAGGATATAAATCTTGTAATATTTGACGATGAGCTCACCCCTTCGCAATTGAGAAACATTGAGAGAGAGCTTGAATGCCGTATTTTGGACCGTACAAATCTTATTCTGGATATTTTCGCTCAGAGAGCAAAGACTGCCTATGCAAAAACTCAGGTGGAACTTGCACAGTATCAGTACCTGCTACCAAGACTGACACGAATGTGGACTCACTTGGAGAGGCAAAAGGGCGGAATTGGGTTCAGAGGTCCCGGAGAGAGTCAGATTGAGACAGACAGGCGTATTATTCTGGATAAAATCAGCCGCCTTAAAGTTCAGCTCAAGAAAATTGACAGGCAAATGTCTGTCCAGAGGGGAAACAGGGGAAGCCTGGTAAGGATATCTCTGGTTGGTTACACAAATGTGGGAAAGAGCACGTTAATGAATCTTCTTGCAAAAAGTGATGTTTTTGCCGAGAACAAGTTGTTTGCAACTCTGGACACAACTGTGAGAAAGGTTGTAATAGAGAATGTTCCGTTTTTATTGTGTGATACTGTAGGATTTATCCGGAAACTTCCGCATCAGTTAGTTGAATCTTTTAAAAGCACATTGGATGAAGTTCGTGAGGCTGATATTCTGGTTCACGTTGTGGATATATCTCATCCTAACTTCGAAGAACAGATAAAGGTCGTACACGAGACACTCGCCGAGATTGGAGCTAAGGATAAGCCCCTTTTTCTAGTGTTTAACAAGATTGATATATACAACTATACTCCAAAGGGCGAATACGATTTGGGGCCAAAAAAACAGGAGAATTACAGTATAGAAGAGCTAAAGAACTCTTGGATGGGGAAAGAACACTCGCCTTGCATCTTTATTTCGGCAAAAGAGAAGTTTCATATAGACAAGTTAAAAAACGATCTGTATAAAATGGTAGCTGAGATTCACGCCGGCAGATATCCGTTTAATAATTTTCTCTGGACTTAACGAAGCCTTTGTAACCCTTCATTGTTTTTGCAGCAAAAAGAGAGTTCTGAATTAGTCTGATCAATATTCAAAAATTCCAATACTCGTTTTTGAACAAGTTCTGTCTCTTCTATAAAGCTATTATGACCCGAGTGTTCCATGAACTGTTTTTCTGCCTGAGGGAGAAGTTCTGCAAGCAAATTTGCCTTTTCCAAAGGTATGTGATAATCGTTATTGCCAAAAAAAATGAGAATTGGAGATGTGTAGCTCTTAAGAAACTCTAAATTGTCCGGTCTGGTCTTGAGCCCCTCAAGGGAGGCAACAATTCCTTCCGGGTCGTGTGTTTCTGCCAGTTCAATTATCTCACGGATCTTTTCATCCATCCTTCGCAAGTTTTCCGGGGCAAACATTTTTGGGATTCCCATCTTTACAATTGTCTGAAGCTTTGATTTATGTATAAGTGCGATCTCCCTGTCCCTGTCTGCCCTCTTTTCATCTGAATCTGCCAGTGGCCCGGAATGCATTAAAATAAGAGAGGTAAACCGTTCCGGAAATCTTTTTACAGCTTCAATGGCAATATATCCTCCCATTGAGTGCCCCATTATGCAAGCTTTGTCAACTTTACATAAATCCAAAACCTCTTTTGCTACATCGGCACAAAACTCTATGCTGTTGTTCTCTTTGTGAGAACCGGAAAGTCCGTGCCCGGGAAGGTCTATTGAGATTATTCTCAATTTTGGCAACATAGGAATTGCAAAATCATCCCAAACATATAGGGTTTCAAGATAACCGTGTAGCAGAAAAAGTGTTGTATCCCCCTTTTTACTGTCAGAGATGTGGATAGGGATACCTTTACAAGTAGCAAAAAATTCCATTAAGTTATATTTTTCACAAATTTAACAGATATTGGAGTTATTTTTATATTTTTGTTGAAATAACCTAGATCTGCAATTTATATATTTACAAAAATGATTAAATAATGAAATTAACAAAATTTTTGTCTGTTGCAGTAATCGCTATTCTCTCTCTTTCAATCTCGAGTTGCAATAAAGAGGCCGACCCTATTATTCTTACAGGTTCCTGGCAACTGGACCCATCTGCAACCTTTCTGCAGATTATTTATAATCCGACATATGCAGAAATGTATCCATCTGCTATCCAATATTTAAAAGACAACAAGGAAAAAATTCTAACGGAGATAAAAAAACCAGACATTATTCAGTTTTCCGATCCAAATGTTGTCGATTTTATTTATACCTCTCCTTTAGCGCCAACTGTCACCGGTACCTTCGACCAATTTGAAATCTATGTAAACATTAAGAATGCATTATTTCCAACTGGCATTGCTGGTGCATCAAACAATCATAAGCTTGAAATCTACTATACTAAAGACTATATGATGAGTATATTATACTCAATATTGACACCTGAAGACGATTCTCAAGATACCTTCTCAAAACTTATCGAGCAGTTTGATGGAGTGGGTGTTTATGTGAGAGCCCAATAAAATTTTAAATATTGATATTAAGTTTAGTCCTTAAGTTTTGCTTTTAAAAACTCTCTGTTCATACGGGCAATATGTGCAACTGAAATCCCTTTCGGACATTCCATTTCACAAGCTCGTGTGTTTGTGCAGGCGCCGAATCCCAGCTCATCCATCTTTGCTACCATTGCTTTTGCCCTTCTTGCTCCCTCAATCTTTCCTTGTGGCAACAAAGCAAGAGAACTTACTCTGGCAGAGACAAATAACATTGCTGAACCATTTTTACAAGCGGCTATACAGGCGCCACAACCCACACAAGCAGCTGCATCCATACTCTCTTCTGCAGTTTCTCTTTTGATTGGTATTGAGTTTGCGTCAGGAACTCCTCCTGTGTTGACAGATATGTATCCTCCCGCCTGTAGTATCTGATCCAGAGCATTTCTGTTGACAACCAAATCTTTTATAACAGGCATAGCCGCAGAGCGCCAAGGTTCAATAGTAATTGTGTCACCATCCTTGAACTTACGCATATGAAGCTGGCAAGTTGTTATATCATCGTCCGGTCCGTGAGCCCTGCCGTTGATATACAACGAACACATACCGCAAATACCTTCACGACAGTCATTATCAAACACAACAGGTCCATCATTTTTGCATCCCTTTTCGATTGCTACAGGATCGCTCCCTTCCCGAATAAGTTGATCATTAAGTATATCCATCATCTCAAGAAATGACGAGTCGGGAGAGATATTCTTAACCTTGTAGGTCTCGAAATGCCCCTTATCTTTTGCGCTTTTCTGGCGCCATATTTTTAATGTTAAATCCATAATGATAAACTCTTAATCTTTATAGTTTCTTGTAGCCAATTTAATAAACTCGTATTTGAGAGGCTCCTTGTGTTTTTCAGGTTCTTTTCCTTCGCCTGTATACTCCCATGCGCTAACATACATATAGTTTACATCATCCCGGAGAGTTTCGCCATCCTCAGTCTGCATCTCTTCACGGAAGTGTCCGCCACAAGACTCCTTGCGCATAAGCGCATCAAGTGCCATAAGTTCGCCAAGCTCCAAAAAGTCAGCTACTTTAAGTGCTTTTTCTATCTCTTGATTGAACTCTCCGCTCTCTCCCGGGACATATACATTCTTCCAGAAGTCTTCTCTTAATGCCTTAATCTCTTTTATTGCTGTCTGAAGACCTTTTTCATTTCTTGCCATGCCAACATATTCCCACATTATATGACCAAGTCTTTTATGGAAATGATCTACAGGCTCATTGCCTTTAACAGCAAACAATTTTGCAATTTTAGCTTTGACACCTTCCTCCGCCTTATCAAAAGCAGTGTGATTTATATCTGTCTTAAGAACCTGAATCTTAGATGCAAGAAAATCTCCGATTGTATAAGGAAGAATGAAATAACCATCTGCCAAACCCTGCATAAGGGCCGAAGCTCCGAGACGGTTTCCGCCGTGATCACTGAAGTTTGCCTCACCAATCGCATAAAGTCCCGGGATTGTTGTCTGAAGGTTGTAGTCAACCCAGAGACCTCCCATGGTGTAGTGGATGGCCGGATAGATCATCATAGGCTCTACATAAGGATTAACGTCGGTAATCTTTTCATACATCTGGAACAGGTTACCATATCTCTCCTCTATTACATGTTTGCCCAAACGGTCGATTGCAGTCTTGAAATCGAGGAACACTGCAAGTCCGGTGTCGTTAACACCAAAGCCTGCATCACACCTCTCTTTAGCCGCGCGGGAAGCCACATCCCTTGGTACGAGGTTTCCGAAAGCCGGGTAACGGCGTTCCAAATAATAATCTCTATCCTCTTCAGGAATCTGGGAAGCTTTTATATTTTTGGCTCTTAATTTATCAACATCTTCTTTCTTCTTAGGGACCCAGATTCTTCCGTCATTTCTGAGGGATTCACTCATTAGCGTAAGCTTTGACTGTTGTTCTCCATGAACAGGAATGCATGTAGGATGAATTTGTGCAAATGCAGGGTTTGCGAAGAATGCTCCTTTCTTGTAACATTGCCACGCAGCAGATCCGTTACTGTTCATAGCATTTGTGGAGAGAAAAAATACATTTCCGTAACCACCGGAAGCAATTACAACGGCGTGGGCACCATGTCTTTCAATTTCACCTGTAATAAGGTTTCTGGCAATAATACCTTTTGCCTCTCCGTCAATAACCACCAGGTCCAGCATCTCGTGGCGAGTGTAACATTTAACTGTTCCCAAATGAATCTGACGGTTAAGTGCTGCATATGCGCCCAAAAGTAACTGTTGACCGGTTTGACCCCTTGCATAGAATGTCCTGCTAACCTGTGCGCCTCCAAATGAACGGTTATCCAATAATCCGCCGTACTCGCGGGCAAAAGGGACACCTTGTGCAACGCATTGGTCAATTATTAAGTTACTTACTTCTGCAAGACGATATACATTTCCCTCTCTGCTTCTGTAGTCACCACCTTTAATTGTATCATAAAAAAGACGGTAGACAGAGTCGTTGTCGTTAGGGTAGTTTTTTGCAGCATTAATTCCACCCTGAGCCGCTATTGAGTGAGCTCTGCGTGGTGAATCGCTAATGCAAAAAACCTTTACATTATAGCCTAGTTCACCAAGAGATGCCGCTGCTGATGCTCCTCCCAAACCAGTACCAATAACGATAATCTCCAGCTTACGCTTGTTTCCAGGGCTGACGACACGGATATGTGTCTTATGTTCTGTCCACTTCTCGGACAAAGGCCCTTCAGGGGTTTTTGAAATTAGTTTTTCGGACATTTTTACCATTTTTAAAGTCCGCAAAACTACGCATTTCGGACAAGATAACCAATTATATCTCAATTTTTGTACCTTTACCAAAAATAAGAATTGGTATTATGAAAACAATAAAATTACTCTTAATATTTATCGCTTCCTTTTCTGTTTTAACTGGTTATTCTCAAACCACAATCATTCCAAAACCCAATAGAGCCGAGTTTGGAGAGGGTTACTTTCAGATGAATGAAAATTGTGTTATCTGCACAAACGAAAAGAGTTATTCCAATTTAAACTACCTTAAGAACAAGCTTGTCAAGGCTACAGGATTTCCTTTTAACGATACCAGAAAACTTCCCTCCGACAATTTTATCTCGTTGGATTTTTCTGCCGGTTACAACATTCCCAACGAAGGGTATCTTTTAAATATTTCAAAGTCAAGTATTATCATTAAGGCAAGTAGCTCTGCAGGAGTTTTTTACGGTATTCAGTCACTTTTGCAACTTCTGCCGCCCACAATCTACTCAGGAAGAACTACCGGTCACGAATTGTGGAGGATTCCGGTAGTATCTGTCGAAGATTCCCCCAGGTTCAGTTACCGGGGAATGATGCTCGATGTATCAAGAACTTTCTTCGATGTTCAAACCGTCAAGAAATATATAGACTGGATGTCGTATCATAAAATTAACACTTTCCACTGGCATCTTACAGACGACAATGGTTGGCGCATTGAAATCAAAAAGTATCCCGAACTTACAAATAAAGGTGCATGGAGAGGGGAGAACGAAGTGCTCGCCGCCGCCTTTGGACAAGGGAACAAGAGATATGGAGGGTTTTATACACAGGATCAAATAAAAGAGATTGTAGTATATGCCGCGCAGAGACATATCGAGATAATTCCTGAAATAGATCTTCCCGGGCATAGTAAGTCAGTTACAGCCTCTTATCCTCGGGTCGCCTGTTCGGGCAGGGATAATAAACTGAGTGTACAAGGAGAGGAACAGAATGTATGGTGCGTAGGTAAAGAACAGAATTACAAGATGCTGGAAGAAATAATAAAAGAGTTGTCAAAGTTGTTTCCATCTAAATACATCCATATCGGAGGCGATGAGGTTAATTATTCTGCGTGGACCTCTTGTCCTGATTGTCAGGCCTTGATGGAGAGAGAGGGGATGAAGGAGCCGGTTGAACTTCTCAATTACTTTGCAAGGAGAATGGAGAGTATTGTTGAAAAACACGGAAAACATATGGCAGGATGGGAGGAGATAATGGATGGGAAAGATCTGAAAAGAGAGACAAGAGTATATGCCTGGAGGAGTGTGGAAAAGGGTGTGAAATCTGTAAAAAAGGGACAACCTACTGTAATGATGCCTAGTTCATATTGCTATTTAGACATGAAACAATCGGAAAATGAGAGGGGACACAACTGGGCTGGAATAGTGCCTATCGAAAAGACTTACTCTCTTGACCCTGTTGGAACTGCCCAATTAACTCAGGAAGAGTCCGGGCTGATTATTGGAGTTCAGGGGGCCCTTTGGGCAGAATTATTGGGAAGACCTCAAAGGTTTCTTGATTATCAGACATACCCAAGATTATGTGCTATTGCGGAGGTTGGCTGGACGCATCAGGAACTCAGAAGTTGGCTGGAATTTAACGACCGTCTTTCGAAGAATCATTTTGAAAGGATGTATCAGATGGGCATTGCTTTCCGTATTGCCCCCCCTATTGTTATATATGAGAACGGAGCTCTTAAAGCAGAAGCTCCATATCCTTGGCAGGTAATAAGATACACTATGGATGAGAGCAATCCGACACCATACTCTTCTATCTACAGAGGTGAGATTTTTACAGACAAGCCTGTTAAGTTTCGTTTTGCAACATTTTACAGGGACGAACTCTCAAGCATTGCCGTTAAAGCATCAAATGTAGAATATGAGTATCAAAAACCCGAATTCGAAATAGAGACATCCATTGCTGTCAATAATAAAACTCCACTCGCCAATCTTTATGATTACAAACAGGATACCTATGTAAGAAGCAGCGAGAGACTCAAGGCCGGAGACTACTTTACATACAGGTTTAAAATGCCCGTTTCCTCAAAAAGGATAACTGTGGAGACCGGAATACCCAACATTAGTTTCTATCCGGTAACTGACGGGTATGTAGAATACTCATACAACGGTACAGATTTTATTAAAGGAGACGAGTTTGTGAATGGTATAGCCGTAATTTATCCTAAAGAACCGGTAATGGCAGTCAGAATACAGGTTACAGCTCCGAATGATGGCTATACAGCCGCTTTCCAGGAGTTGGAAATTGATTAATTATTTACGGTAAGGGTTTTGTATGCACGAATTATTGCCTCAGAGGCCTGTCCGTTCAGTTCATTCAGCTCATCGAGATTAAGACCGTCTTTTCTCCATCTTTCAATAGGATCTTTGTAGAGCAGATAGACAAACTCTTCTGCGGGGCAAAGTTCCTGCATATAACCACTTCCCTTGCTATTATAGATAAGGTTGAAGTTCATATATTTGGGTCCGTTTCCACGTTTTAGCGAGAATGTTTTATACTTAAGTGCAAGGGCGTTATCGCAAGCTGTGGAATTTTGAGACTCACCGGAACGCATAACTACTGAGGGTTGCTGATCTCCGGCTTTTACCCAAAGCGGAATTGCCACACCGGCAGGGGGATATCCCAAGACTGTCCACATAGTTGTCATCTCAACATTTTCTCCCGGCCTTACACCTTGAATTACGACTGAAGCTGTAGATGATTTTCTTGGAATAAAATCCTGATCAACAACCCAACCGTTGAACCTCTCAGGAGACTGGTCTGGTTTCAGAAGATTGAAACCCTGTAGCGAATGATAAAATGAGCGCGACAAGTTGTTAAAAATCCACTGCGGAGTGATATTCATAAAGGGAGTCTGTTTTGATAAAATTTCACTTGCAGTTTGATACCTGACATAACCCATACCTTCGTTAAACCGACCTGTATATGAATAATTTGTATAAATAAGATAACCCTCAGGTGCAATTTTTGGATCGTTGGCATCAACTTTTATAAACCCGGCATTATTGGTCTCATAATAAGCGGCACCACCCTCTGCATCTATAACTCCGAAGTTTGCCTCCACACCCAAAGGTTTTTTATGTGAATTAAGAAAATTTTCAAAATCTGACAGATTTTTACAGACAGAGAGAGCTTCAAACATTATTTTTCCCTCCTGATCCATTTTTTCTTCTTTAACATCGTCATCTTTAATATTATATGAGGCTGTATTAATAATAGAGAAGCCTGCGCTGTTGGTACCCACCCATACTATGCCTGTACTGTCCGGGCTATCGACCAACGCAATAAAATTGTATCTATCACCCTCAAAAAACTGAATCCTGTTATTATCTTCTCCGGTATCCCTGTGTTTCCACAGTAACGGTCTGCCATCCGGAGTCAATTTACCTGTAATAATAGCAGATGTACAGGAAAACAAATCATTACAGTTTAAAATGATAAGTAAAGTCGAAAAAATTGTTATAATAAATCGTTTCATATTAAAAGCTCTCCCATTGAATTTTTGTTTATACCCAAATGTTTGTATGCCAGATCAGTAACCTCTCTTCCCCTGGGAGTTCTGTGTATAAAACCCTCCTTTATAAGAAATGGTTCATAAACCTCTTCTATTGTTCCTATATCTTCACTTACTGCTGTTGCAATTGTACTCACTCCAACCGGTCCCCCTTTAAATTTATTAATTATTGTAGAGAGAATCTTATTATCCATAAGATCTAAACCTCTCTTATCTATATTTAAGGCGTCCAAAGCATAATTTGTAATTTCAATATCTATTTTACCATTCCCTTTCACTTGGGCAAAATCTCTTACCCTTCTGAGCAGTGAGTTTGCAATTCTTGGTGTTCCCCTGCTCCTGCGTGCTATCTCCGTTGCTGCCTCTTTTTCAATTCCAATATTCAAAATTGCAGCACTTCTTGTTATAATTTTAAGAAGCACTTCGGCATCGTAGTACTCCAGATGTGATTGAATTCCAAACCTTGCCCGCAAAGGAGAGGTAAGTAACCCGCTTCTGGTAGTTGCTCCTATAAGAGTAAAAGGATTCAGGGAAATTTGTACAGATCTTGCACCCGGACCCTTATCAATCATAATATCAATAGAAAAATCCTCCATAGCCGAGTAAAGATACTCCTCGACAACCGGTGCCAGCCTGTGTATCTCATCTATAAACAAAACATCTCCCTTTTCAAGACCTGTAAGCAAACCTGCCAAATCACCAGGCTTATCGAGTACCGGACCGGATGTAATTTTCATACCTACTCCAAGTTCGTTGGCTACAATATGAGCCAGAGTAGTCTTACCAAGACCCGGAGGACCGTGAAGCAAAAGATGATCCAAAGCCTCGCCCCTCATTTTAGCAGCTTTTACAAAAATTTTAAGATTTCCAATTATCTTCTCCTGACCTGAAAATTCCGCAAAATCCTGTGGTCTTATTTGTCCTTCAAAATCCCTATCTTTGCTTTCTTTCTCATTATGAGGGTCAAAACTTGCCATTTTATAAACACTATTAATTATTACAAATATATATTATTCTTTTTATAAATCTTTTGTTTTTGATATATGCTTGTTTATATGTTCATAAATAAAGATATTAACTTAAAATGGCTTTTATAAACACCAATTAACATCGTTTTCAACAAGTATTAATTCATATAATTATTTACATATAAATATTATAAATAATTTTTACAGTAGTTGTCAACAGATATTAATAACTTTTTGGCTTATTATTTTACAAATAAAAAGTGTGGATAATTTTTCGATAAAAAGATGAAAAACTACCCCTCTAAAATTTGCTTTTCAAAACGGAATAATTATATATAAAATATCCTTGATTTTTAAAAAATAGTTATTGAAACTTCTGCACATTTATCAAACGGAGTTATTAACATATATCCACACTTTATGTTAATAAACTATCTTTGCATTCTGATTTATGAAAGATAATAACCCTGAGAGTTGTTTTGCAGAACAAGAGTCTAATAAAGAGCTGATCGAGTGGATCAAAAGCTCTTCTAAAGATCTTATGGTTCTGGATGGACTTTACTCTTCTGCAAAGGCGTTTGCTATGGCGTCGGCTATGCAGGAGGGGCTTCATCTTGTACTGTTGAATAATAAAGACGCCGCTGCTTACTGTGCCAATGACCTTAGCAGTTTGATTGACAAGGAGAGTGTATATTTTTTCCCAAGTTCAGTAAATTACAGCTTAAGGAACGGCGTAAAAGATTCATCACATCTGGTACAGAGGACAGCAGCAATAAAGGCGATAAACTCATACCTGAATGGAGAGGTAAAATCCGGCAGGGTGATTCTGGTCGGTTATCCTCACTCTGTTTCTGAATTGTTTATCAATAAAAAAAAATTACAATCCGGCATTCTTAGTATTTCCAAGGGATACACACTGTCACACGAATTTATTAAAGAGACCTTGATTGCATACTCTTTCGAAAAAGTAGATTTTGTTACTGAACCCGGGCAGTTCGCGCTAAGAGGAGGGCTTATAGATCTCTTCTCCTATTCCGACAACAGGCCTTACAGAATTGACTTCTTTGGAGATACCGTTGAGAGCATAAGAGCTTTTGATATTGAGAGCCAAAGATCTACAGAAGAGTTTGAAAGCATAGAAATATTTCCTAATATATATGAGGGAAATATAAAGGCAGAGCTTATAGATTATTTTACATTTACAAAAGGGAAATCCACGATTTGGGTTACTGACTACGACTATTTCACGCAACAGATTGCTCTTTTGAAAGAGCATCAGAGAGAGGAGGAGGAGCTGCTGGACAAGGAGGCTTTCATGAGTAATATTGAGAGACATAAAAGGATATTCTTCGGACCTCTGCAAAGGAGTCTGGTTGCCGGGAGAACTCTATCTTACCATACAACTCCCCAGCCATCGTTTAATAAAAATTTTGAATTGCTGGCCCGGGATATTGCAGATAGAACAGCACAAGGTTATGCGGTTTCGATTTTGAGTGACAACCCTAACCAAATCGAGAGACTTCGTCAGATTTTCTCTTCTATTGAAAAGTCGAATGTAACGTTTGATACTCAAAACTGGTCCCTTCACGAAGGATTTATAGATCATATATCTAAAATTTGCCTCTACACAGATCACCAGATTTTTGAAAGGTACCACAGGGTAAAAACTCAGCGATCTGTTGAGAAAAGTGAGAGACTCACCATTAACGAACTGAACTCTTATCAAATCGGGGATTATATTGTGCATATAGATCACGGTGTGGGGCAATTCGGAGGTCTTGTAAAGACCCAGATAAACGGAAAGCAACAAGAGGCGGTAAAACTGATATACAAAGACGGCGATGTAATTTTTGTATCGATACACGGACTGCACAGGATATCTAGATACAAGTCCAAAGACTCATTGCCGCCTAAAGTGTACAAGCTGGGGACAGGGGCCTGGCAAAAATTAAAAAGCCAGACAAAATCCAAAATTAAAGATATAGCAAAAGATCTGATAGACCTGTATTCAAAGAGAAGAGATGCAAAAGGATTTGCATTTTCAAACGACTCATACTTGCAAAATGAACTGGAAGCATCTTTTATTTATGAGGATACACCGGATCAGGTAAAAGCAACCAAAGCGGTAAAAGAGGATATGGAGCAATCGTTTCCAATGGACAGGCTTATTTGCGGAGATGTAGGCTTCGGTAAGACAGAGATAGCAATAAGGGCGGCTTTCAAAGCGGTAGCTGACAGCAAACAGGTTGCCTTGCTGGTGCCAACAACTATTCTGGCTTTACAACATTATAAAACCTTTGAAAGGCGGCTCAAGGACTTTCCGTGCAGAACAGAATATATCAGCAGATTGAGAGATTCCGGTGAAATCAGGGATATAACACAAGATTTGGAGAAGGGCAAAGTGGACATAATAATTGGCACCCACAGACTTCTTAATAAAGAGATTAAATTTAAAGATCTGGGTCTGCTCATAATAGACGAAGAGCAAAAATTCGGAGTTGCCGCCAAAGAGCGACTTCGTCAACTGAAGTTAGATGTAGATACCCTTACTCTTTCTGCAACGCCAATACCAAGAACACTCCAGTTTTCACTGTTAGGCGCCAGGGATTTGTCCATAATCAATACCCCTCCACCAAACAGGCTTCCGGTTCAGACGGAAATAATTGACTTTAACGAAGAGTATATAAGGGATGCCATTAACTTTGAGGTAGAGAGAGGCGGACAAGTATTCTTCGTTCACAACAGGGTTGAGGATATCAGAGCTGTGGAAGATATTATACGCAGGCTGTGTCCCAATGTCAAAACCTGCATCGGTCACGGTCAGATGGTGCCTGCAGCTCTGGAGAGGGTAGTGCTGGATTTTATGGCAGGAGATTATGATGTTCTTATTGCTACGACAATCGTGGAGAATGGCATCGATATTCCTAATGCCAACACGATAATCATCAACCAGGCCCAGAACTTTGGCCTCAGCGATCTTCATCAGCTCCGGGGCAGGGTAGGGCGGTCAAATAATAAGGCCTTCTGTTATCTTATTGTCCCTCCATTAATCTCAATTACAGATGATGCAAGAAGAAGATTAAAGGCGATTGAGGCTTTTTCTGATCTTGGGAGCGGATTCAACATAGCTATGCAGGATCTGGACATAAGAGGAGCAGGAAACCTCCTGGGAGGGGAGCAGAGTGGTTTTATTGCAGATATGGGTTTCGAAACCTATCAGAGAATTCTTTCCGAGGCCTTTTCTGAATTGAGAGAGGAGAGAGGCTTGGAAGATATTGCGGAAAGAGGTGCAAAAGAGTATGAGTATATATCTGACTGTATTATCGATACCGATCTGGAAATTCTGATTCCCGATGATTATATAGGAATTACGGCGGAGAAAATAAGGCTTTACAAAGAACTTGATGCTATTAATGAGGAGAAAGAGCTGCAACAATTCATAGATGCTATGGTGGACAGATTCGGGCCTATTCCGGAGCAGGTGAAACAACTTGCTTATACTGTAAGATTGCGCAGACTTGCCGTAGAGCTGGGCTTTGAGAAAATTGTTCTGAAAAACGGAATTATGCTGGCGTACTTTGTAAGCAACCAACTCTCTTCTTATTATAAATCGGAACATTTTGCAAAAATACTGGAGTTCCTGCAGAAGCAGGCAAAACGGTTCCGTCTGAAGGAACAGAATGACAAACTCTATATTACCGTCAACTCTGTGGATAGCGTGGAGAGGGCTTACAAAATATTTTTAGAGATGAAGTCATAATCTTAATAACTTTACATATCGTGTCAAACCTCATTATTGATATTGGAAATTCATCACTCAAAGCGGCGTTCGCCGAGGGTATAGTGCTTGGTCAAACCCGTCGTTATCAGGGAGAAAAGGTATTGGAATTTATCAAAAAGCTTACATTGATTAAACGTCCCTCTGTGATGATTGTCTCTTCGGTCAGGCTTTTCGATGAGAATTTCTATAAGAATCTGGAGGAGGAATGTGATAATCTATTGGTTCTCAATGAAAACACAAAACTCTCTATTATAAACAGGTATTTGACACCTGCCACATTGGGTCCGGACAGACTTGCAGCAGCTGTTGCCGCTGCAGAACTTTTCCCGGGCAGGAACTGTATAATATTTGACTTTGGAACAGCATTGACTATAGATTTTATAAGTGAAAACAAAGAATTTTATGGAGGTAATATCTCATTGGGCCTAAGAACCAGATTTAAAGCCTTAAATCATTATACTCAACAACTTCCGCTACTGGAAAACCCGGTCAATTTTAAACCTGTCGGGGGTACTACAAGGGAGGCAATTGAGTCGGGAGTAGTTTTAGGTCTGATTTTTGAAGTTGAGGGCTACATAAATCGTTTTCCGGATCATACTTTTATATTTACAGGCGGAGATGCGATTTATTTTGCAGGAAAACTGAAAAGTTCCATATTTGTAGTTTACAATTTAGTGATGATGGGTTTGGCCCGTATAGCAGATTACCATGCGAGATATTAAAAAAATTCAGAAAGGGGCAATTTTACTTGCTCTGCTTCTATTCGGTCAGCAAATTTTTGCTCAGACAACTGATGCTCTCAGTACGTTTACCCCATACTCAATTTTTGGATTGGGCGACGTGGTAAGGCCGGGCACTGCTTTCAACAAAGGTATGGGCGGAATAGGGATTGGCGTAAAGGACGCCCGTTCGATAAACTATCTCAATCCGGCGGCAATCTCAGAAAGGGATTCCCTATCATTCATGCTTGATTTCGGAATAGAGCAGAAAAATTTCCACATGTCCGGGAACAATATAAAATCTGCATATGACGCATTCAATATGGATCACCTGATCATCACATTGCCGCTTTACAGGAGATCTGCAATTGTTGTAGGTGTCACACCATACAGCAACGTAGGTTATAAATTTGAACAGACCGAGACGGATCCCGCATTAGTAGCGGAAATGGGTGACATTAAGTATCAGAGATATGGTACAGGAGGTATCAATCAACTTTTTCTGGGGGGATCCTTAAAACTGTCAAAGAATTTATCTTTTGGCGCAGAGGGTATCTATTACTTTGGAACAATCGACCGATATTCAAATGTTTTGTTCAACTCAAGCAGTTCGTACAGGAGAATAAATACAGGAATGGATTATGTTGTCCATTCTTTTTCAGGAAAGTTAGGTTTGCAATACTCTCTGAATTTGCCCAAAGATATGAACCTCACACTGGGAGCGACCTATCTTATAAAATCAAAACTAAGCGGTGACTTTACAAAATATGCCACGGCTGTTGGTGCTACCGGAGCGATTGATACAGTCTCCTATGTTACAACTTCTGATACTCAGATGGAGATACCTACTGAACTTGGTTTTGGTGTGTCGTTGAGAAAAAACGACAAGTGGATGGTCGGTGCAGACTACATAAGGCAAGATTGGAGCAACACAACATTTACGGCTACGCCCGGTGTTGATTTTAAAACATCACTGAGCAATACTGTCAGGTTCGGTTTTGAATATACACCAAACCGGTATGATGTCCGTTACTATTTGAGACGAGTAACATACAAAGGTGGTGCCTATTATGAAAAATCATACATGAGTATTGGAGGTAACCAGATAAACTCAACCGGCGTGACATTAGGTGTCAGCCTGCCAGTCTCAAGAAGATATAATTCAGTGGGATTGTCAGTTGATATGGGACAAAGGGGAAGTTTGAAAAACAACATGGTTAAAGAGAAGTATCTTATGTTTATCTTTAGCATAGGTCTTCACGATAATTCCTGGTTCCTCAAATACAAATACGACTAATTTTATCAATAAAATTTTTTATGATATAATATGTTGAAAAAAGAGGTCAGCAGAGGTTATAGATTTACTTTGGTAGCAGTCACATTTGTGATTGCTACCATCGTTTTGTCTTGTAAAGAACAGATACCGGTAACCGTAAGTATTGACTCAGACAAATTTCCGACCCAGATAATTGAGAAAATGTCTTTTCAACAGACAAGTGCCAGTAAGGTTGTCTTAAGGGTAGAGGCTCCAAAAATGGAGCGTTTTACCCAGGTTAAAGAACCCTATGATAACTTTCCGAAAGGCATAAATGTGAAGGCTTACACCTGGGATGGCCGTTTGGAGACAGAAATAAGAGCAAACTTTGCAAAGCATATTCATGCATCGGCAGAGGAGATTTGGGTAGCTAACGGGAATGTTGTGGTGAATAACTATATCAAAGGAGAGAAAATGGTTACCGATACCTTGTACTGGGACAGGATAAATAAAAAAATATATACCCACTGTTGGGTTAAGCTTACGACACCTGATCTCTTTATGCAGGGTTATGGGATGGAGTCCGATGATATGGCCAGGAATGCAATCATTTTAAAGCCTTTTGACAGTTACGCAATTGTTGCACGCGACTCATTGGAGGTGCCTTACATTGACTCTATAAATTTCATAGGGCCATTTCCTCGTAAAAAAAAGTAGTATGATAGTCCCAATTATTTTTGCGCTTATATCGCTGATTGTTGTGGCTCTCTATTCTGCACTGGAGAGGGCTCTTCAATGCTACAACAAGCTACAGGTTGAGGTAGACAAAAAGCAGGGGAAAAAATATGCGGAAAAAATAGACAAATTGTCCCAGAACAAGGGAGAAGTTATCTCCACTTTTTATATAGGCAGAACTTTGGCTCTTCTTGTCTTCGGACTATCTATGGTTTTTACTTTAGACCCCTGTCTATCTCTATGTATTTCACTTAGCCGGGTAATGATCATTATAATAGAGATTGCGGTCGTAATTATTCTGGTTTTTATTGTTGCAGAGCTCGTCCCTTTTGCTGTCTCTACAATGAATCCCAACAGAGTGCTTGAAAGTTTCTGCTGGTTTGCAGATTTCTCCCATCGCCTCTTCTTGCCATGTGTAAAAAGGAGTGTAAAGCGAGAAAATACGACGGGCGCACCATCTGAAGATATTGCCATTTTCCAGAATGCTCTCAATTTTTCTGAAGTGGTACTAAGAGAGTGCATGGTTCCCAGAACCGAGATATGTGCAATTCCGGAAGAGTCTACTTATGAAGAGCTTCTGGAACAATTTGCAGAGTCAAACTATTCGAGAATCATAGTATACAGGGATAATATCGATAGAATCATCGGCTATGTTCATTCAAAGGATCTTTTTAATGGGGAAAAACCGGTTAAGGAGCTCTTAAGGGAGATCGACTATCTCCCTGAGACTATGAGTGCTCAGGCTCTTCTTGCAATGTTTACAAAGAGTAAGAGATCTATTGCTGTTGTTCTGGATGAATATGGCGGAACAGCGGGAATAGTTACTTTAGAAGATTTGATTGAAGAGATTTTTGGGGAAATTTCCGACGAGTTAGATAAAGAGGAGTTTATTGAGAAAAAAATCTCCGATAACGAATATATTTTTTCTGCCAGAATTGAGATTAAATATCTTAACAGAACGTATGATCTGACACTCCCGGAGTCTGAAGAGTATGAGACCTTAGCTGGTTTAATTACATTTTTCCACGAAAATATACCATCAGAGGGAGATGTGCTGGAATATGAAAACTTTCACTTTAAAGTATTAAAAACAACCTTAAACAGAGTTGAAACTGTTGCTTTGAGAATAGTTGAAGAATAAATAGGTTATAAAAATTTTTTACTACCTTCGCGCTTCATAAGGAAATAACTAAAAAATTTATACAAAATGGCAGTTCTAGAGAAGATCCGCGTTAAATTTGGTGCTTTTATTACACTTTTAATTGGTGTGGCGCTCCTTTCATTTATAATTGACGCAGACACATTACGATCGGCAATCTCTATGTTTTCTTCTAAATACGATATAGGAGAGATGAACGGGAAAGCTATATCTTATCAAGATTTTCAAAAAAAGATAGATTACTACACAAAGATTCATGAATTGGCAACCGGTTCTTCTACAATGGATGAAGAGGCGCAAGAGATGGTGAACCAGAGTGCCTGGCAGGAGCTTATCAGTGAAAATGTACTGATTCCGGCAGTTGAGACAGCAGGTATTGCTGTTGGGGATGATGAAATGCTCGACTTAACTCAGGGGTCGCAAATATCTCCTGTTCTTTTGAGAGAACGTTCTTTTATCGGATCTGACGGTCAGTTCGACAGAAATATGTTGGTTCAGTTTATCAAAGCTATACCTCAGGACAACAGTGGCAACCTCTCTACATACTGGAAATACCTTGAAAGCAGTATTAAAAACGAACAGATGGTTACAAAATATATCTCTTTACTCGCAAAAAGCAACATTGCAAACCCTGTTGAGCTGAGGAGATCCATTGAGGAGAACAACGTTACTTCAGACGTGTCCTTTATTATCCAGCCTTACGGTATTTCTGAAGATTCTACAATCGTTGTAACTAAACAAGAGATTAAAAATTATTACAACAAGTACAAAAACAACTTTGAACAAGATGCAAGCAGAGATATTGAGTATGTTGTTTATGAGGTTGTGCCCTCTTTGCAGGATATTAACCTTGCTCAGGCTGACATCAATAAGGTTTATGACGAGTTTGCATCTACTTCGAATCTAAAAATGTTCCTTGCAAGAAACTCGGATAAGCCATTGGATAATTACTACTACAAAGCCGGTGAATTAGCCTCAATATCACCAATCCTTGACAGCTTTGCATTTAAAGCAAACCGTTCAAGCGTATTGCCTGTATATCAGGAGGGCAATATTTTCAGAGCTGCCAGAATCAACTCTATCAGACAAATTCCGGATTCGATATATGTTCAGCACATACTTATTCAAAACAATAACAAAACATTGGCAAAAGCGCAAGCAGATTCTTTGATCAAGGCCATCGAGGGTGGTGCAGATTTCAGCGAAGTTGCAGCTGCTAACTCTTTGGACAAGAACCCTAATGCAGCTCCCGGAGAATTGGGATGGATGACTCAAAGTTATAATATTCCGGGTTTTGACACTTGTTTCTATGCTGCTCCAAATAAATTGTTTACACTTGAATCAAACTACGGTCTGCATATTGTCAGAGTTAAAGAGAGAACAACTCCTGTAACTAAGGTTCAACTTGCAATTTTGGAAAAAAGTGCTGTAGCAAGCAAAGAGACATACCAAAGCTTCTACTCAAAGGCGAGTAATTTGGTTTCCAAATCAGACGGAAAGATTGAATCCTTTAATGCTGCAATAAAGGAACTGAATCTGACTACTGTTCCTGCAAATGGAATTGCTGAGGGGGCAAAGACTGTTGCCACTTACAAGAATGCAAGAGATATTAGTCGTTGGGTATATGATGCAAAAACAAAAATAGGGGATGTTTCTCAGATTATTTCGGTAGACAATAAGTTTTTCTTTGTAGTTGCCCTTACAGGAATACGCGAGGAGGGAATTCCGGAACTTGCAACAATCGAACCGGATATCACTACAATTCTTAAGAGAGAAAAAGCAAATGAGAAGATGGTGGAAAATGTTCAGGAACAGGTTAAAGGAATGACTAATATGGACGAGATTGCCGCAAAATTGGGTACAACTGTTAACAAGCAGAATGGTGTCTCGTTTGGTGCCGTCGGATCGCAATCGTTCGATCCTAAGTTTGTAGGATCTGTTGCCGGAGCCAAGGTGAGTACGCTTGTCGGACCTATTGGTGGTAATGTTGGTGTTTACATATTTAATGTTGATGCCAGACAAACCGGAGCCTTCTTTACCGAGGACGATGCTAAAGCAAGAAAGAACCAGATATTCGGATATCAGATTCAGATGTTGCCATCCATACTTGAAAAGGCAGCTGACGTTAAAGATCACAGAGCAAAATTCTTTTAGCAGATAATCAGACGTTGAATCTGAAATGCATTATGTCGCCGTCCTGAACGACATACTCTTTGCCTTCGACGCCCATTTTGCCAGCCTCTTTGCAGGCGGCTTCAGAGCCGTACTTTACATAGTCTGCATACTTTATGACTTCTGCGCGGATAAAGCCCTTTTCGAAGTCTGTGTGAATAATTCCTGCTGCCTGTGGAGCTTTTGTCCCTTTGTGGAAGGTCCAGGCTTTAACCTCCTGAATTCCCGCTGTAAAATAGGTTTCAAGATTAAGCAACGAGTATGCTGTACGAATTAGACGTGATACCCCCGATTCTTCAAGTCCGATTTCGTTGAGAAACATTTGTCTCTCTTCAAAGCTATCAAGTTCAGCAATTTCCGACTCAATTTTTGCAGCAACTATAAGCATCTGAGCATCTTCATCTTTAATTGCCTCTTTGATCCTCTCCACAAACTGATTGCCCTCTTTTGCGGAGTTTTCGTCTACATTGCAGAGATACAGCACAGGTTTATCGGTGAGCAGGAAGAGATCCTTTGCAAGCTTTTTGTCTTCTGCATTTTCAATTTGGACGGTTCTTGCAGATTTGCCCTGTTCCAGCACCTTTTTATATTTAACCAGGATTTCGTACAACCTTTTTGCACTCTTGTCTCCACCAGTCTGTGCCTGCTTCTGGAGTTTTCCTATTCTGCTCTCGATAGTCTCAAGGTCTTTAATCTGAAGTTCTGTGTCAATTATCTCTTTATCCCGTACAGGATTTACACTTCCGTCCACGTGAACTACATTAGGGTCTTCGAAACAACGCAGAACATGTATAATAGCATCGGTTTCACGAATGTTGGCAAGGAACTGATTTCCTAAACCTTCGCCTTTGCTGGCTCCTTTTACCAGCCCGGCAATGTCTACAATCTCTACAGTGGCAGGCACCACTCTGTGTGGTTTAACAAGCTTTTCAAGCACTTGCAGCCTGTCATCGGGTACTATGGTCGAACCGATGTTCGGCTCAATTGTGCAAAAAGGAAAGTTTGCAGCTTGTGCCTTGCCGGAACTGATACAATTGAAGAGAGTAGATTTACCGACATTGGGAAGACCTACTATACCGCATTGAAGTGACATTTTCCAGAATTTTATTATTTGTGACGGTGAAAATAGTTAATTTTTGCGGGAAAATCTAAAATCAGATAAAATTACCATAATATCAGATAATTAGAATGGCATAAAGAAATTTAATTCATGTGTTGTTTATACTTTTATGGAAAAGGAATATGGAAAAGGGAAAGAAAAATATGAAATATAAGAGGAATCTGTTTATTATTGCTTGTATATCAATACTATCAATAATGTTTTGTTTCATGGGAGAGGCACAAATAACGGTGCCGGAAGGTGGAAACGCAGGAAACTATACAGTTATGTTCTGGAACCTTGAAAACTATTTCGACCCTTTTGACGATCCTGCAACCTCCGATGATGAGTTTACGCCGTTTGGAGGGAAATTCTGGAGCTGGAAAAAATATGTGACAAAGAGAAACAACATAGCCAAAGTAATAATTTCTGCCGGAGAAAAGAATTCGAAGGGGGAGGTAAGCTATCCCTCTCTAATAGCTCTGGCGGAGGTGGAAAACCGTTTTGTGGTCGAGCAACTGGTAAGATCGACACCGCTCGCTCTTGTAAATTATGGAGTAATCCACAGAGACTCACCCGATGAGAGAGGAATAGATGTTGCTCTTTTGTACAGAAAGGATGTTTTCAGGCCACTTTCGGTGGAGTTCTTATATATTCACCTTCCGGACTCGTCTTTTAAAACAAGACTGATTTTGTACACTAAAGGAGTATTGGAAGATCTGGATACACTTCATATTTTTGTCAACCATTGGCCCTCCAAATTCGGCGGAGAGGCCATCTCACAACCAAAAAGAAGAGCGGCTGCAGATGCTTTAAAATTCAAATGCGATTCTATATTTGTAAAAAATACAAAAGCAAACATTTTGCTTACAGGAGATTTTAATGATACTCCAGATTCACAGGTATTTAAGAGTATCAATAATTTTATGAACCTTTCGTGGAGATACTTCAGCATTGGAGAGGGGACAATAAAATATAGGGGTAAATGGGAGTTGATAGACCAGTTCTTTGTTTCAGAAAATCTCCTGAATAAAAGTGAACCAATATTCTGCGATTCCTGTTCAATGAAAATTTACCGGCCGGGTTTTCTTATGGAAAAGGATAGAGAGTTCTTGGGCGAAAGGCCTAAACGGAGTTACATAGGACCGAGATACAACGGAGGAATCAGTGATCATCTTCCTGTTATTTTGTCAATCCGGAGAATGTAAAACAAAATAGATAACTTTGTCCTATGTATGTAAAAGCGAAAAAATCACTCGGGCAACATTTTCTTAAGGATCTTACAATTGCGAAAAGAATAGTGGAGAGTCTTACTATCGGGGAAAACTCCGATGTTTTGGAGATAGGGCCTGGAACAGGGGTGCTCACTCAATTCTTGATTGAGAATGCCGGAATTAATCTGTACGTTGCTGAGATTGACAGAGAATCAGTCGGCTATCTTAAAGTCCATTATCCGCAACTTGGAGAGAGACTTAAGGAAGGAGACTTTCTTAAAATGGATCTTGCCAGTATTTTCCCTGGTAATTTCTTGATTATAGGTAATTTCCCCTATAACATATCATCTCAGATCTTCTTCAGGGTTCTGGACTACAAAGAGAGGGTTCCTGTTGTTGTGGGGATGATTCAGAAGGAGGTCGCTGAGAGGCTTGCCTCACCCCCGGGAAACAAGAATTACGGAATACTCTCGGTACTGCTACAGGCTTGGTACGATATCGAGTATCTTTTTACCGTTGATGAATATGTTTTCAACCCGCCTCCAAAGGTCAAATCTGCTGTAATCAGATTAAAAAGAAATTCGAGAAAATCGCTGGAGTGTGATGAAATCCTTTTTAAATTAGTAGTCAAAACAGCCTTCAACCAGAGACGGAAAGCCATCAGAAATTCAATAAAACCTCTGCTGGACGGAAAAAGTTTACCGGATAACTACTTGCTTGGCCAACGTCCGGAACAACTCTCAGTGGAAGAGTTTGTAGAGCTGACAAAACTTGTTGCCACATCTACTTTGAGTTGATAGCGTCTACAGGGTTAAGTTTGGCAGCAGTATATGCCGGAATAAATCCAGATACGATCCCGATCACAGATGATATTAAGATTCCCCGTATAACATTGTATGCACTTAATTCCATCGGGAAAGCGGGATTGCCCTGCGTGGCGAGTACAATCCCGAGAACCATTATCAATCCGATAACACCCCCTGCAATAGCCAGAACTACAGCCTCTGCCAGAAATTGCGTGAGAATCATATATTTCTTTGCACCCAACGCTTTTTGGATCCCTATAATATTTGTCCTCTCCTTAACAGATACAAACATAATATTGGCAATCCCAAAGCCACCTATTAGGATTGAAAAACCACCGATTATCCATCCGGCCAGGTTTATACCTCCAAAGATAGATTTTGTTTGTTTGAGGAGGAGTGTCATTTCGTTTAGTGCAAAATTATCTGCCTGACTAGGCTTAAGTCTTCTGAAAGACCTTAACAGCAACTTAGTCTCAAGAAGAAAATCATCCCTGTTGGCCGATTCAAGCGGTTTGAGACAGATCATTGAACCTGCATTGCGGACATTAATTATGGTACTTGCAAAACGATAAGGTATTACTATGGAGTTATCGGTGTCGAATATACTTATGATGCTCTCTCCGGCCTTCTTCTGAACCCCTATGACACGGGCAGTACTGGAACCAAGTTTGATAATCTTGTTTATAGGATCTTCCCCCTTAAATAACTCTTCATAAACTCCGTAACCCAGAACTACAACCGGAGTAGATGACTGGGCCTCGAAAGTAGAAAAATACCGGCCCATTTCAATTTCGACATTGGAAATCTTGTCCCAGTCACTTGTGGGGGCTGTTATGAACCCTCCGTTAAAAGAGTTTCTTTTATATCTGATATTTTTTTCCGTAAAAACGACGAATACGGCTGCCTCTACAGTTTTGGCCTGGGATTTAATAAATTGAAACTCCTCATACTTTGGAGCAGGTCTTTTACGATACTCCCACCATTTGTACTCTTCACCGGGAGGTGATTCCCAGGGGGACTCCTGTATATACAGAGTGGTACCCCCAAAACTATTAAGACCAATCTCAATATTTTTCTGCAAAGCATCAATTGCAGTAAATACAGTAACGATGGAAAAGATGCCGATGCTTACACCAAAAAGAGAGAGAAATGTTCTGAATTTGTCGCCCTTAAGCGAACCGAAAGCAAAGCTGAAGCTCTCAAATATCAGCTTAAAAATCATTGAAAATTTTCTGTAAAAACTTAGCATAACCTCTCTTTATAAACCAATCTTTTTCTTTAAACTGCGTAACTTATCGAAGGCATCTAATGGAGACATAGCATTGATATCCATCTCTTTGAGCTCGTCACGAATGCTGATAAGCAGAGGATCGTCCAATTGGAAAAATGAAAGCTGGACTGCTTTAGAGCTCACTTTATCTTTTGCTTCAAGTTGTTTTAATACCCTTTCTGCCCTTTTTACCACCTCCTGGGGCATCCCTGCCATTCTTGCCACATGGATACCAAAACTGTGAGCAACTCCTCCAGGAAGAAGTTTCCTTAAAAAGATTACTGTATTATCTACCTCCTTGACGGATATGTGGAAGTTTTTTACCCTTTCCAACTTCTCCTCCAAATCATTCAGTTCATGATAATGTGTGGCAAAAAGAGTTTTGGCTCTATACAAAGGGTGTTCGTGCAGGTATTCAACTATAGACCATGCAATGGACATTCCATCGTATGTGCTTGTACCTCTGCCTATTTCATCTAAAAGAATGAGGGATCTATCTGAAAGGTTGTGAAGGATAGTTGCTGTCTCAAGCATCTCTACCATAAAGGTTGACTCTCCGCGGGAAATATTGTCCGATGCTCCTACACGGGTGAAAATCTTATCTACAATCCCTATCTCTGCAGATTTTACAGGAACAAAGCTACCAATCTGTGACAGCAACACAATAAGAGCAGTTTGCCTCAACAACGCACTCTTCCCAGACATATTTGGCCCTGTTAGAATAATAATCTGTTGACTATCAGAATCTAAGAAAAGATCGTTTGCAATATACTCTTCTCCGGGAGCCATTAGTGTTTCAATGACAGGATGGCGCCCATCTTTAATAACAATTGTGTTTCCTAAATTGATTGACGGCCTGTTATAATTGTTGCTACGGGCAAGTTGGGCAAATCCAACGAGTGTGTCTAGTTTTGCTAAAATAGAAGAATTTTGCTGTATAACAGATATGTTACTTTGAATCTCTGTCACTATTGCGGCAAAAAGGCTTAATTCCAGCGAAAGCATCTTTTCTTCAGCTCCCAGAATCTTTTCTTCATACTCTTTAAGCTCCTGTGTTATGTAACGTTCTGCACTCACTAATGTCTGTTTACGGATCCAGTCCTGAGGCACCTTATCTTTATGTGTGTTTCTTACTTCGAGATAATAACCGAAAACATTATTGTAACTTATTTTAAGTGAGGTTATTCCAGTCCTCTCTACCTCACGCTCCTGGATCTCGTTCAGTAACTCTTTGCCATGTCTTGCCAGTTTTCTTAGAGAGTCCAGCTCTTCGTTTACACCATCTGCAATTACATCCCCTTTTCCAAACTGGCTGGCTGGCTCGGGCAGCATCTCTTTGCTGAGCCTCTCCTGCAGAGTGCTGCATGGATCCAGAAGAGCAGAGCTCTCCTCCAACTCCTTAAGTTTTGATCCTGAGCAAAGCTCCTTTATTGGTATAATCTGATTCAGTCCTCTCTTAAGTTGGACAACCTCTCTCGGAGATATCCTTCCGGCAGCAGATTTGGAGATAATACGCTCTAAATCACCGATATCTCTAAGATGCTTCTGTAATTCTTCCCTCTGTTCAGTCTCGTTAAAAAAGTATTCTACAATGTTTTGACGGAGATTTAGTTCATCAATATTTTTTATTGGCATAGCCAGCCAGCTTCGCAGAAGCCTTGCCCCCATCGGGGACGAGGTGCGGTCTACCACATCTAAAAGTGAGGCGGCATTTTCCTGATTACTTCCGAAAATCTCAAGGTTACGAAAGGTAAATTTGTCTATCCATACATACTCTCCCTCATCTATCCGGGAGATGGAGCAAATATGACCAAGCCCCTCGTGCCGGGTAAGTTCCAGATAGAAGAGGATAGCTCCGGCTGCAGTTACAGCAAGTGGTAAATTCTCTATTCCAAAACCCTTCAGAGTTGGAACGCCAAAGTGTCGCAACAGTTTTTCGTGAGCGGAATCGGTGACAAATGCCCACTCATCAATTGTGGAGATGTAGATATCTTTCCCATAACGCTCCTCAAATCCCTTCTGATAGCCCTTTTGGAGAAGCACCTCTTTTGGTGCTATGCTTGCCAGTAGCAGGTCAATATATGAAAGAGAGCCGCTTGCAACCCGGAAACTCCCGGTAGAAATATCCAAAAATGCAATTCCGGCCTGATCTTTTTGAAAATAAACTGCTGCCAGATAATTGTTCTCTTTATGTGAGAGAAGCTGATCGTTGTATGCAACCCCCGGAGTAACCAGCTCTGTAATGCCTCTTTTGACGATTTTCTTTGTAAACTTGGGATCTTCAAGTTGGTCGCAAATAGCAACTTTATGACCAGCTCTTACCAACTTTGGCAGGTATGTGTCTATCGAGTGGTAAGGGAATCCTGCGAGCTCTACGTACTGGGCAGCACCATTTGCTCTGCGGGTGAGGACAATTCCCAATATCTTTGAAGCCGTAATAGCATCCTCTCCGAAAGTTTCATAAAAGTCTCCCACCCTGAAAAGCAGCAATGCATCGGGGTACTTCCCTTTAACGGCAAAGTACTGCTTCATAAGCGGAGTTTCAACTATCTTTTTGTCCTCGTTCATTCATACAAAAATAGATAATTTTATTTCAAAACTTTATCTTTGTACAATATCCTTATAACAAATAGAATTATGAAAACTTTTGTATCGATCAAGCGGGTGATGCTCTTTGGTTTAACATCCATTACTCTCTCGGTTCCAGCGATTTCCTCAGATAAAACTTCAAAGGAGGAAAAGACAGTAAAAGATCTGAAGCAAATAATGTCCCGCACAAATGCTGTGGGTTTGGCGGTGGCGGTTGTAAAAGATGGCAAGATTATCTTTTTAAAATCGCTTGGAAAGAAAAATATCGAAGAAAATATAAATCTGGATACAAAAGATCTTTTCCGGATAGCTTCAATTTCAAAATCTTTTACTGCAACAGCCATAATGCAATTAAGAGAAAAGGATAAACTTAGACTAAACCAGGATATTAGTGAACTAATCGGGTTCCGGGTCCGCAATCCAAAATTTCCGGATGTTCCCATTACAGTTAAAATGCTGCTTTCTCACACCTCCAGCCTTAATGACTCATTAGGTTATTTTCAGCTTGATGTGATAGATCCTGCAAAAAACCCAAATTATGCAAAAGCATATCACTACTACGCTCCCGGGACCAATTACGATTATTGCAACTTAGGTTTTAATATTTTGGGGACACTTGTAGAGAAGATCTCCGGAGAAAGGTTCGACAACTATATTCATAATCATATTATTAAGCCATTGGGCCTGAATGCAAATCACAATGTAGACTCTCTGGATGCTTCAAAATTCGTCACTCTGTATGAAGTTGATCCTGCAACCAATAAACTGGCTCCGCAACCGGCGGCCTACCGCAGCAGAGGTACCGAAATTGAGTCGGGCTATGTAATGGGTTACAGTGCACCGCTTTTTTCACCGACAGGAGGAGTTAAGATATCTGCGGAAGATTTAGCAAAATATATGATTATGCATATGAATTACGGCAAGAAGGGTTCTGTGAGAATAATTTCCAGGGAGAGCTCACGGATGATGCAGACACCGATTGTAGAAGTAGACAAGTGGAACCAGTATTGTATAGCTCTTAAGCATACTACTAATCTGATCCCGGGATTAAACATGGTCGGCCACACAGGCTCCGCATACGGAGTTTACAGTGCAATGTTCTTCGACCCGGATAAAAAATTTGGCTTTGTAATGATGACAAACGGCTGCGACCCCGCATACAAAGATGGTTGGGTAGTAATTATTCGTGATGTGATACAAACTCTGTATCAGAATTTTATTGAAAAACAGGTCCCAAAAACATAGTTAGTGAAAAAGGTACTGATCATAACATATTACTGGCCACCTGCAGGTGGCTCCGGGGTACAGAGATGGCTCAAATTTGTCAAGTACCTCGGAGAATATGGCTATGAGCCTGTGGTTTACACACCTCTCAACCCGGAGTTTATGGCTATAGACCCGGGGCTGCTGGAGGAGATACCTGAAGGGGTAGAAGTAGTGAAAAGGAAAATATTTGAGCCATATTCACTCTACAAGCTTTTCACCGGGAAAAAGGGTCAGGCAATTAAACCGGGATTTATTGCAGAGAGCAAATCAGGAAAAACGAATAAATCGCCATTGTCGGAGAGAGTCTCTCTCTTGATAAGAAGCAACTTCTTTATACCCGATCCAAAATGCTTTTGGATCTCGCCATCTGTAAGGTTCTTAAAAAAATATCTCAGGGAAAATCCTGTAAATGTCATTGTTAGCAGCGGGCCGCCTCACTCTATGCATCTTATTGCAAAAAAAGTGGCCCGGGAAACCGGAATACCGTGGCTGGCCGACTTTCGTGATCCATGGACACGGATGTACAACTTCAAGTATATGAACAACACAAAGTTTGTGGAGAGAATCCACAAAAGAATGGAAAAAAGTGTTGTCCGGCAGGCAGATGTAGTAGTCGTTGTAACCAATGTAATGTGCGAAGAATACCGGGAACTGGGCGCTAAAAGGATTGAGGTTATTACCAACGGCTTTGATTACAGTGATTTTGCTCAGACACCGGAGTCACTTGAGGAATTATTTACAATTACTTATACAGGGTTGTTCGTAAAGGACAGAAATCCTGGGGAGCTCTGGAGGCTTCTCGGGGAGAGGGTAAAGTCAGATAATACTTTTGCAAAGGATTTGAGAATAAGAATAATAGGACAGGCAGACCAGAGTATATGGGACGATATATCTACAAATGGTCTGAACAGCAATCTTGTAAAAATGGATTATATGCCTCACAGCCAGGTTGTAAAATGGCAGCAGAAGGCAAGAGTATTGCTTTTGACAGGGGGACAGGAACCTGAGGCCAAAGGTATTTTGACGGGCAAGTTTTTTGAGTACCTTGCAACAAGAAGACCAATAATAGGATTTGGCCCTCTGGGTGGAGATATGGATGTGGCCCTGAAGGAGAGCGAGGCAGGAGAGATGTTTGACTATGGAGATTATGCGGGCGCAAAAAAGTGGATAGATACCCAATACGATCTGTACAAGAAGGGGATTGTTCCTAAGACATCGGGCAAGATAGACCGTTACTCAAGGAAAGAACTCTGCCACCGTATGGCAGAATTACTGGACGAGATAATTGAAAAAAAATGTAAATCAAAATGTAAATCAAAATATGAATAAGTACAAACAATACCTGCCTCACGCACTTGTAATACTGGCATTTGCTGTTTTGGCATACCTCTTTACCCCTCAGATATTCCAGGGAAAAGTTGTAAACCAGTCCGACATAGCCTCGTGGAGAGGAATGGCCAATGAGATAATTCAGTATAACGAGGCCAACCCCGATAAGGATCCCACTCTGTGGACAAACTCAATGTTTTCCGGCATGCCTGCCACATCTATCTCTGTCAAATACGAGGGTGATTACACCAATTACCTCTATAATCTTTTATTTGTAGGGCAGAGACCACCCAGCTACCTTCTGATCTGCCTTGTGGGAGCATTTTTAATGTTTCTGGCTTTCGGAGTCAATGTATATATTGCAGCAATCGGAGCAATTGCCGTCACATTCTGTTCGTACAACTTTCAGATAATTCAGGTGGGGCATAACTCCAAAATGGTGGCGATAGCATTCATGCCTTGGGTTATTGCTGCCGTTACCTATGCCTACCGTAAGAAACCTATGCTGGGAGCGCTCCTCTTCGCCCTTGCACTTAGCTTCCAGATTAAGGCAAACCACCCTCAGATTACCTACTATCTGGCAATAATTATTCTGGGATACGGATTTGCTCAGTTATACATGTCAATCAAAGAAAAATACTTTCCGAAATTCCTCAGGACATCCGTCTATCTTCTATTAGCTGGAGTACTCGGTATATCAACCAATATAAACCATTTATGGCCTACCTATGAGTACTCCAAGTACACAATGAGGGGTGGCTCAGAGCTAAAAGGCGACAAGAACCAGGAGAGCAACAAAAAACAAAACGGACTGGACATTGCCTATGCAACAAATTGGTCCTACAGCCCTCAGGAGATGCCAAATCTTATGATTCCCAACTATAACGGAGGTTCATCTCCCGGTGAGCTCTCTACAAGTTCCAACACATATAAGGTTCTAAAAGATGCCGGATATCAGGGAGCAGAACAGGCAGTAAAACAAATGCCGCTCTACTGGGGTCCGCAACCCTTTACCGCCGGCCCTATGTATATGGGTGCCATATCGTTTTTCCTCTTTATCCTTGGGTTAGTACTGCTCAAGGGGCCGGTAAAATGGTGGATTGCAATTGTGAGTCTAATTGCAGTGTTTCTCTCATGGGGATCTCATCTGCTCTTCTTTACCGAGCTCTTCTTCAAATATGCACCTCTCTACAACAAGTTTCGAACAGTTTCGATGATATTGGTTATTCTCCAGATTACAATACCACTATTAGCATTTATCACAACCGATAAGCTCCTCAAAGGTGAGTTTGATAAAAAGAGAGTAAAACAGGGTTTTATAATCTCTTTAGCCTTAACTGCCGGCTTTGCTCTTATAGTGGCAATTATTCCATCTCTGGCAGGTTCATTCAGCGGAGCGGCAGATGGACAACTTCCCGAGCAACTGAAAAGCTCTCTTGTGCTGGACAGGATATATCTGCTGAGAGCAGATGCTTTCCGTTCGATAGCATATATCCTGCTTACGGCCGCTGCACTTTGGTTTACTATTGCCAAAAAACTTAAACCATCGTATCTCTATGTGGTTCTTGGTCTTTTGGTCTTGACAGACCTGTGGAACGTAGATAAAAGATATCTGAATGATTCTCATTTTGTACGCAACCGGGAGTTTACCAATCAATATTCAAAAAGACCGGTAGACGAAATTATACTTAAGGATACCGATCCCAACTACCGCGTACTGGATTTGAGCATCAATACATTTAATGATTCACATGTAAGTTATCACCATAAGACAATAGGGGGTTATAGTCCTGTGAAGATGCAGAGGTACCAGGATATGATAGACTATCATATTATGCCTGAAATGCAACAAATTGGCAAGGATATTAACGGATGTCAGACTCTTGATGAAGTACAGGCAAAGCTGGGTAATTATCCGGTGCTTAACATGCTCAACACAAAATATATTATTGTGGGAGGAGAAAACCCGCCGGTAATAAATAACCGTGCAATGGAAAATGCCTGGTTTGTGAATAATGTTAAATGGGCAAAAGATGCCAATGAAGAGATTAGTATGCTTGGCTCAATTGACGTAAGAAATACCGCTATTGTATCAGAAGATTTTGCCAAAGTGGTGGAAGGGGTAAATTTTGCAGAGACATCTTCTTCATCTGTACTCTCTGATTCCTCATTTGTTGCAGGCTCCACAGCAACTGGCACGATAACTCTTACCGCTTATGCACCGAATAAGCTTCACTACAAGTATAGTACAGATAAGGAGAAAATCGCTGTTTTCAGTGAAGTTTACTATCCAGCCGGATGGAAGGCTACAATCGACGGGCAACCAGCCAAAATCTTCAGGGCAAACTACATTCTGCGGGCGCTGAAATTACCTGCCGGTAGTCACGAAATAGAGTTTTACTTCCAGCCGGATTCCTTCAAAAAAGGGACACTATATTCAAAAGTAAGTTCCGGGCTGCTGCTGTTGCTTTTATTTGCCGGAATGGGATTTGAAGTTTCAAAATTGAAAAGAGACAAAAAATCTACTTTTTGAGCTTGGTAAGTTATTTGTTATCTTTGCAGCAGTATGCGGTTCATGAAAAATATACTGTTAATGGGTTTCCTGGCTTTAACCAGCGGAACCTTGTTGTTGAACTCTTTTCTTAATGGAATTAATGAGGAGAGTGACAGATTTGACCACGTTCCATACTCAGCTCTTTCCAGCCAATATAGCTTTTCCAGCTCAGGTGGCTCGTTCGGAGAGGGATGTGCTATACTGAACAGCGGTTACGACAGCAACACTTTGCAAGCGCGTCTGACACCGGGCTCCTTTTTGACAGCTTGCCTTCTTGAGAAAATCTTGTTCTATTCGTCAAATAGAGAAAAGTATCTCTCCAAAGTAACTACTAAGCCATTTCCAAAATATTTAATACATTTTCTGGACTCTCCGGGCGGTTATTATGTATATAGCCTGAGAAAAATCGTCATTTAGTTTTCAGAATCTTCTTCTTTTGCATGTCACCGGTCGCAATTGCGGCCGAATAGGATGTGCTGTATATTCTATTAAATTAATTCATTAAAGAAAAACATTATGAAAACAGATAACTTACAACTCAAACTGACAAGCAAACTAAATACAAAAAACCTCATTATTGCCGGGCTGTTAACAATAATAGGAATAGTGGCCATCGTTTTATCGTGGACAATCACAGGAATCATCCTGATTATTGCAGGAGTTATTCTATTTCTGGTAAAACCGAAGCAGGAGATCTATAAACCCACAGGCAGTGTTGTTAATAAATACTCAAGTTATTTTGACAAGGAGTACATTACGCAACTAGAGAAGATTGTAAGGGGCAACATTACAGAGGAGACCGCCAATTTTAAATTATCAAATTCCGGCAGCGGCAGGATAGATGTTATAATCTCAGCAGATAAAGAGTTCATTGCAGTTCAGTTATTCAGATTCGTTCCCCATACTTACGAGCAGGCAACCGAATTCATAAGCTATACCGGACCACAGGCAAAACAGCTGATTGACTATCTTGAGAAATGCCGGAAGGAGATCAGGTAAGATAATGTGCTTGTTTTGATTTATATGTAAGAAGGATTTCTATTAATTATTATGCTTTTCAAATAACCTTTGATTATTTGCCATAGTTTCAGTTTTACCTATATTTGTGACATTATGGAAAACAGGATTTGCAAACTTTTTAATATAGAACATCCAATCGTTCAAGGGGGAATGGTGTGGTGCAGCGGATGGCGGTTGGCTTCGGCAGTAAGTAATGCAGGGGGTCTTGGCCTGATAGGAGCCGGTTCCATGCATCCTGATGATCTGAGGTATAATATACAGAGCTGCAAAGCAGCAACAAACAAACCATTTGGGGTTAATGTTCCGCTGATGTATCCGCAGATAGAGGAGGTAATGAAGATTATTGTTGAGGAGAAAGTTCCCATAGTATTCACCTCTGCCGGAAGTCCCAAGAAGTGGACCCCTTTCCTAAAGGAGCACAGAATCATTGTGACCCATGTGGTTTCAAGTTCGCTATTTGCTGTCAAATGTCAGGAGGCAGGAGTGGATGCTGTGGTTGCAGAGGGTTTTGAAGCCGGTGGACACAACGGCCGTGAAGAGACTACAACATTTTGTTTGATTCCACAGGTAAGGGAGGCTATCTCACTTCCTCTGATAGCCGCCGGAGGAGTTGCTTCACGAGCAAGCTATAATGCAGCATTTGCTTTGGGATCAGAGGGCGTTCAGATAGGGACCCGTTTTGCATTATGCACAGAGAGTTCTGCCCATCCCGCATTCAAAGAGCATTGCAGAGGGTTGGCTGAGGGTGGAACAAAACTGTTGCTTAAAAAACTTGCACCCGCCCGCCTTGCCAACAACAATTTTTCACAGGCAGTCGCTCAAGCCGAAGAGAGAGGAGCCACTGCCGAAGAACTTACAACTCTCCTGGGTAAAGGCAGAGCCAAAAAAGGAATCTTTGAGGGAGATCTCCTGGATGGGGAATTGGAAATAGGCCAGATAGCCTCAATGGTGAAAGCAGAAGAGAGCGTGGCTGACATTTTCCGTGACCTTATTTTCTTTGAATAGGTTCCAAAAAAAAGGGAGCCAGCACTCTTGGCCGACCCCCTCTGAAATGAAAACAAATTATTTCTTCCAGATCTATCTTACAATAGCTTCATACTTCTTAGATACTAATTCCCAGTTGATTACATTCCAAAATGCTTCGATGTAGTCTGGTCTCTTGTTCTGATACTTAAGATAATAAGCATGCTCCCATACATCCATTGCCAGAATAGGTGTCCCTCTTTTCTCGGTTACATCCATAATAGGGTTTTCCTGGTTTGGTGTTGATGACACAAAAAGATCTCCCTTTTCATCTACGCTCAACCAGGCCCACCCACTGCCGAAACGGGTTTTCCCTGCATCGGTGAACAGCTTTTTGAGTTCGTCAAGAGAGCCAAACTTCTTGTTTATTGCCTCTGCAAGTTTAACCGATGGCTTACCGCCATTGACCTTCATGCTCTCCCAATAGAGGACGTGGTTGAAGAAACCGCCGCCATTATTCTTAACTGCTACAGGGTATTTGCTGATGTTTTTAAAGACCTCTTCGATGGTCATTGTCTCAAGTTCAGTCCCTTTAACGGCATTCATAAAGTTGTCGAAATAGGTCTTCTGGTGCTTACTGTAATGAATCTCTACAGTCAGTTTATCTATAAATGGTTCAAGACTGTCGTAAGCATAAGGAAGTTGAGGAAATTCAATTTTATTAATTGTGTTCATGATATTTTGATTGTTAATATTATAATGTTCTATATTCTGATGCGTCAGATTCTTTTGAGCAGTAGTTATAAATGGTATAATGCTGCAAATCAGGGTTGTTATTATATATCGTCTCATATATTTGATTTTAATAATATAAACAACTATCTACTGCAAATTGTTCAAGGAAGAGATCTAAAGTCTGAATTTATCGTTCCAGCACCACAAACTCAAAGGGATATTCAAATTTTTCTCCTTGCTTATGCTGGTGTGATTCACGGAAAATCTCGCGCCATTGACTGTAGTCTATAGTGGGGAAAAAGGTATCGGCATCCTCTATTGTAGTGTGTACGAGAGTGAGATAGAGCCGGTTGGCCAAAGGAAAGGCCTGGCGGTAGATCTCACCCCCGCCTATTATGAATATCTCTTCATCTGAGTTTGAGGTTGTCTTAAGGACGGCCTCGATTGACGGGAAAATTTCAATGCCAGAAACCTCTTTAGCCGGATTACCAGCAAGCGAGCGACTTATCACAATATTTCTCCTGTTAGGAAGAGGCCGCCCGATGGATTCCCATGTTTTTCTGCCCATTATTACTGTATGACCACCGGTGACCCGTTTAAAATACTTCAGATCTTCAGTTATATGCCACAGAAGCTGATTGTTGCGTCCTATTGCACTATTATCGGCGATTGCTACAATTATCGATACCATAACTTTTGTCTGCTTAATTTGCTATACTGCTATCGGAGCCTTAATTACTGGATAAGGGTCATATCCGGTGAGGGTAAAATTTTCGTATTTAAAACTGAAAATATCTTTGACAGACGGGTTCAATGTCATTTTTGGAAGAGGCCGTGGTTCCCGGGAGAGCTGAAGGGCAACCTGTTCAAAGTGGTTGATGTAGATATGGGCATCTCCGAATGTATGGACAAACTCGCCGGGTTTAAGATTGCAGACCTGTGCAACCATTAGTGTAAGAAGAGCGTAAGAGGCAATGTTAAAAGGAACTCCCAAAAAAACATCGGCACTGCGTTGGTAAAGCTGACAACTCAGTTTTCCGTTGGCCACATAGAACTGAAACAGTGCGTGGCACGGAGGAAGAGCCATTTTGTCAATCTCCGCAGGATTCCAGGCAGAAACAATATGACGACGCGAGTCTGGATTCTTTTTCAAACTCTCAATGACTTCGCTTAACTGATCGATGGACTTTCCGTCCGGAGTGGGCCAGGAGCGCCACTGGTGGCCATAAACAGGGCCAAGTTCACCGTTTTCGTCGGCCCACTCGTCCCAGATAGTTACTCCATGGTCGTTGAGGTACTTGACATTAGTGTCGCCATTTATAAACCACAGAAGCTCATAAATAATGGATTTAAGGTGCACCTTTTTTGTGGTGAGCAGAGGGAACCCCTCACCCAGATCGAATCGCATCTGATAACCAAAAACACTTTTGGTTCCTGTTCCGGTACGGTCGCCCTTTAAAGAACCGTTCTCCATTATATGGTTCAGAAGAGAGAGATATGCTTTCATTGTATAATCAGAAACTTTATATGCAAATATAGACAAAAAGGTCGGCGAAAAATATTTATCTTTACTCGATAAACGTACAAAACATGAAAAGGCACACATTTTTATTGTCTGCTCTTATAGTAATTTTAGCCGGAGCTACTATTTCGGTTTCGGCTTTTGCTGCAGGCACACAGGAATCAAGACTCCTCAGGTTTCCCGATATTAAGGGAGATAAAATTGTATTCTCCTATGCAGGAGATATTTACATTGTAAGTTCAAACGGTGGTACTGCACGTCTTCTCACATCCAATATTGGCTATGAGATGTTCCCAAAGATCTCTCCCGATGGAAAAATGATAGCGTTCACCGGGCAGTATGACGGCAATTCAGAGGTTTATGTTATTCCTGCAGAGGGTGGGGAGCCTAAGAGGCTTACTCATACAGCAACTTTAAGTCGCGATGATATTGGCGACCGTATGGGGCCTAACAATATTGTAATGGACTGGACTCCTGATGGCAAAAAAATTCTCTACAGAACCCGCGCCTTTACATTCAACGATTTTACCGGCCAGCTTATGACTGTCCCCGTTGAAGGTGGACTTTCGGAAAAGGTACCACTTCGCAACGGCGGATTTGCCAGCTATTCGCCGGATGGTAAAAAACTCGCATACAACTACATTTTTAGAGAATTTCGTACCTGGAAAAGATATCAGGGTGGAATGGCAGATGATATCCGCATCTTCGATTTTGAAACAAAGCAATCGGAAAAGATAACAGAAAATATAAATCAGGATATTATTCCTATGTGGTCTGCGGACGGCAAAAAGATTTATTACATATCTGACCGCGACAGCCACATGAATCTGTATGTGTATGACTTAGCAGCAAAGACAACCGCTCAGCTTACAAAATACAGCGATTACGATATCAAATTCCCCTCTGCCGGCGATAATGCAATAGTTTATGAAAACGGAGGCTATATCTACAAATTCGACATGACTTCCTCAAAGGCAGAAAAAATAAGCATCAGTATAAATAATGATCTCTCATACTCACGTCCTGAGTGGAAAGACCTCTCTAAAAGTATCCGCTCGGTTTCAATCTCTCCAAATGGAGAAAGGCTGTTGGGAACAGCAAGGGGAGATCTTTTTTCCATTCCGGCGAAAAACGGCATAACTTACAATATAACAAACTCTTCAGATGCCAATGACAGAAACGCAGACTGGGCTCCCGATGGCAGCGGATTCGCGTATATTTCCGACAAAGAGGGAGAATTCAACATCTACTTCAGGGAGACAAAAGGCAACAAAGAGAGAAAGCTGACAGATGAAAAAACATATATATTCGGGTTTGAGTGGTCCCCGGATGCAAAGACAATTGCATGGAGTGAAAAGAAAAACACACTAAATTTGCTTGATGTTGCAACAGGCAAAAGCACCTTAATAGAGCAGTCGGAAGTTGGCCCGATAAACGATTATAACTGGTCACCGGATGGCAGGTACCTGGTATTCACCCGTCCCGGCAAAGATGTAGATGTGATTGTAGTTTATGATTCAAAGGAGAAAAGCAAGATTCAGATAACAGACAACTGGTATACTTCCAATTCGGCCAACTTCAGCAAGGATGGTAAATATCTTCTCTTCTCGTCTGCCCGTACATTCAATCCAACCTACAGCCAGACAGAGTGGAACCATGTTTACACAAACATGGAAAAAATTTACATTCTTCCTCTCACAAAGGATGCTGATATACCATTAGCTCCTAAAAATGACACTGTTGCAGTAGTGAAAAGTGAGACCTCAGTTTCCTCAGACGCAAAATCCCCTGCGACTAAAGGAGCAGCAGCAAAACCGGAACTCAAATACAACTTCGACAACATTGCTGCAAGAATTATTGAACTTCCAGTGGAGCCTGGCAACTATGGCAACCTCCATATGATTGACAAGAATGTCTATTATAACTCCCGGAGTGGCTCCATGATGTTCGACTTCGAAAGCAAAAAAGAGACAGATTTCAAGGCAAATCTCATTTTTTCTGCCGGTTATAAAAAGGCACTGGCCATTGCAGGAGCGTCGATGCAGGTGATAGAGATTCCTAAAGCTCCGGTAACCGTGGACAAACCGATTTCTCTTGCAAATGTTAAGAAACTTGTAAACTACCACCAGGAGTGGATGCAGATTTACAAAGAGAGCTGGAGACAGATGCGTGACTGTTTCTATGCCAGAAACATGCATGGCGTGGACTGGGATAAAGTTTATAAACGCTACGAATCACTTATCCCTTATGTAAACCACCGTTCCGACCTTGCATATATTATTGGCGAGATGATTGGCGAGCTCAATGTGGGCCACGCCTACTCTCAGAACGGAGAACATCCGGAAGTTGGCAAGGTTTCCATGGGTCTTCTGGGTGCCGAATTTTCAAAAGATAAATCTGGTTATTTCAAAGTTGAGAAGGTAATAGAAGGAGCAAACTGGAGCAAAGAGACCCGCTCACCGTTTACAATGCCAGGAGTTGAGATTAAAGAGGGTGACTACATTCTTGCCATTAACGGCAAATCACTTAAGGAGACAGATGATATTTATGAATACCTTATTGGTACAGCCGGCAGCATTGTCGAAATAGATGTTAACAACACCCCTGATTTTACCGTCTCAAGAAGAGTTCTGGTTGAACCGCTTGCCAATGAATCTGCTCTGCGCTATTTCAGCTGGGTAGAGGACAATATCCGCAAGGTGAGCAAAGCCACAAACTCAGAGGTGGGCTACATTCATATTCCCGATATGGGAGTTGCCGGGCTGAACGAGTTTGTCAAGCACTACTACCCGCAGCTCTCCAAGAAAGCTCTCATTATTGACGATCGTGGCAACGGAGGTGGAAATGTATCACCAATGATTATCGAAAGGCTTCAGAGAACAATTACATACTTCTCTATGCATACAAACGAGAAGGAGGGAGACGTTAACCCTGTGGGAACCTTCCAGGGACCAAAAGTCCTCTTGGTTAACGAATACTCTGCATCCGATGGCGACCTATTTCCTTACCGCTTTAAATTCAACAAGCTTGGAACAGTTATTGGACGCAGAACCTGGGGCGGAGTAGTCGGCTACAGCGGAACAATTCCTGTTGTGGACGGCGGATCGATTGTGACCCCGTCCTATGCACCTTTTGCTGCAGACGGAAGCGGATGGATAATCGAGGGTACCGGAGTAATTCCGGATATTGATATTTACAATGACTCATACAAAGAGTTCATGGGTGAGGACGAACAGCTCAACAAGGCCATCGAAACCATAAAGCAACAGATGAAGGATTACAAATACAGTCCTGCAACCATTCCGGCATTCCCGGACAAAGGGCCAAAGAGATAATCAGAATTATAAAACGAACGACCATGAAAAGTAGATTAATAAAAGTATTGATATTTTCGCTGCTGGCAATTTTTCTGGTTGCCTGCGGTAAGGTTATGATAACCGGTAGAAAACAGGTTTTACTGTACAGCCAGGGGGAAATTACATCGTTAAGCAACCAGTCTTATTCAGATTTGATGAGTAAATCTACATTTTCTACAAATGCGAATTATAAGAAAATGGTAAACGGTGTTGGGATAAACCTTACATCTGCTGTTGCTGAATACCTCAAACAAAACGGAGCGGAGAACGAACTTGAGGGGATTACCTGGAAGTTTGATGTGGTTAAAGATGAGACAGTAAATGCATTCTGTCTTCCAAACGGAAACATAGTCTTCTACGAAGGGATAATGAAGATCACAAATACCCCCGACCTTGTGGCAGTGGTAATGGGTCACGAGATCGCCCACGCTCTTGCAAAACACGGAAATGAACGTATGAGCCAGGAGGCTCTGGTTGGTGTAGCCGGGCAGGCTCTTTCGGCATATACCGGGACAAAAAGTGAAAAAACGCAGACTATTTTTGAAATGGCGTTCGGAATGGGCACCCAACTGGGAGTACTGCTCCCTTACTCCCGCAAACATGAGTATGAGGCAGATCGTATAGGCCTTATCATAATGTCGATGGCGGGATATGATATTAATGTGGCCCCTAAGTTTTGGGAGACAATGAGTGCCTCGGGCACTAAACAGCCCGAATTTATCAGCACCCATCCATCGGATGAGAACAGAGTTAAGAATATTATTGCAATCCTACCTGAAGCTGCAAAATATGCCAGAAAAAAATAATTGTATTACATTTGCGGCTGCTATTAGAATTTTAAAGATATGTATAGAACACACTCATGTGGAGAGTTACGCATAAACAATGTTGGAGAGCAGGTTACACTTGCTGGTTGGGTACAAAGAATTCGTAAGATGGGGGGAATGAGTTTCATAGATCTCAGAGACAGATATGGAATAACCCAGTTAACAGTTAACGAGAGTGCTTCAAAAGAGTTAAATGCAGTTGCGGAAAAACTTGGAAGGGAGTATGTAATACAAGCAAAAGGGGTTGTTGTGGAGAGATCAAGTAAAAACAGTAAGCTTCCCACAGGTGATGTCGAGATAAAACTGAATGAACTGATTGTGTTAAACGTTTCGCTGGTTCCTCCTTTTACAATTGAGGATGAATCTGACGGAAGGGAGGAGATTAGGGCAAAATACCGCTATCTGGACCTTCGTAGAAATCCGCTTAAAAAGGCACTGGCGTTAAGACACAGAATGGCTCAGGAGGTGCGTAAGTATTTGGACGGCATAGGATTTATGGAGATTGAGACTCCTGTACTTATCAAATCGACACCGGAAGGTGCCCGTGACTTTGTGGTTCCTTCCAGAATGAATCCCGGTGAATTTTATGCCTTACCGCAAAGTCCGCAGACCTTTAAACAACTTCTTATGGTAGCAGGGTATGACCGCTACTTTCAGATTGTTCGTTGTTTCCGTGATGAGGATTTGCGTGCCGACCGTCAGCCGGAATTTACCCAGATAGACTGTGAAATGTCTTTTGTAGAGAGAGAAGATATACTTGTGACATTTGAGGGTATGATTAAGACTCTTTTTAAAAATATTCTTAACCGTGAGTTCGAAGATACTTTTCCAAGAATCTCTTATGCCGATGCAATGAATATTTACGGCTCCGACAAACCGGATATCCGCTTTGGGATGAAAATAGCGGAGATAACCGGATTGGTTCAGGGGAAGAACTTTCCTGCATTTGATTCTGTCGAATATGTGGGTGGAATTTGTGTAGAGGGTGCAGCCGGATATACCCGCAAGCAACTGGACGAACTTACGGAATGGGTAAAACGCCCGCAGATAGGAGCTAAGAGCCTGGTATATATAAGAATGGCCGAAGATGGCATCAAGTCTTCCGTAGACAAATTCTATACACCGGATGATCTTGATGCTGTTGCAAAGGCATTCGTGGCAAAAACAGGTGATCTTATACTTATTCTGGCGGGTTCACGCAAAAAGACAAAAGAGGCTCTTGGTACACTTCGTGTCGAAATGGGTAACAGGCTTGGCTTTAGAAAGAGTAATGTATATGCACCGCTTTGGGTATACGACTTCCCTCTTCTGGAGTGGGACGATGAGACTCAGCGTTTTTATGCAATGCATCATCCGTTTACCTCGCCTAAACCGGAAGATCTGGATAAGTTCTACAGTTCAAAGAAGGAGGATCTCGAACAAGTTTGTGCAAATGCATACGACTTTGTGCTTAATGGAACGGAGATAGGCGGAGGATCGATAAGAATACACGATTCAGGAGTTCAGCAACGAATGTTTGAGGTATTGGGATTCTCTGCAGAGGATGCAGCATACAAGTTCAGTTTTATTATAAATGCATTTAAGTATGGCGCCCCGCCTCACGGAGGAATCGCCTTCGGATTTGACCGTTTCTGTGCACTCTTTGGTGGCCAGGAGACAATCCGCGACTATATAGCTTTCCCTAAAAATAACGCGGGGCGCGATGTTATGCTTGATGCCCCGTCAAAAATCGATGAAATTCAGATGAAGGAGCTTTTCCTGAAGAGCACCGTTTAGATTCGGAATAAAACAACATATTTATGGGCCTTTTGCTTATTTATCTGCTTCTTGCCCTGACAGTCTCTTTCGTCTGCTCAATGATGGAGACGGTGCTACTTACAACCCCGGTTTCATTCATAAACATTAAAGAGGGAGAGGGTGTAAAATCGGCCGCCACTTTTAAAAAATTGAAGCAAAATGTAGACAGGCCACTCAGCGCAATTCTTTCACTTAACACAATTGCCAATACTGTAGGTGCTGCTGGTGTAGGAGCACAGGCAACCGACCTTTTCGGAGATGCCTATTTTGGGATTATCTCCGCTGTGCTTACAATACTGATCCTTGTAATTGCGGAAATTTTGCCCAAAACCATAGGTGCTTACTATTGGAAATCTATCGCAATGACCTCCGGAAAAATTATCCAGATAATGGTCTATATTACCTATCCGTTGGTAATAATATCCGAATTTATGACCAGAGTAATCTCCCGCAGGGCTAAAGATAAGGCGACAGTAAGCAGGGAAGAGGTCTCTGCGATGGTTGATATTGGAACCGAAGAGGGTACGTTTGAAGATACCGAGAAAAAGATAATCCAGAATCTGATAAAGCTGCGTACTGTAAGGGCGAGCGATATAATGACCCCAAGAGTTGTTGTGGCTACAGCATCGGAATATATTACAATAGGGGAGTTCTACAAAAACAAGGTATATCTCCACTACTCGAGAATTCCTGTTTACTCGGGAGATAAAGAAAATATTACCGGTTTTGTCTATCGTCAGGAGGTTTTGGAACATCTTGCCAACGACAATTTTACGCTTATTCTTAAAGAGATAAAGAAACCGATCTTTGTTGCACCCAATATTCAACCGCTTACAATCCTCTGGGAAAAGCTGGTTTCACAGAAGGAACATATTGCTCTGATTGTAGATGAATACGGAGGGTTCGAAGGTGTAGTAACACTCGAAGACATCATAGAGACCATAATGGGCATAGAGATTATGGATGACAGGGATGTTGTGGCCGATCTGCAGCAATTTGCCCGCGACCGATGGAACGAGCGGATGAACAAATACAAGCACCTAAGTTAACATATCTATAAGCTTTTTTGCCAGGTTCCGGAAAGCGATGCTATCCTCCTTATCCTGCAGAGCAACCGGGACACCGTTATCGCCACTTTCCCTTATACTTTGAATTATAGGGATCTGACCAAGCAGGGGAACACCGTACTTCTCGGCCATCTTATTGCAGCCATCTTTGCCAAAAATATAGTATTTGTTATTGGGAAGTTCTGCCGGGGTGAACCACGCCATATTCTCCACAATACCCAGTACGGGTTTATTTATATCCTTGCTTCTGAACATATTTACACCCTTTTCCACATCTGCAAGTGCAACCGCCTGCGGGGTGCTCACCACTATAGCTCCGGAGAGAGGGATATCTTGCACAATTGAGATATGAATATCACCGGTTCCGGGAGGAAGGTCTATTAAAAGGAAATCAAGTTCTTCCCATTTGACTTGCAGTACCATCTGTTTAAGAGCATTACTGGCCATCGGCCCTCTCCATATGAGAGGCTGTTCAGGTTTTGCAAAGTACCCGATGGACATCCATTTGACCCCGTACTTTTCAATAGGAATTATCATCTCTTTCCCGGTCGAGTCGTCAACCAAGGGAGCTTCATTCTCAGTGTCTGTCATCTTTGGAACAGAAGGTCCGTAGACATCAGCGTCTGCCAACCCCACTCTGTAACCGGCTTTTGAAAGTGCGATTGCCAGATTAACGGCCACTGTTGATTTGCCTACGCCGCCTTTCCCCGAAGCAACAGCAATTATATGTCCGATATTGGCTAAAGCCTCCTGTCCCAATTCCAGATTCACCCTCTTCTCTATCTTGCGCTCACGCACAAGCTCCAGAATACTAATCTTTAACTCCTCTCCGGGAAAAGCCTCCCTGACAGCATTCTCGCAACTCTTTTTTATCAAAGATGCGAGTGCGTCCGTAGATTGAAATACCAGTTTAAACCTTACTTTACCCTCCTCAATTCTGATATCCTCTATCATCCCCAGAGATACCACATCTTTCTCTTTAACCGGGTGAATTACACCCATCAATGCCTCTTCTACCTTTTTTTTATCCATTTTTTACAGTTATTTCAGTGTATCTATCATATCTCCCGGGACAACCCATTCATCAAACTGTTGTTCTGTCAAAAGTCCTGACTCTAAGGCTGCTTTTTTCAAAGTCGAATTATCGGTATATGCCTTTTTGGCAATTCTTGCAGCATTTTCATACCCTATATGAGGGTTTAATGCCGTCACCAACATCAATGAATTATATAGATTTTCTTTAATCCGTTCCAGATTGGGTTCGATTCCAATAACACAATTATCGTTGAACGCTTTACAGGCATCTGCAATAAGCGTAGCCGACTGCAAAAGGGCACTTATCATTACCGGTTTAAAAGTGTTAAGTTCGAAATGGCCATTTGAACCTGCAAATGAAATAGTTGTATCATTGCCCATAATTTGTGCACAAACCATAGTCAAAGCCTCTGTCTGGGTCGGATTTACTTTGCCTGGCATAATTGATGAACCCGGTTCATTAGAAGGAATTGTTATCTCTCCGATTCCCGACCGGGGACCCGAAGCCGACAATCTAATATCGTTTGCTATTTTCATTAAACTAACTGCCAACTGCTTAATTGCACCATGAGTTTCTACAATGGCATCATTCGCTGCCAGCGATTCGAATTTGTTTCCGGCAGAAGTAAAAGGCAGTGTTGTCAATTGTGAAATGGCAACTGCAACCTCCTGTGCATAACCTTGGGGAGTGTTCAACCCGGTTCCGACTGCACTTCCTCCCATGGCTAACTCTGAAAGATGCGGTAAAGTATTTTTCAATGCTTTTATTCCGTGTTTCAGTTGCGATACATATCCTGAAAATTCCTGCCCGAGCGAAATAGGAGTTGCATCCATTAAATGTGTACGACCAATCTTAACAATTCCAGCCATTGCTGCCGACTTGTCTGCAAATGTCTTTGTTAACTTTTCAATTTCAGGGATAGTATATTTCACAATCTTTTGGTAAGCAGCAATATGCATAGCTGTGGGAAAAGTATCGTTGGACGATTGGGACTTGTTTACATCGTCGTTCGGATGGATATACCGGTCTCCTTCACCTAATTTGTTACCTGACAACACGTGGGCACGATTTGCAATAACTTCATTACAATTCATATTGGTATGAGTTCCCGAACCCGTTTGCCATATAACCAGAGGAAACTGGTCGTCAAGTTTGCCTGCAATAATTTCATCGCATACCTGTGAAATAATTTCCATTTTATCTGCAGGTAATAACCCAAACTTATTGTTTGTAATAGCCGCAGCCTTTTTCAAATAACCAAATGAATGAATAATTTCAATTGGCATAGATGCTGCCGGTCCAATAGGAAAATTAAGTAACGACCGTTGAGTTTGCGCCCCCCAATATTTATCGGCAGGTACTTGTACTTCTCCCATTGTGTCTTTTTCTGTTCTATAATTCATGTCTGTTTAAGGTTCAATAGTATTTGAGTTGGCAAGATAAATTTAATTATTGGCTTGTACTGTACTAATTATTACTTGAGTAAAGTTTTCAATTCGGAAAAATGTTGGATCTTGCATTGTTGTAGGAGGACAATCGAATTGTTTCAATTCACCATTTTTGGCATTTCTAAAACAAAAAGAAACTGAACCACCATTAATAAAGTTAATACCATATTCTAATTGAGTTGTATCTAAATTACAAACCGAAGAAGGTATATTGAATGTTAATAAAGAATCTTTATTATTTGTGATAATGAATAAACCCAATATTGTTTTAGAGTCGGTTTTCTTGTCAAAACATTTTAAATAACCTACTATTTCACCTTTAATCTCACGATTAGCAGGTTCACCTTGCTTATAACATGCAAAAAGCAAGATTGTGCTAAAAAGCAATATGTATTTTTTCGTTTTTTATATGTTGATTTAATTTTACTTCCATTCGCTTGCTTTATTTAGTATTTCAATAGCATCATTACTCAATTCGAGTCGGGCGGCATTTATCAGAGAATCCAACTGCTCAAGGGTTGTGGCACTTGCTATTGGGGCGGTAACTGAAGGACGCGCAATCAACCATGCAATGGCAACGCTTGCGGGAGTTGTATGGTATTGTGCCGATACTTCGCCCAATGCTTTCAAAATAGTAAAACCTCTTTCATTGAGATATTTTTTAATGCCTCCACCCCGTACGCTTTTGCCTAAATCGGCTTCACTTCTGTATTTGCCTGTAAGAAAACCGCTGGCTAAGGAATAGTAACTGATTACACCCACGTTACTGTCAAGGCAAATTTGTTCAAGATTCTTCTCAAAATTTTCCCGGTCGTATAAATTGTATTGTGGTTGCAATGTCTGGTAAGAGGGGTATCCCAATTTTTTGCTTGCTTCTAACGAAGCGATTAGTCGTTCAGGGGAAAAGTTGGAAGCGCCTATCCACCTTATTTTGCCTTCTTCTACCAATTGATCATAGGCTTCCAGTGTTTCCTCCACCGGTGTTTTTTCCATATCCACATGAGTTTGGTACAAATCAATGTAATCTGTCTGTAAACGTTTTAATGAATTCTCAACAGCTCTCAAAATGTATTTTTTGGAAATATCGTTTTGCCCCTGACCCAAATCGCTACCTACTTTTGTGGCAATGACAACTTTGTCGCGATTGTTGCGTGCTTTCATCCATTTGCCGATAATCGTTTCCGATTCACCACCTTTGTTTCCAGGTGCCCAAGCACTATAAACATCAGCGGTATCAATAAAATTGAATCCTGATGTAATAAATCTATCCAGCAGTTCAAATGCAGTTTTCTCGTTAACTGTCCAACCAAATATATTTCCCCCAAAACATAAAGGAGCAACATCCATATCTGAATTGGCTAATCTTCTCTTTTTCATTATTTCTCTTTTTAATTTATTGTCAGAGTGCTATGATCTATTTTTAAAATCATGTTGTATCGTTTATTGTATGTTTTTATAATTTTTTGCTTGCAACAATTGTTGGTCCTGACTTCCAATAAATGTTGCCGGGTACTTTGGTGTAAGTTTCGTTAATTCATCAATAACCACAATCTCTTCTGTAGATAGTTTCAATTCAGCACCGGCCAAATTTCCTTCTAATTGTTCGATTTTACTGACACCAATAATAACAGTTGAAACTACTTTTTTAGAAAGCAACCAGGCAATAGAAACAGCCGTTGGTGTATCATTGTGGTTATTAGCTATTTCGGTTATTTTATCCACAACCTGATAACCAAATTCTCTGTCGAAAAGGCCCAAATCAGATGAATTTAATCTTGCTCCTTCCGGTTGCGGGTTTTGTCGTGTGTATTTACCAGTCAAAAATCCACTACTCAAAGGCGACCACACCATCATTCCAATTCCGTGGTATAAAGTCATTGGAATAAATTCTCTTTCTACTTCTCTGTTCAAAATTGAATAATGCATTTGTGAAGCCACAAATGGATGATAGTTTAAATCTTTCTGCTTTTGTATCATTGTTCCTGCCTTCCATGCCTGATAATTTGAAAATCCGATGTAACGGACCATTCCACGCTGAATTAAGTACTCCATTGTTTTTAATGTTTCGTCAATTGGTGTAATCGGATCATCGTTGTGCAAAAGCAGAACGTCAATATAATCTGTGTTCAGGTTTTTCAAACTATTCTGGCATTGTTCTATGAGATGTTTTGCATTTATTCCTGCGTTAAATGCTTGTTGTCCTGACCTGAAACAAATTTTGGTCGAAACTAAAACATCCTTACGTTTATTGCCCAAAGCCATTCCTAAAATTTTCTCACTTTGCCCGTTCCCATACCCATCTGCAGTATCATAAAAATTAATACCCGTTTCAATGGACTTGTAGACAAGTTCGGTTGCTTTTTTTCGATCAAAGGTAAATTTCATACCGAAATGGTCACCTTCTCCTGATTCTCCGAAGGTCATTGTTCCCAAAGCTAATTCAGATACGATAAGTCCTGAATTTCCGAGTTGTCTGTACTTCATTACTATTTTCTCAAAGGTTTTAAAGCTATACCCCACGCTATTACCTGGTCTATTACTGTATTTAAGATTGCTTCATGGTGAGGAGCAGGTTTGAATACACTATAATTTTCAAAGTCGGTAAATAGTGAAAGGGCAACCTGTGCACGAACATCAGCTACCTGAAGTTCTCCCATAATAAGACGTAATTGCTCAACGGCACGCACACCACCTGCTGAACCATAGCTAACAAAACCTGCTGCTTTATTATTCCATTCTACATAAAGATAATCAATTGCATTTTTGAGAGCTCCGGTAGCTGCATGATTATATTCCGGAGTTACAAAAATAAAGGCATCAAAAGATTTAATTTTTTCAGACCACAATTTTGTATGCGGGTGCATATATTGTTGCATTGATGCAGGCACAGGTTCGTCTAATAAGGGCAGATCATAGTCTTTAATGTCAACAAGTTCAAATTTTGCATCGCTTCGTTTTTGAGCGATTTCATTAACCCAGAAAGCAACGGCTTCACAGTTCCTTCCGGGTCTCGTACTTCCAATGATGATGGCAATCTTAATCATAATAATATCTTTTTATTGTTTATGTTTTTTTCAATTTATTACCAGAGTGCTATGAGTTTTTAAAGTATTTCTGTATTGTTAATAAGCTGCTGTAAAACGCTGGCGGATGTGCTTTGGATTTTCTGCTTCATCCACAATAACCACAGCAAGGTCTTCTACGGAAAGGACGCTTCTATTATTGGCATCAAATACAGGGTTTTCCAAACCGGTTCTATATGTGCCTTTTCTTTCGCCTGATGAACCTTGGTGCATTTCGATTGCAGGGCTAAAAAAAGTCCAGTCCAGATCTTTCTCTTCTCTTAGTATATTCAAGTAATCCCGTGCTGCCGAAGCCCCTGGTTTTATCTCTTCCGGGAATTGCTGTGTGTCTATTAATTGAACACCTTCAGCAACATATAAGCTTCCTGCGCCGCCTATTACAATAAGACGTTTAACGCCCGATTTCTTTACGCCTGCCTGGATAGCTTTTGAACCCTCCAAAAACTCATTGTACAGATTTGGATTGGCCCATCCTGCATTGTAAGCACTTACAACAACGTCATTATCTTTTACTGCTTCGGCCACGTCGTTTTCATTTAAAACATTGGCTTTAACAACAGTCACCTGCTCCGCCTGTTTTATTTTTTCAGGGTGGCGCACTATGGCGGTTACTTTATGCTTTCGTTGTAACAATTCATTTAGAATTGCTGTACCTACGAATCCTGATGCTCCTATTAATGCTACTTTCATTTTCAAGTTTTATCCTATTATTTGTTCACATATGTCATATTTTGCCCGGAGTAACGAGTACCGGAGGCAGCACCGGCAGGTATCGCATTGTTAAGTTGCGTTATCTCTTCCCTGGTTAGGGTTATGTCCACTGCTTTGACATTCTCTTCAAGATATGTCCTGCGTTTTGTACCAGGTATAGGCACTACGTCTTCACCCTGAGCAAGTACCCATGCAAGAGCTATTTGAGCCAGAGTACAGCTTTTTACCTTTGATAGTTCATCCAGCTTGCTAAGGAGGTTCAAATTATTTTTGAAATTTTCTCCCTGGAAACGAGGAAGACCTTTACGGAAGTCCTCTTCTTTCATATCTTCATCTTTCCTGAATTTTCCGGTAAGGAAACCTCGTCCAAGAGGACTATAAGGAACAAACCCAATTTCCAGCTCACGACAAGTTGCGAGTATTTCCTTTTCTACGTCACGCGTCCATAAGGAATACTCTGTTTGCAGTGCTGTGATCTTATGAATTTTATCAGCACGTCGTATCGTATCAGCACTTGCTTCAGAAAGTCCGATATAGCGTACTTTGCCTTCTTTTACAAGTTTTGCCATTGCTTCGATAGTCTCTTCAATCGGAGTATCCGGGTCAACCCTATGCTGGTAGTAAAGGTCTATTACATCTACATTAAGCCTTTTCAGACTGGCCTCGCAGGCAGAACGAACATATTCCGGTTTGCCATTCACTCCTAAAAACTCCCCTTTAGAACCTCTCAAATTTCCGAATTTTGTTGCGAGAAATACCTTATTTCTTTTTCCTTTCAGAGCTTTGGCGACAAGCTCCTCATTTTTGCCAACACCGTACATATCGGCAGTGTCAAGAAAATTGATGCCAAGCTCTATCGCACGATGGATAGTAGCAATAGATTCAATGTCATCGCCTTTCCCATAAAATTCTGACATACCCATGCAGCCCAGACCGATTGCGGATACTGTGGGGCCATTCTTACCTAAAGTTTTGTTTTTCATATTACAATCAATTTTACTTCTACATTGCCACGGGTGGCATTGGAATATGGACATACCTGGTGCGCTTTGTTTGCCAGTTCTTCGGCTACACTATGTTCAACGCCCGGTACTTTTATTTTCAGCGTTATTTCTAAGCCATAGCCTCCTTTCTCATTTTTGCCCAGACTTACCTCTGCTGTTACAGACGTAGTGCCTGCTTTTATTTTTTCTGCCCTTATGATATTGAGCAGGGCGTTGTCAAAACAGGCAGCATATCCACCGGCAAACAGGATTTCAGGATTCAGGTAATCACCCTTCGGGCCGCCAAGCGATTGTGGTGCCCTTACCTGTATGTCGAGTACGCCGTTATCTGATTTTACATGTCCGTTACGTCCGCCTGTTGCGGTGGCTATTGCCGTATACATTTTTTCCATTCGAAGGTTATTTCCGAAAATTTCTTCCACACGGTTGCGTTTCTGATACATGTCCCAATAAAGAGCAGCAATTTGATCGGCAATATCCGGTGTAATCTGGCAGCAAACAGTTACAGTCCCGCTATAAATTCCTTTCTCCGCTAATTCTTCGTTCAATATATAAGTGTAATTGCGCAAAGCGGCAGCCATAAGACTTAAAGAACCAATCATTGGCATAGGAGTGATAGACGACCTGCCGCCCGTCAGCAGAATCGCCCCATTTTTATTTTTAATCATATCCGGCAGTACTTGTTGAACGCTTGCTATCGCACCAAGAACTTGAAATTCGAATGTCCTTTTAGCAATAGCAGTCGTTACTTGCGACGGAGGTATAAATTCCATATTTATCGGGCTGTATTCCAGCACATCAACCGATCCGTATTCGGTGCTTACCGACAAAAGGGCATTAATGATTGACTGTTCGTCCATAACATCTGCCACAAACCCTTTTGATTCAATTCCAAGTGATTTAAGAGAAGCAACCATTTTACCCAATGATTCTTTGCGTCGGGCTATCAACGCTACCCGGAAACCATTCCTGCCAAATGTTTTCGCAACAGAAAGGCCGAGTCCCGGACCCGCACCAATAATAGCTATTGTTTTCATACGTAGATATTTTATAATTTTTATTAATTTAAAATCCGGTCTTGCTGCATAGAATCAACCGCCCAACTGGGATATTCCGGTGTAAGTTTGCTTACTTCATTTAATTTTTTCAGCTCATCTTCCGTAAAATATATTTCGATTGATTTTAGATTGTCCTGCAATTGTTTTTCATTTTTAACTCCGAGTATTACACTGGTAACTACCTTTTGATGCAGTAACCATGCTAAGGCAACCTGAGCAACTGAAGCATTATGCGCTTTACTTACTTCATCCATTATGTCAATAATATCAAAAGTTTTTTCTTTGTTGATTGGGGGGAAATCAAATTCTTTTCTTCTTGATTCTTCTTCCGGTATTTGGTTTCTTCTGTATTTACCGGATAAAAATCCACCGGCAAGCGGACTCCAAACCATCAAACCCAGATTTTGATCGTTAAGCAATGGAACAATTTCTCTTTCCAATTCCCTTCCGGCAATTGAATAATAAGCTTGCAAAGATTTGAATTTATTGAAACCATTTTTATCGGATATCCACAAACTCTTCATCAATTGCCAGGCTGTTAAATTGGAACAACCGATATACCTGACCTTTCCGCTGTGAACTAAGTCATCCAAAGCGCGTAATGTCTCTTCAAGCGGGGTAAGTATATCGAAACCATGGATTTGATAGAGGTCAATATAATCTGTCCCAAGTCTTTTCAAACTCTCATTAACCTGATTCATAATATGCACGCGCGATAAACCTGTCTGGTTTACTCCTTCGCCCATTTTGCCCCTGACTTTTGTCGCTAAGATTATGTCTTTTCTTTTTGTGCCTAAAGACCTTCCCAGTATCTGCTCGGAAATTCCGGTCGAATAAATATTGGCGGTATCAAAAAAATTGATTCCCGCATCGAGGGCTAAGCCAACCATCTGATCGGCTTCTTCTTGTTGAGTTTTACCAACCGGGGTCCACGTACCGGTACCGCCAAAAGTCATAGTGCCGAAACATAATTCTGACACTAATATTCCAGTGTCTCCTAAAATTCGATATTTCATATTTAAAAAGTATTTGTGTGAATATACTGTTATAATCGTTACATTGCTGTCCATCCTCCGTCGGCTGTGACAACAGCACCATTGACGAAACTTGAGTCACTTGAGGCAAGAAATAGGGCTACCTGAGCAATTTCTTCAGGTTCGGCAGTTCTTGGATTAGTTAATGCTTGTGCCGGAAGAATAACATTTTTGACTAAGTCTGATACATTGTCTGTCGTAAACCCACTTGTATGCGCAATATTGGTATTAACAGCACCCGGAGCTATAGCGTTGCAGCGGATGCCCCTCTTAGCATACATAAAACCGGTATTTTGAGTTAAACCTATCAATGCATGTTTGCTTGCTGTATAAGCTGCACCCGCTACAGCCCCTGCAAAACCGGCTATTGATGCGTTATTGACAATTACTCCCCCTTTACCACTGTTTAACATGATCTGAATAGCTTTACGTGTAGTTTTAAACGGGCCATTAATATTTATATTCATAGTACGCTCCCACATTTCAACAGACATTTCTCCTGCCCCATTAAAATCATCCATTACACCAGCATTATTAACCAACACATCTACTGTTCCATATATATCAAGAGCCAACTTGAACATTTTTTCAATATCTTCTTCTTTTGCCACATTTGCCAAAACTGTTGTTATCTGGCCTCCTGCTTGTTTAATTTCTTTTTCCAGATTGTCTAAAGAGGATTGATTGATATCAGAACCAACCACTAAACTGCCATGTTCGGCAAATAATATAGCAATTGCTTTCCCCATACCGGAACCTGCACCGGTAATAATAGAAACTTTATTTTCTAACTTTTTCATTGCAATTCATAACCCATTTTGCGAATGCATCCAGAAAAATCCGTAAAAATCCCGATGTTGACTCATTTACAAGATTTCCGCTGTCGTCAAACAAATTTGCTACACCTCCGATATAAACTTCGGGCTGTGGCATAACAGGAACATTTATAACCATAAGCGATTGTCTCAAGTGATGATTTGCACCGAATCCACCTAAAGCTCCTGGTGAAATACTTACAATGGCGCCTGGTTTTCCATCCCATGAATTTTCACCATAAGGTCGGGATCCTACATCGATTGCATTTTTAAGTACCGCCGGAACTGAACGATTGTACTCAGGCGTAACGAAAAGAAGACCGTCAAAGTCCTTCAGTAGACTACGAAACCCCAACCATTCGGCAGGTGGTGTTTCTTCGAGATCCTGGTTGTACATCTGAAGTCCTCCTATCTCAACGATTTCAAGTGTAAGTGATTCGGGTGCAAGCATTATTAGTGCTTTTGCCATCTTTCGGCTAAATGATTCCTTTCTAAGGCTTCCTATAATAACTGCGATTTTTTTAGATTTCATTTTTTCTCTTAATTAATTGTAATTATCAGAACTCATAACAACTATTATAACAAAAATGTTGTTTCACAGTTCATTTTAATAACTGAAATAAAGTTTCTCTTGTAACTAATATTTACTAATTTTGACCTATAAACGATAAAAGTCAATTATTATGTCAGAAATAGAAGTTAAGAGCTTAATTGTTGAATCAGCAACAAGAACTTTTTCAAAATTCGGCTTCTATAAGACTACGATGAATGAGATTGCCAGGCATATCCATAAAGCTAAAGGAGTTCTTTATTATTATTATAAAAGCAAAGAGGACCTTTTTAACGAAGTACTGAAACAAGAATTGAATATTGTTAAAGTAGAGTTAAATAAAATAGTCGATAATGAAGAAGATTCTCTTGTTATACTCAAAACATACATACTTTCACGCCTGAAATTACTAAGCAAGTCGATTAATTATCGCGAAACACTAAAAGCAGATTTCTTTGAAAAATATATTTTTGTTAAAGGTGTCAAAGATGATTTTGACGTGTTTGAACGTGCCAAACTAACTTTAATTTTAGGAAAAGGCAAAAATCAAGGTTACCTCGATGTTCAAGACATTAATTCTGCAGTAAATATTTTAATGATGATAATGAACGGTATAGAAATACCTTTATTCTTACAAAATAAGTATTCTGAATATGAAAACACTATTGATGAATTATCCACAATGCTAGTGAAAAGTTTAAAGGTTCAAAAAAACTGACTAAAAAACGATAATGGTCAAAAATATTTTTAACTTTGCACGAAACTTCACTATACTTTAGTCATGAAATCATTAAATTCTAACTCAGCTATTTTGAGGGTAATTAATTTAACCCTAAAGAACAAGTTATCCAGAAATATATTACTGTCCAGTTTAGATAGAAATGTACGGGACAGAGTTCTCAGGGACATAAGCCCTCAGTCTCCTAAGAATGTGAGGATGTATCATTATTATGGATTGCGTGCAATGTATATGTCCTTTTTTAAAAATTACGATAAGGGTTATATCTCTCCGGAGGTAGCTGGTAAAGTTATAAGAACACTTGTAGAGGAGGTATTTTTGGGCAAAAAAGAACAGAAGGAATCGAAAGAAAATTTTAAAAATAAATATGGACAAGACTCTACAACTTTCATAACAATTTCACCTACAAAAAAGTGTAATCTTAATTGTACAGGTTGTTATGCTTCGTCAAACGCAACCTGTACCGCTTCGTTGGATTGGACACTATTGGATAAAATAATTGAAGATTTATACAACAATATGGGTATGAGGTTTTTTGTCATATCTGGCGGAGAACCTTTGCTATATAAAAGTGAAAATAAAACAATACTGGATTTAGCCCATAAGTGGAATGATTGTTTTTTTCTTGTGTACACTAATGGAACGTTAATCAATGATGATATAGCCTCACAAATGGCTTCTGCAGGTAATATCACACCTGCTATTTCTGTTGAGGGATTTGAAACGGAAACAGACAAACGGAGAGGAGAAGGGGTTTTTAGAAAAATAATAAATGCAAAAAACAGTCTCATAAAAAATGGTGTTCCCTTTGGTTTATCAGTTACAGCAACAAAAGAAAATATTGGACTAATGCTGGATGATAGTTTTTACGAATATTATTTTGACAATTTCGGAGCAACATATATGTGGGTTTTCCAATATATGCCCATTGGGAGAGAATTTTCAACAGACCTGATGATAACTCCTGTCCAAAGGGTTGAACTTTTTAAACAGGAAATGAAAATTTTAATTGATAAGAAACATTTTATTGCCGATTTCTGGAATAGTGCAATCCTATCCAATGGTTGCATATCTTGTGGAAAACCGCATGGCTATTTTTATATAAACTGGGACGGCAACATAATGCCTTGCGTTTTTGTCCCGCACTATCTTGATAATGTGAAATCACTTTATTCTTCAGGAAAGAAACTTAGTGATGCACTCTTTTCCCCTCTCTTTGTTAAAGGCAGAGAATGGCAATCGGATTACTTAGGAAATAATGGAAAACCCGCAAATCTTTTAACTCCCTGTTTTTATCGGGATCATTATAAAAATTTTGCAGAAATAGCCAAAAGTACAGGTGCAAAACCAGAAAACCAGGCAGCAGAAGATGCTTTACAATCCACAGAATACTACGAAGCGATGCTATCGTTTGACGACCAGTTAAAAAAAATAGCTTCTCCTGTATGGGATGAGATATTAAAGACTAATTAATGTAAAAGAAAATACTATATGATTATAAATCTTGTAACTGATTATGTGCCGGATATCATAGTACAAAACGAGTACTTTTTTAATAATTATGGTATTACAGAGGAGGAAATTATTGCTAAAAGCGGAATTAAGCAGAGAAGACGTAGCCGTCCGGCTGAGAACACCAATTCAATGGCGATTGAAGCGGTAAATAAAGCATTTATTGATTTACCATTTTCTATAGGCGAAATAGACTTAATCATTGGAGCAACATATACACCCTATGATACTGTCGGCACATTGGCTCATGCTGTGCAGAAACAATTTAATATTAACAATGCAAAATGTTTCACTATTGATTCTGCATGTTCTTCGTTTGTAAATGCAGTAGAAATTGTTGACTGTTATTTTGCCAATAACAAAGCGAGTAAAGCTTTAATCGTTATCTCGGAAAATAACAGCGTTTACAGTGACGACTCTGATAAAAAATCAGGGTTTTTATGGGGGGATGGTGCTTCAGCCGTTTTTATTTCTAAGCAAAGATACTCAGATAAAGATTTTGAAGTGCTTGATGTTAATACTACCGGTTTGGGTAATATTGGGAAAAGCACGAGTGCAGTCACTTTGTTCCCTAACAATGGAGGGTTGAAAATGCCCCTGGGGAAAGATGTTTTTCAATATGCATGTAAGTACATAATACGTGAAATTGAACAAATTTTGAATAAAAACAACATTCCTCTTAATGAGTTGGGCTATTTTATTCCTCATCAGGCTAATACCAGAATTACAGATTACGTTGTAAAGGCATTGAAAATTGATCCTGCACGAGTTATAACAAATATTGAGTATTTGGGTAATACCGGTTCAGCAAGTACTCCAATTATTTTATCTCAAAACAGTAGGAAATTCAAGAAAAATGATACGATTGCAATATCGGTTTTTGGAGGAGGTTATTCAAGCGGGGCTATTTTGTTAAAAAAATTATAGGCATCTGTTTTGAAGACAATATCAGGATATATTCTTACAAAAGTGTTTGGGTGGAAAATCGGGGGAGAGTTTCACAATTTTCCAAAGAGTGTCATCATTTTCGCTCCTCATACCAGCTATTATGATGCATTGTACGGGAAGTTGTACCTTAATGAACTATGCATCAAGCATATATTTTTAGCAAAAAAGGAACTCTTCTTTTTCCCTATGAATATTATTATGAAATATTATGGTGCAATTCCTGTTCGTGGAGTGATTGGGAGAAATGCTATTTATCAGATTTCTAAAATGCTTAACGAAGCTCAATCATTACATATTATTCTTTCGCCGGAAGGAGGTTTTGCAAAAGTTACAAAATGGAATAAGGGTTTTTATTATATTGCATGCAAAGCGAAAGTTCCCATTATTGTTAGTTTTCTGGATTATCAAAAGAAAGAAATTGGGATAAAAGGGGTGATAGATAATCTTGACAATATTAATACTGTTATGCATCAGATAAATACGATGTATAAAGATGTTACAGCAAAACATCCGGAAAACTTTTCACTTGAATTAACAAACTAGTATATGGGGAAATCGGTATCATTAGTATTATCCAGCGGAGGGGCAAGAGGAGTTGCTCATATCGGAGTTATTGAAGAATTGACACGACAAGGGTTTGAGATAAAATCTATAGCCGGAACATCAATGGGAGCACTGGTTGGTGGAATATACGCATCAGGTAATATGAAAGATTTCAGAGAATGGATGTGTGATCTTGACAAAAAAGCAGTTTTCAATCTTGTCGATTTTACAATAAGTGCAGATGGACTAGTTAAAGGGAACAGAGTAATAAAGGAATTAAAAAAGATAGTACCAGATGTATACATAGAAGATTTGTCCGTTTCATATGCAGCAGTTGCAACCGATGTTAAGCATAAACAAGAGGTAGTATTTAGAGAGGGAAGTCTTTATAAAGCAATCCGTGCTTCAATTTCGATTCCTACGGTCTTTAAACCTTGTATGTCAGGAGGAATGATTTTAATTGATGGAGGAGTTTTAAATCCTATACCTATAAATCGAGTTAGAAGAACTAATGATGATTTATTAATTGCCGTCGATGTAAACTCTCCCGTTTTATCGGAGAAGAGTGTTGCAAACAAAAAGGTATCGGCAAAAGAAGCCGAATTGAACTATTTATCTTTTTTAATGAGAAAAGGAATTCAGTTTTTGCCAAAAATTCCAGGGACACAGTTAAACTATTATACACTGTTATCTCAGTCATGCAGTATGATGATTCAGCAAATTTCTGCTCTTACGATAGAACTGTGTCAACCGGATATTTTAATTAAAATCCCAATGAATTCCTACGGACCTTTCCATTTTTATAAATCGGAAGAAATTATAAAGACTGGAGAAATAGCTACGCGTAAAGCACTATTTGATTTTCAGAGTAAAAAAATTAATGAAAAACCATAAAAACAATAACATAATGAAAAAAGATGCAGTAAGAATACAAACCTCCATTTTAAGTAAAATGGAGAAAAAAGTGCTGGTACGGATAGCAAAAAAATTGCCCCAATGGGTAACTTCAGACCAGTTGACATGGTTAGGACTTTTTGGAGCTTTTATTTCCTGTGGGGGTTATTTTCTCTCGAACTGGGGAGTAGAGTTTTTATGGCTCTCTTCATTCGGATTCCTTGTCAACTGGTTTGGCGACAGCCTTGACGGGACCTTGGCTCGTGTAAGAAATGCACAACGCCCAATATATGGCTTTTACATTGATCACAATATTGACGGTTTAACCGTCTTAATAATTTGCATTGGCGCCGGAGCTTCTCCATTCATTTCATTTTCTACTGCCATGCTAATACTTGCCGGCTATTATCTATTATCTATTTTTACATACATTAATACATACCTTAAAGGCGAGTTTAAAATTTCGTACAGCGCTCTTGGACCCACAGAATTTCGATTAATCATTATTCTCATCAACACTCTGTTTATATTTTTGCCAACCGAAAACCCGCCGATAATTATTATGGGTATTACTTTAAAATTTTTTGATATATTTGCCATTGGTATTGCATTGGTGCTTTTTATTCTCTACTTTTTTAATTTCTTTACAGAAATGAAAAAATACAAGAAAATAGATCCGCCTCATTCACATAGTTAACAATGGTTTTAAAATATTTTAAATTCTTTATAAGCCGGCTACTAGGCACATTATTAGAAACATTTGTATTGTGGATACTTTCGAACTATGTTTTTTTTACTTATTTCGGAAAGTACATTGTTGCTCCAACAATTTCTTTTGAAATTGTTATGTTTTGCAATTTTGTCATCTCATATTACTGGATATGGAATAAGCACATTTACACCAAAAGTACAAAGGGTTTTTTTACTCGCCTTGCTTTATTCAATATTTCATCAATTTTAGGTTTCTTCATTAAGATGGGATTTCTGCTTCTTTTCGAGAGACTTTTTGGATGGGATGTCGTTTATTGTAATCTTGTTGCCTTGCTTATATCCGGCATTGTAAATTTTTTTCTTACAGAACGGGTAGTGTTTAAGAAGTGTAATCACAAACCAGTAATTGATGACTATATGCTTGTGAAAAATGAGCATCAATAAATAAATAAAATAAATTATGGGACTTTTACAAGAACGTTATTTGCAATATGATCTACCACAGAAGTTAATGGCTGCTGGTATTTATCCCTATTTTAGGGCAATAGAATCCGAACAGGATACAGTTGTAACAATTAATGGAAAAGAAGTTTTAATGTTCGGATCAAACAGCTATCAGGGCCTTTCTAACCATCCAAAAATTAAGGAAGCAGCAAAACGAGCCATAGAAAAATATGGAACAAGTTGTGCCGGTTCACGATTTCTTAATGGTACACTTGATATACACCTCGAACTTGAAGAACGATTGGCACATCTGGTCGGTAAAGATGCGGCTATTTGCTACAGTACCGGCTTTCAGGTAAATACCGGTGTAGTTTCAACATTATGCGGCCGGAATGATTATCTATTGCTCGATTCGCTCGATCATGCTTCTATTATTGAAGGGAGTAGATTATCGTTTTCAAAGGTGTTGAAATTCGAACATAATGACATGTCTTCGCTCGAATCAAAACTAAAGTTTTGCGAATCGGATAAAATTAAACTTATTGTAGTAGATGGTATTTTTTCGATGGAGGGTGATATAGCCAAATTACCTGAAATTGTACAATTGGCCGAAAAGTACAACGCAAGTATTATGGTTGATGACGCTCATGCAATTGGTGTTATTGGACAAAGTGGAAGGGGGACAGCTTCTCATTTTAACTTAACCGATAAGGTAGATTTAATTATGGGCACATTTTCGAAATCATTGGCATCTATTGGAGGATTTATTGCGGGTGACGCATCTGTCATAAATTACCTTAAACACAACTCGCGATCTCTTATTTTTAGTGCAAGCATGACGCCAGCCGCGGTTGCCAGCGTTAGTGCCGCACTTGACATTATGCTTAGCGAGCCCGAACGCATAGAGCATTTATGGGGATTAACTAATTATGCCCATAAAGCGTTTAAAGAAGCCGGATTTGATACAGGGAAAAGCGAAACACCAATTATTCCGCTATTTATCCGCGACGATATAAAAGCTTTACAGGTAACCCATATGTTGCTCGAAGAAGGTATTTTCGTAAACCCTGTGATTTCACCTGCCGTACCTAAAGAAGATTCACTTATACGTTTCTCGCTTATGGCAACTCACTCTTTTGAACAACTCGAAATAGCCGTTAGTAAAATCACCAAAGTTTTCAGAGAGCTTAATATTATTCATTAATAGTTTTGAAAATTAACAACAAACCCTTATGCCGAAAGTCGTATTCATAACAGGCGTATCCTCCGGTTTTGGGCGTGCTATAGCTGTCATCCTTGCTAAAAGCGGACATAAAGTTTATGGCTCGACTCGTAATAATGTTGACCCTATTCCGGAAATAAACTACGTACGCCTGGATGTTACCGATATGAATTCAATTGAGCAGGCAGTTAAAGAGATTTACGATAAAGAAGGCCGCATTGATGTTTTGATAAACAATGCAGGAATGGGCATCGGTGGTCCCATTGAATTGACAAACATTAGAGATGCTCAATATCAGATGGATGTAAACTTTTTTGGCGTATTTAGGGTAACACAAGCTGTACTACCACTTATGCGCCAACAAAAAGAGGGTGTTATTATTTGTATAAGCTCAATAGGCGGTTTAATGGGTATTCCTTACCAGGGTCTATACTCGGCAAGCAAATTTGCCATCGAGGGATATTGTCAGTCATTAAGCCTCGAATTAAAGCCATATAATATTAGTGTCGTAGTAGTTAATCCTGGTGATTTTTCGACCAACTTTACTTCAAATCGTAAAATTGTCGATAATCCTGATATTAAATTGACCTATCCTCAATTCTACAATACTTTATCAGTTATAAAATCTGATGAACAAAATGGTCCAAAACCAGAAATATTGGCAAAAAAAGTAGGAAAGATTATTGACCGGAAAAAGCCGGCTTTTCGATATGTAGTAGCATCTCCCCTTCAAAAATTTTCGGTTTCTTTGAAAAGAGTATTACCCGAAACCTGGTTTGCCACTATTTTAGAAAAATATTATAACAGAATACAATGAAAGTAATTATAAAAGAAGTATCTACCCAACGTGAATTAAAGCAGTTTGTAAAGTTTCCAAATAAGCTTTATTCAGGCAATAAATTTTATGTTCCTCCACTAATTTCAAGTGAACTACAAACACTATCAAAAAAGAATAACTCCGCTTTCGAGTTTTGTGAAGCAAAATACTGGCTTGCATACATCAACAATAAGATAGTCGGCCGCGTGGCTTGTATCATAAATCATAAATATAACGAGAAAGTTGGTGAAAGTTATATCCGCTTCGGTTGGTTGGATTTTATTGAGGATGAAAATGTACTACGCAAATTAATGGAAATCGTTGAATTCTGGGCAGTCCAAAACAATACAAAAAACATACACGGACCACTCGGATTTTCTGATTTTGACGCATCGGGTATTCTTGTTGAAGGTTTTGATGAACTGCCAACATCTTGTGGAAAATATAATTTCCCGTATTATTCAGAACTTATTGAAAAAATTGGGTATAAAAAGGATATTGACTGGGTTGAATATAATATTAAAGTGCCAAAGTCTGTCCCCGAAAAGTATGCGAAAACAGCTATGTTTGTCAAGGAGCGACATAAATTGCACAGTGCTCATCTTCGTAAAAAAAAGGACCTTTTAAAGTATTCCGATGAAGTATTTCAGCTTCTGAATCAGGAATATAACAGCCTTTATGCATTTTCTGAGCTGACAAAAGCACAATGCGAAGATCTTAAAAAGCAATTTATTCCTTTATTAAGGCTTAAGTATATTTCTATTATCTTAAATTCAGATGATAAAGTAATAGGGTTTGGTATATGTATGCCATCAATTTCAAAAGCATTACAAAAGTCGAAAGGCAGTTTATACCCTTTTGGTATATTGAGAATACTTATTGCACTACAGAAAAATGATACGATAGACACTTTGCTTATTGCAATACATAAAGATTACAAGGATAAAGGGATAAATGCCATAATTTTTAACGATATTGGGAATTCAATAATAAAAAGCGGAATTACAAACATTGAATCAACTCGTGAGCTGGAAGAAAATATTAATATACAAAACCTTTGGAATAAATTTGAATTTAGACAACACAAAAAAGCAAGGTGTTATGTCAAAAAATTAGAGTAAATACAAATGGAGGTTAAGCTTAAAATTCTCATTGTTACCGACAAGTTTAAAGGGAGTCTTACAGCTTTGGAGGCGGCAGAATCCATTAAAAACGGACTATTACGGAGTTCAGGAGATTTTGAGATAAATGTTTTACCTATGGCCGATGGCGGTGACGGAACCATAGATGTAATCAGAAGTTCAGCAGGAGGAGAATTAAAGTGCGTTAAAGTATTGGACCCTCTGAAAAAAGAGGTTTTTGCCCACTATCTGGCAAAAGACAAAATGGTATTTATTGAGATGGCAAAGTGTTCCGGCCTTCAGTTATTGACGCCTGATGAATATAATCCATTGAAAGCAACTACATACGGACTGGGGCAAATGATTCTGGCTGCAGCCGGGAGTAATGTTGAGGAGATAATTTTAGGGATAGGTGGCAGCGCCACCAATGATGGTGGATTAGGGGTGCTCAGAGCTCTCGGATACAAATTTACCGGTCGGGACGGAAAGGAGACTGCAAACCTTGCAGAGGTTGCCGGTATTGACGGACGGGATGTAAACAAAAATCTGGGGAGTGTAAAATTCAAAGTTGCATGCGATGTAAACAATCCTCTCTTGGGTAAACATGGGGCGACCAGAGTTTATGGACCGCAAAAGGGGGCAGACAGTAAAATGGTGGAAGAGCTGGAGAGTGGGATGAAAAATTGGGCTGGGGTTTGTGAACAGTACCTTGGGAAAAACTATGCAAATTTTCCGGGAGCTGGTGCTGCAGGAGGTACCGGCTTCGCTCTTATGGGTTTTCTTAAGGCAGAAATGCTCCCTGGTTGGAGAGTATTGTCGGAGGTAACAGATCTGGAGAGAAGGGTCGAAAGGGCTGACCTGGTTATTACCGGAGAGGGATCGGTAGACCAGCAAAGCATCTCCGGGAAACTTATTGATGGAGTTGCCGCAATTGCAAAAAAATACTCAAAACCATTGTGGGTATATTGTGGGATAAACAACTTGACAAAGCATCAGCTAAAAAAGAGAGGTATAGAAAGATTATTCTCAATATCTGATATAGAGAAAGATAAGTCGACATCTATGAAGAAGGCGAAGGTGTACTTGGAAAAAATTTCATACAATTCTGCAACTTTTTTAACCAATTTCCAGTCAAACAGACAAACAGATTAAAACAAACAATTATGGAAGCAGCATTGGGAATCATTGTTCCTTTTTTAACAGCAATTCTTATTATTTTTATTATTTTCGCCGCAAAGGTATACAGAGAAAGATCCAGAAACGAACTTATTGCCAAGGCAATTGAGCACGGGAAAGAGCTATCTCCCGACCTTTTTTCCAGAGAAGAGAAGAATGAAAAGAAATCAGACCCTCTGACAGGTGCTCTTGTATCTATCGGGGTTGGAATAGGCCTCTTTATTGCTCTCTACTTCTTCTTTGACGGAATCAGATATGCGGCTTTCGGATGTATTCCGCTGTTCGTCGGAATAGGGCAACTGGTTGCCTATTTTGTAAACAAGAACAAAAAAAAGACAGACAGCGCCGCTGGTGAATAGGAAAGAGTTTGAACAGCAGGTATTGAATAATCAGGAATCGCTCCGGCGGTTCCTGATGAATCTTTGCAATGGAAATTCCGCACTGAGTGACGATATTGCCCAAGAGGCTTTTATAAAGGCATATCTCAATTTGAACTTTTTTAACGGTCTATCTAAATTTTCTACCTGGCTTTTTAGGATAGCGTATAATTGCTACTGCGACAACAGGAGGGCAAATCAACGGTACCGTCAGGTAGATATAGAGGATGAAGTATTAACTTCGAACGAAACGACGGATAAAAATTACAAGAACCAGGAGTTGTATATGGCTCTTGCTAAACTAAACGAAAAGGAGAGATCTGTTATACTCCTCTTTTATATGGAGGACAAAAGCATTAAAGAGATATCAAAAATTACGGATATTCCGGTAAATACTGTTAAATCACACCTTTCGAGGGCCAAAACACATATCTCCGAACATTTAAAGACAATTGGTTATGAAAAAGGATAATATGAATAAGTTTTTTAAGGAGCATAAACAAACGATAGAGGATAATGAGTTCAGTGCGAAACTCTTTTCCCGTCTGGATTATATCCCGGCCTCTGAGTCGTCTGCCCGCAGGTCAAAAAAAATTATCTTTATTTTCGCAACCATCGGTATAGTACTTTTTATTCTTATGGGTGGCTACAGCTCTCTTATTGACGGACTCAGCTCCATGAGTACTCTCTTCGAAAATTTTAAATCCATCAGAGCGGAAGTAGTAGTTTCAGTTGTATTTATGATCTGTTCAATTGTTGCTCTCGGCAGATTTGCCTTCGAAGAAGAATAGTACCGTCAGAGTAATTTATAGGATTGACGGTGATACTTGCATGTGCCATATTTTTATCCCAACCGTATTGAGGAAAATTTTCCATCACCCTTAATAATGCATGTATGGGGAATCTCGCGGTAACTATAAAACCGGTTTCCGTCTACCAGAATAAAATCTGGTCTTACAGCAAGATTGTCCAGAGCGATATGCTAGGTATGCAGAGAGATGAACCTCCTTTTTCATTCTTTGGAAAGAATGCCGCAAGATAGTGAATTTAGCTCTATTTGTTATATCTGTGCAGGTTCTCCTTAAGAACGCCTATAATGCTATCTTTTGACTCAAGAGCTGCTTTCAGCCTTTGAATCTCTCCCTCGTATTCAACGATGGAAATCCTATTTTCGGTCTCAATCATGCTAATCTTTTCCAGATAACTTTTCTCAAGCCCTTCTGCTTTGCCGTTATCCTTTTCAATTGGCGCAACACCAAGAAGAAGCTCTTCAGGCGTTGTTTTCAATACTCTGGCAATGTCAAATATTCTGGGACTGACAAGTTTTGTTTTACCGGTCTCAATCTGACGGTAGGAGTTGGGTGACATACCAAGAGTGTGAGCCATATATTCCTGGGAGAATCCCAATGCACGCCTCTCCTTTTGGATCTTTAATTTAATAAGCTTTATTTCCATTTGTAAACAAATGTAAATTATAGTTTGGAGTGATTGATAACAAGTAATAGATATAGAAATCATAACTAAAACTTGTTTTTTATGGTTAAAAACCACGCGAAAAGGATAAAATATTTTTAAAATCAGATAAATCATAACTATTACCATCTATATTAACATATGTTAGTAGTAAATTTGAAATAAAAATGCAGGTTATAGCAAACAGTTCATCTGAGCAATATTTGGAGCAGTTTATAATTTTAATGGAACATCAGAGACTCTACCTTATTAGGGAACTCTCTTCCGGAGAGATTGCCCGGCTGATTAATATAAGAAGCAGCCGTCTTAACAAATTGCTTTACGAAAGCCTTGGGATGGAGATAAGGCAGATAATCTCTATGTATAGAATCCAGCACGCAAGGGAACTGCTTGCAATGGGGGTAAGGTATAGAGAGTTGTGGAAATTATCGGGATTTAGCTCGCAAAGTAGTATGGATAGGGAGTTTGAAGATATTGTCTATTAAAAAAAAATTACTAATTTTATACTTTTATTGTTGAATTTTAAGTAATTAATACATAATCAACTAGTTAATATGAAAGTCTATCCCACTCAAAACATTCGCAACGTTGTTTTGCTAGGAAGCACAAAGTCTGGTAAAACAACTCTTGCAGAAACAATGATGTTTGAAGGTAAAGTAATCGATCGCAGAGGAACCATCGAGGCTAAAACAACAGTTAGCGACAATACCGAAATCGAACAAATCTATCAACGCTCTATTTATCCATCACTTCTGTACACAGAATTTATGGATAATAAGCTGAATATAATTGACACTCCGGGTTCAGACGACTTCTTGGGTGGCGTTATCTCGGCGTTCAAGGTGGCAGATACCGGAGTTATGATAGTGAATGCTCAGCAAGGTGTAGAGGTTGGCACAGAAATATTTGCCCGTTATGCAGACAAGCATGGCAAGCCTCTTATCATTGGTATTAATCAGCTGGACCACGAAAAAGCAAACTGGGAGAATTCTGTAGAGATGCTTAAGAAGGCTTTTGGGAAAAAAATAGTATTGGTTCAGTTCCCGGTTGAGACCGGTCCCGGATTCAACTCTTTCGTGGACGTTCTTAAAATGAAGATGTACTTTTTTAAAGATGATAATGGTACCCGTGAAGAACGCGAAATTCCGGCAGAACTTCAGGATCATGCTGCAGAGTTACATCAGATAGTTGCAGAGATGGCTGCCGAAAATGACGAATCTCTGATGGAGACATTCTTTGACAAGGGTGTTCTTACAGAAGAGGAAATTCGTGCAGGGCTGAAAATCGGACTCGCTCAATGTGAAATAATGCCAGTCTTCTGTCTTTCGGGCAGAAAAGATATTGGAGTTAAAAGATTAATGGAGTTCATCATTAATGTAGCTCCAACTCCCGATAAAAACATACAGAAGCTGAAAGACGGAACAATCATCCCTTGCGACCTAAATGGCCAAACCTCCATATTTGTATATAAAACAGCTGTTGAACAGCATCTTGGTGAGGTGACCTACTTTAGAGTTATGTCAGGTAAATTGGTTGAGGGGGCAGATTTGACAAATGCAGATAACGGATCAAAAGAGAGGATATCTACTATCTATGCCGTAGCGGGTAAGAAAAAAGAGAAACTTTCCGAGATTGTTGCGGGAGACATCGGGTGTACCGTAAAATTAAAATCGGTTAAGACAAATCAAACCTTGAATGGGGGGAACAAAGATTGGGCATTTGAAGAGATTGTTTTCCCTCCTTCTAAATTCCGTACAGCTATCAAGGCTAAGGTAGAGAAAGATGAGGAGAAACTTGGTGAAATTTTGAACAGAGCACACGCAGAAGATCCAACTATCGTAGTTGAATATTCAAAAGAGCTGAAACAGACAATTCTAAGCGGACAGGGAGAACACCACATCAACATTCTTAAATGGCATTTGACCAATACATATAAAATTGAGGTGGACCTTTTTGCTCCGAGAATTTCATACAGGGAGACCATTACAAAGGTAGCTGCTGCAGATTACAGACACAGAAAGCAATCCGGTGGTGCAGGTCAGTTTGGTGAAGTTCACCTTCTGATTGAACCGGTTATTGAGGGGGTTCCTGCAAATAACAGATTTAAGATTGAGGGGAGAGAGCTAGTTCTGAACATAAAAGGGAAAGAGGAGTACACAATGGATTGGGGAGGAAAACTCGAGTACTATAACTGTATTGTCGGTGGCGCAATTGATGCCCGCTTCATGCCTGCAATCCTGAAAGGAATAATGGAAAAGATGGAGGAGGGACCTCTTACAGGTTCTTACGCCCGTGATATCAGAGTGTTTGTTTACGATGGAAAGATGCACCCTGTGGACTCAAATGAAATATCTTTCAAACTGGCCGGCAGAAATGCATTTAAAGAGGCTTTCAAGAAGGCTGGTCCAAAGATTATGGAGCCTATATACAATATTGAAGTTTTGGTACCAAGCGACTGTATGGGAGATGTAATGAGCGATCTTCAAAACCGCAGGGCGATGATTGAGGGGATGAGCAGCGAAAAAGGTTTTGAAGTGTTAAAGGCAAGAGTTCCTCTCGCAGAGCTTCATAAATACTCTACCACTCTTAGCTCTCTTACTTCCGGAAGGGCAACATTTACCATGACCTATGCAGAGTTCCAGCAGGTTCCTGCAGAGGTTCAGGATAAGCTGCTTAAAGAATACGAGGCTAACGAAAAGGATGAGTAACAATTTAATGATCCGGGCAGAAAATATCAAAAAATCATTCGGCTCCCTTCTTGTCTTAAAAGGGATTGATTTTGAGGCAAAAGCAACCGAAGTTTTAAGTATCGTTGGAGCAAGCGGGGCAGGTAAGTCCAGTTTGCTCCAAATACTTGGTACCCTTTCCTATCCAGACTCAGGGAAGGTATTCATAGACGGAGTCGATGTGTTTTCTCTTAGTTCCAACGCTTTGTCGGACTTCAGAAACAAAAGAATAGGATTTGTATTTCAGTTTCACCATCTTTTGCCGGAATTTACTGCACTGGAGAATGTTGCCATTCCTGCGTTAATAGCAAGGAAGAGTATGGGGGCCGCAAAAGAGAGCGCGAGGGAACTTTTAACCTTTTTAGGAATCGGAGAGAGGTTGGACCATAAACCGAGTGAACTCAGCGGGGGAGAGCAGCAGAGGGTAGCAATTGCCCGTGCTCTTATTAACAGACCGTCGGTTATCTTTGCAGATGAGCCTTCGGGAAACCTGGACACAAATACAAAGAGGGAGATTCACAAGCTTTTCTTCGATCTCAGAGACAAATATCAACAGACGGTGGTAATTGTTACCCACGACAGAGATCTGGCAACAATGAGTGACAGGACACTGGAGATGAGAGATGGAGAATTTCTGCTTTAAAGAATTCAAGGTGAGGCAGAGCCATTCTGCAATGAAGGTAAACACAGACGGAGTGTTACTTGGAGCGTGGCTTTCACTTCCGTGTTTATCTCCTGGTTCACTTTCCGTTGAAAAGTATAAGGTTTTGGATATCGGAACGGGAACCGGTGTTATCTCGCTGATAATTGCCCAGAGATTGTCAAAATTAAAATCTGCTTACATTTTTTGCATAGATGCCATAGATATAGACAAATCATCGGTTGAGGAGGCAAACTATAATTTCTCGAATTCTCCATGGGCTGATTATCTGATTGCTAGAGAGATATCACTTCAAAACCTTTTGACTGAGCAAAACCCAACCAGTAATTCGGAAGTGAAAAAATATAACCGGATTGTATCAAATCCACCTTACTTCATCGATTCTCTCAAAACCCCGTGCAAAAGACGCACCTCCGCCAGACACAACGATGATCTGCCGTATGAGGTAATTATTGACGCGGCGGTAACAATGCTGGAAGATGGAGGTGCGCTTGCTATAGTCCTGCCCAGAGAAGAGGGCGAAAAATTTATAGCACAGACAACCGGAACACCCTTGCACCTGGCAAGGCGGTGTAAAGTAAAGACACTGGCCGGAAAGAGAGAGAAGAGATACCTTATGGAGTTTATGAAAGCACGGCAATACAGAAACGAAACAACTAAGACAAACCTTGCAAAAATAAGTATTGCAGAGGAAGTATTGGTGATACAGGAAACAGGTGGGCTGAAATATACAGAACAGTACAAAAATCTTACTAAGGAGTTATACTTGAACTTCTGACTGCGGCACAGAATTGCGGATTATCGTCCGCCTC